>Ga0206945_1195_pt1 | contig 11325 bp, 7 predicted proteins | sample Alteio_BWOrgHeat_5_FD_152982 | JGI IMG/M metagenome (GOLD analysis project Ga0206945, IMG submission 152982) | Enriched cells from forest soil in Barre Woods Harvard Forest LTER site, Petersham, Massachusetts, United States -... | ecosystem: Environmental > Terrestrial > Soil > Temperate forest > O... | reverse complement strand
TAGCCTTCGCGTTTCCGGTTATCGCTGGTGGATAGATCGGTTGAGTTCTCTGCTATCCCACGTCGATATCATTCGCCTGGATCATTTCCGCGCATTCTCAGCGGCGTGGCACGTACCGGCGGGGGCGCAGACGGCGCAGTCGGGAAACTGGGCGGTGGGTCCAGGCGTCGAATTTTTACGGTCGATGGAAAAAGAGCTGGGCGACCTGCCATTAATTGCCGAGGATCTCGGAACCATCACGCCCGAAGTGTATGCCCTGCGGGATCAATTTCAGCTTCCGGGCATGCGTGTCCTCCAATTCGCATTCGACGGTCACTCAGACAACCCCTATCTCCCGGAGAACTTTGTGACCAATACCGTGGTGTATACCGGCACCCACGACAATCCCACCACTCGCGGCTGGTTTGAAGGTTTGCGTCACGACGAACAAGAAGGTATCTGGAAGTATGTTAGGGGACGAGGAGCCAAGAGCGGTGATATGGCACGCGCGCTGCTCGAAGTGGCGTGGTCCTCCGTCGGTATGCTTACGATAGCTCCAATGCAAGACGTCCTGAACTTGGGCGGAGAGGCTCGAATGAACGTCCCCGGCCGTCCCGAAGGGAACTGGTGCTGGCGCTGCACCGACGACATGCTGTCCGATTCGGCCTTCGAATGGCTGCGCGATCTGACAAAAAATGCAAACCGGTCGAGAGTTTTGATAACTGTGCAGTAGTATGAAGAGATCTCTACCTCTGGTTTAAGACTGAAGGTGAAATCATGAAAACGACACAACGGCTCCATGATCTGGGCCAAAGCATTTGGCTCGACAACATTACGCGAAGCCTTTTGGATAGCGGCACGCTCAAACGCTACATCGATGAGCTGTCCGTAACAGGCCTTACCTCAAATCCGACGATCTTCGACCACGCGATCAAAAACAGCACGGCTTATGACGCCGCCGTTCGCGAGAAGCTGGCTCAGAACAAATCGGGCGAAGCGCTGTTCTTCGAACTGGCTCTTGATGACATCTCCCGGGCTGCTGCGCTATTTCGACCGGTCAACGACCGGACGGATGGCGTGGATGGATGGGTCTCTTTGGAAGTTTCACCCTTGCTGGCGTATGACACAACCAGCACTCTGGCCGCGGCCAGGGATTTATACCGGCGGGCCGGCCAGCCAAATGTCTTCATCAAGATCCCCGGAACAAAGGAAGGTGTGCCTGCGATTGAAGAGGCGATCTTTGCGGGCATCCCGATTAACGTCACCTTGCTGTTTTCCCGCGAACAATATCTCGCGGCTGCGGACGCGTTCATGCGTGGCGTCGAACGGCGCATCGATGCGGGGCTGAACCCCAATGTTCCTTCGGTGGCCTCGCTGTTCGTCAGCCGTTGGGATGCAGCCGTCGTGGGTAAAGCACCCGATTCTCTGAGCAATCAACTCGGTATCGCTGTCGCCAGGCGCACCTACAAGGCGTACCGGACGCTGCTCGATTCGCCTCGGTGGCAGCGCGCCTTCAATGCTGGCGCGCGTCCTCAGCGTCTCCTTTGGGCCAGCACGGGAACCAAGGATCCCAAGGCGTCCGACGTGCTTTACATCAAGGCGCTCGCCGCTCCACTAACGGTAAACACCATTCCTGAAGCTACATTGAAAGCTTTTGCCGATCACGGCGAGATCGGCGCGATCCTGGCTGCGGATGGAGGTGACTGCGAGGAAGTGCTGGCGCAGTTTGTCGGGGCTGGCATCGATATTGACGCGTTGGCCACGCGGCTCCAGGACGAAGGAGCGAAGTCTTTTGTTCAATCTTGGAATGACTTGATGGAGGTGATCACCGCCAAGAGTGCTGCGCTCAAGCAGGCGGCGGCTCAGTAAGCCGGAAGAGAAGGGAGCATGAAAATGGCAACAAGTGCTACACCGGGCGCCACACCTCAGGCTCTCGAGCCGCTCACAAAGAGGAAGGCATGGCAGGCGCTCCAAGTCCACTATGACAAGGTGCGCGAACTACATCTGCGTAAGCTCTTCTCGGAGGACACCAGGCGCGGCGAACGGATGACCGCTGAGGCTGTAGGCATTTTTCTGGACTACTCGAAAAATCGCATTACCGACGAAACGGTCAAGCTTCTCATTCGGCTGGCCGAAGAATCGGGTCTTCGGCAGCAAATCGACGCGATGTTTCGAGGGGATAAGATTAACTTTACTGAGGACCGCTCCGTCCTGCACGTAGCCCTGCGCGCCCCCAGGGGCGCATCCATCCTGGTGGACGGAGAGAATGTCGTGCCGCAGGTCCACGCGGTCCTCGATAAAATGGCGGAATTCTCCGGGCGTGTCCGCGGCGGCGAATGGAAAGGGCACACCGGTAAGCGCATTCGTAACGTGATCAACATAGGTATCGGCGGCTCCGACCTCGGACCGGTAATGGCTTATGAGGCGCTGAAGCATTACAGCGACCGCGCGATGACCTTCCGCTTCGTTTCCAATGTCGATGGTACGGACTTTGCCGAAGCTGTTCGCGATCTCGACGCTGCGGAGACGCTCTTCATTATCTCCTCGAAAACGTTCACAACGCTGGAAACCATGACCAATGCCCACTCGGCGCGCGCGTGGTCGCTGGCGACTCTGGGTGGCGATGAAAAATCAGTCGCCAGGCACTTCGTGGCGGTATCCACGAACGCAGCGGAAGTAGCGAAATTCGGTATCGATACGGCCAACATGTTTGGTTTCTGGGATTGGGTTGGCGGACGCTACTCGATGGATTCGGCGATCGGTCTTTCTACGATGCTGGCTTTGGGACCGGATAATTTCCGAGCCATGTTGGACGGCTTCCACCAGATGGATGAACATTTTCGCACCACGCCGTTCGAGCAGAACCTGCCGGTGCTGATGGGCCTCGTGAGTATTTGGTACAACGATTTTTTCGGTGCCCAGACAGTTGCCGTGCTGCCTTACGAGCAGTACTTGAAGAGATTTCCCGCCTATCTGCAGCAGTTGACCATGGAGAGCAACGGAAAGCACGTGACCATCGATGGGACCGATGTGACCTATCCGACCGGCCCAATTTACTGGGGTGAACCGGGAACCAACGGCCAGCACTCCTTCTATCAGCTGATTCATCAGGGGACTCGTCTCATTCCCTGTGACTTTATCGCCTTTGGCCAGCCGCTCAATCCGCTTGGCCACCACCATGACATACTCGCTGCAAACGTCTTTGCGCAGACCGAAGCGCTCGCGTTCGGAAAGACGCCGGAGCAGGTCAAGGCCGAGGGCACCGCGGATTGGCTCGTTCCTCATCGCGTCTTCGAGGGCAATCGCCCATCCAACACGATCCTCGCCTCCAAACTTACGCCCGAGACGCTTGGCAAGCTCGTCGCCCTCTACGAACATTCCGTGTTTACCCAGGGTGCCATCTGGCAGATCAACTCTTTCGACCAGTGGGGCGTGGAGCTTGGCAAGGTTCTGGCCCAGCGCATCGTCCCGGAAGTTGAAAGTCAGTCAGAACCCTCGCTGAAACACGATAGTTCCACGAATAACCTGATCCGTCAGTACCGCAAGCTCAGGGACGCATCCTGACTCCTGGACACAGTCGTGTTTCCGTGAGAATCGACCGGGACGAATAATTGGAAAGCGGGAGTTACGACTTGGCTCGGTAACTGAAAAGCGCTTGACACTCTTTTCGGAGGAAACCGCCGACGACGGGAATCGGATGGTTGCCTTTCGCGAAGACGTATTGGCAGGGGATCAGGCAAGCTCGCCACTTATACTCCTCGGTACCGCACTTCCGGCCGTACGCGGCAATGTCCTCTTGGGAGACGCCATAGACCACGGCGCCAATTCGAGACCACACGCAGGCGCCGGCGCACATGGCGCACGGTTCGTGTGTGGAGTAGAGGACGAAATCCAGCAGGTAGCGGCCATAGCCGCTCGACACGTACTTGAGCGTTTCCAACTCGACGTGTTTGATGCTTGATCCCGACGTTTTTACCCGGTTGCCTGCGTTGGCAATCACCACCTCCTGCTTGCCGGTGACGCGCGTAATGACCGCACCAATCGGATAGTCGCCTCGGTCGCCGGCGCGTTTTGCTTCCGCCACAGCCAGTTCCATGAACTTCCTTTTCGGTTTGTAGGAACGGGAGATCACGCACCTAGATTATATCCGCTTGCCGCCGGCGTTTATTAGTTCCTTTGAGGCATATTACCTAAGCAGACGCAGTGAAGCCGCGGATCTTCAAGCCTTCGCTTGATCGACGAAGGCGAAATTCGGTTGACTCGGACAGAGTCCAGGGTGTATGAGCCTGCACGTCTGTGCGGGCAGTTACGCGGAGTCCGACGCTACATCGTGAGGAGGGCGAGCTATGAAGCGCTACTGCACACCTTTGCTCTGCGCCGTTTTGCTGGCTACTTGTGTTGCGATGAATGCGAATGGTCAGGCGTCAGTGGCGGAGACCCACGTGGCCGCGGCCAAGGTTGCGATGTCGCCTATGACTGCGAGCCCTCATCCATGGCAGGTTTACGACGCTTTGTTCAAGCTCATCTGCACTCAGCCGAGGTCAGGCGGACGGCCTCCCGCCGTGGGCCCGGGAGAACCGGATGAGAAAGCGAAATTGGTCCCGACGCCGCGTGATAAGTGGTACGTGCCGCCGGCGAAGGTGTTTGATAACCTCTATTTCATCGGCACACAAACTGAATCCACTTGGGCGCTCACCACGTCTGCGGGCATTATCCTGCTCAACACAAACTTCCCTTGGGTCACTCCGGATCTTCTGAATGAATTGAAGACCTTTGGTCTGGATCCGGCGAATATCAAGTACGCCATTATTGTCCGTTCCCACTCGGACCAGGCTTGGGGAATCAAGGCCCTGAAGAAGATGGTGCCATCCGCGCGAGTCATCATGTCCGAGGGCGATTGGGAGCTTCTCGCGAAAGATAACACCCCCGCGGACGTCAAGCCCACGAAGGACATGGTGGCCAGAGATGGCCAGAAGCTGACCCTTGGGGACACTACCGTCACGATTTACTCCACGCCCACGTCCACGCCGGGCAATCTTTCGCTCATCCTGCCGCTGAAAGACGGTAATCAACGCCATGTCGGGGCGATGTGGGGCGGCGACTACATGAGAATCGTGCAGGAAGGAATTAAGATGTGGCCCGACTTGCAGACCATGAACAAGGGCTACGTCGCGTCGTCCAAACGCTTCAAGGACATCGAGGATAAAGCCGGCGTCGACGTGATTGTTCATCCTCACGCTGAATACGACGGCACATTTGAAAAGATCGGCGCTTTGCGTTCCCGAAAGCCAGGCGATCCGCATCCGTTTGTTGTTGGCAAAGACGACGTCGACCGGTTTGCGACCGTCCACGTGGAGTGTGGCGAAGCCCAGCTTGCCTGGGCCAAAGGTGATTAGCCGTCATCTAAACCGCCGTCGACGAGCATCGTGAACCGCCGTCGCACGCTCCGCCTGGCGTGAGAGTTTTTCTTGCTCTTTGAATCAAGCCTTCCGTGTGCTCACGGGTCAGTTTCCTCATTCATCCACCATCGGCGTGCGGAGTTTTTGATTGACACTCCGCATGACCTGTGCCAATACTCCGCGCACATTCCCGAAGCCAAATGAACTGAGGGGAGAGTTTATGAGTTATTTCCGCCTGGGCTCAGGGTCCGTGTCCATCCATACCAAAAAAGTGGGGCTGTGCCTGCTCGTGGGCATTGTGGCCTTTCTTTTTTGTTTGCCTCTTTTTTCGCAATCCAGTCAGGGCACCATCCAGGGAGGAGTATTTGACCAGAGCGGCGGCGCCGTTGCTGCCGCTACGGTGACTGTGATTGACGTGGCCAGAGGCGTCACGCGAGCATTGGTAAGCGATGGCGCCGGAGAATATGTGGCTACGAGCCTGACCCCCAGCACCTATACGGTACGAGCAGAGGCCAGGGGGTTCAGGACGGTCGAGCACAGCGGTGTGCTGGTTGAGGTAGGGCAGAACATTCGTGTCGATCTGGTGCTGCAGCCGGGCGAGCAAACCCAGACGATTACGGTTACCGGAGAAGTTCCGGCGATCAACACCACCGATGCCACTTTAGGCGGCACCGTCAGTAACGAGGCGATCAATGCGCTGCCGCTGAATGGCCGCAATTTCAATCGCTTGCTCCAACTACGCCCGGGAATTATTACCTCGACGGGAGGAGGTAGTGGCAACGGAGCACAGACCAACGGCCGGCGAAATACCGACAATATTTTGCGCGTGGATGGCATCGCCGGAATGGCGCAAGCCCAAGGCTCGGATATTCTGAATGCCACGTACGTTTTCGGAGATTCAGACTCTCTCATGCCCATTGATGCGATCCAGGAGTTCAATACGGAGCAGAATCCCAAGGCCGAATATGGTTTTAGGGACGGTGCGGTCGTCAACGTCGGGGTGAAGTCAGGCACCAACACCGTGCATGGTACGGCTTACGCCTTTGGGCGCGACGCCAGCGCCACGGATGCAGCCAACGCCTTCACGCATGCCGTTACTCCGGCAATGCTGGAGCAGTTCGGCGCCACGGTGGGCGGGCGCATTATCAAGGACAAGCTTTTTTGGTTTGCAGGTTACGAGGGTTTGCGTGTCGCGGTGGGCGATGTAAATGTGAATACCATCCCGGCGGACGTCTCCATGGGCGGGAACACGGCCTTCAGTATCGTCGACGCTTGTCAGGCGCTGGTGCAGGGAGCCGTAAAGATTAATCCGCTCAGTGCGCAAATTGCGGGATTGAATCCCGCCACTTGTGCGGTAACGCCGTCCTCCTCCACCGTTGAGAACTTGTTCCCGTTCACCACGAACACCTCTACGCAGGGAAATTACGTAGCTCCTTTAACCAGCACCGGGCCGCTCAACAACGGGCTTTTCAAGGGCGATTACATCCTCGGCCCCCACCACCATTTGAGTGGACTGTATTTTGTGGCCAAGTCGACCGACCTGGTTAACTCCATTGCCGGCCAACTCGCGCCTCAATGGGAAGTCAACGTTCTCAACGATATCCACCAGTATGATGGAAGCTGGACCTGGACTCCGAATTCCACCTGGGTGAACGACTTCAGAATGGGTTACGTCTACATGAACAATTCGAGGGCCTTCGCGGACCAGAACGTAATTCCCTCGAATCCCTGGCCGTCCGGCTACGGCATGAATACGGGCGTGACGAATCCGCTCTATGGCGGGTTGCCGCAAATCCAGATTCAATCCTTCACAGGTTTTCTTGGTGGAGGCAACCGCTCGTCGATCCGCGGCCCGGAGGGCGATGTCGACCTCGTGGAAAGCGTCTCGCATTTGCGAGGCAAACACTCTTTCAAGTTTGGATTTGAGTATGTGGATGCGATCTTGGACGGGGACACATATAGCCAGGCGCAAGGCAACATTGTTTTCATGAACTTGACGAACTTTCTTACCGGCACGCCCAGTAGTGGCACGATTCTATTGGGCGATCCCACCGAGCAGGCCCGGAGTCGCTGGTTCGCGGGCTTTTTTCAGGATGACTGGCGCGCGACAAACAGAGTTACCGTAAACCTGGGTCTGCGCTACGAGTACATCGGGGCTCCAGTTGTCCGCAACAACTACTTCGGTAATTTCAATCCCAATGTGAATCCCGCTACGACCCCAGCCATCCAGCAGTTTGGTCCTGGCGCGCCGCTTTCATCCGAATATCGCGCCACACGCCGGAATATCTCCCCGCGTCTCGGCGTAGCGTGGGACGTCCAGGGCAACGGCAAGACCGTGGTCCGTGCCGGAGCGGGTGTCTTCAGAAACCCCTCTATTTTGAAGTCCCTTCTTGAAGTCGTCCCTTTCGGGGCGAATTTCTTCGGTGGCACCGCCGCTGCTCCAGTGCTCATTGGCCCCAATATGAGCGGCACAGCGGCAAACCTGCATACAGCCGTTCAACCCGCCTGCCCGCCCGGATGCGCTGGCCTGCTCAATTGGAACACTACGGGCGCCACTGTTTTCCCTACCGCGTCCTCCCAACTCATTAATGGGGTCACTTACACCGGTGCTACGTGCACGGTCGCCGCGCCCTGTCCTACTTTTGCCGTGGATCCGAACTTTCTGGATCCCTACTCGGTCCAGTGGAATTTGGATCTCCAGCGTGCCATCAACAACAAGTTGACGTTGGACGTGGCCTACGTGGGAAACCGCGGCTATGACGAAGTGGCGCAGGTCGATCTGAATCAGCCGCCGATTGGTAGCGGCTGGGCGGGCACTCCGGCTACAAATTGCATCTTGAGCGCGCCCCTCTATACCAATTGCAAGGTCAGCACTGGGCAGGAACTTGCGGCTGAGCCCTTCGGTAGCAAATTTCCGTACCTCAAATATATAACCGAGGAAACGAACGGGGAATACTCGAACTACAATGCTCTGCAGGCGACATTGCAGGCGCGGAACTATTACGGGCTATCTTTCCTCGCTGGATACACCTTTGCGCATGCTCTCAGCGAGTCTGACGGGAATCCCACCGGCAACAGCAATGTGGTAAGCGACAAGGATAACTTGCACTCGAGCTATGGAAACAGTGCCAGCGACCTCCGGCACCGCTTTACCTTTTCGCCCAGTTACGCGATCCCCGGGAAAAAATCCCCGGGGCAGATGCTCGAAGGCTGGTCGCTCAGTGCCATCGTCGTGTTGCAGAGTGGTTTCCCCTGGAATCCGAACGATACGGGAAAAAATAACGACTACCTCGGCACTGGCGACATCGGCACGGGCACTACGCAGTACTGGAATCTCAGCGGGCCTGCCTCCGCCTTCACTGCCAGCAATATCCCCATTCCTTGTTTTGGTAACCTGTCAGGTTGCACACCTTATCAAGTAGTAGGCGGAGTACCTCAGATCCCGGCGGCCTGCGTCAGCGCCGCCCAGGCACCTTACGCCGGCAACGCGCAACTCCAGGGGTTGGCTCTTGCCTCGCTCACGAACGCTGGTTGCTACGTGCAAAATGGCGGCGTCTTGACTCCGCCCGCATATGGAACCCTCGGTAACGCCGGAAACGGCATCTTCCGTGGGCAAGTCTATAAAAATGTGGATATGTCAGTCTCCAAGATCTGGAAGCTCAAGGAACGGTACAGCGCTCAGTTTCGCGTGGAGTTCTTCAACCTCTTCAACCGTACCGATTTCGGAGCCTCTTCCGGTGGAGGCGGAACCGGTCCTGCGGGCACCAATCCGGCTGCGGGAATTAGCGGAACCTTCGGCTATGGTAATACCACGCCGGATTCATCCAACCCGGTGCTTGGCTCGGGCGGGCCGCGGCATATTCAGTTTGGCCTTAAGCTAAGCTATTAATAGTTTGTTCAAGGAGACACCTCGATGAGACTTGGTTTTTTCGCTGTTTTGATCGCGGCTTTTGCTCTAAGCGGCGCGGCAGTTCCCGTGTCCGCGCACCACGGATTCGCCGTGGAGTTCGACGGGAGTAAGTGCATGGATCTGAAGGGTACCCTCACCGGTATTGATTGGGAGAACCCTCATGCATATTTTCATATGGATGTAAAGAATGCCGCTGGGAAGGTGGAGGCCTGGAGTCTGGAAATGATTACCCCCAACGCCTTGAAAAGGAATGGCACCACCCGGCAGGATTTCACTGGCAATATCGGTAAGCCCATGGCCGCAAGGGCCTGTCCAACCAAGGCCGGCGGAACGCAGTACAGAGGCTCGGCGGAATTCCTTGAGCTGGCGGATGGCCAGGTGCGCATCGTTGGGCAGTTGGTTGAAAAGATTACGCCCGAGCAATTTCACTTCTAACCGTGTGGACGGGATCCGAATCCGAAAGATGCCTCAAGCAGGCCGCTTTGATTGTCCGAGTGGGGAGTGAACAAAGGAGAAATGGGAAATGACAGCAATGAAGCGACGGTTCTGCAATTGTCTTGGGAGTGGTGGTGTCGTACTGGCTGCTTTGTGCATGGCTTCCACGCCTGCTTTTCCCCAGGGCAGCTATAGGCCCGGACCTGGAAAAACTCCTGTACCGGTGGTCGGGGGTTTCGACAAGATCCATCCATTGCCCCCGGGCGGACCGGCTCCGCGCATGTCCGACGGGCATCCGGACTTGACGGGACGTTGGTATCCAAACGCGGCTGGAAAAATGCTGCAGTTTGCTTACCCGCTCGACCCGGCTGCAATCAGGCAATTCGATCCCAAGGCAACGCCGGAGGTGGCGCCGTCCTTCAAGCCCGGTATGGAAGCTAAATACAAGAGGCCGGCTCCTTACGGAGAGTGCGATCAGGCAGGTACTCCAAGCACGACGCTGGAGCAAGACGCGCAACACGCTCCGATGGAGTTGATTGCCACGCCGGGAAGGTTGGCCATGCTGTACGAATACCCGCTGGACGTCCGTATGGTCTACATGGGCGGGCGGCAGCATCCCAAAGATCCGGATCCCACGTTCAACGGTGACACGACCGCCCGTTGGGAGGGCGATACGCTGGTTCTGGACGTAATCGCCATCGATGAGAGGATGAGGAATTTCGGCGGCGAGGGTGGGGGCGGCGGATGGTTTCCTAGCGCTCAGGAGCATATCACCGAGCGCATCACCCGTACCTCGAAGAACTACCTCACCTACGAAATTACCATCGAGGATCCCGTAGTTCTCGCCAAACCCTGGAAATCTGCGCCTCGCACCTGGTCGCTGGCGCAAGATCCCCACGACGAGTGGGGAGAAGTCTTCTGCACGCTAAACCAGGAGCCGGACGAATACAAGAAAATAAAAGAGCACGACGCGCAAACGAAGGGTAAATGAGAGGCGGATGCATTCGATCTGGCACCCGGATCGCCGCATCCAACTTCGCTTGAAGCTCAGTTTTTAGCGTCGCACTCTCGTGCCGTTTCAGGGAAAGCTGTTGACATGTTTCGGCGAGCAGTGCTACATGGGGCCTGCCCCAGCGGGTACATGGGTAAGTTCTTCCATCGCAATCTAACCGGGTCGTTACCTTCTGGACGCCTAAAGGAGCGGGCATGAGCGAAGAGGAAACCAAGGATTTGATTCACGAGAACGGATTTCGCGGCCTTTCTTCGGGGACCGGGCGCCGAAGCTTTTTGAAGTCCGCCGCGGTCGTCGGTGCGACCGCGCTCTTACCCGCGGGCGCTGCGACCGCGTTGCTGGGGCAGGCAACCTCGCCCATCAAGTCGCCGTCCGAACTTCCCAAGCTTGGCCGAATTGATATCCACGGCCACTTTACGCCTCCGATCTTGATTGAAACGATGGGCGCCGATGAGTTGGGCGGTTTCGCCAAATGGACTCCGGAAAAAGCTTTGGAGGAGATGGGCACCTACGGCGTGGCTGCGGCCATGACCTCGATACCGCCACACTACGATTTGGCTACTGTGGACAAGATCGCGCGGCCTGCGAAT
>Ga0206945_1048_pt2 | contig 11349 bp, 11 predicted proteins | sample Alteio_BWOrgHeat_5_FD_152982 | JGI IMG/M metagenome (GOLD analysis project Ga0206945, IMG submission 152982) | Enriched cells from forest soil in Barre Woods Harvard Forest LTER site, Petersham, Massachusetts, United States -... | ecosystem: Environmental > Terrestrial > Soil > Temperate forest > O... | reverse complement strand
CTTCCGCTTCCCTTTCGACGACCAAACAAGGCCCCCCTTTGAGGTGATAGGCCGTCGAAAGGCCGGCCAACCCCGCCCCCAATATGAGCGTGGGGCGCTCGCTCACGTTACTTTTGCCTTCAACAAATAGGAGGTAAATACGAGCAATATAACGATGGTCACGCCGTAAATAACCAGACCCCCATCCGTTGAAACGCGCGTGACCCCAAAAGCCCCCAAACAAAGCAGCGCCGTGAAACCCAGGGAAAATATAAGGATGAGCGGCCGGGTCCATCCGAGGATTTCCATGCGCAGCGCAAAATGATCTTTGGACCCCAAGAATGGCGATGAGCCGCGCAAGATGCGCATGGAGAAGACAAACAGCGTGTCGAAAATAGGCAAACACAAAATCATCAGCGGCGCAAAGACGCCCCATTCCGTCTGACGTCCGTACGAAGTGCCCATGGCCAAGGCGCTGCACACGAATCCGAGGAACAAACTCCCGCCGTCCCCCATGAATATGCGCAGGGGTTTGGAAAGATTAAACGGAAAAAAACCCAATGCGGCGCCGCAGAGCGCCGCCGAGGCAATGTTCACGTAAAGTTCTTCCTTGGGCAGCGCAATAAAAAAAAAGGCCATCGTGGCGACGATGGCGACGCCGGAAGCCAAGCCGTCCATGATATCGATGAGGTTGAATGCATTCGTCAATCCCACCACCCACACGACGGTCAAAGCGCAAGCGAGCCAAGGCGGATTGACAAACCTTATGCGAACGCCGAAAAAAATGACCATGAGGGCCGCCGCGATCTGAAAGAAAAACTTCGTCCGGTAGTGCAGGCCGTCGGGCTTGATGTCGTCAATAAGACCGACCAAACACATCACGGTGCTGCCGGCCAGTATTCCGCGCAAGGAGCGCAGCGTTCCGGACGGAAATGACGAAAAAAACCGGATGAAGATCATGGCGACGGCAAAACCTATATAAATCGCCACGCCGCCCAAGTAGGGGACCGGTGTTTTATGGGTTTTAACCGCTGACGTCGGGTGGTCATAAATATTGAAACGTACGGCCAAGGAACGGACGAACGGCGTGAGGAGCAAACTCAATATAAGGGCCGAGGAAAAAGAGAGGACGGCCGTTGCTAAATTATCAAGCTGCATGAAGGACCCGCTTGGGAGCAATCAACGTCGGCAAGGCCGCCAAGGCGACGAGCGCCAGTTGAAAGAAATGCAAAACCAAAACAAAAGCCAAAGACGCCGCCGCGGGCTTCCCCAACAGCGTCAGCGCGGCCTTTCCAAAAAATTCATACGTCCCAACATACCCCGGCGCCGCCGGAATCATCACCCCAACGCTCAACCCGGTCAAGACGCCGGCGGATTCAAAAAAAGTCAAATTTAAATGAAGCGCGCGCGCGACAAAAAAAACAATGAGGAGCTCACCCATCCAGACGGCCCAGGACAACAGCACCACTGAAATAATTTTGGATGGGGATCTCAGCGCGAGAAATCCCGATGTAATTCGATTGATTAATCCGCCGGCGGACGTCCTTTTGGCGATTACAATCAAACCGATCATCCCGGCCACGCCCAATAACAGCGCCGCGATAATCGGATAAACGGGAAGCTTGGCCCAAGGGAGAAGCCGGGAAGCCATGAGAATAATCATCACCAAGCCGGTCATGTCGGTCATCCGTTCGGCCACGATGGAGCCCAGAATCGAACTCGTCGGAATGCCGGTATCCCGCGCCAGCGCCACCGCGCGCACCACCTCTCCGCCCCGGGCCGGTAAAATATTGTTCATGAAAAAGCCGACCAGCAGTTTTGGGAAAACAACCGGAAGCGGAAGTTCCCCGAGAGGGGACAAGAGAATTTTCCAGCGAAAGGAGCGGCAAATCATGTTGCAGGAGAAAGCCAAGACCACCGCGACGAACCAAAAATAAGAAGCCCCGCGGAGAGTCGCCCCCAAGGCGGCAAAATCGAATTTTCGAAACAAAAACCAAAGACAACCCGCGCTTATGAGCAGGCCAACGGATACCCGCAGTGTTTTATTCATTCATCAATCGGTATGGTTTTTGATGGCGGACCTGGAAATAAAGACGGGTCAACAACTCGGCCAGAAGGCCCATGAGGACCAGGAATATGGCGCCCAAACCAAAAAAAACGGCCAGCAGCAATAGTGGAATGCGCAGCTTGGAAAAACGATCGGGCCCAAACTTGTCAAAAATCGCGAAGGCCGCCGAGGCGCCGCCCAAAATCAAAAAAACAAATCCTGTGCCGGAGAACAAATAATTCGGTTTGGCCAAATAACCGCTGAAGAACTTGAGCGTGATCAAATCAACAACGACCTTGAAAGTTCGAAAAATTCCATATTTGGATTTTCCTTTGGTGCGGGCATGATGCTTCACGTGAATTTCAGCGACTTTCCCCCCCTGCCATACGCACCAGGCCGGCAGAAAGCGATGCATTTCCCCATTGAGTTGAATCCCGGTCAAAATGGACCGGCGATAAGCCTTAAGAGAGCATCCGTAATCATGCAAACGAACTCCGGTGACCGAAGATATCAGCTTATTTGCAAACAGGGAAGGGAGCACGCGAGAGATGAATTTATCTTTTCGGTCTTTTCGCCAGCCGGAAACGACATCGTAACCCTCATCCAGTTTTCTTAGAAGCAAAGGAATATCCGCGGGATCATTTTGTCCATCGCCATCGATGGGGATGATGATTTCTCCCGATGAATGATCAATCCCGGCCGCCAAGGCGGCCGTTTGGCCAAAATTGCGTTTAAGCCGGACCACTTTGATCCGCGCATCATCCTTCGCGGCGCGAGAAAGCTCATCCGGCGTCCGGTCGGTCGAACCATCATCGACTGCGATGATTTCGATATGCAAATCCTTGCAATGACGGATGATCGATTCAAAAAATGGAATCAGGTTTCCCTCTTCGTTGTAGATCGGGATAATGATGGAAATGGAAGGGTTCATGCGCGGTCCAGATTATAACAAAGGGGATTTTTCAATCTTTGAAATAAGGAGTTTGGTCCTTGCGGAATCAATGGAAAAAAGAAATTCCGCATAGGGGGTCCGGGACACAAGCGGGTAATTTCGGTCCTTCAATTCGATTGCCTTTCGAAGAAAGGCCGCCGCCTTTTCATTGTCATGTTCCGCATAAAACGCCATCCCCAAACCAAAATACGGAAGCGCGGAATTCGGCTCCAGATGGACCGCCTTCTTAAACAGGATTTTGGCGCCGGCAAGGTCTTTCAACTGAAGATGAAAAAATCCATCATCCAACCAGAAAGGCGCATGCTTGGGAGAGAGTTCTTCCGCCTCATTGAAGTCCCGTTGAATTTTTTCGAGCGAGGTCCCAGGGACCCGCAGCAGCGTTCTGGCCAATCGCGACCAGACGAAGGGGTCCCGCGAATCCCAAAACAAAGACTTTTCCAACAACCGCGCCGCTTCTTCGCCTTGCGTTTCAACTTGAGCGCGTTGGACCCCTATATCGGCCCTCAGCGGCATCAGCCAAGCGGCTTTTTTTAAATTCCCTCTATCGACAAAAAAATCAGACAACCCCGACAGTCCGGCAAACAAGCAGCAGGCGGCCAGGAAAAATCCACCCGTCCACTTGAGAGACCGCGGCAATTCAGGCGGCTCTGATCCACCGGCTGAAAAGAGCAGCGCGCAGCTCCCGCTCAGCAGCAATCCCGTCAACGGGAGAAAATAGGAAAAGTTAAACATGGAGAAAATAAGGAAAAGGAAAAAAACTCCCAATGCTCCTTTTTTCTCCCACGAAGAATCATTCGGAAACAGGGACGGCCGCGTCATCCTCCACAGTCCATATAAAAAAAAGGAGAGCCCCAGAATTCCCGTTTCAACCGCGATCTGGAGAAGATCGTTGTGGGCGAAACTCGTCGTCAGTTCATATTTCAAGATTGCGTCCGCCGGCTGGGCAAAAAGCCGGTAGGCCGCCTCAAAATTGCCGAGGCCATACCCAACAAGCCAATGCTTTCCGAGAGACATCAAAGCCGTTTTCCATATCAACAGGCGGCCAAAAGAATGGGAAGCATTTTCCGGATCAATCTTTAAAAAATCAACCCTGGCGTGGACCGCGGCCGCTGCGCAAAGCATGAAAATCAGGAGGAACTGCGACCGCCGCTGCTTTGGAAGAATGAAAGACAGTCCAACGAAAGTCCCCAATATTCCGCTTCTCGAGCGCGTCAAAAACAGCCCCGCCAAAAGCAGTGGAATGGCCGCGAGCGCCATCCATTTCTTTTTATCCCAATCTTCAAGAGAAGCGAAATAAGCCGATGAGAACAACAGACCCGCTCCAATCAATAGCGCCGAATAACCGGGGTTGCCCTGAAGGAAGCCCCCCATGTTTCCCAAGCGGCCGAAGTTGAATACGAGACGGCCTGTTTCGAGCGCGCCCAAGCAAATGACCAGCCATCCGAAAAACTTTAATTGGACCTTTGCGCTCGAAATGGAAAGGAGGGAAAAAAACATGGCGTAGGACATCAATTTTAAAAACTCAAAAAGAGACGAATAAAGAGGCGTATTGAAGAAAGACCGCAGCAGACACCAAACAAGAAAAACAAACAGGCCGGAGACCCGGGCCCGGCTCAGCTCAGCCATGACCGACTCAAAATTGAGAGCGGTCAACAGCCCAAGAGCAAGAAAGACCAAGGAAAACCCATTTGGAAACTTCGCCCCTCCCAAAAGAAAAGCGAGGAGGAACGGAAGAGTGTTAATCGCGAACAATACGCGGCGTTACAAACACCAGCAGCTCGTTGCGCGCTTTCAGCGTCGTTACCGACCGGAAGAACGCCCCGAGAATGGGGATATCCCCCAGCAAGGGGACTTTGCTGATCCCCTTGGTGTCTGAATCATCAATCAGTCCGCCGATCACCAGCGTGTCGCCGTCGCGAACGACGACGGTTGTCTCAGCGCTTCGAGTCCGAATAATCGGACCCGCGTCGGTGCTGTCCTGGGTGGGGAAGCTCGATTCCGGATTGATTTTCAGCGTGATCCGGTCTTCAGCGTTAATGGTGGGGGTGACGGTTAAAATGATGCCGGCGCTGACGGTTTTAAAATCGCTGGAAACGACCCCATTCGATACGGTTGTCGTCCGGAAACGAATGTCTTGCACCGCTTGTATTTTAGCGGTCTCGCCATTGATCGTAACCACTTTGGGCGAAGAAAGAATTTTCGCTTTGCTTTGGGTGATTAGCGCACTCAAGCTGACGTCAAGGATCTTGTTCAACTTGACAATGCCGAATGTGATCGCGGCGTTGGTCGGCCCGGGCAATGACACGCCCGTCCCATTGGGAGGAAGCCCGGCTCCCGTGGTCACCGTCGTGGCGCCGGGTGTGGCGCCAAGCGTGCCGTTGGCGGAAATCGTGTGGACAATTCTCGTTTGGGACGGGTCGGTGACAATCGAGCCTACGCCGCTTGACGAGACCAACTGTCCGTCGGGCTCCACTTTGGTGTTTTGATATCCCGCTTCCCACTGGACCCCCATATCGAAACCATTGCTCAGGTTAATTTCAACGATGCGGGCTTCAATCATCACCTGCTTGGGCTTCTTGTCGAGTTGAGCAATAAGCCGTTCCGCTTGCTGCAATCCCTCTTCGGAATCGGTAATCACGAGGCTGTTGTTTTCCGTGGCGACCGTGATGGTCCCTTTGCGCCCGGCGGAGGTCATAACGGCTTGAATATGCGTGCGCATCTCCTCGGCTTTAACATAGTTAATGGGAATCGTCTTCGTGAATACAACCGCTTTCTGCCGTTCTTTCTGGAGGATATCCGGCGTCGTGACGCGCAAAATATTTGCGCCCAATTGCGTCGGCACCAGTCCCTTGAGGTTCATGATGGTGCTGAAAGCCTCGTCAAACGGGACCCGTTTCAAATGGACCGCGATGGTCCCGGACACTTCCGGGCCGAAGATGATGTTGATGTTGCTGGTTTCAGCCATGAGACGGATGACATCGCGAATGTCGGCGCCTTCAAAATCGAGCGTCACTTCTTCTTTGGGCAAGCTGGCCAATAAATCCCGCTTCCTTGTGCGGTCAACGGCATTTGCGACGGCCGGTTTCTTGACCGCATCATCCCCGGCGGCCGCCAAATTTTTTGTCAGCGTGATAATAACCTGATTGTTCTCCGCGGAGGCTTTGTAATCCGCGGGAGCCGCCAGGTCGACGACCACGCGAGAAATGAGCGGATTCTCTTTGAATTGGTATCCGCGCACCCGGCGAACCAGCGCCCCCTCCACGTTTTTCTTGCTAAATCCCGCTTTATAGAGGGTCCCCGGAATTTCAATGACCAAACGCTGCGGTGAGGTCAACGTAAAAACATCGTACGGCATGAGTTGGGAAAGGTCCAAGACCACCCGATCACCCTCGGCTTGGATATTTGTCAGCGCGGGGACGGCCGAGGAGGGATCGCCATGCAATGGCGCGAATACGGTCTGGAACATCAACAACCCGGCCACGAGAGATCTTGATAAAATTTTCATAAAGCTTTTGCCTCCTCATCCGATGTCTTAATTTTCAGTTCAAAAACATTGTCCGCTTCTCCCGACAGAACGACCTTGTCAATAAATATTTTTACCGCGTAGCCTTCAACCGACTTCCCCATGACATCGAAGATTTTCCCGCCCTTGATAAAATAGGTCCCGCTGCCTCCGACGGTTAAAACCGCCGATTTATAATCTCTTCCAAAAATAATTCCTTTGACGGAAGCGCGGGCCGGGTCGAACACGGCGTCGGGTTGATAATTCGTGGCTTGTCCGGCCGGAATAAAAGGGTCCCTGAACCGGTCCCCCGAATAGACATAAACGGGTTTTTCCTTAACGACCTCGGCAACGGGCGCTTGGGGCGCGGGCACCGGAACTTCGGCCGCTTTCGGCGCCGCGCTGGGCGCCGAGCTGATCTTGCAGGCGGTCGTCATCATCAGCGCCATGCAGACAATGAGGGTGTTGGAGTTTCGGATGGATTTATCCGGCATAGGAATAGGTCTGGATCGTCAGAGTTATGCTGAGGTTCACCACTCCCTGAAGATCCGATTGCGATCCCGCGGGAACCAACGTGATATTTTGGGCTTGAAAGATCCGGTCCTGCTGGCCCAACGACGCCAAGAACCGGGCCAACGAATGCATCGTTCCCGTGAATTGGACATCGAATGGAATTATTTCAAAAAATTGCTGCTTGCTCAGCGGTTTGGGGCCCAGCCGCATAAACTGCAGCCCCTGTTGAAGCGCTTCCCGCGTGAGTATCCTAATGATATTGGGGACGTCTTTGTCTTTGGGAAGCTGCTTCTCCAATGACGCGAGATCGACTTGAAGTTTGGCCAACTCATTCTGAAGCGCCGGCAGACGACGCGCTTGACGTTCGGCCGTTTCAATTTTGGCCAACAGATCATGATATTTTTCTTCTCTCACCTTGATGTTGTCGAGGGTCGGCTTCAGCATGAAATTCCAGTAAAAATATCCGCCGCCGAGCAAAAACGCGGCGACCATGGCGATCATCTGTTGCTGCTGCTTGGTTAGTTTACCCATATTCCTAGTTAAACTCCTGAAGTGGGAAGGGCCCCTGGTGTTGATACATGCAGGTGATCGAGAAACTTAAAGTCTGGCCGTTTTGGTCGTTGTTGCTGTAAGAAATGGGGCTCAGATCAATCCCCGAGAAATGAGTGGACTGCTGCAGGTTCGTCAACCACGTCGCCAAAGCAAAATTCGACAGCGCATTGGAGGCCATGGTCACCTTCATCCCGGCGCCTTGTTCAAGAATTTGCACATTGGTCACCCACACATCGGAAGGGATGATCGGGAGTAAATCCTCAAAGAAAACCGGGTAGATGAGACGGCTGCGATTAAGATTTCGAATCACGTCGCGCTTGGAAGTAAGCTGTTTCTTGTTCGCTTCGATGCTGTCAATCTGAGATATGATCGCTTGAAATTTCCGCAGCTCCGCATCGGCTTCCTCGATCTGTTTTTCCAAGCGCGCCGCTTTGCGGGACTGCACAAACCAAAACATGAATAAAACGACCACAATGGAGGCGGCCGCCGACCCCATGACAACCTGCTGCTCTTTTTTCGACTGAGCCGCGGCATATTCAGGCGGGAGGAGGTTAATGCGGATCAAATGTCGCGCTCCTTGCGGGTCGCCAATCCAACGGCCACGGCAAAGGCGGGCCGCAAAGCGGGGTCGGGCAAATTGGCCCCCGTCAAACCGGAAAAGGGGTCGAACAATTCGACATTGACGCGCAATTCTTGGGAAAAATAACGGTCCAAGCCATTGATGCAGCAGGCCCCGCCGCAAAGCATGATCCGGTTGACCTGGCGTTCCGGGTTCTGGGACAAAAAGAAATCGAGAGAGCGTTGAATTTCAGCCACGAGATCTTTCATGACCGTGACGATGGTGTTTGAAATTTGAAGGGAATCCTGGTCGTCTTGGGCCAGCGTGGCTTCTTTTTCATCGGGAGTCACAAGGATTTGGCCTTTGCGCTTTAACTTCTCGGCTTCTTCAAAAGAACAATCGAAAATGCGCTGGAGGGACTTGTTGATCGTGTTTCCGGCGATGAAAACATCACGGACCACTTTTGACATCCCATTTTCCATGATGATCATCGTGGTGACGTTGGCGCCGATATTGACCAGCAAAGCGGTTTCTTGGACGCTCACCCCTCCTTGGGCCAATGCATAGGCCTCTTCGAGCGCAAAGGCGTCGACATCGACAACCACGGGACGGATGCCGACGGCGTTCAGCACACCCAAACGTTGCTCGATCAATTCTTTTTTCGCCGCAACCAGGACGGTCTCCATTTTTTGCTGTCCGTCCTCCACGACATCGCCCAAAATATGAAAGCCCATGTTCACTTCAGGGATTGAAAATGGGATGTAAGGCTCCGCTTCAAACTGGATGGTTTTTTCGAGGTCGCTGCGCGATGATTTGGGGAGTTTGACGTAGCGAACGATCACGGAATTGCCGCTCACAGAAACGGCCCCGGCCTTCGGAGCTCCGCGCTCTTCGGACATGAAGTTCGTCAAAAGCTGCGTCAGGGCGGCCATGCGGTCCGCCGCTTGGGTTTCCGGTCCGGCGTCTTTGAGGTCCAATTCTTTGTAGGCCCAGCGAACCAATTTTTGATCGGCGATTTGAACGATCTTAAGCGAGGTGGACCCTAGATCGATTCCCAGCGTCTCTTTCGAGCGCAGAAAGGACAAGGATGGCATCTTAAATTTCTTAATATCGAGCTTCATGGTTCATCCAAAACACCTCGGGTGTTGATGAGATATTCATCTCAGCAACCTTCAACACACTCGGCGTATTGTTGAAAATTTGCTGCGTTATTACACTCAGAAGTCTATTTTCACCCCCATGTATTGTCAAGGGATTTTCTTGAAAATGTCACAGACGGAAAATCCGCGGCACCGGAATAAAAATTCGGCGAACGCAGCGATGCTCAAAAAAGGGCCGAACGGAATATATTGACGGCGATTCAATACCCGCACGGCAAGTCCGATGCCGACGGCAATCGCTCCCGTGAAGGATCCGAGCACCAATACGCCAATGACGCTTTTCCATCCCAGGACCGCGCCGATTCCGGCCATCAGTTTGACATCGCCTCCCCCCATCGCCTCTCGCCCGACGATAATTTCCCCCAAAAATCCAATCAGCCAAACCGGAAAGCCCCCCGCCAAAATTCCGAAGATCGAAGCGAGCAAAGCATGCAGAACCCCATGCGTTTCTAAAAATGGATTCCAAGGCGAACAAACCAATCCAACCGCCATCAATGAAAAAGTGGCCTCATCCGGAATGATTCGCCAGTCGACATCGCTTAAAGACGAGACCAATAACACAAAAAGAAAAGTTCCCAGACAGAAAAAAAGAGGAAGTGAAGCGGGGACGCTGTTTGCGGCGAGACTCCACGCGCCGGCGACCCAAACAAGCGGTAAAGAAAATTCAACCGCTGGATATCGCCAGGAAATAGCCGAACCGCAATGAGCGCATTTGGCCCGAAGAAAAATGAAACTTAGGATGGGCAGGTTCTCAACCCAGGAAATTTGATGTTTGCACCAGGGGCAATGAGATCGCGCCGGTCTTAAAATCGATTCGCCCCGGGGCCAGCGGTGGATGCAGACATTGGCGAAGCTCCCAAATTCCAATCCAAAAAAGATGACCAACAGAAGTTTCATATCGAAAAAAAAGGGCCCGCCTTATTACCGGCGGACCCTTTTTTACTCATTTAGAACTTGCGATTAGTAGGCTGACCAAACGCTTCCGCGGGTGTCCTGATGGCCGCATCCGACTTCGACCGAGCCATCGGCGCTCGCGTAGAAGTACGCGCATCCATCGGAATAAGCCGCTTGCATGATCTTGGTGTTGTCCACGCTCGTGCCGAAGTCATGACCGGCGAACCCCGTGCTGTTTTTCGGTATTGAGATCGTACCGACAGACGGAGCGCCGCCAACGGCCGGCATGTACCTGTTTGCGGCAGCCAACCCCACGAACAGGTTGGATGGATAGGTGCCTTCCATATCTCCATAATAAATACTAACGGCGCTGCGGACGGCTCCCAAACTGCCTTTAACGCTGGCTTCTTTTGATTTGGTCACGAGATCAGCGAACTTGGGAATGGCCACGGCGGCCAGAATACCTATAATTGCGACAACGATCATAAGTTCGATGAGCGTGAACCCTTTTGATTTACGCAGCTTTGTCATATGAACCGACCTCCTGTTTGCCACAACAACCTCAGGTTCAATTGGTTGAAATATGGCTCTATGAGTATAGGTGCGAAACGCCGTAAAGTCAATCAAGCGGCGATTCGAATCCATTTTACCGGATGATTTTCGAAGCCCCTCTCCAGCGGCAAAACCGGGCCCGCCATTTACCAGCGGGCCCGGTTTGCTCATTTGGAACTTGCGATTAGTAGGCTGACCAAACGCTTCCGCGGGTGTCCTGATGGCCGCATCCGACTTCGACCGAGCCATCGGCGCTCGCGTAGAAGTACGCGCATCCATCGGAATAAGCCGCTTGCATGATCTTGGTGTTGTCCACGCTCGTGCCGAAGTCATGACCGGCGAACCCCGTGCTGTTTTTCGGTATTGAGATCGTACCGACAGACGGAGCGCCGCCAACGGCCGGCATGTACCTGTTTGCGGCAGCCAACCCCACGAACAGGTTGGATGGATAGGTGCCTTCCATATCTCCATAATAAATACTAACGGCGCTGCGGACGGCTCCCAAACTGCCTTTAACGCTGGCTTCTTTTGATTTGGTCACGAGATCAGCGAACTTGGGAATGGCCACGGCGGCCAGAATACCTATAATTGCGACAACGATCATAAGTTCGATGAGCGTGAACCCTTTTGATTTACGCA
>Ga0206945_1194_pt1 | contig 11376 bp, 10 predicted proteins | sample Alteio_BWOrgHeat_5_FD_152982 | JGI IMG/M metagenome (GOLD analysis project Ga0206945, IMG submission 152982) | Enriched cells from forest soil in Barre Woods Harvard Forest LTER site, Petersham, Massachusetts, United States -... | ecosystem: Environmental > Terrestrial > Soil > Temperate forest > O... | reverse complement strand
GTTGGTCATCGCGGGTGCGGGAAGCGGCAAGACGCGGACGCTGACGTATCGCGTGGCGTGGCTCGTCGAGCATGGCGTACCGCCGGGCCGGATTTTGTTGCTCACGTTCACCAACAAAGCCGCGAAGGAAATGCTGCGGCGCGTCGAGAGCCTGTTACCCACTGATGTCTCGGCGATCTGGGGCGGGACGTTTCATCATATCGGCAATCGCATCTTGCGCCGTCACGCCAAGTTGTTGGGGTTCGGCACGGATTTTACCATTCTCGACCGCGAAGATTCCAAGGACATGCTGGACGCGTGCGTTGCCGAGGCCGGCATCAACACGAAACAGGAACGATTCCCGAAAGGGGATGTGCTGGCGGACATCTATTCACTGGCGGTGAATACCGATCGCTCCATCGAAAAAGTTTTGGCGGAGCAGTATGATTATTTCTCGCATCTGGCCGGGCCCATCCAGTCCCTGCGCGACGCCTTCCGCGACCGGAAGCTCAAGGCCAACGCGATGGACTACGACGATCTGCTGGTGAACACATTGCGGCTGTTTCAGGAACAGGCGGAGGTCGCCGAACGCTATCGCGAGCAATTTCTCCACGTGCTGGTGGATGAATATCAGGATACAAACAAAATACAGGCGGAGTTGATCGATGCCATCGCCATGGGGCATCGCAATTTGATGGTCGTGGGTGACGATGCCCAGTCGATCTATTCGTGGCGTGGCGCGAATTATCGCAACATTCTCGGTTTTCCGACGCGCTACCCAAGCGCGAGGACGTTTAAGATTGAGGTCAATTACCGCAGCGTGCCGAGCATCCTGAAGCTGGCGAACGAAGCGATCAAGGCCAACGTTCATCAATTTGCCAAGGTGCTCACGGCAGTTCGTGAGGGGGGCGTGAAACCGTGGTTGATTCCCTGTCCCGATAGCAACCAGCAATCCTTGTTCGTAGCGCAGCGCATCATGGAATTGCAGGAAGAGGGAGTGGCTCTCAATGAGATCGCGGTGCTGTATCGGGCGCACTATCACGCGATGGAATTGCAACTGGAGCTGACGCGCCGCCGAATTCCATACGTCATCACGAGCGGACTGCGGTTCTTCGAGCAGGCGCATGTGAAGGATGTGGCCAGCTTCCTCAAGGTGGCGGTCAATCCCCACGATGAGATGGCGTTCAAACGGATTATTAAATTGCTAGCGGGCGTGGGCGGCAAGACGGCGGACAAGCTCTGGGAGAAATTTCATCCCATGCTCGCGGAGGGTCAGCCGCTGCAACTCACGAGCGAAGCAGTCCCCAAAAAGGCGGTGGAGGATTGGAAGAAAGCGGCGCAGGCGCTGAATGAGATACGCGGGCTGACCGCTGGGAGTGCAGGTTCGATCCTGGGAAACCGCACTGATGCTCCGCGACCGCAAAAAGCCGCCGAGATGATCGAGAAGGTCGTGGAGGTTTTCTACGCGAGCTATCTCAAGGTGAAATATCCGAACGCGCGGGCGCGCGAGGAAGATTTGCATCAGCTCGCCTCGTTCGGGATGCAATTCGAGAGCCTCGATGATTTCCTGAGTCAGTTGGCGCTCTTGACGAACATCGAAGCCGACGACGCTTCTTTGCTAAAAACGGATCAGCAGGACTATGTGCGCCTGAGCACCGTGCACCAGGCGAAGGGGCAGGAGTGGAAAGCCGTGTTTGTGGTCGGCCTGTGCGACGGAATGTTCCCGCTCGCCCGTTCGATTGACAATCTCGAGGGACTGGAAGAAGAGCGACGACTATTTTATGTCGCGGTCACGCGCGCGAAGGACGAATTGTATCTCACGTTCCCCCTCTTCCGCATGACCGGCGGCGACAGCGGCGGTTTCCAACGTCCCTCCCGCTTCGTCGCCGAACTACCGAAGACGCACTACCAGGAATTCTCCATCCGGCATCAGCATGGCGAGTGGTAGGGCAAGGCGGTTCCTGCCCACTACGCCACGTATCTTTGAATTTGTATTTTGAGTCCGACAATTGTAGAATTGTTGTGTCGTCGTAGCAGATGGGTGAAAAGCCATGGAGAAGATTCTGAAAGGAATGATGCGGCTGCTTGGCTTGGCCATCGGTGTTGTTGGACTGCTTTTCTTAATCTCCTGCGTCGCCATGGTGATTATCCTTCTTCGCGATCCAAAGGATGCTGTCGTCATCCTGCTCGGTATTGTCGGTATTATCAGCTCTGGGTTATTTGGCGCGTACTTCCTATGTGTCGCATTTGTAGTTTGGCAGCGATTTTCTCCAGCGGCAGTTCACCACATTTCCGCAGTTCTAGCGCTTATCCTGTTCGGTACGTTGATAGACCGATTGGCAGATCCGCGGCCCATCCTGCCGCCATCGTTCCTGGGCAGTTTGGGAGATTTCGCCCTTTTCGGTTCGTGCATTGCCGTTTCGTATTTGGTTTTTAGACTATCCTGCTTCATGTTGAACCGTGCACTATTCCCGGCACAGCAAATCGAAGCACACGTCCAACTGAACCGATAAATTGATCTGCTTTCCGGATTAATTGTAGCGTGTCAGGGCGGTCAAAGTTTTGGGTCGTGTTGTGAGTGGCTGGGTCAACTCCGCGCTCGTGACAGAAATGTTGTTGTCCGGTTTGATGCTCGATCTGTGCGCGGCGAAGTGGGAATTGAGATGAGGCACCCACCCCTTGTCCCCTCCGAGGAGGGGACCGGCGACGGGCGAATGCCTCGACAGAGCGAGGCGGCTACACCGGATCACGCGCGTGAGGGCGCCCGGGATACAACATGGGAATTCTATCCTGTGTATCGGCAATTGATAATTTTACTGGACGCAGTGAGGTGCGGTATAGTCCGCACAGTTCTTTGACAAACCTACTTCGGGAGGACGCTTCCTCCGTCACTAAAGCTATGGCAGACGAGACGAAGGCTAGTAAAGGGTGACGTGTGCCCTTGGAGCGCCTTCCGCCTCCGCCAAGCTTTCGGCGCGACAAGCCTTGTGGAAAAATGGGGTTCACAAAACATGGTTTCTGCGAAACGAACCCAAATTGAAAACGCGGACTTTTTAGCGTATCCATCCAAATGACAGGGAGTTATAATATATGAAAGTGGACTTTTATTTGGGTTCGTTTTCCAAAACGAACCCAATTTGAGGCCACAAGAGGGGGGTGTTTTGAGCGTCGCGGGGGCAGATTTTGTAATGCTCCTTCCCGTTCGCATTACCCTGCGGGCCTCGAAACAGCGCGAGGCGGTCTCGCAGCTTCCCTAGCTGCTCGGCTTGGGTTCGGAGAGAAAAACGGCGGTCATAGACCGCCGCTACAGACGGACCGCGGCTACTACGGACAGAGGAAGGCACGCGGAGCGCGTGCCCTACAATCGGCGATCTTTCTTGCGGCAAGTGGCTGGCGGGGAGCGTTTTTTGACAAATGGTAACTTTCATGGGCCATTGACAAGAATTGTGGTGTCTCATATCGTACCACGGACATGACGACGGCCATTGCTGATACGATACCCGCTGATTTACGGGGGTTGCTGCAACAGACGAGACTCTTTACGGATCTGCAGATTTCCGAGGTCCTGACCAATCAGTTGACGTCCGCGCAACCGCTGATCACCTCGCTCGTGAAGTCGCGGGTCGCGACCGAGGAGAAGTTGCTCGAGGCGTTGGCCAATGTGTTGCACCTGCCTTTCACGCGCATCACGGACAAAGAGATTGATGCGACGGTGCGTGCGAAGGTTCCCACGAAAGTCGTCTTCCAGCACAACGTCATGCCGATGCGCCAAGAGAACGGCACACTGATCGTCGCGGCGCATGATCCATTTAACCTCACGATGTTGGAAGCGGTGCGGCTGGTCACGAAGAGTCGGGTGCAACTTGCGTTGTGCACGGAAGCGGATATCGCGAAGGCGTTGAAGCGTTATTATGGCGTCGGCGCGGAGACATTGGATGAGTTGATGCAGAAGAACGTGCTCGACATCGACGATATCGAGGCCGTGACGAAGGACGACCTCGAAAGCGGGGACCAGGAAGCGAGCGTCGTCAAGTTCGTGAACCAGATCATCGGGGAAGCGTACAAGGAGCGCGCGACGGACATCCACATGGAACCGATGGAGAACGACCTGCGGATCCGTTATCGCGTGGACGGCGCGCTGCACCAGACACCGGTGCCGGTGTACTTGAAACGGTTCCAGGCGGCGATCATTTCGCGCATCAAGGTCATGGCGAACATGGACATCGCGGAGCGTCGGTTGCCGCAGGACGGCCGTATTAACGTCCGCAGCAGCGGCGCGGAGATCGACGTGCGTGTTTCGACGATCCCGACGGCGTACGGCGAGAGCGTCAGCTTGCGTCTGCTGACCCGCAGTAATATTTTTCTTGGGTTGGAGAGTCTCGGACTGAACAAGGAGAACGAGAAGACCGTCCGCAAGCTGATTGATCTACCGCACGGCATCATCCTGGTCACGGGTCCTACGGGCTCGGGCAAGTCCACCTCGCTCTACGCGTTCCTGAGCACGATCAACTCGATTGACCAGCGCATTATCACGATCGAGGAACCGGTGGAATATGAACTACCGGGTGTGAACCAGATTTCCGTGAAGTCGGATATCGGCCTGACGTTTGCCAGTGGCCTGCGCCACATTTTGCGGCAAGACCCCGACGTCATCATGGTCGGTGAAGTGCGCGATCTGGAAACGGCGGAAATCGCCATTCGCGCGGCTCTGACGGGTCACTTGGTATTCTCCACATTACACACCAACGACGCTCCGGGCGCGATCACGCGGTTGATCGACATGGGCATCGAGCCGTTCCTCGTGAGTTCCTCCGTAGAGGCGCTCATGGCCCAGCGTTTGATCCGCACGCTTTGCAAGTCGTGCAAGGAAGAGTACAAGCCCGACATGGAGCTGCTCCGTGAAGTGGGATTCCCGATGGAGGACATTGGCCGGGTCAAGTTCTACCACGGACGGGGCTGTGAGGATTGCCGTTTCACCGGCTTCAAAGGCCGCTCGGCCATCTATGAAATTCTCGTCATGAGTGAGGCGTTGCGTCCGTTGATTATCGAGCGGGCTTCATCGGCGGCGATCAAGCATCTGGCCTGCACGCAGGGCATGCGGACCCTTCGCGATGACGGCTGGGAGAAGGTCAAGCAGGGCATCACGACCGTCGAGGAAGTGGCGCGCGTCACCCAGGAAGACGAAGAACTCACCGGCACATAAGGGAAAGTGGGGAGATCGCGCCCCGCGCTTTTTGATTTGAGCGCCGTTGGGAACAAAGTATGCTCCCCGGTGTCCCAATAACGACGAATCGCATGCCGACCTTTCAATACAAGGCGAAAACACGCGCGGGCGAAGTGGTCAGCGGCTCGCTGGCCGCAGGTGACCGCCGCGCCGCGCTGGCCGAACTGGGCAAACTGGGATTCTTCCCATTGGCGGTGGACTCCGCCGAGAAAGAGGCCGCCGGCAAGAACGGCGCGAAAAGTTTTGCGGGTCGTGTCAAACCACGCGACGTATTGATGTTTACCCAGCAACTTTCCAGTCTGCTGCGCTCGGGTATGTCGCTCAGCAAGGCGCTGGACACGCTGGAACGACGGACGCAAAAGAAGGCGCTGCAAGCGGTACTTGGCGATTTACGGAGCGGTATCGTGCAAGGCGAGAGTTTATCGGACTCGCTATCGAAACATCCCGAGATTTTTTCCCGCTTCTTCGTCAATCTCATCAAGGCGGGCGAAGCCAGCGGCGCATTGGACGACGTGCTCTTGCGTCTTGGAAAACATCAACAGCAGATGGCGGAGGTGCGCGAGAAAGTGGTCGGCGCCTTGCTGTATCCCCTGGTCATCGTGTGCGTCGGCATTCTCGTCATCGTTTTCTTCATGCTGGTGATGGTGCCGCGGTTCGCCATGATGTTCAAAGAGATGGGACGCACGATGCCGTTGCCGACGCGAATCCTGATCGGCATCAGCGACGGGTTCATTGGGTACTGGTGGGTTGGCGTCCTTTTGATTGCCGCGGGAGTAACGGCTTATCGCGTCCGTGTCCGCACACCTGAGGGACGGCTCGCGCTGGACGCGTGGAAACTGCGGTTGCCCGTGTTTGGCAATATCATCATGGCGAATGCGTTCGCGCAGTTCGCCCGTACGCTGGCCACGCTCCTCGAAAACGGGGTGCCGGTGCTTGGCGCGCTGCAGATCGTCGAAGACACGATGGGGAACCGGGTGATTGCCAACGAAATCCGCGAGGCGCGCACGCGCGTGACGGACGGCACGAGCCTTTCGCAGCCGTTGGCGAAGGGAAAGATTTTTCCGCCCTTGCTGATCGATATGCTGGCGGTCGGCGAGGAGAGCGGCGAGGTGGTGCCGGCGCTGGCCAACATCGCCGACACGTACGAGTCGGAGTTGTCGCGAACGCTGAAGGTGTTTACGACGTTGCTGGAACCAGCCATAATCATCTTTATGGCAGTCGTCGTGGGCGCAATCGTTTTGAGCGTGCTCATGGCCGTTTTCGATATCACGTCGGGAATTGGAAAATGAGCGGAGAACAGGTTTATGAAACCAAACAGATTTAGTTCACGAAAAGGTTTTACGCTGTTGGAGATCATGCTGGTGGTGGTCATCATCGGCATGTTAATCACCGTGGCCGTGGTCAAGCTGTCCGGCTCATCGGAGAAGGCGAGACTGGTGGCCACGCGAAACCAGATCGATTCCTACAAGAACGCGCTCGGTATCTACGAACTCGACAATGGCATGTTTCCGACAACGGAACAGGGGTTGCAGGCGTTGATTGCGCAGCCGAGCGGAGCCACTCTCCCGAACTGGAAAGGCCCCTATCTCGACCCGCCCATCATCCGTAAGGACCAGTGGGGCCGTGACTACATCTACCGGTACCCGGGCCAGAAGATTCCCAACGGCTACGATTTGTTCTCCGTCGGTCCCAACGGCATTGAAGGTGACGATGACGACATCGGCAACTGGCAATAGACCCGCACGGCGCGCCGGTTTCTCGCTGATCGAGTTGAGCATTGCGTTGTTCATCCTCGCCATTCTCCTGGCCGTGTCGCTTCCCAGCTTTATCCGCTCGTATAACGGTGCCGTGCTCAATGCGACCGGACGAACGGTCATCACTACTTGCCAGTTTGCGAAGCTGAACGCGGTACTGCGACAGCAAAAGGTCGCGTTCTACATCGACATGGACAATCGCAAGATTTCACTCAGGCAATTTGCTGGAACCAATGCCCCGGACAGCGACGAATCATCAATCCTGGATCTCAAGACCGTCGAAATCTCACCACGGATCGGGGTGGCGTCCGTCCAGATTGGCGACCAACCCGCGGAGCAGAGAGGGCAGGTGGAAGCCACCTTTTACCCGAACGGAACCTGCGACGCGTTCACGATCACGTTTCGCGGTGCGGAGAAGGGGAGCGGCCTGGCGATCATGGTCGATCCCGTGACATGTCGCGGTATGCCGTGGGTCGTGAAGCTATGAATGCTCGCCACCAAGGAAGTCCTGACGCGCCCCAACGGCGTGATGGCGGATTTCTGATGCTGGAAGTAATTCTGGCCATGGCGTTGCTGGCCATCAGCACGGTCGCAATCGTCGAGTCTCTGGGCCGTTGCCTGGCGGCGGCACGCGCGGTGCAAAGTTATTCCACGTCCGAAATTCTCCTCGCGAACAAGAGCTTTGAATTTCGCACCGAGCGCCCCACCGATCTTCTTGACCAAGAGGGCGAGTTTGAGGATTACCCCGGCTTTTCCTGGTCCCGTAAACTTGAGGAGACAGACTCGGACGGGCTTTGGAAGCAAACGATCACTGTGTACTGGTACGAACATGCCCAACTCGCCAGTGACGCCGTGGTCGAATACAGGTATCTGCCGGATAAACAACGGTGAGCATGCCGTCCTATTGTCCATATAAGAAGCGCGCGGGCTTTACGCTGGTCGAAATCCTGGCGGCGGTGGCAATTCTGAGCCTTGTCCTGGTGGGTGTATACGGCCTCTGGAGCGGGTCCTTGAGGGGATGGCGCCGCGGGAGCGAAGCCACCGAGGTGTTTCAGCGGCAGCGCATCGTGATGGAAACCCTGGGGGAATTGGCTCAGTCTGCCGTCTATTTCGCCTCGTCACCCAATTTGTACGCGGTCATCGGCATCAAGAACCCCGGCTTGGGCGATAGCGTAAGTTTTGTCACAGCTTCGGAAGCGTTTCTACCGCCCAGTGAGGCTACCGATGCCGGCATGCGGCGGGTAACCATTTCTCTGGAGCAGGACGATTACCGGCGCACGTACCTTGCCATCGTGAACCAACCCGCGCTGGGTGTGACTGACGATTCCAAGCAGGAAGTTCAGGCGCACGTGGTGTCCCTGGACGTGAGCGGTTTCTTCGTCCGTTACCTCGACCCGCGCGATGGAGGCTGGTACGACAAATGGGAAGATGCCAACCTCATTCCGTCCGCGATGGAGTTCACCGTTGTCTTCGGCCAGCCCGGCGATCAAATCCCCCAAGTAACTGTCACGCGAGCGATCGATCTTCCGGTGGCTGATTTCATCGCCCATAGCGCCAATGCGTTATTGCCACCACTTTCGAGCACCAACGAGGTCCAGCGGCGCGATGCGGACACTTCTGGATCCGTTACCAACAACGGGGGACAATCGCCGGGGCAGCCGGGGGGTTCCATTCTGGGAGGCATGCGATGAGAAGCCGCGTCTCCTCCGCGAATCGATATCGTGACAACCGCGGCATCGCGATCGTCATTGTGTTGTGGGTCGTACTGGTTTTGTCCTTGCTGATTAGCGGGTTTGCTTTCACAATGCACGTCGAGACGCAGGTGGCGTCTTATGCACGCAAGGAGCTGAAGGCCGAAATGTTGGCGCGTTCGGGCGTCGAGGTGGCCAAGATGCAGTTGATTCTCGGCGCGTTGTCTCCGACCAATTCGGGATTTGACGCGCTCAATCAGGAATGGGCCACCAATGAGTTGTTATACGTGGACCATGAATTGGGTGACGGAATTTTTAATGTGAAGGTCACTGACGAAGAATCAAAGATCCCGATCAATCGCGCGACCGAGGCGCAACTCAAACGCCTTTTCGGCTTGTTGGGCGCCGACCCGGCGGATGGCGATGTCATGACCGATTCAATATTGGATTGGATCGACACGGACGACCTGACCCGGCTGAACGGGGCGGAGAGCGATTATTACGAGAGCCTTTCGCCGCCGTACCGCGCGAAGAATGGGCCGCTGGATCGGGTAGAAGAATTGCTCTTAATTCGCGGCGTGACTCCCGAATTGTACCATGGAACACCGGCGACGGACACTGATCCAGCCCGTCCGGGGCTGGAAGACGTTTTTACCACGATGTCCTCGGGGAGTGTCAATGTGAACACAGCGTCGGCCATTGTTTTGCAGACGCTCGGCCTCGATGACACGCAAGTGCAGGCCGTGTTGAGCCGCCGTGACGGCCCGGATGGCATCCCGGGTACGGACGACGACCTCCCCTTCCACAGCGCAGATGAGTTTTTTGCGGCAGCCGGCGCTCTGGATCCGGTGACCAAACAGGAAGCGCAGGCCTTCGTCACGGTCAACTCCTCGTTTTTCACCGTCAAATCCACCGGCCAGGTCGGCGGCGTGAAACGCACCGTGCTGGCGACACTCTATCGCCAAGGGGCCAAGATCCAAATCGTCATGTGGCGCGAAGTGCGGGAGGGATCGTGAAGGCCAGTCTTGATCCGCGCAAATTGGGCGCGCTTCGCCACTCCCGTGGTTGGGCAGCGATTGCCTTTGGGCCCTCAGGCCTTGAACTCACCACCGCGCGTTCGGAAGGCGCCGGGGTCAGCGTGCTGCAACAATCTTCCGCCAGCGCCGTGCCGCCCGCCGGGACAGCGGACGCGGCGCCGCAATGGCAGCAGGCGGCGCAGTCGCTCCGACAGCAATTCGATCCCCGTGAGCATCGTGTCGTTACCTCCGTGAGTTGCGAGAATGTGCTCTGCCAGATCCTGCGTCTGCCGGCCACCGAGCCTGCGGAACTGAAACAGATGCTTGATCTGCAGATCGACAGCATCACACCCCTGCCGCTGGAGGAGGTCGTTTACAGCTTCGAGGCATTGGCGGCTGCTGACGGCCAGACCCGGGTCCTCGTTGCCATCGCGCGCAAGGCGGAGGTCAATGAGCGCGTGGAGGCGCTGGAGTCGGCGGGATTACCGCCGGAGGTTGTTTCGGTCGACGCGCTGGCGATGTTCCGGGCGCTGGCCCGGCGCAACCAGTTGGCGCAAGATGACCGGCTGAATGTGCTGGTCATCCTCGGCGCGGTTTCCGCCGATGTGATTGTATACTCCCAGGTTGTGCCCCTTACGGTGCGTTCCCTCATACTGGGAGCGGACGGCGAATCGGTGTTGCGCGAAGAACTGCAGCGGACCTTTGTCGCGGCCGAGGCCGGACAACCGGAACGGATGACGGGCGGCGTCATTTTCATTGCGCCTGGCGAAGAATTGAAAACCTTTGCGGAAAAGGTGGCGAACGGCCTGAACACGGAATCGTCATTTCTCGTCAACGGCACCGTACCCTCAGCGACGCTGAGCCTCTGCCTGCAATACGCGACGGGGGAAACCGCACAATTGAACCTCCTACCGGAGGAGTGGCGGCAGAAGCGACAGACGAAGGCCTTGCGGCGCCGACTCATCCGCGGAGCGATTGCCGTGGGAATCGTTTATGTGCTCGCGCTGACAGTGTTCCTGACCTTCTTGGCGATCAAGAAAGCGCAGCTTAACCGGATCACGAGGGAAACCAACGCCCGGCAGGCAGCCTTCATCTCCGCGCGGGAACTGCAGGGGCAGCTGATTGCGATGCGCAACCAACTCGATACAAAATTCTCGGCGCTGGAAGTGCTGCGCGAGATCACGGTACGCATGCCGAAGGACATGCAATTGAATTCGTTTCTATTCAAGAAGGATTTGACGCTGTCCCTCAAGGGGCAGGCGCCGTCCGGGGCCGTCGCGCTCGATTTCCAAAGCCGGCTTCAGCAGTGCGATCTTTTCTCGAAGGTCTCGGGCCGCAGCGACGCGGTGGGTGGCTTGACGAAGTTTGACCTGACTTGTACTCTCAAAACCGCTGCGGGGCTGGGGGTGCCCGGAGGACGATGAAAATCACCAAACGAGAGCGTGGGATATTGGCCATTACCGTCACAGCGGTCGTGTTGGTCATCAACTATATTCTGGTCGTACCTCTCGCGGGCAATTGGAAAGAAACCGGCGTGCAGCTTAAGAACAAGCAACGCGTGCTCGACGGCATGCGGACAACGATCCAGCAGAAGGATGCATGGAGCAAGGAGTATGAGGAACTTAAAAAAGGGCTCGGACAACAAACCGAGCCTTTCAAGTATGCCTCCGATGTCGCGAAGAAGATCCAACAGATCGCAACCAGTTCAGGTG
>Ga0206945_1193_pt1 | contig 11392 bp, 11 predicted proteins | sample Alteio_BWOrgHeat_5_FD_152982 | JGI IMG/M metagenome (GOLD analysis project Ga0206945, IMG submission 152982) | Enriched cells from forest soil in Barre Woods Harvard Forest LTER site, Petersham, Massachusetts, United States -... | ecosystem: Environmental > Terrestrial > Soil > Temperate forest > O... | reverse complement strand
GTAATCAGCGACTTAGCTCAATCACGGACAATGAGAATCCCGCCAGGTTTATTCCGGAAGTGCAAGATTGGGATTGTGTCCTACCAGGTTGGAACGCGTCAGTCGTACCAGAAGCGGTGAGGAAACCATATGAGGCGCGGCGAATGTGACGCCCGTACCGTCCAGTGTCCATGCGGACGTCGCCGCCTATCCTCCGTAATAAGAGTCATATACCTTAGAGATTAAGCGCATTTCGTGCCAAAACTGTGTTAATACACAGCGAAGTCCTTATGGCTAGACTCCAAACGCAGGCAATTTGCCGCTGTGCGCCAAGCGTTCTTCGCCCCAGGGCTGTGCCTATCGGTATTGGCCTCGTATTGCTGCTGGCGAGCATCCTGGCGATCACGCCCGCAGCCGACGCGGGCATCACCAAGATCCAGATCCTCTCGCGCGGTCCGGCGTTCGGTGGCTTTTCGTTCCCGGGCGTCGGTCCTTATGAACGGATCGTCGGCAAGGGATTTGGCGAAATCAGTCGGACCGACCGCCACAATCGCGCGATCGTCGATATCGGCCTTGCGCCGCGAAACGCCAAGGGCAAAGTCGAATACTCGTTCGATTTCTATATCCTGAAGCCAGTCGACCCAAGCAAAGGCAACCACAAAATCTTTTACGAGGCGCCGAACCGCGGCGCCAAGCTTTTTGCCGACTTCAACCGCTCGACGGGCGGCGATGACCCCGGGGCCTCGGACGATCCCCAGAGCACATTCCTGGCGCCGCGGGGCTACACGATGGTGTGGAGCGGCTGGGACTTCGCGGCCGGGGCTGACAATTCTGATTTCAACCTGACCATCACTCTGCCCATCGCGAAGAATCCGAACGGCTCGCCCGTTACCGGTCCCGCATACGAATACATCGCGAGCCCCCGCCCAGCAGGTTTGTAACCTCTGAGCTACCCCGCCGCGACGATCGATGAAACGAAGGCGACGCTGACCCATCGCGTGCACCTGGACGATGTGCCGCAGTTGATTCCAGCATCCGGTTGGGAGTATGCCGACAACGGCAATGCGATCCGCTTGCTTCCCCCGGGAACAGCCTTCATACCCAACGACATCTACGAATTTTCGTACACCGCCAGGGATCCGACCGTCAATGGGATCGGCTTCGCCGCGGTCCGTGATTTCAATTCGTTTCTCCGTTATGCAGCGGCAGACAGCGGCGGGACGAGCAATCCGCTGGCGGGTGACGTGACGCGGATCTACACATTCGCAGTCTCTCAACCGGGGCGGATGCTGAATGACTTCGTTAACCTGGGATTCAATGAAGACGAAAACGGGAAGATCGTATTCGATGGCATGTTGCAATGGATCGCCGCGGGAGATGGGATCAACCTGAACTATCGCTTTTCTCAACCCGGGCGGACGGAGCGCAACCGCCAGGATCAACTTTATGCCGAAGGCGTATTCCCGTTCGCGAATCAACGGTCGACCGATCCCATCAGTGGAAGGACAGCCGGCCGATACGACCTGTGCGCCACGACGAAAACCTGTCCGTTGGGTATGGAAGTCTACTCTGCGAACGAGTATTGGGTAAAAGCGGCGTCCCTGTTGACCACCGACTCCACGGGCACCAAGGATCTGCCAGATCATCCGATGGCCCGCGACTACTTCATCGCCAGCCATCAGCACGGAAGGGCGCTCCTTCTTTGATCTCGATAGCTGTATCGAGAGCGAGTTCATTTCGAAACTATGCCTTGATCGCGTGGTGGGATGAAATTAAGAATTGTGATATGCGCGGTGTTCCTTCTCTTCGCAAGTACGGCGGCTTTCGGCCAGGAACAAGAAACGACTTGGCCTCACAAACTTTCTCTTGAAACTGGATGCGGCTCATACCAAGTTCCTGGTTTCATACTCGGCCTAGACCGCTCCATCACACAACACCCAACTCGTCTCAATGGATTCAACTGCAATGTTCGCCTTGGCTTTGATCTAAGCAGGCGTTGGACTCTCGGGGTTCAGGCCTTTAATGCAATGGCTGCGGGAAATGGCTCATGGGCCCGCACAGACAGTGATGGACAACTCGCAACCGACGGCGTTTCTGGTTCTACTGCTGGAAGAACTAATGGGAAGCTCGTGGGCGCCGCGTTCAATTTCGGCGAGACTTTTCTTCTTCGGGCCAGGGTCCATCCATTCTGGCGCGCTGAGTTCGGAGTCGGGAAACTGGACGTCAACTTCCGCGGGGAATTCAACGGCTGCTCAGCGGAAGACGTGGGATGCTCCTTTCCCATAATCGAACCGGCGGAGGACAGAGTAACGAGGATCATCCCCGTTTTCGGAGGAGAGAGCGGAATTCAGATTGATATTACGAGAAACTTCCAACTTCGCATGGGTCCTTACTGGAACACTGGCTTCGGCGGCAACTTTTCAGCACGATACAGGTTTTAGGGCCACTCATATGATTGTATTTTGTCCCTGTTACCGATCCAGACGAAAGAGCGGCCGTTCTCGGACCGAGAGGATACAGCCTCAAACGCGACCAATGGTCCGATGGTGCGTCTGTTTCACGTGGTGTCCGAGTGCGAGCGTGCTTGAGAGACCTGCTCTGTGCGGAATCAACGGGACTACTTGACGCTCTTGATCCAAGTCAGGATCGGCCCCGAAACGTTCTTGTCAGACGAATCCACCGAGAAGGGCTCCGACATGTGGCTCTCGCCCTTCATCACAACGAGCATCGGGCAATGCCCTTTACCGTCGGCCGCCTTCGCGCTATCGAGCTTGCACAGCTCATCGTGCAAAGCCTGGTTGAAGGCGCTCGGCTTGCCATTCACGACTCCGGGATCGAATTCGGCCGATGCCAGGAAGATCTTGGCGTTGGTCTTCTCCAGCCCGGGCAGGCTGGAGCGCTTGAGTAGTTCTTCATGAGGAATCTCCGGCGGTCGCCCCCCACCAGCAGTTGGTCCAGCGCCCTGACCTGCCGCGACGCCGGGACCGCCTGGTTGCCCCGCGGTCTTGCCGGGGAGTGCTCCGTCATTAGCGTTCACGGTATTTGCTCCGCAAGTCGAACCAGCCCCGGCAAAGGCTCCCGCGCCGCCCCCCGCTTGGGCAACCGGGTTGCTGCCATCCGGGCGAACAATGTTGAACCCACCGGACATGAAGACAATCCCCTTCACTCCGATGCCCTTTGGGCCGTAGAGTTCTGGATGCCCTGAATAGATTCCGACCGGACCATTTGCTGCTGAGTGCGCCCAGATGAACATGCGGTCGGGATTTCCGTGGTACTTCGGGATGTTTGCCTCGACCCAGCGCAGCATGGCCGAAACATCCTTGGCGCCGGCGTAAAAATCGGGTGGCGCGCCTGGCGCCGCGCCGTGCCGCTGCATCATGACGCCGACCATTCCGTTTTCCGTGGCCCAGCGCATGATGTTGTCGTTGAAGGCGTTGGCTTCTTTGTTTTGGATTTCGATCTTGTTGCCTTGCCCGCCAGGAACGTAGATCAAAACAGTGCGAGATGCGGAGCCTTTCTCCGCATGGAAGATATCCACGACGTCCTTGGGTTCCGGCCCAAATGAAACGTCGCGTTCGATGATGATTCCCGGATATAGAGGAACCTGGTTGCTAGGCTTGCTGGTTTTTTCCATTTCGAGGTATTGATCCGCCACCTCTTGCGGCGGCATCAGCGGCCGGTAGATCTTAGCCGTGCAAGCCGGGTCGACGATTGGCCCAATCTTGAGGAGCTTGGCCTCAATATCTGCCGGCACCTGCGCGTACGCCCCGGTCGCTATAATGGCAATCAGCGCCACGAAGCTCAGGGCGCGACAAAGGCGAAGAACCCTCCAGTCATGGCTCTCGCTATTCTGGTTGGAGTTCATTTTTCCTCCTGATTCCATCGTCGCGCAAAACCCTATGCCTACCGCCCTCTGGTGTCAACTTCAGATGCTCTGGCTGCGCGCTGAGTGGCAGCGCGGCTCGATTCCGTCAGCGTGATTCAGCATGACGTTTCCGTGTGAGTGCCTGCCATGCGGACATGCTTCCGAAGGCGAACCGTAGCCAACTCCTGAGAAGGCGGCTATTGGAAAGTGGCTTTCCCCACTCCAAAGTAGTCTCCGGCAGCGCCGCGAAAAGTCACATTTCCGGGATGTCGCTATATTAGGCGGAACTCAATAGTTCGCCGACAGGCGTGTATTGATCCACTTCACCAGGTAGTCGAACATACCCCTCTTTCGAAACGCTTTCCCGGTTCACAATCAATGCGCGTCGGGTTTTTCAGTTTTAGTTGTGCCGTTAACCGTGTCGCCAATTTCCTTGTTGTAGTTCGCCTGATCTACAGGTGAGCAGAGCATTTCCAGTACTCTTGTATTCGGGGGGAGCAATTTGAAGGCAAACTTGTCCATAGCTACCCAAGGTTTTGTGTACATCTTCGGGTCATCAATTGTCACTGTTAGCTCCAAGCGATCATGGCTGACCCGGTGGAAACGCTCTTCCACACGTAACTGATCACTGAGAGGGCGACCGGTAGAATCTAGCCAGACCCTGTTTTCCGGCATCGTCCCGGTCGTCTGGACGACCAACGTCGTATCGTCCACCCATTTCCCGACCGAGTAACCGTAGAAACGTCGCTCCGAATCCAGGAGGTCCTTCGGAAGCTCCTGGTTCATCACGATTTCGCGCCACTTCTGATCATATTGATACAGGATCAGCACCTTGGCCTCGCTCTGAACGATCTGTGTCGACCACAGGTTGTACCAATTCATGCGCGGAAATCCCAGCGGTTCGCACAGATTTCTCGGATCGTTGTCGAGCCCAGGAGCAACGGCGATAGGTCCTTCTAATGGCTTATGGGACTTATACACCTGCGAGCCGTAGGGAGTGTACGGTAACTCGTGTTCCGGCTTGCCGTCGTTTCGCATATTCAGCGGCCCTTGAGCCTGGATTCCGACACCCGGAGGCGTTGGATCCCAAAGCCCAGAAATGTCGTGGATAGGAGCTGGGCCCGCTTTTTGATCCCTCACGGCTCCGGACTGCCGCGGTGCGGTGGTTTGCGCAAAGCTGATGAAGGAAAAGCTGAGCACCACCACAATAACCGGAATCACAAGTCGATTTGGCATTTTGAAGGGCTTCTAATGTTCGCCTGCCCCGTTTCCGGCGTCCCCGCCTAATTTCCTGCCGTCGGGCAGGATAAGCTGCTGAACGCGTCCGATGGGTGTACCGTTCTTGGCCACGATCATGGTGAGAGTGATCTCATCCCCAACCTTAACGTCGCGGGGGTTCCAGCCGCGGCTCATCATGGCAGCAGGATTACTCGCTTCAGCAATCCAATGTGCGACGTTGCCCTTGTCGTCCTTCACGTCGAATTTCAAATAAATATGGGGATTCCCCCACGTCCACTCGGTCACCGTTCCCTTCACGGTGAGTTTTTTCCCGGTGTCAAACGCCGCGTTACCATGGTGCGCGGAGAGAGGAACCGAAACGATCAGAAGGCCGACAAAGAAAACAGCAGCCATGATGGACCCATTCCTCATTGCCATAGCCTCCATCTTCAAAATTCCCGGAACGTGTGCAAGCGATGTATTTTACGGGCCCTTCTCTGAGGATCGCGTTCAGATTACTTGGCTTTGTTTCCGAGACCAGCACCCACGGGGTCGGCGAATTCCTTGTTGTATGCTGCCGTCTCTGAGGGCACGCACTCCATTTCGGGAATATCAAAGCTGGGTGCTTGTAATCTCACAGAAAACTTGTCCATCGCTGCCCACGGTTTCGTATACATCTTCGGGTCGTCAATCGTGACGCTTATCTGCAAATGATCGCGATCCGCGCGGTGGTACTGCTCGATTACGTGCAGAGCATCACTATGTGGACGCCCTACATTGTCCAGCCAACTCCTGTCATCAAATCCATTTGACTCAACAACGAACGTGTAGTCGTCTGCCCACTTGCCGATCGAATACCCCCACCACCGAGATTCGGGGGGATCGTTCGGCGTCCACCTCGGCTGTTCGGGCTTCTTGGGCAGTTGCCGCGCGTCCGTCCAGATCACCCGCCACTTCCTATTGAATTCATACAGGATCAGCACTTGGTTGGCTGTCTGTACGATCTCGCTGGTTCTGAAGTTATGAAGGAGGATACGCGGAAACCCCTGTGGATCACACCCTGGCACCGGATCGTTCGTAAACGCCGCGGCAACTTCTGTAACGCCAAAAGTCGGCTTATTTGCCAGAAAAGCTTTGCGTCCCAGAAGCGTGTAAGGCAACTCATGCTCTGGCTTACCGTCTGATGGCATTGACTTCGGACCGGTCGCTTGCACTCCATCGCTCGCAGTCTTGGCGGGCTCCCAGATCCCAGAGATGTCGCGGCGCGGAGCGGGTACGGGAGTTTCACCCTTTTTATCAGAGTCATACACCGCTCCTGGCTGCCGTGCAAATTCGCCTTTTTGCGTGCGCGCCAAAAGTGAGAACAGGAATATGGCAATAAATGACGTCACTGAAATCACGAAGCGCTTTGGCATTGAGCTTCCTTTCCGACGTCGAGTCTAAATGACCATTCGAGACTCAATCCGAAGAAGCTCACTGTCCCGCCCCGCCTTCTCCGAAGTAGCGCAGCACCTTACCATTGGCGAGAATGACTCGATCGACGCGCCCAAGTGGCTGACCATTTTTGGTTGGTATCAGAATGACCGTAACTTCATCTCCGACTTTCAACGAATCTTTGTACCAGCCACTGTTGATCAGGCCCGGGGGGTTGGTTTCCTCCGCAAGCCAATGAGTTACTTCGCCCTTCTCATTCTTAACATCAAATTTAAGCCAGCAATGCGGATTTGCCCAAACCCACTCTGTGACGGTGCCCTTCAGAGTAATTTTTTTGCTGGTGTCGAACGCCGCGTTACCGTGGTGCGCGAACAAAGGAAGCGAGGTGATTAAGAAACTCATTACCAGAGCGAACCCTACTGAATGCCTCTTTGACATAGCAACTACCTCCATGTCTAGATGAGCCGAAAATGTTAGTCAAATCTATCACCAATTCAACCAGATGACATGGAAACGAACCTCGAATCAGGGCCACCCGCAACCCGACGCTTCAACCGATTTCGGCGCTGAGGAGTGTACGTGCTCTGATGATGAGATCGGATGCCTTTTCTTTTGAGACTGGGAAGCAAACCCAGGGCCTGCAAGGGAGGGCGCCTTCATCATACAAAAAACATGAAAACGCGGTCGCACGATACGGCGAATACCGTAAACAGTCTTAGGAAGACCTACGTATCCCACCAGGGACTTACCGATGGGCACGCCAATTTTACACGAACTAGTACCACCCCGAAGGCAGGTAGGAAGCCGTATCTATCTGTCTGAGCCACTGTCTACTTAGCAACTTTTGCATCGATTGGTAGGCATTTTGCTCCATTGGACAGGGTTGGAACGGATAAGGAAAGAAGCGCAAGCCACTTGAGGAGGTTTGTCATCATGAAGCGATTGTTTCTGGTCGTTCTAGGAATAGTTACGCTAGCTTCGCTCACGTTCGCTAACGAAGAGGACAGGCAGAAACGGGAACAAGACCGCCTTCAAAATGCGGACCTGGTCATGCAGGAAATTCTCAAGGTTCCCGACAACATCCCTCGAGATTTGCTCGATAGGGCCCGTTGCGTGATCGTGATGCCGTCGGTGCTCAAGGCCGCCTTCATTATTGGCGGGAGTTATGGACGCGGGGCCATGGTCTGCCGGACGGGCAAGAATTTTTCCGGATCGTGGGGTGCACCCGCGATGTACGCGCTCGAAGGCGCGAGCGTCGGCTTCCAGATTGGCGGCGAAGCAACTGACTTCGTGTTTCTGGTCATGAATGATCGGGGGGCGGACAGCCTCTTGCACAGCGATGTTAGGCTCGGCGCCGATGCCTCGGCGGCGGCTGGTCCGGTTGGGCGCTTGGCCTCTGCGGACACTGATGCTTATATGCGATCGGAGATTCTAAGTTACTCACGTGCGCGAGGAGTCTTTGCAGGCATCTCACTCGAAGGGTCAACGCTGCGACCGGATAGCGGTGCCAACCGCGCCCTCTATGGACGTTCCATCAGCGCCGCCGACATTATCGACGGATCCGAGGTACAGGCACCCTCCAATGCGGACAATCTGACCGCGGTACTACAAAAGGCATCCCCACAACTGAAATCCTGATAATCCACTACACGTTGAATAGAAGCTGTATTTTGCGGAGGACGAGCATGATGAGAGTGTTCGGTAAGAGGAGACTTGTGCCACTGGGCTTATCGCTCTTACTTTGCGTTGTCATGACTGGCTGCGCCCAGAATCCACAGACTGCAAAGCAACCGGATCAGACAAACGACAAGCCTGGGTTGCTCAGCAGGATTTTAGGATCGAATAGAACGATCACTGTTCCGGAAGGAACGGATTTAACCGTCGTCCTCGATCAGAGTCTCTCGACTGTAGAAAATCGCCCAGGCGATATGTTCCAGGCCACTGTCGCGGTTCCGATTGTGATTGATGGCAAGACCGTCGTCCCGAAGGACGCTCGCGTGAAGGGGCACGTCGTTGACGCGCAGGCGTCCGGCCGGCTGAGCGGCATCGCACGGCTCGTTCTCACGCTCGACTCGGTCGAGGTAGGCGGTGAATCATACGTTATCGCCACTGACGACGAGGGGCGCGTTGGGAAAAACCACAATAGGCGCAACGGCGTACTCATCGGCGGGGGCGCAGGTCTAGGTGCGTTGATCGGAGGAATCGCAGGCGGCGGCAAAGGTGCTTTGATCGGCAGTGCGGCCGGCGCTGGCGCGGGAACCGCGGGGGCAGCATACACCGGCAAGAAGGACATCCACGTGCCGGCGGAGACAAAGCTGAGCTTTCGGCTAGCTCGATCGGCCACGATTTCCGTAAGGAGTAGATCAATCCAGTAGCCTAAGCTGGTTCGGATCGGCCCTCAACGGCAATACAGCCGAAGACTTTGGAGGTTTGAAAATGAGAGCTCTCATTCGCACAGCATTGTTCGCCTCGCTGCTCTTAGCTGGCGGACCCGCATTCGCAGTTCAGGTTTCGATTGGAATCAGGATTGGCCCGCCGCCGCAGCCCCGCGTGGTTCGTGTCCTGCCTCCACGACCAGGCCCGGAGTTCGTGTGGATAGATGGTTACTGGTATCCGGTTGGAAGGCACTACCGATGGCATGAAGGCTATTGGACTCGACCACCGTATCCTGGTGCTCGCTGGGTGGTGCCTCATCATGATGGAGAGCGGTTCTTCGAGGGTTACTGGGAGGGAGATCGCGGTCGATTCGAACATGACCACCGTTGGGACCGGGACCGGGAGCGGGATTCTGACCGAGACCGAGATCGGGACCGTCACTAGCAGGTGCCATCGCCGGGCCCGCTTCGTCAGTCCGTGGTAGTGGTTGTCGACGTGCGGACGGATGCGCGAGCCAGAAGTCCAAATTAGCAATTCGGTTTAAAATGATTTTTCGAAGATAAATCTGAGAGCGTTTGCCGTGGAAGCCTCGGCCGACTTTCACACGATTTGTGTGGTTGTGGGCGCTCCCAGTTTGCGTTACCGCGCTCGGGCCATGCTGCAAACACTGCCGCTTGGGAACATGAGGGTTGTTGTTGAATGGGCTGAGCTCGCACGACTTTTCGGGACTTGGGATGGGTCAACTTGAATAATACAGGCAATCCGCAGTGAACACAGGGTGGCAAACCGAGAGAAGAAGTAAAGATGAAATCTGCAGTCACTCGCATATATTCAACAAGGTTTCGCACCGGTGGTACGTGAAAGCCTGTAGTAAATTTGCAAAGGTTTTGTAACGGCTGCATGAGGTTGGCAGTTTGCGCTTGACACCCTCCGCTATTTTAGAGATATACGCAAAATAATTTATCTGGGCGGCCTGCTCAGGAAGGGGCGGCGATGTTGGCGGTAGAACTGCGCCGCGTCAGGCGCGATTACAAGGTCGTGGGGTGTGTCGTGAAAATGTCGAATCCAACTGCGAAATTTGATCTCTTCGTTCTGACAGCTTTGAAATTGGTGCTGTTCCTGTCGATCTCCGCGACCCTTTGGGCTCAGGTCACCTCAGCAATCTTAGGCACCGTCACAGACCCTTCTGGGGCGGCTGTTGCGGGAGTCAATGTGACTGTTAGAAACACGGAAACAGGTGTGTCCCGGACGACGGTCACAGGTGAAAACGGCAATTATCAAGTGCTCTCATTGCCCGTAGGACAGTATGAGGTCCGAGTTGAAAAACCCGGTTTCAAGGCGGTCCTAAGGAGCGGAATTAATCTCGTGGTAGCACAGGAAGCAGTGGTGAACGTGCCACTCGAGGTCGGTCAGGTTACCCAATCTGTGACCGTGACCGGAGAATCAGAGTTGGTGAACACGACTCCTTCGTCGACTTCGGGACTTGTCTCGGAACAGCAGGTGAAGGATTTGCCGTTGAATGGCCGGAGCTTTGACACACTCATAACGCTCATTCCCAGTACGGCGAACACTACGTCGTATCGTTCTTCGACCAGCACCGGCGCGGGCCAGGGCTACAATTTCGTCGTTTCCGGGAATCGCGAAGACTTCAATCTTTTCACCTTGAATGGAATCGAGTATACGGGCGTATCCACGGCAGACGTATCGCCGGGGGGCGTCAGCGGGCAATTGCTGGGCGTCGATGCGGTACGCGAGTTTAATGTTCTAGAGAACACCTATGGCGCCGAATATGGAAAGCGTCCCGGAGGCCAGGTCTCCGTAGTCACTCAGTCCGGCGGAAACAGCTTTCATGGAAGTCTTTTCGAGTTTTTGCGAAACAGTGCGTTTGACACGCACAACGTCTTCGATCAGCCGGGAACTCCGAAACCTCAGTTCCAACGCAATCAGTTTGGCGCCGCGGCCGGAGGGCCGATCGTTAAGGGCAAGACGTTCATTTTCGGCAACTATGAGGGGTTCCGCCAACACCTCGGGTTAAGCGGCAATGGCGTCGTGCCGGACCTGAATACCCGCAACGGCCTGCTGCCGTGCGCCTTTGTTTCCCCCGCGCCTGGTCCCTGCCCCGCCTCCGGGCTGGTGAGTGTCGGCCCGGCGCCGGGCGTGGCGCCATATTTCAATATGTGGCCGGTACCTAACGGGCCCGAGATAACCACATCCTCAGGAGGACTGACAGGAACAGCGACCCTGTTTAGCCATCCCCTGCAGACGATTCGAGAGGACTTCGGAAACCTGCGCCTCGACCAGACCATCTCGGGGAGCGATACGTTCGCCGGCATTTACACGATCGATGACGGCGTAAGCCTCACACCCGATTTTCGGAATCCTTTGCAGCAGACTTCGAGCGATCTTCGAGCCCACGTCTTGAGCCTGCAGGAAACTCACGTCTTTTCGTCCTCCAAGGTCAACACGGTGCGCTTTGGATTTTCTCGCGCCCACTGGCTTTTGAATTCTGCACCTTCATTC
>Ga0206945_1192_pt1 | contig 11426 bp, 9 predicted proteins | sample Alteio_BWOrgHeat_5_FD_152982 | JGI IMG/M metagenome (GOLD analysis project Ga0206945, IMG submission 152982) | Enriched cells from forest soil in Barre Woods Harvard Forest LTER site, Petersham, Massachusetts, United States -... | ecosystem: Environmental > Terrestrial > Soil > Temperate forest > O... | reverse complement strand
GGATCTCCAATTCTCCGCCGACCACTTCTTTCACCGTCTCGGCCAGCTGCATCACCGTGTGGTTCTCATATCCGGCGTTAAAAATATTTCCATCGACGAGCGTGTCCGGCCACCGAAGCGATTGGATGTAGAGTTCGCAGACGTCGTCCATATGGATATTGGGCCGCATTTGCTTGCCGCCAAACACCGTTATTTTCCGGTTGTTCACCGCGTGATTGGTAAGAATGTTGACGGTCAAGTCCAGTCGAAGCCGGGTTGAATATCCGCAAACGGTGGCCGGCCGGAGAATGACCGAAACGAAACCCGGCGCCCTTTCTTTCAACAAGATTTCCTCGCACAGCGCTTTGTACTTGGAGTAATCGGTGAGAGGTTCCAGCGCCAAATTTTCGGTCACATTCAATACGTTTTTGACGCCGTAGACGCTGGAACTCGACGCGTAAATGAACCGCTTCACACCGGATGATTTGGCGATTTGGACCAACGGAAGGAACGCGTCATAATTGATGGACTTCCCCAGCGTTGGATTCAATTCGAAACTCGGATCATTCGAGATGCACGCCAAGTGGATGACGGCGTCGCAGCCCGGAAGCGCGCGTTTCAATAGCGCTTGATCGCGAATGTCGCCTTTGATTTGCTCCAAATTCGGATCGGTTTTAACGGCAGCGAGCACGTTGTCGCCATACAAGTAAAGATCCAGTACCTTGACCCGATGACCCTCCGCTAAAAGTTTTGGGACGAGCGCGGAGCCGACATAGCCCGCCCCGCCCGTAATGAGAACTGTTTTTAGGTTTGATTTCATTTTAACAGCGACTCCACGGATTTAAGCAGCTGTACCCGATCAATCGCCGACCGGTTGCCTATAATCATCACCGCTTGGGCCCCCGCCAAATTTCCGAGGAAACCAATCACCTCGCCGGGTATTTTTTTCGTGGCGCATAGAGAAGTCAGCGCCAAGAGCGCGTCTCCGGCGCCGACACGGTCCACGACTTTTACGGCGAAGGCGGGACAATTGCTGTAGTTTGATTTTCCATCATAGATCAACGTGCCGATCTTCCCGAGCGTCACCATCACTTTGGACGCCGACATCTTTTTCGCGATTCCTTCCACCATCTGTTTCAAGTTGCCTTTGCGGCTGCGGTGTTCCAATCGCAACTCCACTTCATGGATGCAGATGTAATCCGCCCGCGGATATTTTGAAATCGTATGGAACCCGATGTTCGCGGCGTTGATCTGCGTGTTCACGGCGAGGAACTTCGCCTTCTGGGAAACAAGCTTGATCGCTTTGGGCGTCATCAATCCATGCCCGTAATCGGCCACGATGACGACGTCGTATTTTGGGAGTTGCTCCTCGAGAGCCCGGCAAAATGCCGCTTCGTCCTCCCCTTCCAACAACTCGTCGTTCATGAGATACACTTCAAACATCTTGGAGAGCAGGTAGTTCTCCACATAACGCCGCTTGATGATGGTCGGAGAGTCCGACTTATAAATAAAAGTCGGCTTCACGGCGGGCTTCAGCCGCTCCCGGACGAATTCCTCATGAGGATTTTTCTTCCCAAGGTAAGTAATGACGCGGACTTCGGCGCAAAAGTCGGCCAGATGGTTGGCGATGGCGAGCGCGCCGCCGGCGAACATCTCGTAGGAAAGTTGGCGCATCGCGAGAATCGGCTCCTTGGAGGATTTTCCCATCGCGTCGCAATAAATGTAATCGTCCAAAATTGTTTCGCCCACGACCAAAACCTTTAACGAGCGGAGCTCGTTCACATAATTCAGGACGTCGCCGGACGAATGGCGGGCGCGGAACGATTCAATGAATTGCTTCACGGCGGGCGGCAGCAATGTGAGGTGCTGGTTCGCGAGCGCGGACGAACTGAACGTGAGGTCGTCTGTGAATCGGATCACCCCGCCGCCGGCCTTGACCGCGGCCTCTTCTTTTTTAATTCCCCCGGTCACGTCCTTGGCGGCGTCCTTGTAATCGGGCCCTTTCGCGTAGATGCTCGGGCGGAGCAGACGAAGTGTTTCTTCCGCCGACGGCCACTTGTTGATCGCCACGAAATCAACCATGTCGAGCGCCGCGATCACTTCCGCCCGCAAATGGTGCGTGAACGCGGGACGGTGCGGGCCTTTGTTCACGAACTCATCGGGCGTCAGCGTCACGACCAGCGCGTCGCCCATGGCGCGCGCCTCCGTGAAATGCCGGATGTGGCCCACGTGCAGCAAATCAAAAACGCCGTGGCAGAGGACCACTTTTTTCCCTTGTTTCTTTAACGCAATGACGCGCGCGGCCAGCGCTTCCAAATCCAATATTTTTTTATTCGATTTCATGGCTTTCCTTCCCCAAGATAAGCGAACCAGTCTTTGTTGGCTTGGGCGATCGAGTCAGGCGTCCAGACCGGCGCTTGCCGCCAGTCCTCGATCCGCTCCATGACTTTTTTGACGCCGTCTTCAAACGAAACCGCCGGACGCCACCCAAGCTTGGAGTGAATTTTAGAAATATCGGCGTGCGTTACGTCCGGTTCGCCGGGGCGCTTGGGGATGTGCGTGACCGGGCCGCCGATCAATTCGGCCAATCGGCTCACCGAGACCGGCCGGCCCGCGCCGACGTTGAAAATTTCGTTCGAAACGCCGCTCGTCGCAGCCTTGAAAAACGCTTCGGCGACGTCCGACACATAAATGAAATCGCGCGTTTGTGAGCCGTCACCGACGATCGTCAACGGCTTGTTGGCGAGTTTCTGGGCCAGGAACACGCCGAAGACAGCCCCGTACGTTCCCGATGTCCGTGACCGAAGTCCATAAACATTGAACAAGCGCAATGAAACAACGCCGAGCCCATACACTTTTCCCCAGTGAAGAACCGCCTCTTCGCCGAGACGTTTTGAGAGGGCGTACGGATACTCGGGACGAACGGCGTCCAATTCTGTCGTCGGAAAATGATCGGGAATGCCGTAACAAGAAGAGGAAGCGGCATAAACGAGCCGATGGATGTTCGCCGAGCGCGCTGCTTCCAGCACCCGGAGGGTGCCGGTGATGTTGGCGCGGCAATAGTCGAGCGGTTTTTGGATTGAGGGAACGATGTCCGCGAGTCCAGCGAGATGAAATACGGCTTCGGCGCCCTGAAATGCGGGGGACAAATCGGCCTCGGCGATATCAAAATCAAATATTTTCAGCCTGGGGTTCGATAGAAATGGCTGAAGATTTTGCCGTCGGCCCGTGGCGCCGTTGTCCACGACATGGACCTCGATATTGTCCCGCAGAAGCCGTTCCACCAAATGGCTGCCGATGAAACCCATTCCCCCCGTCACAACGACCCGTTTCATAAGGAAACTTTCCCTCCTGGAAGATACGCCTGGTGCCACAACTCGAGCATGAGTAATACCCACATCCGGTAACCATGGTCCCGGCGGCCTGAAACGTGCTCGTCGAAAATACGCTCGAGCGCGCCGGCCTTGAAATACCCGCGCGACAACGCGGCCGCGGAAAGCGCATGGTCGCGCCAAAAATTCTTCAATTCTCCACGGAACCAGGCAGCGACAGGTATACCAAATCCCATTTTGGAGCGGTGCGCGATGCTTCCGGGAAGCAAGTCCCGCAGGGACTCCTTTAAGATCCATTTCGTCGAACGCATTCCCTTGATTTTCCAGTCGCCGGAGAGCGCGAAAACTCTTTCGATCAATTCATGGTCAAGGAAAGGAGACCGCGCCTCGAGCGAGTTGGCCATCGTCGCGATATCGGCCTTGGCCATCAGGCACTCCGGCAAATAACTTGCCAAGTCGACATAAAGCATTTGATTGACCAAATCGAGCCGCTTCGATTGTTCAAAGAAGGAATTCAGGTAATTAATGGAACGCGAGAGACCTGCCAATTGACCAAGAAATCCGGGCGCATAGATATTATTTTTATCCTGCTCGGAAAAAATACCGACCAAATTGAAATAACGCGCTGCCGCCGGAGCGGCCAGAACATCCTGAAGAAACCGCCGGCCTTTTCTTGGGAAAAACTTTCCCAATGCCGACAGTGACCGGCGCAAGGACAAAGGGGCCCAATCAAGTTGGCCGGCCAATTTCATCGCCGCGTAGCGGTTGTAGCCGCCGAAGGCCTCATCGCCGCCGTCGCCGGTGAGCGCCACCGTCACATGCTTGCGGGTTTCGCGCGCCAGATAATAGCTGGGGAGCGCCGAACTGTCGCCGAACGGCTCCCCATAATGCCAGGCCAGCTTGGGCAAGATGTCCGCCATTTGCGGTTTCACGATGAATTCGGTGTGGTCCGTCTTAAAAAAGCGGGCCGCTTCGCGCGCATACGGCAGTTCCGAGTATTCATCTTCTTCAAACCCGATCGCGAATGTTTTGACGGGCCGCGGCGAAAGACGGCTCATCATCCCGACCACCAGAGTGGAATCGATTCCGCCGGAGAGAAACGCGCCGAGCGGAACATCCGAAACCATTCTCAACCGGGTTGATTCCTCAAACTCTTCACGGATCATGTGCTTGGCTTCCTCAACAGAACAGCGGGCGCTCGACGGTTCGGTCGAGAGGGCCCAGTAGCGTTCAATGCGCGTCCGGCCTTTTTCAATGACCAAGACATGGGCCGGAGGGAGCTTTCGAACCGATTTGAAGATCGTCAATGGGCTCGGGATATATTGAAGACCCAAATACATGTCGACCGCTTCCGGATCGATGTCCTTGGAGACATCCGGCATTTCGAGCAAAGAACGAATTTCCGACGCCCAAGCGAATCGTCCATTTGAATGGACGTAAACCAGCGGTTTTTTTCCGAATCGGTCGCGCGCGATCATTAAACGCTGGCGCGGCCCGTCCCAAACCGCGAACGCGAACATGCCCCGCAGCCGTTTGACGCAATCAATTCCATCCGTTTCATAGAGGCGCAGAATGACTTCCGTATCGGAGTTGGTCATAAATCGAACTCCCCGCGCCGCCAATTCCTGCCGCAAAATTTGGAAGTTGTAGATTTCGCCGTTGAAAACCAAATGGACGCTGCCGTCCTCATTCGACATCGGCTGGCGGCCGGAAGGCACGTCGATGATCGCCAATCGCCGCATGGCGAGCCCGATGGGCCCCTCCACAAAAAATCCTTCGTCGTCGGGCCCGCGATGCGCCAACAAATCATTCATCCGCTGGAGCAAACCTCGATCGGCCCTTTCTCCGCTCCCGTAATTGTAAATGCCGGCAATGCCGCACATGGCTAAGCCGCCTCTCCCTGATAAAGCGCCAATGTTTTTTCGACCGTTCGATCTATCGAATAACGGCGCGCCGTCTCAACGCAGGCGGGCTTCATTTCTTCCAAACGACCGCGGCCGTTCAAAATCAGACTTAGCGCCCGCTCTATATCCTCCGAGCTCATTGGATCGAACAGAAATCCCTGCTTTCCTTCATGGACAATATCGACGATCCCCGAGACCCGGGAGCCGCAAACGGCCAATCCGCAGCCCAACGCCTCCAACAAAGCATTCGACAGGCCTTCCGTGATCGACGGCAGCACGAACACGTCGGCGGCCCGCATAAATTCATCCACTTTCTGGGTGGGGCCCGTGAATATGATTGAGGACTCTAAATTTAATCGCGCAATCATTCGTTTGTAATCCGCTTCCAGCGGACCTTGGCCAACCATGATCAACGAAATATCGCCGGCGGTTTTACGAACATGCGACCAAGCTTCAACAAACCTCTCAAAAATATCCAAGCGCAGTTTGTCAGCGGCAAATCGGCCGACGAACAAAAAAATGAGACCGTCCATCGCCAGTTTCCGGCGCATCCGTTGTTTTTCCTCGAGAGGAACCGGATGAAAACGCGTCAGATCGACTCCGTTCGGAATGAACGCGACGTTTGCGTCCGAAAGACCGCTCCTCCGCAATTCCTCGCGCTGTTCTTCGTTGACGACGATGAAATCGGGGCGCGCCCAGCCCAAGATTCTTATTTTTATGCGGCCGAACCAGCTTCGCCGCGACAAGGCCAGCTCGCCGATCCCAAATCCGCCGCCGAGTTTGACCACGACCCGTTTGCCCGCCAAGCGTCCCCACACGGCGGGGAAAATCGAATGCGATGAGGCGAGATGCACGTGCAGGACATCGTAACGGTGGGAAGAAAGAACCAAACGGACGGCCGACATGAACGCGAAAACCAAGGCCCGAAAAAGTCCCGTGCCAAAGGTAAAAAGCCGCAGCACCGAAACGCCGCGGATTTGTTCCGTCTTCGGAGACCCCGGTTGGGACATGGTGAGAACGTCGACCGAGTTCCCCCGCGCCGCGAGCCCCGCGGACAATTCAAGCGCCTGCTTCTCTGCGCCGCCGATCACCGGGAAAAAATTCTGGATCATCATCACGACGCGCATGTCATCCGGTTATTTCGGAAGGAATTTAAGGAAGCCGGGAAGGATTTTCAGCGCCTTGCGGCTGGCGCCCACGAGGTTTCGGAGATCTTGGATTTTTTTTCGCGTGTGCGGGTCCGACGGGAGCCCAATTTGGCCGAGGCGCTCCTCCGCCAGGTCGAGCCGCCGGGATATCCCTTCTTCCACCCGGCGAAGGATGATCTCCTTTAAATTGGCGTTGGCTTGATAATGGTCGCGGCGGGTGCCGCTCATGGCCACCGGCCGCACGGCGCCCCACGCTTCGAGATAGCGCAAGTTGATGCTCGCATTGCCCTTGCTCATGGAAAGCCGGGAGGAAATTTCATCGAGAGAAAGCGGCTCGGGAGAAAGATAAAGAAAGCCGAAGATTTGGCCGATCGATTTGTTGAAGCTGAGCGACTCGGCCAACTCCCCGGCAAACATGGCAAACTCGACCCGATGACTCAATGTGGACTCCATATGTTTGGACGTTTAGAACGTTCTAAACGTAGCCTATACGGAAAACCGTTTTTCGTCAATGGCCAATTTCGCCCATCATTCGTCGTGTTTTCTAACTTAGAACGGCAGGGGAAAACGCCCGAAGGGCCTCGCAGACCGTGCGGACGTCGTCGTCGGTCATGTCGGGGAACATCGGCAGCGCGAGAATTCGCTCGGAGAGGCTTTCGCTGACGGGAAATCCGCCGCGTTTAAGGCCGAGCCGCGCATAGGCCGGCTGCAAATGCAGCGGAATGGGATAATAAACGCCGCAACCAATTTTGCGGTCCTGCAAATAGGCCTGAAGTTGATCGCGGTGCGAGCTCTCGACGCAATAAAGATGAAACACATGTTTCGCATAAGACGCGACCGCGGGCGGCGTGATGAAGGACTGGTTGATCAGCGCCTTGTTGTAAGTTTCGGCAATTTGCCGCCGGCGCTCGTTCATGGCGTCGAGCCGCTCGAGTTTGATGCGAAGGACGGCCGCTTGAAGAGCGTCCAGCCGGCTGTTGAACCCCTCGAGCGTGTGAAAGTAGCGGTCCGCCCGGCCGTGATCGGCCAAGCGGGCCACTTTGGCCAAAATCTCTTCGGAATGGGAAACAACCGCGCCGCCGTCCCCCATCGCCCCGAGATTCTTGGTCGGATAAAAGCTAAAGCAAGCGATATCGCCCAGCGTTCCGACGCGGCGGCCTTTGTATTCGGCGCCGTGGGCCTGCGCGGCGTCTTCGACCACGTAAAGTTTGCGCTCCTTGGCAATGTCCAGGATCGGGTCCATGTCCGCCGGCTGTCCGAAAAGATGGACCGGGATGATCGCTTTGGTGCGGGACGTGACGGCCCGCTTCAATTCCTCGACGTCCATCGTGTAGGTCTTGGGATTGACGTCGACGAACCGGATGGAAGCGCCCGCATGCGTAATCGCTTCGGTGGTCGCTATAAACGTGAAGGGGACGGTGATGACTTCATCGCCCGGGCCAATCCCCAGGGCTTTCAGCGCCAGAATCAGCGCGTCGGTCCCATTGGCCAGCGTCACGCATTTCCCGCCGCCGCAATAAGCGCCGAATGACTCGGAAAAAAGTTGAACCTCTTTTCCACCGATATAAGAGGCATCGGTAATTAAATCGCCCAGCGCCCGGTCGATCCGGGACCGGACATCGGGATTTTTTATGCGGACGTCAAGAAAGGGAACGGACATGGTCATACGCCTCGTGGAAACCTTGGATCATTCTCTCCAAGGTAAATTTTTCGGCGGTGATCTTAGCATTACCTGATAATCGGGCCCGGAGCGCCGGCTTCTCCAATAACGTCCCCAATCCCAGCGCCAGCGCCGAAGAATTGCCGGGGCGCGCCAGCAAAAGGTTTTCGCCGTCTTGCGCGAAATCAAGTGTTCCGTCGACGGCGGTCGCGACGCAGGCGCAGCCGACGCTCATGGCCTCCAGCAAAGCGTTCGATAGGCCTTCGTACCGGGAACTTTGAATGTAAATGTCAAACGCGGACAAAACGTCCGGGATATCCGAGCGCTCGCCGGCGAACCGGATGGGAACGGATTGCCTTAACGCGGCCGCCTCCAATATTTCTCTTTCCGGGCCGTCGCCGATGACCACCGCTTTAAACGCGCCGCGCTCGCCTTCAAGCGACGCCAGAGCGTCAATGAGCAGGTCGTAACCTTTTTGGCGATGCAGACGCCCCACCGACCCAATCAAGATTTCCTCCGGCGAAATCCCCCATTCGCGGCGAACCCTCAAACGGCCCGCCGGGTCGAACGAAAAACGCGCGCGATCAACGCCGTTCCAAGCGACTTCCACTTTATCGGAGGCGTACCCTTGGACTTCCATGAGCGAACGCTTGCCGGCCGCGCTTTCGCAGACGGCGACCGCGTCTTGTCCCCGGAGAACGCGGTCAAGCCAGAGGGCCGGTCTTGGCGCGAATTGATAATTCACGCGCGGAGAGGAAACCAATCGAAACGAGGGGTGGATCATATGGATCAATCGCGCGACTTGAATGGAATGATAAAGGAAAGCGTGAACAATGTCCGGCTTGGCCCGCCGAATGGCCTGGTGAATTCGCGCCAACAGAAGCGGCGACGGCCAGCGGTCCATCCCAAATTCAAAAACCGGCACGCCCGCCTTTTCCCACTGGAGGGCCATTTCCCTTTTTTTCTTAAGCACGAGAACGCCCGCCGGATTAAAACGCCGGCGGTCGAGCCCGCTCAAAAGCGAAAGCAGCGCTTTTTCCGTTCCCCCGGTCCCTGAGTCCGTGATTAGATAGAGAAGCCGAGTTTCCATTTGAGGATCCGGAAAAACATTTTCAAATGATTTCCAATCTCGCGCCGGACGTTGATTTTTGACACGCCATGCATCCGCCGGCCTAGCGTCACCGGGACTTCCGCGACGCCGCCGCCGGCGGCCAACAACTTGATGAGGATCTCGGCATTGATGTCGAATGAGTCGCTGTTGAGCGTCAATGACTTGAGCGTGGAGGAGCGGTAGAGCCGGAAAATAGCGCTGATGGCGGAAAAATTCCGGCCGAGAAGCAATCGATAAATCCTGTTGACCGCCCAACTGAGGAATTTCCGGAATGGGTGCACGTCTTTCATCGTTCCAAGAAAAGGCGAGCCCATCACGCAATCCACGCCTTGGACGTATGCCGCGATCAACAAAGGGACTTCACTCGGATGGAAGGTGAGGTCCCCATCCAACGTCAGGACCGCGTCGCCGGAGGCCAACGAGAACCCGGTCCGCAGCGAAGCGCCGAGGCCCAAGTTCTGTGAATGTCGAAAAATTTTTACAAAAGGAAAACGGGTTCCAAGTTCCGACATCTCGTTAAATGAATTGTCCCTCGATCCGTCGTCAATCAGCACGATCTCAAGTTCCGCTCCGATTTTCCCCAAGACCGAAAACACTTCCGCTGGGAACCGGCGCAGATTCGCCTCTTCATTGAAGCAAGGGATGACGACGCTCAGCTTGGCGACTGAGGAAGGGGACAATTTCAGGAGAGGACTTTTACCCGGGGCCGCGGGTTTTCTTCCAACCGCGCTCCCACCGGCCGGCCGATGGAATGATAGATGAACCCCTTCTTGGCCATCTCAAGCGGATCGAACATGTTCCGCCCGTCCACCACGACCGGAGAAGCCATGACGGACTTTAACTTGGATAGATTCAACCTGCCGAATTCGGGCCATTCCGTGACGAGCAAAAGGCCATGGGCGCCCTTGGCCGCGTCCATGGGAGAATCGACGTATTCGATATTGGGAAACAGCGCTTTCATTTTCTCCGCCGCCGCCGGGTCGAACGCCTTCACCGCGGCGCCGCGCGCCAGCAATTCTCGAATAATATCGACCGCCGGAGCGTTGCGCAAATCATCCGTGTTGGGCTTAAAAGCCAACCCCAAAACGCCGATGGTCTTTCCTTTCAGCGTCCACAGGGCCTGCTCCAATTTTTTTAGCACCAGCAGCCGCTGATCGTTGTTGATCTTCTCGGCGGATTTCAGCAAAGAGAAATCATAGCCGTTGGCCTCGGCGATTTTAATGAATGCGGAGACGTCTTTTGGAAAACAGGAGCCGCCATAGCCGATGCCGGCATTGAGGAAAGATTTCCCGATACGCGCGTCCAGTCCCATCCCTTCGGCGACGCGCGAGACATCGGCGCCCACGCGTTCGCAAATTTGCGAAATGGCGTTGATATAGGAAATCTTAAGGGCCAAAAAGGAATTGGCGGCATGTTTGATCAGCTCGGCGCTGTTGATGTCCGTCACGACCATGGGGGCCTTGATTTTCGAGTAAAGCTCCCGCAGCATCTTTTCCGCCCGGATGGACTGAACGCCGATCACGATGCGGTCCGGCTTAAGAAAATCGGCGATGGCCGATCCTTCCCTGAGGAACTCCGGGTTGGACGCGACTTCGACGATGTTCCGGTTTTTGCTCATCGCGGAAAGCGTCTGATTGATCCGGTTGCTCGTTTGTACCGGCACCGTGGATTTCTCGACGAGCAGCTTGTATTTATAAGCGTGCGATGCCACCTCGCGCGTGCAGGCTTCGACAAAACTTAAATCCGCTCCGCCATCGGGCAAGGGCGGCGTGTTCACGGCGATGAAAATGATATCGGAAGCCTCGACGCCTTCCTGAATGCTGGTCGTAAACCGGATCCGTTTCGCGGCGCGGTTTTTCTTGACCAAGTTCCGGATGCCGGGTTCATAGATGGGCACCTGTCCCGAATTCAACAAATCGATCTTGGATTTGTCTTTATCGACGCAGATGACGCGGTGGCCAATCTCGGCGAAGCAGGTGCCCGTGACCAGTCCGACATAGCCAGTCCCAATCATGCAAACGTTCTTCACAAATCCTCCCTTATTTTTCGTCCTGCGAAGTGTAACAAATTACTTCGGAGGCTCTTCTTTCTTGGTTTCCGGAAAAAGTTCCCCATAATCCGGCCCGTCATTGCGCGTGGAATAAACGGAAGGATGGAGGTTTTGAAAAACATTCTTGCTCGGAGTCAGGTTTGTTTTCAAGTCGACGTAAAATGACGCCTCGGTAACGCCGGGACGGCTTGAAAACTCCGCCCGGAGGACCCAGCAATGCAGGTCGCGCACGACGCGGATCG
>Ga0206945_1191_pt1 | contig 11433 bp, 5 predicted proteins | sample Alteio_BWOrgHeat_5_FD_152982 | JGI IMG/M metagenome (GOLD analysis project Ga0206945, IMG submission 152982) | Enriched cells from forest soil in Barre Woods Harvard Forest LTER site, Petersham, Massachusetts, United States -... | ecosystem: Environmental > Terrestrial > Soil > Temperate forest > O... | reverse complement strand
GTCGCCGCCCGTGGCACCAAGCAGGAGATGATCCTTCAGGAAGCGCTGGCACTGTCTTCATTGTATACCACGGGAAAGAGCGATCAAGTTCGCGGCGCGATTGAGCGTGCACTTGCTCTTGAGGAGACGTTCGGGGACAGTCGGCACCGCCTGCAGCTTCTTTTCTGCCTATGGAGGCTTGTCATGCGGCTCGCCGACTTCCGTGGTGCGCTCGCGGTCGCGCAGCAGAGCGCAACGTTCGCAGATGCTGCCAAGGACCTGGCCGGCCTGCTAATCGTAGATTTTATGCTCGGTACTTCCTACCATTATATTGGCGACCAAGCTGCAGCGCAATTTTACAGTGAGCGTGGCATAGCTCGCGCAGCCGAGCCTGGCACATTGATCCCCAATTTCTTCGGGTTTGATCAGCGCAACTACGCACCCATCAGCCTCGCCCGCGCGTTATGGCTGGGCGGCTCTCCCGATCAGGCGCGCAGAATCGCGAAAAGCACCATCAATGAATCCCTGAGCCGAGTTAACCCGCTTTCGATATGCATTCCACTGACGTACTTTTCGCCGATCTTTCTTTGGAGCGGTGACTTCCGAACTGCCGACGACTATGTCGAGCGCCTGATCGAATATGCGGGAAGACACTCGCTTGAGCCGTACCGGGCCGCTGGCCTCGGGCTGAAGGGCGCAGTTGCCATCGCCCGAGATGAACTGGGAACCGGCATCGATTTGCTACGAAGTGCGCTAGAGATCCTGACGACCCTAAGGCTGAATCTATTGCTTACTGTCTACATGGGCGCCCTCGCTGAGGGCCTGCGCAAGAGCGGGCAGCTGGAGGAGGCGCTCCTTACGATCAATCAAGCCATCGGGCGCGCGACAGATTGCGGATCGACATTCGACATGGCCGAACTGCTGCGAATTAAAGCGCAAGTTTTGGCGGCCATGCCTCAGCATGGCCGGGATTCGGCCATGAATTGCCTGACCGAAGCGCTTGCGATCGCAAAAGCGCAATCCGCACTCGCGCTAGAGCTCAGGTCGACGATAACCCAAGCACGATTGCTTGGCGAAGGCGGACAGCGCGATCAGGCCCGCCATGACCTCGCTCTTGTATACGACCGCTTCACGGAAGGATTTGATACGGCGGACCTAAGAGCCGCGCGCCAACTCATGGCGGAGCTGGCATAACTCCGGTCGCCGGCCTCCGGCGAGGATGACTCCTTACACCTGCCTTATCAACTGCGGCAGGCGCGGCTTGTACGGCACTAGCGGCGATGTACGATCCCAAGGGATCGTTATAATGCAGACGAATGCGCATGGACGGCGACAGATCATTGACGCACGGCGTTGTCTCATTCGGCCCTTTCCATCTGTTTGCAGCCGAAAGGCAGCTCAAGAAGGGGGACAAGCCAGTCCAACTGGGGGGCCGTGCGCTCGACACGCTGATCGCGTTGGTCGAGCGAGCCGGAGAAGTCATCACCCAACGGGAGCTGATCGCGCGCGTTTGGCCGGATGTGACGGTGGAGGAGGCCAATCTCCGCGGCCACATTGCCAACCTCCGCAAGGCTCTGGGTGACGGGCGCGAGGACGCTCGTTACATCGTGACTGTTCCCGGCCGAGGCTATTGCTTTGTCGCGCCAATAACAGCTGCCGCTCTGCAGTCCTCTCCCCCTAGACAGGCCACTGTCTCCGATTGGCTCCATAGGCTACCTCCCAGGCTGACGCGCGTGATCGGCCGCGATGACACCATTCGCGTGTTATCGGCGCAGTTGATGATGTATCGGTTCGTCAGCATCGTCGGCGCGGGCGGCGTCGGAAAAACCACCGTCGCCGTCTCCGTAGCCAACGCGCTGCTAGATGGGTTCAACGGGGCGGTTTTCTTCATCGATCTGGCCACGCTGACTGATGCCAAACTCGTGCCGACGACGGTGGCGCGGGCACTCGGTCTTGTAGTTCAGACCAAGGATCCGCTGCGGAGCCTGCCGGACTTTATCGGCGACAGGAAGATCCTTCTCGTGCTCGACAATTGCGAGCATGTGATCGACTCGGCAGCTACATTGGCCGAACGGGTCGTCGGCGAGACCCCGCAGACGCACGTTATGACGACCAGCCGCGAAGCTCTCCAGGTTGAAGGTGAGCATGTCCACTTGCTTTACGCACTCGATTGTCCGCCTGACGATGTCAGCTTAACATCGATGCAAGCGCTCAACTATCCGGCCACTCAGCTTTTCATGGAGCGCGCTGTGGCAAGCGGTCATGAGGCAGCGTTGAGCGATAGCAATGCGCCGATCGTCACTAAGATCTGTCGCCAGCTCGATGGAATTCCGCTTGCCATTGAACTGGCCGCCGGCCGCGCCGGTTCTCTCGGGATTCGAGGAGTGGGTGAGCTGCTCGACAATCGCTTCAGTTTGGTGTGGCACGGCCGCCGGACTGCGCTGCCGCGGCACCAAACCCTGAACGCCATGCTCGACTGGAGCTACAACCTGCTTTCTGAGTACGAAAAGGCTGTTCTTGGCAGACTCTCGGTCTTCGTAGGAGATTTCACACTTGAAGCCGCCCGTTTCGTTGCAGCCGACGCGGAAATGGATGAAGCGACTGCTACCGAGGCAATCGCAAGTCTGCTTGCGAAGTCACTAATATCAAAAACCAAATCACGCGAATCTACAGATTATCGGCTTCTTGAGACAACGCGGACCTTTTCTGCCGCTAAACTTGCCGAGTGTGGTGAAGCCAATCGTGTTGCCCGTCGGCATGCGAAGTTTTTTTCCGAGTTTCTCCGGCACGACCAACTCGTTCAATCGAGGTTTGGCGAGCACGACCTTTCGGGATATGCCGCACAGGTCGGCAACGTGCGGGCGGCGCTCCGTTGGGCGTTCTCCGACGATGGGGCTCTCACCCTTGGCGTAGAGCTCGCTGCTTGGGCGGCGCCGCTATTCGTTGGTCTGTCGTTGCTCGAAGAGTGCATCCGGTGGTGCGAGCGGGCGCTTGCCGGCCTCGACGATACCGCCCAGGGCACCAGACAGGAGATGATCCTGCAGGAAGCGCTCGCACTATCATTGATGTACTCTGGCGGGAACAGCGATCAGGTTCGCGCGGCGATTGAACGTGGACTTCATCTAGAGGAAACGTTCGGGCACGTGCTGCGCAAACTCCAATTGTTTTTGTCGCTGTACAGCCTTCTCATGCGACTCGCCGACTTCCGTGGTGCGCTCAAGGTCGCGGAGCAGAGCGCAACGTTCGCGGAAACCACCAAGGATCCAGCCGGACTACTAGTGGCAGATTTTATGCTAGGCGGTGCTTATCATTATATTGGCGACCAATCGGCAGCGCAATTTTATGGTGAGCGTGCCATGGCTCGCGCAGCCGAGCTTGGCACGCCAGTCCCTAACTTCGTGGGGTTTGATCATCGCACTTACGCTCCTGTAAGCCTCACTCGTGCTTTGTGGTTGCGCGGTTTTTCCGATCGGGCGAGGAGCATTGCAAAATCAGCCATCGATGAGGCGGTGAGCGGAGTTCACGCAATTTCGATATGCGTTTCACTAGCGTACGGTTCGCCAGTCTTTCTTTGGAGCGGCGAGCTCCGAAGCGTCGAAAACTATACCGCCCGACTGATCGAATACGCGGGACGACATTCGATTGAGCCATATCGGGCGGTCGGCCTTGGGCTGAAAGGCGCAGTTGCCATCGCCCGAGATGAGTTGGAAACCGGCATCGATTTGCTAAGAGCCGCGCTGGAGATCCTGACAACCCTAAGGCTGAATATATTCGTTACTGAGTTCATGGGCGCACTCGCTGATGGCCTACGCAAGCACGGACAAGTGGAGGAGGCGCTCCTTACAATCAATCGCGCCATCGAGCGCGCGACAGATTGCGGATCGACATTCGAGATGGCTGAACTGCTGCGGATTAAAGCGCAAGTTTTGGCGGTCATGCCTCAGCATGGCCGAGATTCAGCTATCAATTGCCTGACCGGAGCGCTTGCGGTCGCAAAGGCGCAATCTGCGCTCGCGTTGGAGCTAAGATCGACGATAGACTTGGCGTATTTTCTCGCTGAAGGCGGACGGCGCGATCAGGCCCGCCATGACCTCGCTCTCATATACGGCCGCTTCACGGAAGGATTTGATACGGCGGACCTAAGAGCCGCGCGCCAACTCATGGCGGAGTTGGCATAACTCCGATCGCCGGCCTCCGGCGAGGATGGCTCCTTATACCTGCCATACCGATCGCGGCAGGGCCCGGCTTGTAAGGCACCAGCGGCGATGTACGATCCCAAGGGGATCGTCATATGCAGGCGAATACGCATGGATGGCGACAGATCATTGACGCACGGCGTCGCCTCTTTTGGCCTTTTCCGCCTGTTCGCGGCCGAAAGGCGACTCAAGAAAGGGGACGAGCCAGTCCAGCTTGGGGGCCGGGCGCTCGACATGCTGATTGCGTTGGTTGAGCGGGCCGGAGAAGTCATCACCCAACGGGAGCTGATCGCGCGCGTTTGGCCGGATGTGACAGTGGAGGAGGCTAATCTCCGCGTCCACATTGCCAGCCTCCGCAAGGCGCTGGGCGATGGGCGCGAAAGTGTTCGTTACATCGTGACCGTCCCTGGTCGAGGGTATTCCTTTGTCGCGCCGGTGACGCGCTCCGCGCCGCAGCCCAAGCCGTCGAAACAGGCTGTTGTCTCTGATCGGCCCCAAAGGCTCCCACCCAAGTTGAACCGCATCATCGGCCGCGATGACATCATTCGCGTCTTGTCGGCACAGCTGATGATGTATCGGATCGTCAGCATTGTCGGAGCGGGTGGCGTCGGAAAAACCACTGTCGCCATTTCGGTTGCCCATACGCTGTTGGAAGGTTTCAACGGGGCGGTTTTCTTCGTCGATCTGGCCGCGCTGACCGATGCCAGGCTCGTCCCGACGGCGGTCGCGAGGGCGCTCGGGTTTATGGTGCAGACCGATGACCCGTTGCGTAGCCTCCCAGCCTTTATCGGTGAAAGGAAGATCCTTCTCGTGCTCGACAATTGCGAGCATGTGATCGATACGGCAGCTACATTGGCCGAACGGGTCGTCGGCGAGACCCCGCAGACGCACGTCCTTACAACGAGCCGCGAAGCTCTTCGGGTTGAAGGTGAGCATGTCCACCTGCTTTACGCGCTCGATTGCCCGCCGGGTGATACCGACTTAACGGCGGCCGAAGCGCTCACGTATCCAGCTATTCAGCTTTTTATGGAGCGGGCTGCGGCAAGCGGTCACGACGCTGCGTTGAACGACGTCGATGCATCGATCGCCGCTATGATCTGCCGTCAGCTTGATGGAATTCCGTTAGCCATTGAACTTGCTGCGAGTCGCGTTGGAGCTCTCGGGATTGACGGAGTTGCGCAGCTTCTCGGCAACCGCTTCGGCCTGATCTGGCGCGGCCGCCGGACCGCGCTGCCGCGGCACCAGACCCTGAACTCGATGCTTGACTGGAGCTACAATCTGCTTTCGCCTCATGAAAAGGCTGTTTTTGATCGGCTCTCGGTCTTCGTAGGTGAGTTTACACTTGAAGCTGCCCGTTCCGTTGCATCTGATGCGGCGACAGACGACGGAATCGTTATTGAAGCCATCGCGAGTCTGCTTGCGAAAACTTTGATATCGACGACTGCCTCACATAGATCGACATATTATCGGCTTCTTGAGACGACGCGGACCTTTGCGCAAACGAAGCTCGCCGAGCGGCGCGAAGCGAATAGCATTGTCCGGCGGCATGCGAACTTTTTTTCCGAGTTTCTCCAACAGGACCAGCTTGTTCAATCGAGGTTCGGCGAGCACGATCTTTCGGGATACACCTTGCATATCGGGAACGTGCGGGCGGCGCTCCAATGGGCGTTCTCCGACGGCGGAGATGTTAGCGTCGGTGTGGAGCTCGCTACGTGGGCGGCACCGCTATTCATAGGATTATCACTGCTCCAGGAGTGCGTTCGATGGTGTGAACTGGCACTTGCCGGCTTGGACGCCGCCGCCCGTGGCACCAGGCAGGAAATGATCCTTCAGGAAGCGCTTGCCCTGTCTTCTATGTATACCACCGGAAACAGCGATCGGGTTCGCGCCGCGATTGAGCGTGCACTTGCCCTTGAGGAAGCGTTTGGGGACCGTCGGCACCACCTTGAGCTTTCTTTCGGCCTGTATAGGCTTTTCATGCGGCTTGCAGACTTCCGCAGCGCGCTCGCGGTCGCTCAGCAGAGCGCGACCTTCGCCGAGACCGCCAACGATTCCGCCAGCCTGCTAATCTCAGATTTTATGCTTGGCATCTGCTACCATTATACCGGAGACCAAGCGGCGGCGCAGTTTTACTGCGAGCGTGCCATGCCTCGGGCAGCCGAGCCCAGCACGTCGATCCCCAAGTTCTTCGGGTTTGATAATCGCGTCTACCCTCCCATCGGCCTCGCCCGCGCGTTGTGGCTGCGCGGTTTTGCCGACCGGGCTTGCAGCATGGTGAAATCTGCCGTCGAGGAAGCGGTGAGCGGAGTTCGCCCACTTTCAATATGCGATTCACTGACCTCCGGTTCGCCGGTCTTTCTTTGGAGCGGGGACTTGCGCGCTACCGATGAGTATGTCGAGCGCCTGATCGAATATGCGGGAAGACACTCGCTTGAGTCATACCGGGCCGCTGGCCTCGGGCTGAAGGGCGCAGTTGCCATCGTCCGGGATGAGTTGGAAACCGGTATCGAGTTGCTACGCGGCGCGCTGGAGACCTTAACGACCCTGAAGCTCAATCTATTGCTTACTTACTTCATGGGCGCACTCGCCAGCGGGCTGCGCAAGCGTGGCCAATTCGAAGAGGCCCTCCTTACGATAAATCAAGCCATCGGCCGCGCGACAGATTGCGGATCGACATATGACACGGCTGAACTGCTGAGAATTAAAGCTCAGATTTTGGTAGCCATGCCGCAGTATGGTCGGGACTCGGCCATGAACTGCCTGACCGAGGCGCTTGCAGTCGCAAAGGCGCAATCCGCGCTCGCGCTGGAGCTTAGGTCAACAATAACCCAAGCACGTTTGCTCGCCGAAGGCGGACAGCGCGATCAGGCCCGCCATGGCCTCGCTCTCGTATACGGCCGCTTCACCGAAGGATTTAAAACGGCGGACCTGAGAATTGCGCGCCAACTCATGGAGGATCTAGCGTAGCCCTTTCGCCGCCCTCGCGTGAGGTGGGCTTTACTCTGATCGCGAACTTCATCGCTAACCGTTTCTGGGAGATTGCGCGGCCCGATCGCTTCATAATCGAAAACGGCTTTTCGAGAATCTGGGCCTCGTCGCGGGATTTCTTCTGGTGACGTGGCTGGACCTACGCAAGGTAGAGCGCGACACTGCCGGTGGATGAATTGCAATGGTCGGCCCTGAAACGCCTTCGACCAACGAAAATGTGAAGCCAGCGGCGTCCGATGGGTCGACGCTGACACCTTTCCGCTATGCCGCATTCACGGTGCTGTGGATAGCAACCGTTGTGTCCAACGTCGGCGCCTGGATGCAGAACGCCGCTGCTGGCTGGTTGATGACGGGGCTGACCCAGGATCCATTTTTAGTCTCTATGGTTCAGGTTGCAACGTCTGTCCCGATGTTTGTTCTCGCCCTACCAGCGGGAGCTCTGTCCGATATCGTTGACCGGCGACGCCTTCTCATTGGCGTTCAAGCGGCGGGAGTGCTGACCGTCGCCGTCTTTGGATTTTTCGTGCTGGCCGACCGAGTCACCCCCGGCGGCCTTATCGCCTTTGTCGTACTGTCCGGCACGACCGCAGCGTTGATCATGCCGACATGGCAGTCGATCGTGCCCCAACTCGTTCCGCGTGCGTATCTTCACCCAGCTGTTGCGCTTAACAGCGTCGGCCTGAACATCAGCCGCGCGATCGGGCCCGCCCTTGCAGGTCTCGTGATTGCAGCATGGGGGCTGGCTTCGCCGTTCTGGGTCAACGCTGCCACCAGTATTGGGGTCATCGGAGCGCTTCTCTGGTGGCATCCGATCGATGATTCGACAGCTAGTCGGCTGCCGGCCGAGAGGTTTCATCATGCCATTGCGGCCGGGCTCCGCCATGCACGCTACAACTCACATCTGCGGGCGACGCTGATCCGCGCGGCAGGATTCTTTGTCGTTGCCAGCTCCTATTGGGCATTGCTGCCTCTGGTCGCACGGCATCAGATCGCGGGCGGCCCTACGATTTATGGACTGCTACTTGGCGCCATCGGGGCTGGGGCTGTCTGTGCCGCTTTTGTGCTGCCGTTCCTCAGGCGGCGTCTCGGTCCCGATCGTCTTGTTGCAGTGGCTGTGGCCGGAACCTCCGGTGCGCTGATCTTGTTCGGTCTCGCGCGTCGGCCGCCGATCGCATTGGCGGCCAGCGTTCTCGCTGGCATTTCGTGGATTTCGGTCTTGGCAACACTCAACGTTTCCGCGCAGGTAGCCCTGCCAGGGTGGGTGCGGGGACGCGGCCTCTCGATCTACGTGGCCGTCATGTTCGGGTGCCTGACAGTCGGTAGCGCGCTGTGGGGCCAACTCGCATCTTGGGCCGGACTTCCGGCCGCTCATTTGGCCGCCGCCGCCGTCGGTCTCGTTACGATCCCGCTGTTCTGGCGGTGGAAGCTTCAGACCGGTGCGGCCCTCGACCTTACACCGTCCATGCATTGGCCAGAGCCGGTACTATCGCAAGAAGTGGAGGGCGATCGCGGACCGGTCTTGGTAACCGTCGAGTACCTGATCCGGCCCGAGGATCGTGCGCTCTTCATGGAAGCGTTGATAAGTCTGAGCCGCGAGCGTCGGCGCGACGGGGCGTTCGATTGGTGGGTCTTCGAAGATGTGGCCAAGCCGGGACGGTTCGTTGAAACCTTCATGCTAGATTCATGGCTCGAACACTTGCGTCAGCATGCGCGCGTAAGCAACACCGATCGCGAACTTCAGGAGCGGGTGAGGGGCTTCCACATCGACGGCATCCCGCAAGTTACCCATCTCGTTGCCGCGACCTAGGCGTCCGCTCTCGGCATCGAATATCCGCGGACCGATATGGTGCGGTCATGACGAGCCGGCTTAGTTGGCCGTAATCGCCGTCAACCTAGTGGATCGAAGTACGCGCTCTAATCAACTCGAACTGCCAACTCTCGGCCCATGCGTCGAGAAATCTCATTGGCCGTCCGAAGCAGGGCCAGAGCGACCGGTCCGCCGTACGCGACATCGAGCTCTTCGGATCGGCCGACGGCGCCGATCACCCCGACGACACGATTCTTCTGGTCGAACAGTGGCGCTGCAAGTGCGTTGACACCGGGGACGAGATCGCCTTGCACCTCGGCAAGCCCACGCCGGCGGCAGTCCTCAATCGTCTGGTTGAATTGCGACAGGGTCAGCAACCGCGGTGCTTTGGTACGTTCCGCCGCGATCAGCGAAGCGGTGGCTTCTCGCGGCAGGAATGCAGCGAAGACCCGGCCGGTCGCAGTGGTGGTCAATGGCAATATCGAACCGACCCTAATGTTCATGTAAACGGGCCGGCTGCTTTCTTCTAGTGCAAACACGACCGGACCTTGCGGACTCCAGATCGCCAAAAGGACCGTTTCATTGATGTCGTCACGTAGCGTGGGTAACAGCGCTGTCGACGTGCGCACGACATCAACGTTGCGTAGTCCCGCGAGGCCGAGCGAGATCGCCATTGGCCCGACGCCGTAGTGGCCGGACGCTTCGTCCTGGCTGACGAGCTCGATGCGCGTCAAGCTGACAAGATAGCGGTGCGCCTTGCCCGGATGCATGCGCGCGGCTTTCGCCAAATCCTTCAACGCCAGCGGCCGTCCGCTGGCGGTCAGCGCCTGCAGAATCCTGCCGGCGACTTCGACCGATTGGATTCCAGGGCGGGCCTTCGCTGGGGGAGGCATTTTAGGACCAGGTCGAAATTGCGATGGGATGGGGGTTTTCGCAGAGCCGTCGACTTGCCGCAATATTGACATTACTTATTGTATGATTAATCATACAATAAGTAATACGCTTTAGGGAGGCTCCGAAATGGATACGAACCCAACGGCATCACACGCACGCGCGTTGCTGAAGGAAGATGCGAAAGCCTTAAACCTTGTGGAATTCTGGGAGCAGCGCGCAGACGTCGAATTGCTGAAGCCACGCAATCGCGCCAAAGCGTATCGGTGGAAATGGACCGACATCGAGCCGCGTCTTCGCGTGGCTGCCAAGACCGTTCCCATCGAGGAATGCGAACGGCGCGCGCTGGTGTTTGCCAATCCGGGTCTTGAGGGCAAGCCCTATATTACCAACACGCTGTTCGCGGCCTACTCGCTCTATAATCCCGGCGAGCGCGCGCCGGTCCATCGGCACACGCCGTCAGCCAGTCGGTTCGTGCTGGACGGCGACGGTGGCTTCACCGTCGTCGAGGGCGAGAAGCTCCGCATGTCGCGCGGCGATCTTATCCTGACGCCGACGGGCACCTGGCATGACCACGGCAATGACGGCGAGCAAGCCGTGATCTGGGTGGACGTGCTCAACGTCCCGCTGGTCGAGAGCCTCAACGCAACGCAATTCGAATTCGACTACACCGAACAAGACGACCATTCGAACACTGGCCAGCCGATCTCCAAGAAGCTCCAGACGATTCGGCAGCCCGACGATCATTCGCAGAAGCTGTACGGCACCAGCGGCATAACTCCGCTGTTTGTCTCGCACCGCCGCGGCCCGACGCAGCATTCGCCCATGTTCGTCTATCGCTGGAGCGACACGCGCTCGGCGCTGGAGGGGCTGCAGGACTATGAGGGCAGTCCCTATGACGGCATCATCTTCGAGTACACCGATCCCACCACCGGCGGCCCCGTGATGCCGACAATGTCGTTCCGCAGCCAGATGCTGCGGCCAGGCGAGCATACGCAGGCGCATCGCAAGACCGCGAGCAACGTGTATTGCGTGCTCGAAGGCGAGGGCTACACCGAGGTTGAGGGCACACGCCTGGAATGGAAACGCAACGACGTGTTCACGGTGCCCGGCTGGCTTTGGCACCAGCACAAGAACACGACCGGCAGCAACGCCTTCCTCTATTCGGTGACGGACGAGCCGACCATGCGCAAGCTCGACTTGTTCCGCGAGGAAGGCAGGTCGGCGGACGGCAAGGTCCAGTTGTTGGCGGCCTAAGGCGATAGGCCTGCGCTACCACAAAGGCGACGCGGATATGGCCTATTTTCGGCAAGGCATTCGAAACGAAAAATGCCGGCGGTCAAAAAATCCAGGGAGGACATCATGCCCAGCGAACAAGGCATCGGAGTTGACGTCGCCGGTGTCATCGATCTCGTTCCACTCAGCCGCCTGCAATGGATGACGATTCTGTTGTGCGGCTTAGTCGCGATCCTCGATGGGTTCGATACGCAGGCCATTGCCTTCGTCGCGCCCGTGATCGCCCGGGAGCTCAATTTCGAAATATCGGCCTTTGGTCCGATCTTCGGCGCCGGC
>Ga0206945_1190_pt1 | contig 11575 bp, 8 predicted proteins | sample Alteio_BWOrgHeat_5_FD_152982 | JGI IMG/M metagenome (GOLD analysis project Ga0206945, IMG submission 152982) | Enriched cells from forest soil in Barre Woods Harvard Forest LTER site, Petersham, Massachusetts, United States -... | ecosystem: Environmental > Terrestrial > Soil > Temperate forest > O... | reverse complement strand
TCTGCTTAATGCAGATGGCGGAACGAGTCACAATCGCGATCAGCTAAGCCGAGTCAGAATGTGGACTGCTGTTTGGAGATGGCGCAGGAGTAGCATCAAACGGCTTGGCAACTTTGGTCCGGATCTAATCCGTCCTTCTTTGAAACCAAGCCAGCACTGAAACTGACTCCTGGAGAAGTAGCCGGCTTCTCGCGCGTTGCTCGAGACCGCAAGAGTGAAGAAATCAAGCGAGATGACAGTGCCAAAGAGCGCGATCACGGTGAAGCTACACGCCAGCCCAAGCGACACGCTTCTCACCACTGTCCGCGAAACCGATTGACGTCTCCTTAACCCCATTCAATCGCCCCCCCGCAATGACCGATAGGATGAGAACCAGCAGCCACAAAGGCCAAAGGAATACTGATCACCGCAACCAGAGGAAACCAAGACCGAACAAAAGCCGATCCAGGATTGAATTGTTGCGTCCAATCTCTTTGTTTGAGTCGGCGCTGGTAACAAACTAAGGGATCGGGGCTGCGCCGCGAATCGCTCCCCCGAAACGCCCAACCATGGCCCGATAATCGCTCCATGCGGAGGGGCCACCCTATGGAAATCGCGCAATCTTCTGCCCAGCAGGGTAGGACCAGGCTGATTGCTTTCCTTCTCTTCGGTTCCGGATTTTGCGCGCTCATCTATCAAACGACCTGGCTGCGCGAATTCCGGCTGGTCTTTGGTGGATCGACCGCCGCTTCCGCAGCGGTTTGCGGGGTTTTCATGGCTGGTCTCGGCTTTGGCGGGATTGTGCTCGGCCGACACGCGGAAAGCAAAGAGCGTCCGCTCGCATTTTATGCTCGGCTGGAATTCCTGATCGCACTCAGCGCGGCCCTCTCACCGCTCCTGATTCTCTGCGCGCGTCACCTTTACCTGAACCTTGGCGGCACTGACGCCCTTGGACTCGCGATTGGCACGCTAATGCGATTGTTCCTCGTCGCGCTGATAGTCGGAATCCCGACCTTCCTCATGGGTGGCACGCTCCCGGCGGCGGCGCGCGCCGCGGTCGCGCCTAACGACACTGGACGGCGCGCACTTGGGCTGCTTTACGGTTGCAATACGATCGGCGCGGTCGCTGGCGCCCTTGCCGGGACTTTCTATCTCTTCGAGAATTTCGGGAACCGCCTCACGCTCTGGTGGGCGGTCGGACTGAACTTGCTCGTGGCGCTTTGCGCAGTCCGAATCTCTGCGACCGAACGTTCACCGGACCCTGACTTCTCAGAGGAAGAGAGTGTCCCGGGCGCCCAACCGTTTTTTGTCTTCGTCGTCGCGGCCGGCGTGGGATTCGCTTTCTTTCTCATGGAGATCGTCTGGTATCGCATGCTCGCGCCATTGCTTGGCGGTTCGACCTTTTCCTTCGGGCTGATCCTGGCTTGCGCGCTCCTCGGCATTGGTTTCGGAGGAGTAGCTTACGGCTTTTTCAATCTGAAACGGGCCGCCTCGCTTCAATTGTTTGCGCTGACCTGTGCGGCCGAAGCATTTTTTATCGCCCTGCCTTATGCGCTCGGCGACCGGATCGCGATGGCGACGATGTTGCTTCAACCGTTAGGCACACTTGGCTTTTACGGACACGTGATTGCCTGGTCGGCCATTTGTCTGCTGGTAATTTTTCCGGCGTCGTTCATCGCTGGATTACAATTTCCGCTGCTCATTGCGCTGCTGGGGTCAGGGCGGAAAGGCGTGGGCTCACAGACCGGCGCCGCCTACGCCTGGAACACAGTCGGCGCTCTCACGGGTTCGCTTGCCGGAGGTTTCGGTTTTCTTCCGCTCTTTTCCGCGCCGGGAGTTTGGAAACTGGTCGTTCTCCTTCTTTCCGGGTTGTCTCTGGTCGCCGTCTGCCTCGAGATTTATCGGTCACAAAAATGGAACCGGCTGATCTTTCCCCTAACGACAATAGCCGCCGCGGTGCTGATGCTGGCCGCGACCGGTCCGACTGCCTTTTGGCGTCATAGCCAGATCGGGGTTGGCTATCTACGCCAATATCACGCCTCGCCAAACGAGATGCGCGACCTCGTATATCGTATTCGCCGTCAGGTCTTGTGGGAAAAAGACGGGGTCGAGAGCAGCGTTGCCCTCGCCAATCCCGATGCGGCGGCTTTCCTGGTTAACGGAAAGTCCGACGGCAATGCGAAAACAGACGCCGCGACCCAGGTCATGTCGGGCCTGATTGGCGCTGCGCTCCATCCGAAACCGGAAAAGGCGATGGTGATTGGCCTGGGCACGGGCAGCACAGCCGGCTGGCTCGCCGCGGTCCCAACCATCCAACGCGTGGACGCCGTAGAGCTAGAGCGCTCAATCCTGCAGGTAGCGCAGGATTGCACCGCGGTAAACCACCAGGCACTCAGCAATCCCAAGCTCCACCTACACATCGGTGACGGTCGCGAAAACCTCCTGACTTCCCCCGAGACCTATGACCTGGTGGTCTCGGAACCCTCCAATCCCTACCGCGCTGGGGTGGCGAATCTTTTCACCCGCGATTTTTATCTTTCGGTCCGGGATCGGCTCCGGCCCGGCGGTCTCTTTTTGCAATGGATTCAGACCTATGACATTGACGATCGCACGATCGAGATTCTTTACGAAACGATCGGTTCCGTTTTTCCAACCGTCGATACCTGGCAGACCCAGGAAGGCGATCTCCTCCTGGTCGCCGGCGAACAAGTGGCGCCGATTGACTTAGATGCTTTACGCACTTGCCTCGGGCAGGAGCCATACAACACCGCCATGCGTGTCGCCTGGTCAGCAACTTCCGCGGAAGATTTTCTCGCCCACCACATTGCCAATCCCGAGGTGGCAGCAGCCTTGCGCGAAATCGAACCGTGGCCGCTCAATACCGACGATCGAACGGTGATTGAGTTTGCCATTGCCCGAAGCCTGAGCACCGCAAACGGTTTTCGCATCGGCAACCTGCGGGCGAGCGCCCATGCCACCGGGCACGATCGACCCCCGGGCATTCGAGGGGAAGTCGACTGGTCACGAGTCGAAGAAGCGAGATTATCGGCCTGGAACCTTAGCCCAGCCGAAATGGACGGCCTAACGACTGAAGGAAGGGCCCGGGCAGCCGCTCTGGCCGCGTATGCGCGGAATGACCTGGGCGCGGCAATTCGCAGCTGGCAGACTCAACCGGGCGAACCGGTCACTCTCGCCGAATTGCGTCTGGTCGCCGAAACGCTCGCCAATGGAGGCGATCCGGCCACGGTTAGGTACCTTGATTCGTTAGGCAAAATTGCCCCGGCCGACGCGCTCGCGATCCGATCGCTGCTCGACCTCCGGCAAGGCAACATCCCCGGGGCGCGCGAAAACACCGCACGGTTCCTGCGCCTGGCGCAAAAGGATCCCTGGCCAAACCAGGCCATCATGGCGCGGGTGATCGAACGCGCCGAAGCGCTCGCAGCTGCTGACCGCTCAGGCGAGACCGCCCGTGAATATCATCAACTACTCACGACTCCGCTGGCGATTTGGAATTGTGAATCGGAACGGCGCCTGGCTCTGCTCGCGATCGCGGTTGAGCTCGACGGTACGCATCCCGGCCAGCTGACCGCGCGCGCCCTGCAACCGTTCGAGCCTTATCCGCAAATGAATCGGGAGCTGCTCGAAGTGCGCGAGGCTTGTTATCAGGCCATGAACGACCCGCGCTGGCCAAGGGCCAGGAGCGATCTCGAGGAATTCCTGGACAACGAAGCCTTATCCGCCAACAGCGCCGCGCTTGCCCGCCTGATCGAGCGTTCTCCCCATCCACCCGTGGCGAACGACCAAAGCGATTGGTCGAACCGGTGAAGTGGGATTGGTAGGTTGATCGGTTGACAGGTTGACCGGCTGACAGGTTGACGGGCTGAAGGTTGAGAGGTTGAGGTTTCTTGGCCGCCCCGCGCGTGAATGCTTTCGGAGTTGAGCGTGGCCACAGTCACCCCGCGCCTCGACGGAGGGCGCAGAGCATATCCAGATTAATGCGATGCCGAGTAGGGCACGCACCCAGTTAAACAATTGGCCACTCTTGAGATGATCATCTTGATATGAGTTGTTAGTTTTCACAGGCGAAGTCATTCTAGTGCGCAGCTCTATCGCGAGTTAGCTGCCGTCCGCAGGCCAGGCTTATTCCTTTCAAGTTCGTCAGCGACCTTCTGAAGCTGAGCCGCTTGTTTCTGAAGGTCGCCCCTGAGAGCAGTAATTTGCCTTTGCTGTTCAACAATTAGGCCTTGCTGTTCATTTGCGGCTGATTCTAGCTCGCTAATGATTGCCTGCTGTGTCTCGTTATTTCGCCCTTGTTCCTCGATCTTCTGATGCGCTTTCAAGAACTCGTTCAATAACATCGCGTTGACCGCATCGTAGCGGACGGTGTAAGGCTTGTCGTTTTCATCTCGTGCGACGAGGTCCGGATCGACCTTCTCCACTTGTTCAGCGACGAGACCGAACTGCGGAATGCAATCAGGATCTAACTGGTGTTTGTAGCGAAAGGTGACCGGCTGTAATGAAAGAATCACTTCGCTCGCCTTGTCCATCGGCTTGATCGCCTCTTTGTAACGAGCCGAAGAAGTGATCGTGCCCAAATGCCCGGCAGAATCTACCATCACACTTACGCCGCCGGCCACGGTCGCGCCGCGAATCCCAATCATGTAAGCGGCCGTCTGGGTTCCCACTTTGCCGATTCGGATGGTATTGGATTCGCCAGTGGCGCCGAGGGCGCCAATGTCAATGTTATTGCTGCCGGTGGTAAGATTAATCCCGGCGGAAACACCAATGGCTACGTTATTACTGCCAGTGGTGTTATTATAAAGCGCGCTCAACCCACAGGCAGTGTTACTGGTCCCGGTCGTGTTACCTAGAAGGGCTTGGTTCCCATCAGCGGTATTGCTGCCTCCGATAGTGTTATGGAAAAGCGCGCCCCGGCCGGTTGCGGTGTTATTTGCGCCCGTCGTGTTACTATTGAGGGCGTTGAGTCCAGTCGCGGTGTTATCACTGGCAGTGGTGTTGTGTTGAAGTGCGCCCTCGCCGGTCGCGGTATTGCTCCCGCCAGTGGTATTATTGGCCAACGAATTTAATCCACTCGCGGTGTTATCACTGCCGGTCATATTGCCCGCGAGCGAGCTGACACCGGCGGCGGTGTTGTTGGCGCCGATAGTGTTACCGGCAAGAGCCTGCAACCCTGCAGCGGTGTTATTGCTTCCGGTGTTGTTGTTTTCGAGAGCCAGCGCCCCGGTGGCAGTGTTGCCACTGCCAGTGCTGTTGGAAGAAAGAGTAAAATTTCCAGCGGCCGTGTTATTGTCGCCAGTGGTATTGGTACAAAGGGCGCACACCCCGGTAGCAGTGTTATTGTCTCCGGTTCTATTATTCAAAAGGGCAACAGCCCCGCTGGCAGTGTTGTTACCGCCGGTAGTATTATCTCCGAGGGCGCCTTCTCCGGTAGCGGTGTTGAAGCTTCCGGTGGTATTTTGGGTTAGGGCCTCGGATCCGACGGCTGTGTTGGCCATGCCGACATTAAACTCGAGCGCGAACGCGCCGATGGCGGTGTTGCTACTGCCAGTGGTATTATCGACCAAGGCGGAAGCGCCAAGAGCGGTGTTTGCGCCACCCACCGTGTTATTGAACAATGCGTTGAAACCAAGCCCAGTGTTGAAGCTACCGCTGGTGTTATTCGGCAGGACCGAGTCGCCAATGGCAGTATTATCGTCGCCGGAGTTGTCCAGGAGCACATTGGTGCCAAAACCCGTATTCCCGTTGGCCAGGCAATCTTGCTGACATGCGGCCCGAGTGGTCGGTGCAAGGTAGATCAGGATCGGGAGGAGGCAGATAACGGGAATTAATTCGTGTCGCTCCAGCGACTTAACGAGATGGGAAACAGTGCTGATGGTCCTTATCGGTCGATACAATCTAGTCATGGCGGTTCCTTTCGTGGCTGTGTCGTTATCTTTTCCCAGGTGCGGTTTTCCGAATTGTGGTCCCGGGGATTCACTGAGGTACAGTCCCAAATCGGCTCGGAGATAACGCGGAAAGTCAAAATTCTTCCGATGGAGAGCGCCAGGCAGGCAATTGACGGCGATTGGCCGGACTCGCGACAGTCACACCCAGGGGCCGGCAAACTTGCCAGCGGCGGGTTACAGACCGTTTGCGTTAAGCCGCGCAGCGAAATCCTGCATTTGCTCTGCCTGCTCCTTAAGCGCCGATTTTAGCTTGGCAACTTCGCTCGCCTGCTCCGCCGCTTTCTTGTGCTCCTTGAGGAATTCATTGAGCAACATTGCATTGACGGCGTCGTAGCGAACGGTATAAGGCTTGTCCTGGTCATCGTAAGCCACCAAGTCGGGGCTAACCTTTTCAACTTCCTCGGCGACCAAGCCGAACTCGGGGATGGCTTTCGGGTCTACCTCTTTCTTGTAACGGAAGGTCACGGGGGTGAAGCGAAAAGAGAGCTTCGCTCGTTTTGTCCATCGGTTGAATGTTCTCCTTATAACGAGCCGAAGAAGTAAAAGTGCCGAGCTGGCCATTGTTGTTGACGATGACATTGACTCCTCCAGCCACGGTCACGCCGTTGATCCCGGCGATAAGGGCGGCAGTCTGAGTGCCCTTGGTGCCAATCCTGATCTTCTTGGATTCGCCGGCGTTGCCTGCGGCTCCGATATCGATGTTATTCGTCCCGGTGGTGAGATTGGAACCGGCGGCGCTACCAATGGCGATATTGCTCGCACCAGTGGTATTGTTGAGCAGCGCATTGATTCCAACAGCGGTGTTACTGCTGCCGCCCGTATTGTTAAGCAAAGCCGAGAATCCAAGGCCAGTGTTGGCGCTTCCGGTGGAGTTATTGCTCAGCACGGTTACACCATAGGCAGTGTTATTATTGCCGATGGTGTTACTTGCCAGGGCTTCAAAACCAGCTGCGGTGTTGTTCGCTCCGGTGCTGTTCAATTGCAAGGCTAGAGCGCCAATTGCGGTATCGTTATTTCCCGTGGTACTGCTGGTGAGAGCGCCTGAGCCGACCGCGGTGTTATCGTTAGCCGTAGTGTTACTCAAGAGAGCGCTATCGCCAAACGCGGTTATTGCTGCCGGTCGTGTTCAGTTCGAGGGCAAACGCGCCGTCGGCGGTGTTGCCAAAGCCGGTGGTGTTGCTAAAGAGGACATTGAAGCCGGTGCCGGTATTCTGATTACCGGTAGTGTTGTTAAAAAGCGCCTGGTAACCGGTGGCCGTGTTATCGCTTGCGGTAGTGTTTAGCTTGAGGGCGCCCGCCCCGGTCGCGGTATTGAATTGACCAGTGGTGTTCTGAAGTAACGCCTGGCGACCGCTCGCAGTGTTATCACTGCCGGTAGTATTGAACGTGAGCGCTCCATAACCCACAGCAGTATTATCGAACCCAATGGTGTTAAAAAAAAGCGCTGCCTGACCCGTGGCCGTATTGAAGCTGCCGGTCGTATTGTCGAAGAGCGATTGTTCGCCAATGGCTGTGTTATTGGCGCCACTGTTGTTACTATCAAGCGCGTCCTCGCCGAATGCCGTGTTGGCTGTGCCGGTGGTATTACGGTTAAGAGTGCCAGCTCCAAAGCCGGTATTGCCATGGTTAAGATCGCATTCCTGCTGGCATTACGAACGCGCGTTCGGTGCGAGTCTTAACCAGCACAGCGCCGCGGCAATCAGAATCGCATCTGCCCACTTATGGATGTGACAAGATTTCCCAATGCTGAGTGTTGATTGCTTTCGACGTGTCATCAGCGGTTTCATAAACGGTTTACCTCCTCTTGAAGGTTTGATGTCTGGTATGTGTTGGCCGGAGACCAGTCCTAATGACCATTAAGAACAACTCGCGAGCCGGGTGTGTCGCAAGCGAGTTGCAGACTCACTTTCTGAATTTGCGCAGCCTGTGCTTTCAACGCCGCTCTCAGTTCTTCAATCTCAGCCTGCTGCGCGGTGTTGCTTGACTGCTGCTGGGACACGGTTGCCAGTAAGCTTTCTATCTCGCGATGCGCCTTCAAAAACTCGTTGAGCAACATCGCGTTCACTGCGTCGTAGCGGACAGTGTAAGGCTTGCCCTGGTCGTCGCGCACGACCAGGTCGGGATTGATCTTCTCGACTTGCTCGGCAACGAGGCCAAACTGCGGGTTAGCTTGTGGATCCAACTCCTTCTTGTAACGGAAGGTGACCGGCTTGAGCGAAAGGATGGCTTCGCTCGCCTTGTTCATCGGCTCAATGTTGTCCTTGAACCGCGCCGAGGAAGTCACGGTGCCGAGCTGGCCGTTGCTGTTAACAATGACATTGACTCCTCCGGCCACAGTCACACCGTTGATCCCGGCGATGAAGGTCGCATTCTGAGTCCCCTTGACCCCGATACGGATCTTTTTCGAGTCGCCGGCTGTGCCCGGGGCGCCGATGACGATGTTGTTTGTCCCGGTGGTGAGATTGGAACCGGCGGCATTGCCAATCGCGATATTGCTCGCGCCCGTTGTATTATTGAGCAGGGCATCGATCCCTACAGCTGTGTTGCTGCTGCCAGTCGTGTCGTTGAGCATGGCTGAGAACCCGAAAGCGGCGTTAGCGCTTCCGGTTGAGTTATTCATCAGGGTGCTTGCTCCCATCGCTGTATTGTTGCTTCCAATGCTATTAAGTTGCAGGGCCAGGGAACCGACGGCGGTATCGTTTGCTCCAGTAGAGGTCGTGAGCGTACCTGAGCCGACGGCGGTGTTATCGTTCGATGTAGTGTTACTGAGGAGCGCGCTGTGACCGATGGCTGTATTGTTGCTCCCAGTGGTATTAAGCTCCAGGGCGAATGCCCCAGCGGCAGTGTTATCAAGACCGGCGGTGTTACTAAACAGCACCGAGACCCCGGTGGCGGTGTTCTCGTCACCGGTGGTGTTGTTAAAAAGCGCCTCGTAACCGGTCGCAGTGTTGTCACTCGCGGTGGTGTTGAATTCTAGCGCTCCCGCGCCGGTGGCGGTGTTTAGGGTACCGGTCGTGTTGCTGAACAAAGCTTGCGCGCCACTGGCCGTATTATTGTTACCGGTAGTATTGGAAATCAGCGCAACAGAACCCACCGCGGTGTTAGCATTCGCCGTTGTGTTACTCAACAGCGCGCTATCACCAACGGCAGTGTTATTGCTCCCGGTCGTGTTCCTCAGCAAGGCATTATAGCCAGTCGCGGTGTTAAAGCCGCCGGTGGTGTTGGCCTTAAGCGTAAACGGGCCCATGGCGGTATTGAAGTCACCGGTCGTGTTGCTAATGAGCGCTTGAAAACCAGTCGCGACATTGTCGTGTCCCGTGGTGTTAGTAAACAGGGCGTCCTCGCCCACCGCCACATTATCATTGCCAGTAGTATTCGAAACAAGTGCATCAAAGCCGATCGCGGTATTGCCAGCGCCAGTCGTTAGACTGAACAACGCGCCATCGCCTTCCGCCGTATTCTGGTTGGGATATCCTCCGTCGGGAGGCGGAGTCACTGCTTGGAGTGGCGTTGCAGAGGCCAGCAACATGGAGGTGAGAGGCAGGAATCTTGAAACAGATCTTGGAGGCGTGGATAGGTGCCTGGTGCATTCAGTGAGAAACAACCTCATAGTAGCTAGTTTGCTTGGATTTTTCATTTCAGTGTTAAGCGTGGTTTTATTGATTGGCGGCGAGACGTGGCCTTGGTTGAGCGGACTCAATTCGCGCGCTCACTTGCTGAATTTGAGTCGCCTGATCTTTGAGTGCTGACTTGAGTTCCGCGACAGTGGCCTCAAGGGTGGCTACTTTGCGATGCTCTTTGAGAAACTCATTGAGTAGCATCGCGTTCACCGCGTCGTAACGAACAGTATAAGGCTTGCCTTGGTCGTCGCGCACCACGAGGTCGCGATCGATTTTCTCGACTTGCTCGGCGACGAGGCCAAACTGTGGGATCGCTTGTGGATCCAACTGCTTCTTGTACCGGAAAGTGACTGGCTCAAGCGAAAGGACCGCTTCGCTTGCCTTGTCCATTGGCTCAATGTTTTCCTTGAATCGCGCCGAGGAAGTGACGGTGCCGAGCTGACCGTTGGTGTTAACAATCACGTTAACTCCTCCCGCTACGGTCACTCCGTTGATCCCGGCAATGAAGGTTGCAGTTTGAGTTCCCTTGGTTCCGATGCGGATCTTCTTGGATTCGCCGGCGCTGCCCGCGGCTCCAATATCGATGTTGTTCGTTCCGATGGTGAGGTTGGAACCGGCGGCGTTACCAATGGCGATATTGCTTGCACCGGTGGTGTTGTTGAGCAGCGCATTGATCCCGACCGCGGTGTTGCTGCTGCCGCCTGTATTGTTGAGCAAGGCAGAAAAGCCGAGACCGGTGTTAGCGGTTCCGGTTGAGTTATTGGTTAGGGCGGTTACGCCATAGGCGCAGTTGTTGTTGCCGATGGTGTTATTGGCCAGCGCTTCAAAACCACTCGCGGTATTACTCGCTCCGGTGCTATTGAGTTGCAGGGCCAGGGCGCCGATGGCGGTGTCGTTATTTCCAGTCGTTGTGCTAGTCAGAGTGCCGGAGCCGATCGCAGTGTTATCGCTGGCTGTTGTGTTGCTGGAAAGCGCGCTGTCACCGAAAGCAGTGTTATTGCTTCCGGTGGTGTTAAGTTCCAACGCAAATGCTCCTCCAGCGGTGTTATCCAAGCCGGTGGTATTGCTAAAAAGCACATCGAATCCGGTCCCGGTGTTCTGATTGCCGGTGGTATTATTAAGAAGCGCCTGGAAACCAGTGGCGGTGTTATCACTTGCCGTGGTGTTGAGCTCAAGCGCGCCCGCGCCAGTGGCGGTGTTGAATTGGCCGGTAGTATTCCTCGACATCGCCTGCCAACCCGTAGCGGTATTGTTGTTGCCGGTGGAATTGACATTAAGCGCGCCAAACCCAGTAGCGGTGTTATTGCTGGCGGTTGTGTTGTCCTCCAGAGCATTCGCACCGCAGGCGGTGTTTTGATTGCCTGTGGTATTAGCATCGAGGGCTGCAAAACCCATTGCGGTATTCAAATTGCCAGTCCTGTTTGCTTGGAGCGCCAATTCACCAGTCCCCGTGTTGCTGCCGCCAGTGGTGTTGCTAACAAGAGCAGCGCTGCCGGACGCCGTGTTTCCTGAGCCCGTTGTGTTCGACGCCAAAGCACCCTCGCCGAGCGCGGTGTTGGATGAGCCGGTAGTAGTTAAATTGAGCGCGTCAAAGCCTACTGCCGTGTTGCTGCCACCAGTGGTGAGGTTTAGGAGCGCGTTGTCACCCTCGGCCGTCGTTTGATTGGGATATCCACCGTCGGGAGGTGGGTTAACTGCTCGGCCAGCCGGCAAAGTAACCAGCCAGACACAGCTCACTACTAAGAAAGTATTCAGAAGCCGGCGTCGGCACAGTGATGATCTTGATTGGGTTATGACGAGTAATCTTCCATTTTCAAACAAGCTGGTTTGTTCAATTCGCGTTGAATGTTTCATCCGAGTGATCTCCTTTTGGTTGGTTGGCGATTAAGAGCGCTCATTCGAGCCGTTCAAAGTGTTACAGTCCCAATTCCGTCCAGAGATAACGCGGAAATGTGAAAAAATTGTTTTGGGCGCGCGGAACAAACGAGTGTGGAAATCATGAAAGCAGGA
>Ga0206945_1189_pt1 | contig 11631 bp, 14 predicted proteins | sample Alteio_BWOrgHeat_5_FD_152982 | JGI IMG/M metagenome (GOLD analysis project Ga0206945, IMG submission 152982) | Enriched cells from forest soil in Barre Woods Harvard Forest LTER site, Petersham, Massachusetts, United States -... | ecosystem: Environmental > Terrestrial > Soil > Temperate forest > O... | reverse complement strand
GTCTGAAGCCACTTAATGAGACCGTCCTTAAGTTGCCAGACGCGCCCAGCGAACTGAATTACCTGTTCAAGGAGTTCTTCGTGCGATTCCGCCCCGCGAACTCGATATCGCTGGGTTCCGTTTGGTGAAAAAGGCGTAATCGGATCAACCGGAAGCGGTGTGCGAAGGGTTTTCCAATCGCGAATTATGCTGCGGAGTGCTGCCCGCAGCTTATCGCCAACGTCTGCAGCGTTCGTCGCTTGCTTCTGAGCCTGTCTCGCCTTTTTTTTCTTTGCCATGAATCCAGTCCCCTCCGTGAGGTCCGCGCGAATACCTATCTGGCCCGCCTCGTATCAAATTAACTGGAATAATTCGTCCGATTTCGGCCAAATTGATTCCGCAGTATCGGATTTCGCATTATTGGAACCTAGGGGTCACTGGAACTCGGAGGCGAGTAGCCGCGGTGAATCCGTAGCGTCTCTTCGACCAATTCTTGCTTTTCCTTGCTTTCCAATTCTTCAAAGTAGCGTGCGAGCGGCTTGTCATTCTCGCTGATTCCGCTGTTGATGACGCCACGATTTGCCAACAGTGTTTCCCGAAGCGCCGGAAAGTTCATCAGTTCGCCGCTGCGGTATTGTTCGGGAAAACCACGACACCACTGCACTGCCGCTTCATTGACGACATGAACAAGCCGTTGCCGCAGATTATTGAGCACAATGGCGGTCATTTCCGGACTACGGAGTTTGTAGTAGCGTCTATGGCCACCACGTGCCGTGTCTTCAGGCGACAGGTATCCGAGATTAGCGAGCTGATGCAACCGAGATGGATGAAACCGATAACCAAATCGTTGTTCAAATGCTCTGACCAACCATTTGTAGCAGACAATTCGGCTCTCAGCCAAGCTGGGCTGAGCCATCAAAAAGTCGTTGCAAACTCGAAGGACTCGGTGCAATTCCGGCTCGGAAAGTAAGAGTTCTGTATTCATGGTGTCCTCAACAGGTCTATACGTGGACTCGCGTGATGGATTCCGTCCGTTCCCCAAACGACCATTTTATCCGACGACCGTTGAGCAATCCAAGGTCTGACGTTCGAACGACCCGACTGAATTCTTTCTGTCAAGCCGCGCCCTCGGTAACCTGGCTCACAGTGAGGGTGCGCCGCGTTTCCGAAAAAGGAGAGATGGCATGAACCAGCCGGCGAGCGGGAATGGATCTGGCAAGTTAGAGATCGAGCAACACGATATGAGCGGCTAGACCAAAGGCCGAGAAAGTTACTCCATGCTGACCCGGTAGAACTGTTCTTGCCAAGCAATCGGATGACGTCCGCCGGTACATGGTCTCATCCACGGGGAATGGCAATGTGGCGTTGGCTTTGCTGAAACAAATCCCAACCCTTTCGAACCGAGTCACGTGCCAAAGACCTTGCACAGAGCTTCCTGCGAAGTGCGCGGAATCAGGTGGCTATAGCGCCTTCGCATTTCTTCGGTCGTGTGTCCTACCCAGAAATCGATCATTCGTTGATCTATTCCCTTCGCCACGCAATTGCTGATAAACGAGTGCCGGAAGCAGTGCCATCCGGGCATGACGGACCATTTCGAGTTCTTCAACATTCGATCAAATGTTTTCGCTGCCAGTTGAACGGAAATCTGCCTGCCGCTTGACGTGCAGACACTGAACGGACCGCCTGGGTGACGGGCAAACCAATCCTTCATGACGGTTTCGAGCTTCGCCGTGATCGGCACGCTTCGGAACGTCATCTCCTTTGAACTGTCCTTTTTCTTCTCGCGGATCAGAACCACTTTGGCCTCGAAATCGAAGTCCGTTACGAGCGATCTTAGAATCTCGCTGCGGCGTGCGCCGGTGTGAGCCGCGAATGCGAACATCGGGAATGCATACGCGGGTCCCTTCCGATCTTTCACAATGGATAGCACATCCTCGACCTCGGGCAACGTCAAAAACATGCACTCCCAGAGTTCGGAATCATCTTCATTCCGGTTGCTTCGAGCGAGCTGTCGTTCGATTTGCGCCCGAGTCTGAAACGGTGGCCTGGCTCGTTCTTTCGCAAACAATAGTCCAGCCGTCGGCGCTGGTCCGGCGACGATCCCCTGAGGTACACCCCACTGGTTCCACACCGTTGTGAAAGTCCCGATTTCCTTCTTGATGGTCGTGCTTCCGATAGTTCCGCCGTACCCATTGTCGTCGCGAGCGCGGGCGTCAATGTACGCCTGTAGCGTCTTTGGCGTAATCGACATGACAGGAATCGAGCCGTTGATGATTCGTTCGAGTCGCCGCAAATGAATTGATTCGGTGTAGAGAGTGCTGGCTTCCTTCGCTGACTTCGGGTGGTTTTTTCGGTAATCGGCGAACAGCTCGGAGAGAGTAACGCTGCTTCCAATGACGGCACCGGGCTTGCCGTTCAGTTTTCCATCGGAGAGTAAGAATACTCCAATGTCATCGACGTTCGCGGGAACAACCAGCCGGCCCCGTTCAACGAGTCGTAGGTTTTCCTCGAACCGAGTCAGGCACGTGCCTGCCTCCTTCTCGTCGTTCGTCTTTAGAGCTACTTGACACTTCTTGCCGCCGAACCGAAAAACGATGCGGAATTGTTGACCGCGTTTCTCGACCCAAGCCATGCTGCACCTCGGCAGTATTCTGGTGGCGAAGACAAGCGACATGAACCCAACGTGAGTCCAGTGTTGCCCCCAATTTGCCCCCAGCCTGCTGAGGCGAAAGCGAGTCACGTCTTGCAGAATTGGCCGCAAGTAACCGCTCGCAAATGGCTTGGTTCTCGCATACAATCAAGAGGAAAAGCTGGGTTGTCGAGATTCGAATCCTAGTTCCCCAGCTCACCAACTCTCAATAATCCAGCGACTTACGCGAATACCCTTTTGGAATTCGGTAATTCTTCGGTACCCATATGGGTCGCATTGGGTTCGCGTTGCCCGCGAGGGTAAAAGTCGTGGCTACATTGCACAAGAAGGGCGATTCCTGGTACTGCCAGTTCATGTTCAAGCGGCAACGCTTCAATTTCTCCATCGGCAAGGTGGAAGAAATGGAGGCTTGCAATGTCGGCGCCAGGGCCGACTACATCCTGATGCGGTTGAGGCAGAATTTGATGACCCTGCCCGATGGCATGGACATCGTCACCTTCATCCAGCACGATGGAAAGCCGCCATCAGAAGTCCCGACGGCATCCGCCAAACGCGAGATGCCGTTTACCGAATTTCGGGAATCATTCATCCGCACGTTTTCCAACGGGGCGATCGAGGCGAATACCCTCTCGACCGCCACCATCCACTTGCAGCACGTCGCAACGACGCTCGGCGATAGGTTTCCGATTGGCCGCCTTGCCCACCTGGACCTTCAGAAACACATCGACCGTCGCCGGAAGGACGTGGCCCCGATTACCATCCACAAGGAAATCGACACGCTGAAGGCTGCTTGGAATTGGGGCACCCGGATGAATTACGTCTCGGGGAATTTTCCGAGCCACGGCTTGGTTTACCCCAAGAGCGTCGAGAAACTTCATTTCATGACCTGGGACGAAATCGAGAGGCGAATCGCCGCCGGCGGCGATGACGAGCTGTGGGACTGCCTCTACCTGACCACTGCCCAAATGACCAAGCTGTTGGCCTTTGTGAAGCCTCATCAGGCTCCGCCGTGGTTCCACCCCATGCTGACTTTCGCTTGCCACACGGGAGCCCGACGCAGCGAGATGATGCGATGCGAATTACAGGACATCGATCTTGCCGCGAAATGGATCACCATACGGGAGAAGAAAAAGAAACGCGGACAGGTTACTACCCGCCGCGTTCCGATGAGCAGCGAATTGGTTCAGGTGATGACAGCTTGGCTGCCAAGTAGAAAGGGGGCGAAGTTTGTCTTCGGCGGCCGGCAGGGCATGCTGACCGTCCAGGCAGTGCAAAAGGCGTTTGTGCGCGTTCTGAAAGGCAGCAAGTGGTCGGTCATACGCGGCTGGCACACTTTGCGACATTCGGTCGTTTCCGCGATGGCGAGCTCCGGCATCGATCAGCGGATTATCCAGGACATCGTGGGGCATCTGACCGCCTCAATGCAGAGACGCTACGCCCACATCTACCCCGCGACCAAGGAAGATGCGATCAGGAAGGTATTCGGGTAGATAAGACGTGCGTTTACCGAACGGGTACGGTGCAACCGGACTGCCTGATTCGCGCCCGATATGTCGCCACGAGGTAGGATTCATAAATAGGACGCCAGATAAGCGATGCAAATTGCGTGCAATTACTTGATTGGGGCTACTCAAATGGCTGATTTCGACAGACTGGCATGCATCACAATCCAAGGAGGCGGCGTTTATGGTCTCAATTTGCTTGGTCAACTTCGGGCCGTCGAAGACTTGCGCTTTAAGCCAGTAGCGCTGGCCGGAACGTCCGCTGGAGCCATCGTTGCCACACTTTTTTGGGCTCGGTTGTCGTCCGATCAGGTGTGCAAGGAATTTGAAACTCTGGCTGAGTCGCCCAATGCCCTCACGGATCTAGTCGGCCCATTCCAAGGTGACGATGGACTCAATTTCGATGTGGGACATTTGCGAGGAATGACCGACAGAGTCAAAGACTACCTCGTCGAATTCCAAAGAATAATCAAAGCGAGAGGCAACCAATCTGTTTGGACACGTTGGTTGACTTGGCTGGCGAGCATCGCGCACTTACGAGGAGTAACATCGGACCTTTCTATCGGACAGCGACTTTGGAAGCGGCGAGGGGTCTTTCCAGGCCGCAATCTTCAAGACTATTTCGATAAACTCCTCCGCAAATCCCCAATTCTGTCTCAAGAGCAGAACAAGAAAATCCTTTCGGATCGCGGAGCCAATAATCGATGGCTCACATTCGGCGATATTCGGAAGTTGGAAAGCGACGGAAGCGATGGCAATGAAAAGGGACTTTATTTTCCCCCGCTTTTCTTGGCCGCTACCAACTTGACTACTCGGAGTCTAGAGCTGATTAATTCGGTTCAGGACAAGTATCAAGATTGGCCGATCGTTAAGGCAGTAATGGCCTCGGCGGCGTTTCCGGTTTTCTTTCGACCGATCAACCAAGACTACGATGATGGCGAATACAGTTTTGTCGACGGCGGAGTAATTGCCAACTTCCCCGCTTTTGTATTTGCTGGAGGATTTCGAGAACTTCTCGCCGAATATAAACCGAGATCTGCCGCAATACTAATTCGGCCGTTCATACACATCGGATTGCGACTCGCGGCCCGAAAGCGAAGTCGGGGATTTGCAGGAGAGAGCCAAGATCCCGGAGCATTCCTTCAGGCAATGAAAGAGTTGATGGTCAGCCAGGCACGCCGAGTACTTGAAGATGAAGTTGCCAGGTTTGTCCCACGGTCAATTACAGTAGACGTACCGTTCGAGGAAACCGGAGGCCCCGACGGCGTCTTGAATATCGAGGCTATCCGCCCGGAAACGGTTCGCCAAATGTATCACAACGGCCGCGAGGCCACTGCTCAAGTCTTTCGAAAGCTCTCATTCGAGTTGCCCCAACCCAAACCCATCGAGGATTATCTCGGAAACTTGGTCAATCAGACCAAACCGCTTTTTGGGGGCGATCCAGACGGGACGCGGCTCAGTCTTCGGAGCAATGTCTTCATCCTGCAAGATGACGACCTCGTTCTGAACTATCGGTTTAATATGGACGACCCCCCAAATGTCAGTCCCGACCAAATAAAGAATAAAGACAAGGAACTCCGCTTTAATTACCGTTGCGGCTTGACTGGCTTCTGCTTCGTCCGCCGCGTTCCTCTAATTTGTAATCTCAAAAAATTCGGGGAATTGTTCGCAACTGGCAGCCTTTTCGACCCTCGGGAAAGGTTTGGATTCGACGAGCGTATGCAAGGCAAAATTCGCGAAGATCGCACTTGGTTGATGAGTTTGCCCATTTTTGATCCAGAGGCTTCATCAGTCCGTAAGTTGCGAATCGACCTGCCGGAATTGGCTGATTACAGTGGGCAGCATTACGTCGAGCTCGAAAGCCTTCTCGACGGAGCCGTCTTTGGCGTCCTGAACCTGGATGCGGGATGGGACTATAATCAAATAGGGCTTAGCGAAGAGCCCGAAGAGCACCAACGAGACTATCGTATTTTGGCGCTTTTGGATATCATGCGCAGCTATGCGTTCCGGATTGCCAAAGAGTTTTCGAGCGCATTCCCTAGAAGAATAATGGGTTAAGCCATGCCTGATGAACAAAAACCGCCGACGCATACTAGCCCCCCTGAAAGCACGCCGCCAAGAATTGGCCCGTCTACTGACTCCCCGAAGCCAGTCAAATTTGCCCACGGGCTCTCAGAGGCGTCGCACCAGGAGCTGAAGGGGCTTTTGACTTGGTATAGGTTTTACGATGACGCTAAGGACAAGAAATAGGATCATGCCGCTTCAACTTCCTGCCGCTACTCGAGTTCAGTTAGTCGAAATGGCGCGGGCAGCCTCGCGGGACGCCTATTGCCCATACTCCAAATTTCGCGTGGGTGCGGCGGTGATGGCAGATGGGCAATTCTTCACAGGTTGCAACGTCGAGAACGCGTCCTATGGCCTGACTATCTGCGCTGAACGATCAGCCATCTTTGCGGCGGTTTCGGTTGGTTGCCGTAGCTTACAAGCCATAGCAGTGAGCTGCCCGGACGCCGCGAACGATAGTCCCGCCGAATACCGCATGCCATGCGGAGCATGCCGACAGGTCATCGCCGAGTTTGCTTCGCCAAATCTGCTCGCCATTATCGATAAGGTCGGTGACTATCCGTTGATGGACCTTCTACCGAGGCCCTTCTCACTGATCCAATCGAAAGCTGACCTGCCTCAGGACCGATTTGTCCCTCGAAAGATGCGGCTTTGTCTCGATATCGACAATGTGTTGGCACGCTCGGACGAAGCCATGCGTCGAGTTATCCGCGAAGTAACCGGGGGGCGAGTCAAATTTGAATATCATCATATCTGCAATTTCAACTACTATGAGTGCGCTGATGCACGCGGTGAAAAACTCGACAAGAAACAATGGCCGGAGGTCCATGACCGATTCTCGGAACCCGATCTGATTCGAGAAATAGAGCCATACCCAGACATCCAAGCCCAACTTACTAGGCTCGCCGATTCATTTGAATTGCATTTGGCCACCGCACGACTTCCAAAGGCACGCGAGGCAACCACTTTCTGGCTTAAGCGCCACGATTTCCCACGTCACAGTCTGCATTTCCTCAACCACGGAGAAAAACACCAATCCTTGGGACGGTTCTTCGCTTCGGTGGAAGACGATCGGAACCAAGCCGAAGCATTCGCTCATGCCGGCGTTCATTCATTCCTATTGGCCCACCCTTGGAATGAAACCGCAAATGAGAGCCTACTCCATAGGTACTCATCGTGGAATGAACTTGCCCCGGCCATTTTGCAGCTGGCTGGTGCGAACTAGCGTGAACTTGCTCTCAAGCGACAAACGAAATCTCAGCGACATTTGAGCCGTCGAGGATCAATCGACAACTCGCGGGAATTACAACGCCGCAAAAAAGCGATGGGATATGGCGGCCACCTGTTGCCAGACCGAAGGCCGTGGCTCAGCGATGCCGCTAACCAACCTTGACCAGACGTGGAAGCCCAATAGGATCAAATTTATCGCGGTAGCACGAATGTGCTCAATTGGCGTGCGAAAAGCCCGCTGGTCCTGCAGAAGGATCAGCGGGCTTTTTTTGTTCCACACGATTTCACTGGAGAAACTGATGGCGAGCCGCATTCTTGCAGCGAACAGTAGCCGAGTGATTTTTGAAGTAACGTCTCAGGGCTACAAGGGCGGGCGATTGACGATGCCTGCCCAAGTGCTCCGGCATTTGGGGCTCGACTGGAACGAGTCCATTTGGCTCCAAATCCAGACGATGGACGGATTGCCACAGTGGTCCGGCGTACTGAAGATGCAATCCGGGCCAGAGATCGACAACGCCGCACTTAGGCCGCATGTCGGGTGCCGACAGCGCGTAAGAGTGGTTGCGTCGCGTCCATGAATACACCCGAACGCTTTTCAGACCCATCTATCCTTGACTAACCGCCGCGGTTTTGGGCACGGTTTCCGTCCGATATATGGCCAAGAACATGGAGCAAAAATGCCGACCCGTACATGGCATGGTGACTATTGGACACAGGGAAAACTGCGCACGATCGACTTGTATAACGATTACTTCGGCGAGGACATACTTACTTGCCCGTTCAATACCCTATTTGTCGACGCCTGTGCCGGGACAGGGTTCGTGGAGCGATGTAATCCGCGGCGCTACCGGCGAGGCGGCTTGCTCACCGAGTTACCGCCGAATGTCTCGGAAGGATCGGCGCGACGGGCGCTTGCTCTTAAGGTTCCATTCGACCGATACGTGTTTATCGAAAAGGACCGCGCCCGGTTCGCCGACCTACGTACTGTAAGGTAGGACTTTCCGGATCTCAGCAAGCGAATACAGCTCTGTCGAGGCGACGCGAATTACTTCGTTCCCAAGCTGTGCTCGGAGACGAATTGGGAAAAGTGGCGCGGCGTCTTTTTCCTTGATCCGCCGGGAACCCAAATCAAGTGGTCCACCGTCGAAGCCATTGCCGCCACAGGAGCGGCCGACCTTTGGTACTTGTTTCCTGTAGGGCAGGCGGTCAATCGGATTTTTACTCGCGAACAGGGCGATATGAAACCGTCGCACCGGGCCACACTGGATTCCATGTTCGGGACGGCTTCATGGCACGACGACTTCTATAAGCCAGTTATCCGACGCGGCTTCCTTCGATAATCGAGCGAACGGTACGCCATCAGTCACCCCTATCGTCATCGCCGCTTTGATTTCGTCCACTAATTCGTTCACAAGCGGCTTTTGAAGAATCTCTCTGACTGCGGTGCCGGTAATCTCCTTGGCAAATTCCCTGAAAGAGGAGGCTAGCTCCCTCTGTTCCGATGTTCTTGCCAGCTGCTCAAAACCGTCGATGTAGCCCTTTATCCATTTTCCCAGCCACTTCAGATCGGCCGCGGTCAACGGCCCGCCTTTGGCAATGTCATGCACAGCATTTTTGAATCGCTCGGCTAAAACACCTTGCTCATCTGTTCTTGCCACACGCTGAAATTCGTCGCTGAACGACTCCAGTCGAATCATAATCGACTCGCCTGTTTGATGAGCGAACAGCTCATCGAGATTTGGGTTTCCCATCACGAATTCCTGCCATTTCTCGCCAAGGGCAGCAACCCCTCTTTCTGAAATCTCTGCAATTCCAAGTGACTGATCGCCCACGAATAGTGAGCCCCGCGCCCAGAGCCTCGCTTTTTTCCGTGGACGCGGGACAAACGGCACCACTCCCTCACCGTCCACTCAGAGCGGCCGACGATACGCGCGAATTCGTCCGTCGAGTACCAATCTTTGACCGTCTGCCGCTCATGCAAGGCAACAAGAAGTGATCGAATCTCGTCGAGCTGCTGGCGCAACCACATCGTTTCACCTCAATTCCTGCTCTCAATAGCCGAAAGATCCCAGGCCGCCTTGGCGGTCTTATTTCTTCACCACATACTGAGCACTTCCCCGTTCAACGCGGGAACTCCGTGGCACTTTCATCGATCATCCTGGTCCTCGGCACCGGAAACCTGGCGCCCCGGTTCATTGTCACGCTCAAATTTTCGTCCGAGTAATGGAACAAGTATGTGTTCGGCAAAAGCGCGACTCGCCTCATCATTTTCTTTCAAGTGTTCCATGACCCTACGCCAGGCGAAAAACAGCCCAGCACCGTACAACGCCGTCGTCAGAAGAAAGGTAAACAGCACGATCGCCATAGTTGAACTCCTTTGAGGGCAGGGGGCTGTTGCTCGAAGTCTCGCGCCCGCTCGCTGTTGCACGGCAGGCACAACATGAAGCCGCGAGCAACAACCCGATGAACTGCCCGATCATCGCTAGGAACGCACCATGCGGCCAGCCTGCACGAAAACCCGTCCCGAGCTTGCTTCAGCCTCACAGATCCTTCCAATTCACCTGCGCCTCTTTCCCCGACGCCACGATATCCGCACTCGGCTTTCCTTGTTTGATAGCGTCACATATCGTGACAAACGCTGCCCTTGTTTCTGTCGGCAGCAACAGCGGCTCCTTGATGCCCCGAATCAGAATCATGGCCACGTAGCCGATCTCCCACGCTTCTTCGAGCGAGACTCTCCGCTCCTTTTTTTCCTTCTGGATTTCGTACACCCCATACGCCCCAATCGCTAATCCGCTCAGGCCGATGATTAGAAAGATATCCATGCCTTTTTCCCTCCGTTTCTCTGGTAGAAATGGCGGGGCTACCTAACTGCCCCGCCAACGCGTCGGTCTACTTCAGCAGGTTCTTGATGAATTGAGCCAACAAGGATTTTCCGTTCTTCTTGACCGCATCTTGGAACTCGGGTGGTGCCGCTCCGAATGCCTTCGCAGCATTTCTTAGCGCGCAGCCGAGAATGATTGCCATCACCAGAAACACCATGAGCACGGTGCCCCCGTCACACAACGATCCAATCACCGTTTCGATCGCTAACATGCGCTTCCTCTTTCTCTTTCACTCTGACGGCCGGGCTACACCGAGCAGCCCGGTCGCCGCAAGTATCCACGTTGTCACATTCCTCGACCCATGCTGCGTTGTTGCTCAGGGCCGTCCTTGGTCAGTTCCACCTCCTTTTCCGCTTCGGGACCATGAACGCCGTGGTCTTCGCGCGTCCCTCTGGGGTACATGACAAAAGCGCTTCCGTTAAAAAGGGCGGCCGCGAATTCATGGGCACCGTGGGCGCCCATCTGATAAAGTTCTTTCCCGATTTCAGCGCCCGCGTTCTCCAGCCCTGGGGCGAATGCCTTGATACCCTCCCGGAATCCCTCCTTGATCGCTTCCAATGCTCCCATCGACCTTTCCGGTTGTCCGAAAAGCCGCTCCTCCAAATCGGCCACGAGACACCTCCTTTGCGAGAAAATTTGTGGCCAGAAGGGCGAATGCTCCGGCCACGACAAGAACCACCGCCGACTTGATTAACATTCCAACAGCCGATCGAACCTCAAAGAACCATCCGCGGCATTTGAAAAGGCGTCTTTCCTCGTAATAGCGCACCAACTTTGTCCAGATAGGACGGACGCCGGGCGTGAACGTTATCGCGACGCGATTGGGCAGTCCTAATACCTCGTCTGGCTTAAGCAGCTTTCTGGCTTGCTGTTGCCATCCCGTGTTGCTGTTCGTCGAGTAGCTGGCACCACCTTTGGTTCCGGTGAATGAGGTTTGCCACGATTCTCCTCTGCTGCTGCCACCGCTTGCCAAAGCAATTGTTTCTTCACCCAGACGGGTGCTCACGTATTCCGATGTCGGTTGGTCATTAACACCGAAAAAAATCTGAGTCGCGTTTGAGAGTAAGGTTTGACCGCCGTCATCCGGCCAACATTTTTTAAGTTGGCCCATACTCTGGTAGTAAAACTGATTTCTGATTCCGTACGCCCGGTATTTGTCAACCGAGTCCTCAAGCTCCTTCAAACGAGCGCCAAGCGAAGCCGCCTCATCGAGCACGAAATGGACGTTATTTCTTTCGTTCAAACCCTCCCGGACACATGCTCGCATCAACGAGCCTATCCACATTCGGAGCAAACCCGGTATCATCCGGTCAGGAGGCAA
>Ga0206945_1147_pt1 | contig 11715 bp, 9 predicted proteins | sample Alteio_BWOrgHeat_5_FD_152982 | JGI IMG/M metagenome (GOLD analysis project Ga0206945, IMG submission 152982) | Enriched cells from forest soil in Barre Woods Harvard Forest LTER site, Petersham, Massachusetts, United States -... | ecosystem: Environmental > Terrestrial > Soil > Temperate forest > O... | reverse complement strand
TGCGCCCGTTGCGTGTGCGGAGGCCGCCAGTTTTGGACTTCCCAGCTTTGGAACCGACGTCGGCGGGGTCGGCACTTTGGTCAGGGAAGGCCGGAGCGGGCGCTTGCTTCACCTCGAAGCCCGGGCTGAAGCGTGGGCGGACGCGATGGCCTCGGTGCTCAAACAGCCTGCCGTCTATGAGGAACTTAGCCGCGGAGCTTTCTCGCTCTGGCAGAACGAATTGAATTGGGCATCGGCGGGACGGCAGGTGACCGCGATACTGGATCGCGCGCTGCGACCATGAGAAGACTCCGGCCGAACGACGTGGTCGTTGCCAACGGCTTCAACAAGTTTCATTTGACGGTGGCGGCTGCCGTCCTCGACCAGGCCGGCTACCTCCAGGTCCTGTTGACGGGCGCGTATCCCTACCGCTTGATGCGGGCAGTGGTTTCGCTCACTGGAAACCGGTGGCCGCGGTTGGCGAAATTTTGCGACCGGGCCGAAAAAATCGACGAGAGCAGGATCCGGGCGGACTTTGTCGCGGAAGCGTTCCATTTCTCGCAATATTTGCTGAGAGGCTGGCCGGCGCTGGGAATCCTGGCCGGGAAGATCGACATGGCTTCCTATCGATTTTGTTCGTGGAATTCTCTGGCAATGCTGCGAGCCTCAGCCGAAGGGGCGCGCATTTTTCACTACCGTTCCGGATTTGGGCTGGCGGCGGCGGCGGCGGCGCGGGAAAGAGGCATGGTGCTGATCTGCGATCATTCAATCGCCCACCCGGCGGTCCTGGACTATCTGATCGCCAATGGTGGGCGCTTGCCAACGGACCCGACGGTTCTGCGGGTCCCCGATTTTTGGCGTGGCGTGATCGAGGATATCGATGGAGCCGATCTGGTCTTGGTGAATTCCCATTTTGTTCGGGACACTTTCCTGGCGGCCGGCAATACCGGCGATCGAATCGAAGTGGTCTATTGGGGGTTGGACGACAACTTCCTGGCCTCGATCCCATCGCGAGCGCCGGGCGGCGATAGGGAAGTTCTTCGGTTCCTATTCGCCGGTGCGTGGGAGAAAAGGAAGGGCTGCGAGGTGGTGAGCGCTGCCCTCGATTTCGTGACGGGGCCGAGCGAGCTTCACATTGCCGGACCGGTGGGGCCGGATCAGGAAGCCGGCCTCTCCCGGCTTCAGGAGGGAAGGAACGTGGTCCGACACGGGGCCATGCGCCGTTCGGATCTGGCCCGTTTGATGAGCGAATGCGACGTGCTGGTCTTCCCTTCTTTGGCGGAGGGCTCGGCTCGAGTGGTTTTCGAGGCCATGGCCTGCGGATGCGCGATAATCACGACTCCCAATGCGGGATCTGTTGTGCAATCGGGGAAACATGGCTGGGTCGTGCCTCCGGGGGATTTCCGGGCCCTGGCGGTGGCCATGAACGAAGCCTGCCAGGCGCGAAAATTTGTGGCAGCCGCTGGAGTAGGGAATGCCGCGCTGGTCCGGGCGCAATACGGTCAGCGCGACTACTCAAATGGTTTGGTTGGGGTTTACCAAAGGGCCCTTGATCGGCATCGGTCGCCGGCTGCGCTGGGCTGAGGGCCTACTCCGCCATGCGTCTTAGCATCGTCACAATCAGCTACAATCAGGGCAGATATCTAAGGGAATGTTTGGATTCCGTCGTGTCTCAAATCGAGCCGGGTGATGAGTATATCGTCTGTGATCCAGGCAGCGTTGATGGTTCGCGCGAAATCCTCGGAAATTACCTTCGTCGAAATGAGATATCGTGCCTGCAATTGGAGCCCGACGGCGGGCCACCCGACGGTCTCAATCGAGGTTTTATGCGGGCACACGGTGACATCTATGCCTATTTGAATTCTGATGACTTCTATCTTCCGGGTTCCCTGATGCGAGTGAGGCGATATTTCAGCGACCATCCGGGGGTTGATGTTTTGGTTTCGCCAGTCCGCATCGCACGCGACAACGGCCGTTTGGCCGCTCGTCCGCGGGCTCCCGATCCGATTTCAGCGGAGCGCATCGCCGGTGGTTGCTGCTTTTATGTCCAACAGGGGACTTTCATCCGGGCGACGGCATTTAAGCGAACGGCGGGGTTCAATGTTGGGAACCTGACCTGCTGGGACTATGAATTGATCGCGGACCTGGCAGCTTCCGGGGCCACCATTCGCCGATATCTGCGCCCCCTGGCGGCCTTTCGGATTCATTCCGACTCGATCACCGGCCGCAGCGACAATGGCCAAAGATATGCGGCCGATCTGGCTCGGATCCGGGGGCGCCTTTCGGCGGCCTTGGGGCCAAAGCCCGCGCAATCGGTTTGGATTCGAATCAGTCAGCGGGTCCGCCGCCTGGGCCTGTCCCGTCGGCTGATTGAATCGGTCCTTTCGATCATATGAGGATGTCGATTCTCTGGTCTTCGCTGGCTTCCTATACGCACGGGTTCTTCGAGGCGCTCGCCTCGCGCGGCATAGAGATCCAGCTGATTTATTTGCCGGCCATCCAGAAGGAGGCGCCTTATGCGGAATTTGACCTTTCAAAATTTCGCGAAGTCCATGTCGCCGGGCCTGGGCTGGACCTGACGGCCTCGGTTGAGGCTTGGGCGCCCGAGCTGTGCCTGATGGTCTCCTGGAACCATCCTGGCTATCGCCGACTCTGCCGGAAGTTGCGCAAGCAGGGCGTGTATGTCGTCTGCGCCACTGACAACCAATGGCGAGGAAATCTACGGCAAAGGCTGGGCGTTCTGGCGGCGCCTTTTTTCCTGCGACCGGCGGTGGATGCGATGCTGGTGCCCGGAGACCGCCAGGCGACCTTCATGAGGCGCCTGGGCTTCAAGCGGATTTTGTCCGGGTGGTACGCCGTCGATCGGCGCAGATTTCCCAGCGACAATCCGGTGAGGCTTCGCGAGCAGGCTTTTCTCTTTGTGGGCCGCCTGGTCCGGGAAAAGGGGCTCGCCCAGCTGGCACAGGGCTACGAGCAGTACCGGAATCGGTCCAAGGCGCCGTGGCCTCTCAAAATTGCCGGGGTAGGCCCCGATGCTTCCTTTTTGCGCGGGCGAGCCGGCGTGGAACTGCTTGGTTTCCTGCAGGCGGCGAGTCTTTCCGAGCTCATGCGCCGCCATCGTTGCTTGTTTCTCCCCAGTCATTTTGAGCCGTGGGGAGTCATCGTCAACGAGGCCGCCTCGTGCGGGCTCGCGATTGTGGCGAGCCGTGAATGCGGTTCGGCCGCGACATTTGTGCGGCATGGTCACAACGGGTTCATCGTGGACGTCAACGCGCGGGATATTTGCGAGAGCATGCTGCGGTTGGAATCAATGAGCGAGGACAGTTGGGCGCGCTTTGCGCGAAACAGCCTCCGGCTGGCAGACGGGTGGACGATGGACGACTTGGTGGAACTGTTCATGGCCGAATTCTGCCTCCCCGGTCGGCCGGGATCTGACAGCGGAGCGCGGTCATGAGAATCGCGCATGTGATCGGAATTTTCTCGCCTGAACATGGCGGACCGGTGGTGTCGTGCCGGAATTACGCCCTTAGCCAAGCCCGTCTTGGACATGAGGTTTCACTGTATACGCTTGAGGGGTACGCTGAAACATCGCCGGCCCTGCGCTTGGGTGAGGAAGTTACCCAGCATGTCTTCAGGGTGAATGCTCCGGCCAAGCTCGGCTGGTCCCGGCGATTGCGCCGGCTATTGCTGGCCGCCGAACCTGCGGACGTATATCATCTCCACGGGATTTGGCTGCGAGCCATGTACTACGGCCGTCTCAAGGCGCGGAAGGAGAGAAAACCCTATCTGGTGGAGATCAATGGAGCGCTCGACCCGCTGGAACTGGCGTCAAAGCCTTGGCGCAAGCGGCTGGTTTCCTGGTGGTATCAAGATCGATTGCTGCGGGAGGCCGGTTGCATTCACGTCAACTCTTCCCGAGAAGCGCGCCACGTAAGGGAATTGGGATTCGACCAGCCGATCGCGATCATCCCGGCAGGATTCAATTCCAGGGAGATGGCTCTGCTCCTCGAGAAAGCCAAGGCCGCCCCGCCTTCCTGGGGCCCTATGCTTCAAAACGCCAAAGTTCTTCTCTATCTGGCCCGCGTGCATCCGGCCAAAGGCATCGACTTGCTGCTGGAAGCGTGGCGGCGCCTCGGCGCTCGCGCAGCCGGGTGGAAGCTGGTGATTGTGGGTCCCGGTGACTCCCGGGAAGTGGCCAAATGGCGAAAGGACTACCATGACTTGGAGGCGTCGGGCCGCTGTCTCTGGCTCGGGCTTGTCTCCGATCAGGACCGAGCCTGGATCTATGATCGATCGAGTGTGTATGTGCTGCCCTCGCGGAAGGAAAATTTCGGCAATACGATCCAGGAGGCGATGGGGCAGGCGATTCCGGTCATCACGACGACAGAAACTCCCTGGCAGGATATCGAGGAGTGGGAATGCGGCTGGCTCTGCCGGCCGGAAGTTGACGACCTTTGCTCCGCCGTCGCCCGGGCGATCGAAACCGGGCCCGAGATTTTGGCCGCCATGGGGCGCCGGGGCCGCGCGATCATCAATGACCGCTATTCCCTCGAGGCGGTGGTGGACCGGCAAATCGAGGTATACAGGTGGCTCTCGGGCGGTCCCTTTCCAACTTGGGTGATGAGATCCAACGAAACTTAAATGAATGCTCACGACATAAAGGTTGATTTTTTAATGGCTGGATCGACGAAATCGGGCTCCTCGGCAGCCTATGAATACTGGAAGCAGCATCCGGCGGTGGCGGTCTCGTCCGTCAAGGAGCCGCATTTTTTCTCCCACGGCCTGTTTGGACAGAATTATCTCGGCCTCGGACGAGAGCTTACCACGGTCGAACAGTGGCGGAAAGGCTACGGCCAGCCCTTGGCTGGGAAGTGCATTGTGGATTGCGATCCGCTCACCTTGCACGGCCCGCAGGCTCCGGCCCTGGTGGCCGCCTTGAATCCCAAGGCGAAAATAGTCCTGATCCTAAGGAACCCGATCGATCGGGCTTATTCCCACTATCTCATGGATGTGCGGGAATGCATGGAGACGAGAACGTTCCTGGACGCCATCAAGGACGACTACAGGAAATACAATTCTGGCAGTACCGAGTATTGCGCGATAGTCCGGCTGGGATTCTACGTGGAGCATTTGGCGAGGTTTTATGAGCGTTTTGATGCCTCGCAAATCAGGGTGTGGCTTTACGAGGATTTTGTGGAGAAACAAGACGCCACCTATAAGGAAATATGCGATTTTGTCGGAGTGGAGCACGTTCCCGCCTTGGAGGGTTTTGCCAGCCGGGAGAACGTGGCCGCGGTGCCGAGATCCCGCCTGAGCGCCATGTTGCTCAAGGCCAGGTTCGGGCCGCTTCGTCGCCCGAGGGAACTTTATCTCCGTTTGCCGGCCGGTTTCCGACGTCTCATCCGTGAAAAACTACTGGTCAGGCGAATCCATGTGCGCCCCATGGCGAGACAGGCGCGCCAGCTTCTCGGTGACATATATAAGAACGAGATATTCGCCCTGCAAAAGATGCTGGGCCGCGACCTGACGGCCTGGCTGCGCGAGCCCGATGGCCCGTTGCAGCTGCCCCCGGAGTTGCAAAATGAGCAGAAATCCAAGCAGGCCGAATATTTCGATCAGGCCACTGACCCGGAATTTGAGATTGAACGACCCGCGGGAACCGGGCGGCTCTACAAGTGGTCTATCTACAAGAAGTTCAACATCGCGACAGGAATGATGAGCTGCCCCTTGTATGGCGCGACGCTGCTCGATATCTGCTGCGGATCGGGAATGGGGGCCGAGATCTATGCTGGCAAAGGGGCGTTGGTGACGGGATTGGATATTTCCGCACAATCGGTGGCCCGCGCGACGGAAAGGGCCAGGCGCCACGATTTCGAAGGGGCGTTTATTCCCGGCGATGCGGAGAAATTGCCCTACCATGACCGTTCCTTCGAGGTGGTTGCGGTCCACGACGGACTACATCACCTGCCGGATCCCCACGCGGCGATCGCTGAAATGGCGCGCGTGGCGGATCGTGCCATCATCGTCATTGAACCGGCGCGTTCGTGGCTTACGCAGCAGGCGGTGCAGCTGAACTGGGCTTTGGACTACGAAGAAGCCGGCAACTTCGTGTATCGGCTTCGGGAGTCGGAAATCTTCAAGATAGCGGCGGCCCACGGTTTCAAAAGATTCCGATTTCGCCAGTTTCTCCTCTATTACAAGCACGAGCCTTTTCGCTGGGCGAAGTACATCGAAAATACCCCGCTCTTTTTCCTGTTTCCACTGGCTTTTGGCATCGCGAGCTTGGTCGCGCCCCGCCTGGGGAATAAAATATGCGTGGTTTGTGAGCGTGAATAGCGCCCGGTCTTTTTTGGCCGCATGCTGACGTTGGAGCGTTTTTCCGCCACTTCGCTTTCGGGCTGGAGGTGGAGCTTTATTTATCTGCTTCTTCTCCTGGCTTCTGGGGCCAAGCTGGGTGCGCAGAGCATTGGTTTCGATAGTGGAATGAATTTGTCCTCGGCGAACCTGGCGCAGCTGGGGGATGTCGGGCGGATCTCGGACCTGCAGGGACGCTGGCTCCGGATCCGCGGGGTGCCGGACCCGTCGGCGGCCGGCGCCGATGGCATTCGGCAGGCTCAAGGACTCCTGCAAGCCATCCATCGGCAGGGTTGGAGGGTCTGTGTCCTGTTGTCCGGGCCGTCGGCGGCCGGCTTGGGCGGCAGTGGCGCCCCGGAAGGCGCCTATCTGCCGCTGGATCTTCGCGAGCCCCGTCGGCGGCTGAAACGCCTGGAAGAGTCGTACCGCGGTTTGATCGATGCGTGGGAAATTGAAAACGAACCTGATCTCGGCTTTGTCCCGGAGAATGCCGAGTCCTATGCCGCTTACCTCAAGGCATGCTACCTCGCGGTGAAACCAGGGGATTCTCCGGCGAAGGAGTCCAATCGGCCGCGCGTGATTATGGCCCCGTTGGGACTGCCGCCCGGACCCTATCTCGAACGCCTGGTCGCCAACGGGCTTCTCAGCTACACGGATGGATTCAACTATCACTTTTATGGCTATGCCGCGGATTTTACCGGAGTATACCGCCAGTTTGAGGGGGCGCTGAGTGACCTGAACCAAGGTGGGATCAAGCCGGTCCGGCCGCTACCGATCTTTTTGACCGAGTGCGGATATGGGATGCTGGGCCATCAGGCGGCGGACACGGTCGAAGGCCGCGTCCGTCAATGGGACTGGTTCAGGGAAGTGTCGACGCAGCTTGAGATCTTGCGGCCCGAGGCTCCGATGATGTTTCTTCTGCGACCTTATTTGGAGCGGAACTTGACTGAATTTGGATTGGAGATGCCGGTGCAGCAGCGACTGACTTTCGGACCCGCAGACTTCGGGGAAAAGAGTCCCTCCCCTTGGTTGCATCAAATCGGCCTCCAGATGGGCGCCAGCGTAGCTTCTCCCGCGCTGGCCTATCTGGCAAGCCGCGGGGTTGACCCGGCGCTCCCGCCGCGAGCGTGGACGCTCCCGGTCGCGCAGCCTTCGCCTATTGTCATCGATTTTTTGCCTGAAGACCGCATGCGTGCAATCAAGGGCTTCCAGGGTTATGCGCTCTCGGGCCCAAGCAACGAGGCGTTGGGTGGGAAAGGAGAGCTGCGGGTCTACAACTTCTCCGATCATTCTCTTGCAGGTCATCTCGAGATGGCCGGTCCGGTGTCGGTGTCGGGCGCCAAAGAAATCGGCGCGACTTTCAAACTGAAGTCGCAGGAATTGCGCGTCATGCCAGTTGAGCTCGAAGTGAGCCGGAAGCCCTGGCGAGCGCACCCGTGGACCGTGACCTTTGTGCCCGACCCGCCCGCTGGGGCGAACTCGGTATTTTCGACCATCCTTTATCCGGAATGGAAAAATTCCCGGCGGATGGTCGTGGCCGGTTTCAATTTTCGTCCGGAACAGACCGAGCGCGAAAGGAGAATACTGCGGGCCAGGCCGTTGGCCAAGGAGGAGCCAGCCTTGGAGCCGGAGGGGCGCTGGCTGGTCACCCCAGGACTGCATGTGCGCGACTCACTCGGGCTCATCGAATTCGAGATCCAAGACTTGCCGAGCCGGTCGCTCCGCCCGGCCTCGGCTGAACTTTGCCTTCCGGATACTTTTGTCATACCGGAAAATAGTTTTCTGCGGATTGACCGACGCTGTGAATCGGCCGGATCCGTGCTATCCCGCTATGCGGGCTTGAGTTCGGCGAAAGGCGGAATCATGCAAATCGAGATTCGGACGGCCAACGGCAACCTCTATGAGGTCTGGCCGCGCCGTTCCTTGAATGAAGGTTGGGAGCCGTACGAGGAAAGCGTGGGTAATTTCACCATGTCCTTTTTCGGGCGGGCGAATCTGCCGTGGAGGTTTCATGAAAACCGTCCGGTCGCCCTGGTCTTCACTTTCTGGCCGCGGACGCTTCCCACTGTGGTCGCGATAAACCCCACGGGATTTGTGCGGATGGAGTGACGTCTAGCCGGATTTCAAAAGCAGCGGAACGAGCTTTAGTGCCCTCCAATAACGGGGAATGAATCTCCGGGGATCGTGGCAGCTGCGGAGGAACCAGCCCAGGAAGAGACGGTCGGCCCACGGCGGGATGTTGGCTTGCTGGCCGGACATGAAGGCAATGGCCGCTCCGCTGCAGACGATTGTTGGGCGATAGCTCAGCTGCCTGCGCAGATAGTATCCGAGGCGCTCTTGGACGCCGCCGCCGAGGTTGATGATCACGAAGGTCGGCCGTTTGGTTTCAACCAAGGACAGCAAGGAAGTATCCTCCAAAGGACCGGGGGGGTAGAGTGGGGCAAGATAGCATTCCTCTTCCCCGATCGTCAGGCCCTTGCCCTGGAGCCAACGGCGATTGGCCTGAGCTCCCTCGGCGTTGGGCATCACCCAGAACGTGGCCCCCGGCCGGCGGAATTCCTCCTGGGCCAGCAGCTTGCGAAGAAACCGCAGTCCGGAGATCCGCGGCAGGGCCTGCGCCTTGAGAATGAGCCAGAGGACAACCAGGAACGCGCTGTCCGTGAGCGCAAAGTCGCTCCCCTCCAACGCCTCCCGCTCGGCCGGGTCGTGGGGGAGATCGGCCAGCACCGGCCCGGAAGGGATCACAATCAAGCCTCCCAGCAGCGCCAAGCTCACGGCTTCCTCCAAGGTTCCGATGTGGAAGGGAATTCCCAGGATCTTTAGGCGTGGGGCGGACACGAAGGCCGAAACAAGGGCATTTGCGGCAACTTGCAACGGATAAGGCAGGAGGAAATACCGGCGAATCTTATCGGCTTTTGGCCTTTTCTCCTGCGAGCTAGCTTCTAGGTATAACTACCCATCGGCGGTTAACCACGCGAAATAATTCAGGCGGCGATGCTCACATATCGATTACGGGGATTGATTAATCTCCACGTGATTGGAACGACGGTTCTGGCCGTCGGCTTTTTTTTGGCCTTCGCGATCCTGGCTCGCCAGATTCCGTGGATCCGATTGAGCCCCGACGTCAATTTGCTCCCCTGCGTGCTCATGGTGGTGCTGGCCATGCTGGCGAGCGCACGGTTTCTGACCGCGATCAGCAGCCGTTATCACATTCTGGGTTATCCGGACGCCGCCGCGCTGGCGACCCGCCAGATCGTTGCGGTGGCGCTGGCGCTATTCACCCTCCTGGTGGCGACCAAGGATAGCAGCATCAGCCGCCTTTTCCTCGCGCATTTCCTGGCCTTGGGATGGGTGCTTCTCGTCTTTGCCAATCGATTTCTTCCGCGGTTCCTTCGAGGAATCGTCTTTTCCCATCGCAACCGGCTGCCAACCTTGTTTTTGGGCCGCCGGGCGACCCTCGAGCGCCTGGACTCGTGGGTCGCGGAAAAGTTGCATCTGGGCATGGTTCCAGTCGGGTTCCTCTCCGACGACCCGTTTGAGAGGGAAAGCCGGAGCGTGGGGAAGTTTCTCGGGCCGACCGAAGAGCTCACCCCCATCATCGAAGAGCGTCGTGTCGCCCAGGTAATTTTGCTCGACGTTCCGGCGAACCGGGAGGAATTGGCTCGCATCGTTGAGACCTGTCAGAACGCCGGATGCCGCCTCCTGATTTACGACAATATTGCCGCGCGGATGCCAATCCCGATGACTCCGGTGATTGAGGCGGGGCATTACTTCTTCACCGCCCAGGACGAGCCTCTGGAAGATCCAGTCAATCGCGTCATCAAACGGACGTTTGACCTCATGGTCTCGCTGCCGGTGGTGGTCCTCGCCCTCCCTCCGCTTTGCCTTTTGGTGTGGACCATGCAGCGCATGCAGGCGCCCGGTTCGCTTTTCTTCGTTCGTCCCCGGGGAGGCCCGCAACGCACAGAATTCAACATGCTGAAGTTTCGTTCGATGTATGAGGAAACTCCCAACGTGGAGACCGAAGCCCGGCAGGCCCGGGCCGGGGATGATCGCGTCTATCCATTCGGCCAGTTTCTGCGCCGCACGAGCCTCGATGAATTTCCGCAGTTTTGGAACGTGCTCTGCGGCGAGATGAGCGTGGTCGGTCCGCGCCCGCATCTGCCGCAGCATGACCACGAATTCAGCCAGGTCGCCAAGGCCTACCGCTCGCGCTTCATGGTCAAGCCCGGCATCACCGGCCTCGCGCAGATCCGCGGCTTTCGCGGCGAGATCACCGATCCGGTGCTGCTTCGCCAGCGGATCCGCGAGGATTTGATCTATATCACGGGTTGGTCGATCTGGCTGGATCTACAGATCACCATCAAAACGGCTCGGCAGGTGTTCTTTCCGCCGAAGACCGCGTATTGAGCTGGAATGGCGCCGATCGCGCCGGTTGCGCTGCGACTGGCGGACTTTTTGGGGACTGGCAGAACCGCCAGGCTAGTCCATAAGGACCTTTGTCAATGAATCCCGAGGATCCCGCCCCCGTTGTGCCCATGGCGCGGCGCATTGATGCGTTTCGCGGGACGCGCGCGCCCAGCCCTCCGCTGCATCCGGCCGAGAAATTATTGCTCTGGATCCTGGGCGCCCACCTGTGCTTTTTGCCTTGGGCGCTCGGGACCATGCACCCCTGGCCCCAGGGCATCAGCGCGGCGCTGGCGATGTTTGCCTTGGCGGTGGCGGTGGTCCCGCGCGAATACGGAATTGAGCTTAGCGGTTCGAGTCCGCCTTTCCGGCTGATGCCGGGGCGGAAGCTGGTGCGGTTTCCTATATTCTGGATCGGACTGACCTTGGTCGCCTACGTCGCTTTGCAGGCGCTCAATCCCTCGTGGCGCTATGTGCAGGCGCCAGGACGATGGTGGCTGGTGCGAATCCCGAATCTCCGCTGGTCGCCGACTGGAGTGGAGGCGCCATTCCTCCAATTCAACGCCTGGCGGGATGTTATCGTTTACGCCTCCTGCTGGCTGACTACCTGCGGGGTTTGGGTGGGACTGACCCGCCGCCGGTCGCTGCGCATCCTCCTCTTGATCGTGACGGTCAATGGATTGGCCGTGGGCGGCTTGCTCGCGGCGCAGCATATTGCCCACGACTTCCGCATACCCTGGCCGCTGACGACGTGGACCCCGAGCGCCCTCGTCGCGAGTTTCATCTACAAAAATCATGCCGGAGCCTATTTCGCCTTGGCCGCGTTCGCCGCGATCGCTCTCGCTTCCTGGCATGCCGACGACGGCGTGCGCCGATTGAAGAAGTCGACTCCGGATGCGGTGCTCAGCATGGCGGCGGTATTTCTCGGAATCGCGGTTCTCTTTACGCTCTCGCGCGGTGCTTTCTTGACGCTCA
>Ga0206945_1188_pt1 | contig 11724 bp, 9 predicted proteins | sample Alteio_BWOrgHeat_5_FD_152982 | JGI IMG/M metagenome (GOLD analysis project Ga0206945, IMG submission 152982) | Enriched cells from forest soil in Barre Woods Harvard Forest LTER site, Petersham, Massachusetts, United States -... | ecosystem: Environmental > Terrestrial > Soil > Temperate forest > O... | reverse complement strand
ACAAGCACAGATTGGCTGCTCTCGATCCCAGATTACCGGCGCACTTTTGGCACATTGTTCAAATGCTAGCCAGTCGGCAAAACGCAGGTGCTCTACTTCCGGTCCGAAAACGCTCAAACTCGTTGCGAGTTCGAGAGGCAAGGCGAAATTCAACAGGTCCATTTCACCGCATGCTAACCGAATCGGCAACTTGCCACGAAACAGTTCGTTCCGCCAATACTGAATGTTCACGATAGAAATTGCGCCCGAATTTGAAGCGAGGTTGGCATAATGATTTTCGAGCCAGTCTGGGTAAACCAGATTATCAGCGTTGAGCCACAAGATGTAACGACCATGTGCCAAGCTCAACCCAAAATTCCGTTCTCGGTTTCCGCTTGTATGACTGGAAGGCCGATACTCGATGCGAGCGGGGATAGTTTGACGGCAGAGTTGCCGCGGATCATACGGGTTTAGTGGCGTCTCGCCTTCCACAATGATAATCAATTCAAAATTGCTAAACCGCTGATTCAACAGGCTCGTCAGCGCCCTAGGGAGGAAAGCTTGGTGGGGAGGATAGACATTGATGACGACAGTAAAAAACATATCCGCCGTCTCAGTCACGTTCATTATCTCGCTGACGAATAATTGCCTGAATCCGACCAATCGGTTTCGGAGTCAATGAATACTAAGGTTCGGGCGCGATCAATTCGTCTTGCGACGTTTACATAGCAACGGCCGATAATGGCGTTCGATTATTACTGGCCAGGAATAATGTTCCTCAAAACGGCGGCGGCCAGCCAACCCCATGCTATGTCGAAGCGCCACGTCATCAATCAGCAGCGTCAGTTTTTGGGCCAAATCCGTAGCGCTACCTGGATCAGCTAACAAACCGGTTAAGCCGCCAACAACCGTGAATGGCAATCCGCCTATTCTGCTCGCCACGACTGGTCGGCCCGCCGCCATCGCCTCGACCGCCGTTCGCCCAAGAGCTTCTTGTGCGACGGTGGGCATCGCCAGTATATCGCAATTCCATAGAGCTGCAGGCAATGAGCCCTGAGTTTGCCAACCTAGATTCACTGTGAATGCATCGACCCGGCCAGGCGGATCGGCCGTGACCATCAGTTCAAAGTCTTGCCGCTTTTTTCTTAGCAACTCACAAGCTTCGTGCAGAATATGAAAACCTTTCATCCGTTCTTGCACAACCCCTGCGAATAGAATTCGAGTCTTCCCATCTTGAATTGGTCGGTTCGGAGGTGGCCATGGGAATCGGCCAGGGTCCATTCCCGCAGTCACGACTCTTACGTCTTTAGCAAATGGGCTGACCATGGCCTCGACTAGTGGATTAACCACTAAGACCGATTCGGCCTCAGAAAATGCCCTAGTCAGTTTCTCGTTGTATTGGCTCGTGCCGACCCCGGATAGGGCGCGTTCGGCTTTGTGAAGTGAACCGGAGAAATGGCCACGGTGGCCGACGCACTGGCTGCACTGTTCCGGGGATGCCAGTTGTTGGTAGCGACATTGACTCACTCGACCGTCAGGTTCTGGCAGTAGACGTACATTATTCAGAGGACATAGGCATTCCAGGGCCTGAAGACGCAATATGTATGGGAATTCCCGTACGGCCTCGGCCAGCAGCGGTTTGAAATTCCAAGAGTCTGTCAGAATCACGTAGTCTGGCTCGTATTCCTGTACCGATTCTCTAAGCCCTCGCTGTATCACAGGAACATTCCAACTGGTGGCGTCGAATTCCAAGCACCGAGCGGCAACCGGCAACGGTTCGGTTACAGCTCCGATGCCCCACGCATCGTAACGGACGAAAAAATGACATACTTCATAGCCTGCTTCCTTCAAAAAGTGAGCGAGCTCGACCGTGTGAACGATACCGCCGCCGGACGATGGCCAGTTAAAGAGAAAACTGACGATCGCAACTCTGATGCGTCTCTCAACCGGGCGTTGCTGCGGTTCTAGAGTGCCGGGCCCCGTGCGTTCAATTGGTTTGAGGCCTATTTCAGCATCGAGGACGGCTAAATTGCGTTTCGCGGCATTGCAGTGCGGATCGTGCGCGAGCGAAGCTAAAAAACCCTTACGAGCTGCCTCAAGGTTTCCTTCCGCCGCGAATATCGCAGCCAAATTGCTTGCTGCCAGTGCACGCGATGGGGCGTCTGTCGCGTTTACATCGAGCTCGTTGAACACGCGACGAGCCTCATCCTGGTATCCTGAGACAGCAAGTTGGCACCCTCGCAGAAGCTGTTCATGATTCGCCGAATTGGGTGCCTCGCCGATGGACGAACTTCGGGCATTCCCTTCCTCAATGTTCGATACTGCCGGGAAGTCGATTATGTCCGTTGCTGACTTTTCGATTGATACTGTTACCGAATGACATGTTTGGTCTAGTATTGCTTCAGAAACGATCTTTTTCATCCGGTGAGCGACGCGTTTTAGGCTGAGAGATCTTCGAAGAGTCCTACCGAATGTTCGAATCTCTTCCCAATACTCTCGCGATAGCCAACGGTCGATGTCCGAAGGCGCGGCGACGGTCAACCCTAGTGACGCTAAATACTCCGATGGGCTGCTGCCGACATTCAGAGCTACGGGCACACCCGAAGCTATGAAGTCAATGGCTTTTGCCGTAGGTTTGTGTTGGCTGCGAAAATCGGTGTCTTTAATGTCGATTGCGGCTCGCGCCGCGCCTGTCATTCGCAATTGAAGTTCAGGCGTCCAATTGTGTATCTGAACTTCGGATCCTTTCCTAAAGCCAAATGCGCTAGGATCAAATGGCGCACTCGGATCTTCGACATTCGTAACCACGTCTAAGGGGACCGAAAGGGGGTTGGCATTTACCCAGCTGACAAGGGCAGGAAGATTGCTACGGACCCCGACCCATAGAATATTCCCCCGTGCGACGTAATTGCGCCGGAGTGGTGTTGCGTACTTGATATGGTGGTCTAGATAGACGGTTTTGGCAAATCGATCAAAGTATCCTTGCAGGCGCTGGCAATGGACAATGATACGAGCGCAGAGACTTAGGAAAGCGCTATCCTGGGCGATCTCCTCGGCCGAACCATAGGAGTCGATGGGGCAATAAACTAGGGGAATTCGCCGCGCGACTAGAGCTGCCCATTCAAGTGGAGGACGATGTTTTACAATGACCGCTACATCGCCCTTCGGCTGTTCCCAACCGTCGAAAGTCACATCACCGGAGTCGAGCTCCGAAGCTAGATCCTCACCTACCCACTGCCATGATCCCCATCCGGTCATTCTTGGTCCGAAAGCGATTTGACAATTTGTGTTCGTCGCGAGCTTCTTGCGCACTTAACTGCCTCCAATATCGACGAACTTTCGTTGGTTGAAGCGCTTATGCCTTGAGCTTCACTCGAAGAATCAAATCAACCGCTCCGCACAGATTCGGTGCCGTAAGAACTGGAGAAATCCTCTGAATTTCTTCATTTCGAATCGGTTTCCCATTTGTCAACAGAACTTGGCCAAAGCATCGAGCGTTTCGGCCCGCCAAAACGTCTCGGACGGAATCACCGACCATCCAAGAGCGATCCAATTGTATTCCATGGTCCACGGCTGCGCGCATCAAAAGGCCTGGACCGGGCTTCCGATCGACGTGTTCAATGATTGTTGGGTCATTGCCTGTAGGAGCGACAGGACAAACATAGACGGCGTCTATGCTGGAACCCAAAGCGCGCAGCTTTCGGTTCATTTCCTCATTTACTTGAGCGACTTGATCTGGTGTGGCTAGGCCGCGCCCAATAAGCGGCTGGTTTGTGATGACAATTATGGCATGTCCGGAATTTCGCAATCTTTGTAATGCGACTACCGCACCCGGGGACAACTCGACCTGCGCAGGATCAATCAAATGATCAACAAACTTAAGAAGCGTTCCATCGCGGTCAAGGAATACGGCCGGTCGCATATGCACCCACTAGATTGCAAGGGTTGTATGTGCCAAGAGACCCCGATCGTGAAAAGATATTCCTAAGGAACAAAAGCGTTTCGAATTGGATTGCGCACGCCCAAGACCTAGTCGATCGCCTTTCATCCAAATGGTTTGGCCTTAATAGCGACGAAAAGATGCAAAGTAAAATCTGCTCAGAACGACATAAGAGTCTCGTTTACCGTATGGAATTCGGCTCACTAATCCGCTGTGGATTATCGGTTGTTCATCAGCTTTCATCCTACTCTGGGCGCGAAACCATGGAGCATTTCTGAAGAACGCGGAGACTGCGTGTGCCGCAGACGAGGCGATACTCACGCGAATTCACAGAGGCCTCTTCAAATAGTCGGGTTACGTCGGGGGAATTGCCAACATCATGTAGGCCAATCAGGCCCCCCTGCACGACGAATGGAACCCAGCGATTGAAATCGCCGCAAACGATAGGATAGTCGTGACTGCCATCGATAAAGAGAAGTCTAATCGGCCCTGACCAGCTTGCTGCGGCGTCCACAGAGGCTTTCTGAACCGGCTGTACATGATCCAGCAGGCCGACCCGATGAAGGTTATCGCGGAAGCGAGGGAACGTCGAGCCGTCGCGCGCCAAAAAGGGGCTCGCGAATCGCTTTCCGGGTTGATGCTCGGGTGAGCCACGGAAATGGTCCACGGCGACGACACGCGCGCGCGCGGATGCCAGACTGCCGGCCGCCAAATAAGCGGTGGAGCGGCCGCAGAAGCTTCCAATTTCGACGATCGCACCCAGTCCGGGTCCACTAGCGGCCAAACGATATAGCAGAAAACCTTCAAGTGGATCCAAAAATCCTTCAATAGTCGAAAACTCCGACGTCAATTGCGCGAACTCCTCGGCAACGGCAAGGTCGTAGGTAAGCCTTAACATGATTGACGTCCCGCTTTAGCGAGAGTTTCAGCACACGATTCACGTTTCCAATGATCGGCAATCTTACCGTGAGTAAGGCTGACCATCCACATTTATTCATGCCTGGGTCCGGCAGCTCTTACATACATGACGCCGCGTCCGGCGAAAAATCGCATTTTTCGAAGACAGAAAAATGTATCGCGACCTGTTTGCAGCTGACATCAGCAGCTATCGTCGTCGAACGGCGTCCAGCATGGTCAGGCAGTTGCTAACCGAGTCATAGCTGTAGCTGGTAGGGTTGCCGCTGGGATCGCGCAACCGAGTACGCCGTCCTACCGGATCGTAGGCATAGCTCAAGCGTTGGCCGGTGGGTTGCAGTTCGCCCAGGACCCGATCATTGCGGTCGTAGTAGCGTCGGGTCAGGCCGGCGGCATCCTGCATGGTCAGGCGGTTGCCTACGGGGTCGTAGCTGTAGGTGATCTGTCCGCCGACGGTCAGTTGCTGCTGCAAGACCTGGCTGGCGGGGTCGAGGATGCTGGTGACGCGTTGGCTGCGCGGGTCGAAGGTGGATTTGGGCCGGCCGCCTAAGTCGTAACGATAGCTGGTCTGGCGAGTGAGGGGGTCAATCATGGTGATGCGTTGACTGGCCCGGTTGAACTGGGTGGTGGTCGCTTGATTGCGACCGTCGAGGGTGATGGTGACGCGGCTGGCCGGATCGTAGCCCGCAGTGGTGCAGTGCAGGCTCGCGTCGATGACCCCGGCTTGGCGGCCCATGCCAGCTTGTCTGCGCCGAATCCGTAGGTCGAGCATTTCTGGCACCTTCCTCCACACATGTCTCGATCAAGTCATTGTGCTCGATGAGCGGCATCTGCGACGCATTGTGTCGGAGTTTCCGCGCTACTATCACGAAGCGCGGCCGCACCAGTCACTGAACCGCAACGCACCGGTGCCTCGCGAAGTCGAGTCTCCAGACAAGGGCAAGGTCATTGCCGAGCCCATGGTCGGCGGCCTACATCACGGCCATAGACGCGCTGCGTGATTCCACTCTCCCGATCCGCAGCGCTTCGGCGGGCAACTGATTCCCGGCACGCAGGTCGAAAATGCGGCGAATTCTCGCCAGATTTCGGCCTCGTCCAGTCTTCTCGACTGTAACCCACGACACTCCACCATCAGCATTCCGCCGTCGCCACTGGCCTATCCCCCATCGGATGTGATTTTTGGGAGGGACAATAGCCGTCCCGATTGATTGCCCATCAGATCTAATTTTCGGGAGGGACAAGAAGATGTTGATAACACTTCAACAGAGCATCCTTGGCAGAAACGCCCGCATTCCCTTCTTGCCAGTAGACAATCTTCATCCATTCACCAGCCCGCACAAAATGTCCGTTGTTCAACCAACGGTCCACATTCCTATCGAGGAACTTTTTGACTGCGATCGTGACCTCACCCTCTGCATACTCCTGACCTAGCCAATAACGGCAGAGAACATAGGACATCTGACCTTCGTTCCGAATTGAGCCGAGAATCTTGGGGGCTGACAGTCCGGAAGTAGAAGCGAATAGTTGCAAGGCCCTTTGATAAGCCCCCGCATCCACGTAGGTTGGAAGTAGGAGAGAGACATTAGCCTTGTTCTTGCCAGCGGCGGAAACCGCCAAAAAACGATCTTCAGATTCAACAAACCGCCAAAAACTTGCGGTATCATGCTGATCGTGCAGCAGCCAGTTGCACAAAGCCAGCGTTCGATAACGAAGCGCCGCTTCTCCATCGGGAGAGTATCGTTCATCATGGAGATACCGCTTCGGTATCTCGCTTTCCGCAAGCGCGATGGTCACCCAATGCGCAGATTTCTTCAAGAGCTGGGAAGCTTGCTCGGTAAGTCCTTGAAGCAAGCATCGAATTGCCATCCCGAGGAATGCGTGTGCGCTACTACCTCTTCCGCCAACGGTCTTGGCTTGCTCGAAATCCGCAGCAAGATCAAATTCGTAGCCACAGTCTCCAGTTAGAATCTGTCGCTCATGTGCCGGATCAAATTCACTCATTGTTCATCACCTTATCGCAACGTTGAGTTTTTTGCATTTCCGAACCCCACGGTTCGCGTGGTGACGTTGCCCTGTTGCAGATTACGAAGAGCTGTTTGCCTGATGTTGGCCGGCAACGACTGGTTGTTCCGTATAGTGGCAATCGCTTCGTCTATGGTACCTTGCAGCCGAGACGAGTTTGGTGCGAACGTTGGGGAAGGCTGGATTGCGACGTTTCCGCTTCGGAACTTCGCGTCCCAAAATGTAACGGCGCCAGTTTGCTGATTCACGGAAATAACGTCAGCGCCGTGCGCTCCAATCGGATCACCCCAGCGAACGACAACTTCGTCGGGAAGTCTGTGGACCGTTTGCGCCAGTTGCTCCTCAGCCCGAGCAGCACTGACGTGTTCCGGAACGTTCGGATTAAATCGTCGAACACCCCGCACATCTGCTTCTGCCTGAGGAAGCTCTGGTTTGTTTGGAGTATCTTTCGGCGGTCCACTTGGAGTTTCTCTTGGCTTGGCCTCCTTGAGTCGATCGGCAATTCTCTTTATTTCCGTCTGTTCCGCCGATTTTGTCAATTCCAGCGCTTCGTCGACAATTTTCTCCGCGTTCGTGTCTTTCGCCCCTAATTGGGCCAGTATCTTCTCAGTTTCTACGATTGCTTGCTTTCGGGTAATCTTACCCGACTCAACTGCCGCGGCCACTACAGTTTTCGCTCGACGGGACGTCTCCTCAATTTGCTCCGCCTTCGAAATCGAACGAAGAGCATTGCTCGCAACTATCTTCCCGGTTGCGTCAAAAGCTACCGCGCCTTTGTTGGCGATTTTTTCCGTTGTTGCTAGCTCGCCCAGTAGAGGAATCATGGCAAGAGCTGACAAGGAAGCATTGACCCAATCACCCTCCGTAACCGCTATGGCGAGATTCGCAGCACTAAACACGGTTCCGATGACCGGGACTAACTCGCCGAGGGTAATGAGAAGCCGGAGTTGACTGAATAAGCGCCTTGGATCTTTTTCGCCTTCCTCTGCCATCAGTTGCATGAAGCGAGCCATGGTGGCCGCATCTAATTCTTCGTCTGTTGCTCGGTTATATCGATCGATTGGGATTTCTTGAGCGCCGGTTGCCGTCCAAGAAAACGCTTTGGCACCTTCGAATTTTCCACCAGGCTGCGTTAAATCCCGTAGAACGCGATCATCCATTTTCGAACTGGCGGTCTGAACAGAGCCCTCGGGTGACGCTAAAAAACGAGGGAAGGCCAGTTGTCCCGCCTCGTTTAGGCGGTTGGTCTCCTGCGTCGCTTGGTCTTTGAGTTCATTTACCCTCATTTCTTCCATTTTCCGCTTAGTTTCTGCCTTTGTTTCTTGTAAAGCTCGCTTAACTAATTCGTTGTAGTCTTCCGGTACACGTCTAATCTCTTCTTGAACCACGATGTTTTGACTAGCCTCAGGCAAGCTACCGTATTTCGATTTAACGGCGTGTTCCTCAAGCGTGTCAAGCGCAATGAGGCGGCCACCGAGCGCGCTGGTTAGCCGAACGTCTCCCTTATCCATCTTGCCGATCACCCAAGGCACAGGAGTTCCTTGGCCCGCAATGCTTTGCTCCGTAACCCAGCAAACGTCACCACCAACCTCTTTAATCGAATCCATGCCTCTCGGATCGTTCTTATTGACGGGATCGTTGGCACAATACCGGTACAGGTTGGCATCGCCGCCAGCGAGTCCGAGCGGATCGCGGCTGATCCATTGGCCGTGAGCGGGGTCGTAGTAGCGTGCCCGGACGAAGTAGAAGCTGGTCTCGCTATCCTTCTGGTAGCCCTGACCGCCTACCCACGTAAACGGCTGCGCGTTGGAGCCCGTCAACTGCGTCGCCAGCCCAAACGCCTGATAGGCATAACTGTCCGTCATGCTCCCGGTGTCCGAGATCAATCCCGCCGTGTCCCCCAAGGCGTCCGGCACGTAGTAGGAGGTATTGGACCCGTCGAAAGCGCTCAACAAGGTCCCGTACTGCTCGGCGGTGCTGGTGTATTGCGTGGTCGTCGAACCGTCGTCCTCCTGCAGCACCTTCTCGAAGTCGTAGACGAAGCTGGTGGTCCCCGAACCGGAGATCTTCGCCAGCCGCCTCCCATCCCCGTCGTAGACGTACGTCACCGGGCCGGTGATCGGCTCCGACGTCATCATCCGTCCCAGCGAGTCCCACTTGTTGGTTGTCCCCGGCATGCCGGTCAGTAATCGGTTCCCCGCCAAGTCGTAGCGGTACGTAATGATCACAAAACCCGACTGCTGGTGCGTCAGTTCGTTGGCACTGTCGTAGATGTAAGTCGTCCGCGCGCCGCTGCCGGGGATCTTCGAGGTGCGGTTGCCGCCCGCGTCGTAGCGGTACTTGATGTCAAAGCCGCTGAAGCCCGAACGCTGCTCCCGGGTCAATTGGCCCGCCGGATCGTAGCTGTAGGTGGTGTAGGTGCCGCTCTGGTCCTGGATGCGCGTGCGGCGGTTGCAGACGTCGTAAAGATAAGTCATGCGGACCTGCAAGCCGCCCGGACCGGAGGTCACTTGTCCGGTCCGCCGGCCGGCCACGTCATAGACCAAGGTCGTCGGCGTATTGTTGGGCGGTTGGGTCGCCTTCTTGCGTCCGGCTGGGTCATAGACGAGGTTGGTCTGGCCCTGGGGGTTGGCGACGCTCCGGAGTTGCCCGGCCAGGTCGTAGCTGTAGGTGGTGCGGTTGCCGCTGGGATCGCGCAGGAGGATGCGGCGACCGACCGGATCGTAGGCATAACTGAGGCGTTGGCCGGTGGGCTGAAGTTCGCCCAGGACGCGGTCGTTGCGTTCGTAGTAGCGCCTAGTGAGGCCGATGGCGTCCAGCATGGACAGGCGGTTGCCGACGGGGTCGTAGCTGGATGTGATGCGTCCGCCGACGGTCAGTTGCTGGACCAGGACTTGACTGGCGAGGTCGAGGATGTTGGTGACGCGTTGGCTGCGTGGGTCGATGGTGGATTTGGGCCGGCCGCCGGTGTCGTAGCGGTAGCTGGTCTGGCGGTTGAGGGGGTCGATCATGGCGATGCGTTGGCTGGCACGGTTGAACTGCGTGGTCGTCGCTTGATTTCGACCGTCGAGGGTGAGGGTGACGCGGCTGGCCGGATCGTAGCCGGTGCTGGTGCGGTGCAAGTTCGGGTCGATGACCCTAACTTGGCGGCGAATTCCAGTCATTTGTGACAATTCTTACGTCGTACCGTTTCGTGCACGCTTCGTCGTCAATACGTCAACCAAGTCATCGTCTTTGGCGAGCGCCATGTGGGTCACGATGTCACCGAGTTCCTGCGCTGCTACCACGAAGCCCGCGTGCACGAATCGCTGGGCCGAAACGCACGCGTGCCGAGCGAGCTCGTCTTCGGGAAAGAATGGCCGTCCCTTCTGACCGATCCTCCATGGGGCTCAATTTACAGGAGAAAAAACCATGTTCCGATTCCGACATCATTCCAAATTCTCATTCCGATCAATTGTCCATTCTCGGAATGGCGCCAAACGGCTCGCTTGTCTTCCAATGGGAAGTTCCGCAAGCCGTATAACTGACGGGTCGAGTTCTACTATCGCCGACAGGCTGACCACAACCGCATCCTCAATGTTAGTCAATTCACCACTGAGGAATTGCCAACTTCCATCTAATCCGCGAACCACGTGCAAAATTGGAGAATCTCCCACCAAAATTTGTCGGAGACTGATGACAGCTAGATTCTTTGGATCCGAGAATCGCCACACAGCGTTCATACACAGCAGTTTCTAGTTTAGTGGGGATTTTAGCGCCGAATCCCGTTATTTAAGTTCGTCCGGAAAGTAAATGCCTATTTCCCTGAATGCATCTCTGGCCACTTCAGTCGTTTTCGGCTCGAGCGCTATCGATTTGAGCCATTCCACTTCCTCCGCGCTTAGCCAGACCCTCGCAGCTGGGCGAGCAATCTTTCGTTCGAATAGGTTCCTTGCGAACCGAGTCTGTTCATCCGAAGTACCATGATCAACCTGAAATCGTCTCAATGCTTCTTCAGTGTTGTCGAATGATTCATTCTCTATAAGGCTTGCCCCATTTAGAAGCAGCGTACTCCAACTATCGACCGACGCAACCAGCCCATCGTGGTCCCAAAAAACCGCGGTTGCACGATGCAATAAAACCCCATCATATCGAAGTCGCAAGTAGTGTAATGCCTCTTGCTCGGCCAACGATCTCTGATATGCGGGACATCCGACAAAAAACCTCTCCAACTCAATTTCGTTGCGAATCACAAACTTCTCAGAATGAATATCATGGAATACGCCGACTAAAGGAGCCGCAGGAAGCCAATGCCCGCCTGCAAATGTGATGATTCCATCTCTTCCGTCTCCGCCATTTATTATGTAGTGATTTCGGCGCCATCCGTAGAAGGTACTAAATTGACTTGAACGCGCGTAATCTATAGCACTGACGATCCCTCCAAGAATCGCTCCTCGCCAAAGCGTAATCGCGTTTGGGAACTCGACACTCATGGCTTTATTTTTCCGGATTTCAAATCTTCGTTGAGCTGCTGCGAAATAACACGCGCATTACAGAAACTATTGGATCCACCTATGCGCTGAGGTTTTATGTGGTCAATTTGAGCTTCATTCAAGAGGCCGTCAGCATCCGTTGGCTTAGGAATGTTTCTCTCCGGGCCGGTAAAGGTCGTAATGACTAACGGACCTTTGACTGGATCTTTTTCAGGCCAATCTGACATGAGCTGACCGTGCTTCTTTATATTCTCCTCTCGAATCATTTTTCGTTGTTGAGAGTGGAATCGCTGCCCCTGAGCGATTGGTAAGTCGAGTGTTCCCTCCAAGTCTGCGTACGGGCCAGGATACGTGCCAATCGCACCAACGCTGTCGTCCACCAAGCAGGAGCATTTT
>Ga0206945_1178_pt2 | contig 11731 bp, 8 predicted proteins | sample Alteio_BWOrgHeat_5_FD_152982 | JGI IMG/M metagenome (GOLD analysis project Ga0206945, IMG submission 152982) | Enriched cells from forest soil in Barre Woods Harvard Forest LTER site, Petersham, Massachusetts, United States -... | ecosystem: Environmental > Terrestrial > Soil > Temperate forest > O... | reverse complement strand
TGGTTGAAACATTATGGAGATATTGTCTTCCATCGTTTCGCCATCGGAAAACGGAGCGGCAACGTTTGCGCAATGGCGCTCATTACGCGGCATATCCAACGGCGCGGTCCTTTTAAAATAAAAACGCTTTCCTTGGGAACCACGGGTGAGGGTGAACATGAAAGTGTTTGTGTTCAGTACAATCAATTTCTTTCCCTACCTGAAGAACGCTTTCCTTTTGCCGAGGCTCTTCTCGCCGAGCTTGAAAATGACAAAGACTGGGATGCCGTCAATCTGGAAGGATTTGAAGAAGAATCCGTTTCTGCCTTTCTTCAAGCGGAACCCCGCTTCCAGATTGAATATCGTATTTCACGGTTGTTTGATTTTTCCAAAGCGGGCCCCTCGGCGATTTTACTGCAGGCCATGGGGAAAACGACGCGTAAGAAAGTGGAATACAGCCTCAGAAAATTGGGTGCTGTAACGTCCGAATGGGCGGCGACACTCCCCGCCGCCGAGGATATTTTTAAAGACCTGGTTGATCTTCATCAAAAAAGGTGGATATCCGCGGGGAAATCCGGCTGTTTTTCAAGCGATCGTTTCCGGCGTTTTCATCAAGAATTTATCCGGATATGCTTTTCCAAGAAAAATATTTTGCTGTTTCGCGTTAAATCCGGAAGGGAATTATTGGGATGTCTCTACGGATTCATAGAAAACAACAAGGTCCGGCTTTATCAATCGGGTTTCGCGATAATGGATGACAATAAAATCGCCCCTGGATATGTAGGGCATTATTTATGCATGGAGCATTGCCGGGGGATTGGAATAGCGGAATATGACCTCCTCGTCGGCGACATGTACTACAAAGAACTATTTTCCAATTCCGAGCGGGATATGATTTGGGCGACGCTGCGCCGGCCCCGCGTAAAGTTTCAAGTCATTGACCGCCTCGTAAACCTGAAACGGCTGATGAAGCCTCCCGTGACGGAAGAAGTTTCATGAGCCCCTCTCAAAAAGTCCAAATCAATCAGGCGTGGCGCGCTGAGATTTGGCGTGATTGGAATCTCCCCGTTTCTCTTAAGGACCAATGGGAAGAATTGGCGGGGTTATGCGGGGAAGCTGAATTATTCTTGGTCCCCGCGCTGTTCGAGATTTGGTGGGGATCCTTCGGGGAGTCTCGCGACCTCTTTTTGATTTTTCTGTTTGAACAAGAAAATCTTCGCGGGATTTTTCCGCTGAGTTTAAACGAATCCAGCAGCAACGGAAAATTGCTGTCGTCTCTTACAAATGACCACACCTTCCTTTATGACTTTATAATCCACCCAGAATTCCAAAAGGAAACGTTGCATCAATTGTTCAATCTTTGTCAATCCTGGTGGGGGACATCGCCGATCCGGTTGGAGAATTTCACACAGGCCGGTCCCAATTGGGACATTTTGGAAGGCGAGCTGCTTCGGCGCGGATATTATGTTCACACTTACAAGCATCCCTGCTCACCGTTCATCAATCTTGATTTCAATTGGGAAAAATATTTCGCCGATCTTCCTTCCAATCTCAGGAGAAACTTAAGGCATCGACGCAGGCGGGCGGAAGAGGAAGGACGCCTTTCCTTCGAAGTCGTGCGAGAAACGGCCGATTTAGAAAATATTTTAACGGAGGCGTTTGAAGTCGAAAGCAGCAGCTGGAAAGGGGTTCAAGGCACCTCGATCAACAGTAAGCCTCATATTGAAAATTTCTATCGCGAGCTTGCCAAATGGGCCAGCAAGAAGGGGAAATTCTATCTGTTCGTTTTGCGCTTGAATCGACGCATGATTTCCTTCCGGTTTTGTCTTGCAGGACAAAAGACGATGTATTCCATTAAGACCGGATACGATCAAGTGAGCGCGGCTCAGTTTTCTCCTGGGAGCCTCATCCTTTGCCATCTTTTGGAATATCTTTACAATTCCCGGGAATTCACCCGTTTTGTTTTTATGGGCGTGTCGGATAAATGGAAAATGGAATGGAACGCCATTAGCGATACAAACGGGTGGCTCGATGCTTTCCCGAATAATTTCAAAGGTTGGTGCCAATACAGTTTCCGGTACGGCTGGAAAAAAGCGATAAAAAGATTTCTTCGGTTGGTTCGAATACCGGGTTTTGCGGCATCATGAATTTTTCCGCCCCTTCAGAGTCGTTGGAGAATCATTTCGCCAATATCCCAATCAAGGAATTTGATTCCATGCTCCGCCGAACCAGCGCCTTTCGAAATTCCGGTTGGCGATTCTTTGTAAATCTTTCATCCGATTCCACCGCGCTGGTGATTGAAGGAGGCGAGGGGGCCTGTTTCGCCGGTCTCGCCAATGAATTGCCTCGGGTTTCAACTCTAATCCCCGCCAATCTCCCCGGACGTTGGCCTTTTCCCGATGCGAGCTTTGACTTGGTCGTTATGCGGGGGATAGGAGATGACTTTGCCCTCCCGGCGCATTTTTCTTCCCTTTTACCGCAGATTCATCGGGTTTTGAGGCCGGAGGGGTCTTTGTATGTGGGCGGCCGGGGGATTTTTCCATTGCTTCAAGCCATTCGCCTCCTTTTTTCCGGATTTGGTTTTCCTGAGGTATTTTTTCACGGGGAAGACCAACGAAAAATTACCTATGAGATTCGACCCTGTTTTAAATCCGCCGAACCATTGGAATGGCTGAAAACATTCTTTTTCGCTTTTCGACCGGACCGGCATTTCAGTTTGTTGGCAAAAAAAAACGGAACCAAGAAAGCGAAAAGCCTTATGGACAACATCATCAATGAGTTGACGGAACCTCGGGACCACGGCGCGGATCACAACAGCCATTCTTTGCAACTCGGGAGTTTTAATATTTATGGAATTCATACATCCGGGCATGTCGTTCGTATTCCGACCACAGATGATGGGAAGAAGCACTGTGATTCCAACGAAAGAGCGCTTAAAGATCTTGAAGGAAAAACCTGCGCATTTCAGATTCCGCGCTTCATGCAGAAAGGGATTGTGAACGGGCAGGAATATTATGCTGAATCGAAGATTCCTGGGCGGCCGCTAAATTATTTGGAATTGTCCAGCGCCGACCGGCAAACGATTTATGGTCAGATACAAAGACATTTGGCCCAGCTTTATCGGCAAACATCCCATTCTTTCTCTATTGACGTGATTCTATTCGAACGTCTTTTCTCGGGACCAATCACGACGTTGGCAAATCAAGTAACTCCGGCAGCGCGGCAAGCCTTGCTCAAAATGGAAAAACTCTTCGAGAATCGTTTTTTAGGGCGCTCAATTAAACTCGTTCGAACCCATGGGGATTTCAAGGCGACCAATTTTTTATTGGGAAAAAATAGATCCGTCTCGGGAATTGTTGATTGGGACCTTTCCGATCCCGCGGGCTTGCCGCTCATGGACATGATTTTGTGTTTTGGTTTCGACCGATCGGTGGACCGGCGAATCGATATCTATCGAGCCATTTACGAGATCGGGTTTGAACACCCGTCGGAATTCGAGGGGAAATTGAATGCGGAACTCAAGACGTACGCAGATTCCGGTGTGGGTTTTACCGTCACCGTCTTTATGACCTTCATCGGATATTGTTTGAATCATCCATCCCCGGAATTAATGATCAATAGAGAGTGGTTGGAAGGGGTTTCCGCTTGTGTCGTTAAGGCGAGCTCAAAATTTGAGTCGTGGGAAGGCGGCTCGCATGAACGAAAATAAGCAAGGGGCTGTCTCTGCCGGCTTCTTAAAGCACTCGTCGATTTATGCGTTGGGAAATATCGCCACGCGCGTAGGATCTTTCTTGCTGCTTCCACTTTACACACGCCATCTGTCGGTTCCGGATTATGGTGCGCTGGAGCTCTTTTATGTGGTTTCCGGAGTCGTTTCTTCCTTGTTGTCGGCTGGTTTAGCGCACGCCACGCTTCGATTTTATTTTGAATACGATGACAATAAAGAACGAAACAAGGTGGTTACTTCTTGTCTCATCTCCACGGTAATCTACGCAGTCCCATTCGTCGCGATCCTTTCGCATTGGAATGTTCCATTGGCCAAATTTGTTTTTGGCGACGCCTCCTTGGCCAAGGGTTTTTATTTGGTTTTCTCCATCCTCATTTTCGAGTTAATGCGGCAAATCGGTCTCGCTTATTTCCGGGCGCGCGAATATTCGACAATGTACGTCGCGGTGTGCCTTCTTCAATTGGTCCTTCAAGTGGGATGTAATGTCTACACGGTGGGCTTTAGGAATTGGGGGGTTATCGGGATCTTGAAAGGAAATCTTGTCAGTATTTTCGCCGGATGGGCGCTCGTCATGTTCGTGGTTGTTCGGGAGTGCGGCATCGCCTTCGACTTTAACAAAATGAAGAAGATCCTTAACTACAGTTATCCCTTTTTATTAACGGCGATCATTGGTGTCATTCTTTCGAATCTTGATAGGATTATTTTACGAGCTTTTTTCTCGCTGCGAGAAGTGGGTCTTTACGCGCTGGCATTTAAGTTCGGCAGTCTGGTACAGGAACTCATCATCGAACCATTCAACCGCAGTTTTGGCGCCCACCGATTCAAAATTATGAACCAGGAGAATTCCAAACAAGTACTGGTCAATATCCTGACGCAATTTATATTGATGCTGACGTTCGTGGGATTGGGAATCTCGCTTATTTCTCATGATGTAATCCGCTTAATGACGGATCCGTCCTATTGGGAAGCCTATCATGTCATTCCCTTCGTGGTTTTGGCTTTCATAATGCAAGGCGCGGGCTATTCTTTCCAAACCGGCATCCTCTATGAAAAGAAAACGCACAATATCATTACCATCAATGTTCTCTCTGCTGCCTTTAACGTTCTTTTTTATCTTTTTCTCATTCCGTGGTTGGGAATTTACGGCGCGGCTCTTTCTGTGATGGGGAAGAGCTTGGTTGAATCCGTTTTTACTTATGTCGTGTCCCAGCGCTGTTATCCCATTCCCTATGAAATTGGAAAAGCGTTGAAAATAGTCGGAATTGGTTTTGGGTTGGTGGTTTTTGCCGGACTCATTCCAGAAAATTCAGTTTGGGTCACGCTGCCTATCAATGCCATCCTATTGGTCCTTTTTCCGTTCATCCTTTTTAAAGTGGGCGCGTTGTCCATGACGGAAATTGATGCCTACAAAACCATGGCGGCCGAAGTCTGGACGGGGGTTCGATCCCGTCTTGCCCGAGGATAACATGCCTTTTATCGGCCTTATTACTTATTTTTTTTGTCTCTATATTCGGCCTCAGGATTGGATCCCTCTTTTCTTAGATCTGCCGGTGGATTACATCGTTTTCGCTTTCATTTTTCTGACGGGTATTTTCCAGCGGTCCGCCGTTCGATTTGGAACGATTCTCCGAATGAAACAGACACGCTTCATGATCTATTGGATCGTCGCCATCTTCCTCTCAAATTTCGTTAACGGACAATTTGAAGAAGCATTCGATTTCCTATTCAAATACATTAAGTTCTTGGTCATTTTTTTCGCATTCTCTCTCTACATCGACAGTTTCAAAAAAATGACGGCGCTCATCCTCTTCATGATCGTATTGACGGCGGCGCTTTCTTTTCAAGGCATGTATCAGAAACAGCATGGGATTGGGTGGGCTGGCCAACCATTGGGGTGGTTGGACCGGATTGTGTGGGTGGGACTCTGGGACGGAATGAACGTTCTCTGCCTCCTCTTCGTCGTTTCTTTCCCATTCCTGCTTCAATTCACCGGGAAAATGTGGTCTTGGCGTACAAGGCTCCTCTCCTTTATTGGAATGCCGATCATCATGATCGGCATTTATCTAACGGATTCCCGCGGCGGATTTATGTCGTTGTTGAGTGTCTTTGCGCTTCATTTTCGCGCACGCGTCCGAAGCGTTATCGGGGTCGTACTTGGCCTGGGCGTGCTGGGGGCTCTCATCGTATTTTCCCCCTCGCGCTTCGGAGATTTCAACGATGAAGACAATTCGGCGAGCGGCCGGGTGGATATGTGGCGGGAAGCCTTTGACATGGTGAGGTACCAGCCTGTCTTGGGCATCGGTAAAGGAAGGTTTGCCATATATACCGGCCGGCTCATTGCTCACAATTCCTTCTTGGAAGTGATGGGCGAGACCGGCGTCGTTGGATTATTTCTATGGTTGTCGCTCTTGTATGTGTCGCTCAAGGGATTGTTTGAAGCGCGCGCACTCGCCGAAAATGACCAGGAGAAGTCCATCATGGAAGGCCTTTTAATTTGCATCGTCGGATATATATTCACGTCTTTCTTCATCACGGCCGAGTTTGAGCTGCTTTATGTCTTGTTGGCTCTCGCGCTGGTGGCGACGCGGCTTAAGAACGTTAGCGTTCGCTATTCATTCGCGGATTTCCGGAACGTGATAGGGATTCAGGTCGTGGGAATGACCGGTTTCTTCATCTTGACGCGGATTTATTACCAGGTATTTTAGCGTGAACATCCTTTATCACCATCGTACGCAAGGACGCGGCGCGGAAGGCGTTCATATCAAGGGGATCGTCCGGGGATTTGAACTGCAGGGGCATTGCGTGATCCTTTTGTCGCCCCCGGGGGTCGATCCCTTGAAATCGGCCGGTCAGTATATCTATGGTTCTTCCGCTTCCGTTCTTTCCCGCTTTTGGAAGGCCGTGAGCCGGGGCTGCCCTCAAATTGTCTTTGAAGGGATCGAACTCTCCTATAATTTCTTCCACATCTTCCGTTTGCGGCGGGTTCTCAGCCGGGGGAAAATAGATTTCGTTTACGAACGCTACGCTTTTTTCCTCTGGGCGTCGGCCGCGCTTTGCCGTTGGTATAAGGTCCCGTTTATCGTCGAAGTCAATGAGATCGCTGGCATTCCGCGTGCGCGGCCGTTGATTCTCCGGCGCATCGCGCAGTCGATTGAAAGATTTGTTCTCATTAAATCGTTTTGCGTCGTCACCGTGTCGAGCTTCAATAAAAAGAAGATCGTTGAAGCGGGAATCGGCGCCCATCGCGTCGTCGTTTTGCCCAATGGCGTCGATGCCGACATGTTCACGCCCCAGGTGGACGGATCGGCCGTCCGGAAAAATTTTGGCCTGGAGGAATCCGTGGTCATCGGTTTTGTCGGATGGATTGATCCATGGGACAATCTCCCGGGCTTACTCGAGACTTTCCGCGATTTGATTTCCACCGGATTGAAGTTAAAACTGCTGCTGATTGGAGACGTGGCTGGGAAGGGCGTCGATAGGAACCTGATTGCAAAAACCGCGGAAAAATTTGGATTAACGGGGTCCGTGGTCCATATCCCGCGAGTCGATAGGGCCGATATGCCGCGGCACATTGCCGCCATGGATGTCGGCATCATTCCTGATTCGAATGAATTTGGTTCCCCTGTGGTCCTCTTTGAGTTTATGGGCATGGGGAAAGCCGTTGTGGCGCCCTCCGTCCCTCCCATCATGGATGTTTTGGTGGATGGGGAAAATGGATTGATTTTTGACGCCGGCAATTTGAGCGCCATGAAATTATCCTTATCACGGGTGGTGCACGAGAAAGACCTGCGCGACAGATTGTCCAGAAACGCGCGCCGCTCGGTCGATGAGAAACACACCTGGAACAAGAATGCCGAGGCGGTCCTGGAAATATATGGAAAAAATCGCTGATATCGTTTTTTGGTTTTCGCTGTCGGTCATTCTCTACGCCTATCTCGGACATTTTGCATTGGCATATCTCGTCGGGTTTTTCCGTCCGAAACCCATTTCCAAGGCCGACATCGAGCCATCCGTATCTTTCATCATCGCCGCTTACAACGAGGAAGTGGTGATTCGAGAGAAGATCCAGAACACACTTCAACTCGACTATCCCAAAGAGAAGCTCGAGATTGTCGTCGTCACGGATGGTTCTTCGGACCGGACGCCGGATGTGGTCAAAGAATATGAAACAAAAGGCGTTCGCTTGCTGCACAGCTCCGAGCGGCGCGGAAAGACCATGGCTTTGAACCGGGTTGTCCCATTGACCAAAGGCGATATTCTTTTTTTCTCGGACGCAAACACCCACTATGAGCCTTCAACTCTGCGCGTGATGATGCGAAATTTCAATGATCCCTCCGTGGGCGGCGTTTCCGGGAGAAAGACCATTCGCAAAGAAGGGGCGCGACAAGCGACGAAAGGCGAAGAAGGGTTTTGGAGTTACGAGGCCCTTCTCAAGACGCTTCAGACGCGCTCAGGTTCCATTTCCACGGCGGACGGGGAAATTTTTTCGCTGCGCCGCTCTAAATTTGAATCCATTCCGGTGGGGATCGTTCACGACGATATGTATCTAACTTTGCTGATCGTCAGGGCCGGGATGCGCGTTGTGTACGAATCGGACGCCACGTCCGAAGAATCCGCTTCCAAATCGTTCAAAGACGAATTTTTCTTAAAAACGCGCTATGCCTCCGCCGGTTATCAGATCATCGGGGCTTTCAGGGGTTTTTTGATTCCGCCAGGCTGCTATTTTGCTTGGCAGTTCCTTTCCCATAAACTGCTGCGCTGGACGGCCCCGATATTTTTAATTTCTCTCTATGTTTCGAGCTTTTTCTCCAAGAATCTTATATTGAAAACCATGTTCTTGCTTCAGTCGATATTTTATAGCAGCGCCGCTTTGGGATTTTCTCTGACGTTGTGCACATTGCCGGCGGGACCGCTTTATTTTCCGGCGTATTTCTGCATGGGCAATGCGGCTGGACTGTATGGTTTGGTGAAAGTTTTCAGGGGTGGCCAAACGTCGCTTTGGAGAAAAGCCGCGCGATGATGAAGAACATTCATCAGTGGATCGGGCCTTATCTTAAACAGCGGCTGACGCCAAAACCGAGAATCGATGGGCCGATCGATGTTTATTTTTCTTTGATGGACCATTTTGAGCCCTATTGGTTGGGCGTCGACAAAAAAACTGCCGACGGACGCGTCGAGACCTGGTGCAGGAATTACCCTCTGATGGCAAGGCGGCACAAGGACTCGGCAGGCCGCCCTCCTCAACATACTTACTTCTATCCCGAAGAAGAATACGATGCCGACGCGCTGGATCAAGTGGGACTGCTTTGCCGACAGGGGATGGGAGACGTCGAAATCCACCTTCACCACGACAACGATACCGCCGCCGGATTAACGGAGAAGATTGAGCGTTTTAAGAAACTCCTTTTTGAAAAGCATGGTTTTTTAAAGAAGAACCCGAAGACAGGGCAGGTTGAGTACGCTTTCATCCATGGGAACTGGGCGCTGGACAATTCCGCTCCCGGTGGAGTCGACTGCGGCGTCAACAACGAGCTGACGATATTAAAGGAGACCGGTTGTTACGCCGATTTCACCATGCCCTCGGCTCCGCATCCGACGCAAACCAAAAAAATCAACAGTATCTACTTCGCGGCCGGCGATCCGGACCGTCCCAAATCCCACAATATCGGCGTTGATGTGAAAGTGGGACATTGGGACGAGGCGGCGTTTCTTCTGATTCAAGGACCGTTGGCGTTGAACTGGTCCAATCGCAAGTGGGGATTTCTTCCACGAATCGAAAATGCCGAGATCACGAGCGAAAATCCGCCGACAGCCGAACGTGTGAGTTTGTGGGGGCGGGTTGGGATCCACGTGAAAGGTCATCCTCAAGCCATCTTCATTAAGACCCATACGCATGGTTTGCAGGAAAAAAATCTTGCCGCCTTTTTTGGGGGGGGGCGTGTTGGATTTGTTGTATTCAAATCTGGAGAGAATTTATTCTTTTGAAAATGGCTACCGCTTGCATTATATGACCGCCCGGGAGATGGCGGAGGCGGTCAAGCGCATCGCGATCGGAGAACATGTTTAAACGCGGCATATACTATCTGTTGTTCGTGAGCGGGGTGGGGCTGCTCCTCGGCCGCCTCTTTGAATTTTTCCGCGGCCGGCGGGTCCGGATTCTTTACGGACATAACATCCTTCCTCCCGATATCGAAGCTCGAGAGGTTTTTGATCACTTGGGTTTCATGGGAACCGAGGAGTTCGAACAAAAAATCCGCTATTTAAAAAAACATCACGACATTTTGTCGCTTGATCAGGCAGTTCAAATGCTCCGGACCGGCGGCATTCCATGGCGATCCGCGGTTCTCACGTTCGACGATGGATACAGGAGCATGGTTCAACGCATCCTTCCGATTCTAAAAAAATACAACTTGCCGGTCGCTATGTTCCTTTCTTCCGGATTCATGGACGACAATCAAACTCCTTGGTTCAATCGATTGATTGAAAGCATTTGTCGCGCAAAAGAAGACGTCCTTCCATTCTCGGGAAACGGCCAGGTTTATTCCCTGCGTTCGTCCAAGGAAAAAGCCGACGCGATCAACGCGGTGGCCTCGTATGTCAAAACGGTCCCCGACAGTAAAAAACATGAAATTTTGGGGGAGATCGAGGGAATTCTCCATTACCGTCCTCAAGAATACGGCCGTCTGCTGCCGATGTTGTCTTGGAAAGAGGCCGGGGAATTGGCCGCCTCTCCTTTATTGACGCTGGGCGCGCACACGGTCACGCACCCCATTTTGACCCAGATGCCGGCCGCGGAGGCGTTCGAGGAGATCAGGCAGGGGCGCGAGCAGATTTTTCAGAATACGGGCGTGCTGGTCCGGCATTTCGCCTATCCCAATGGGCGCGCTGACGATTTCAATATGGTCCTTCGAAATTTTATCGAAGAAGAGAAATTTTCCTCCGCCTGCACCACGGAGCCGGGAGAAAACGGCCGTGACGCCGATTTTTTCCTTCTGCGGCGGGAAGGTTTCGACCGAGAGCCTTTCCATCTCTTCGCGTTGAGGATGAGCGGGTTCTTTGACTTTGGTCGCGCCGTTCGAGACGCCCTCATTTTTCCGAGGCAGGCCCTGAAGGCCCTTTTTTATCGCTTCATTCCGCAAAGCCTTCTATTCCTGCGCCAGGCTGAATCGCGCGACGCCGTTTTTTTAACGTTTGACGACGGCCCCAATCCCGTGAGCACGCCGAAAGTCCTCGACATTCTCAAGGAAAAAGAAGCGAAAGCCTCCTTTTTTCTTTCGGGATCGGAGGTCGCGCAATATCCCGATTTGGCGAAAAGAATCTCCATGGAAGGCCATCAATGCGCCAGCCATGGATGGCTCCATGAAAGATGGTCGCACTTCAATTTTTTGGGATTGTGGAGCGATATGGTCCGATCTGAACGAATCATTGAGCGCGCTTGCGGGCGCAACAGCCGCCTTTTCCGCCCGCCCTACGGCCGGCTCACCTTTCCCTTGCTTTTTCTCGCCTCGCTCCGGCGGATGAGAATTGCGTTGTGGTCCATGAACAGCAACGATTTTCAGAAAAATACCGCCGCTGAAATATTTTCCGTTTGCCGCCTTGCCAAAGCCGGGGATGTGATCCTGTTCCATGATGACAACCCCGGTTTGATCGATGTTTTGCCGAAACTTATCGATTATTTTCATCAAAATGGCTTGAAATGCGAGGGGCTTCCCAGTTGAAGATCCGGGTCCTGCATGTCATTGAAAGTTTGGAAATGGGGGGCGCCGAAAATGTGGTGGCCAACATCGTGAACAATTTGTCCGACGATTTTGAATCGATCATATGCTGCGTGAAAAAATCGGGACCGGTCGCGAAACTGATCCGAAAGCGGACCGTGGAAGTGATGGTCTTGGACAAGGGGGAAGGCAACAGCTTTACGCTGCCCCTTCAGTTGGCCTCCTTGCTGCGCGACCGGAAAATCGATGTCATCCAATTTCATTCTCAAGGTGGCCGATTTGCTCCGGGACGAAAAGCGCCGCAAGGAAA
>Ga0206945_1187_pt1 | contig 11757 bp, 8 predicted proteins | sample Alteio_BWOrgHeat_5_FD_152982 | JGI IMG/M metagenome (GOLD analysis project Ga0206945, IMG submission 152982) | Enriched cells from forest soil in Barre Woods Harvard Forest LTER site, Petersham, Massachusetts, United States -... | ecosystem: Environmental > Terrestrial > Soil > Temperate forest > O... | reverse complement strand
CCCGTTTGGATGCCCTGTTGCGCGACGTAACCGGTAACAAGAGGACCAACTTGCTGCAGGGTGCTGCCGCCATCGGCAATCCTCTGATGACCGATATTGATGTTGATCCATCTAAAGACGGCTTCTGGCAAATTATCCACAATCTTGAAGCAATTGATGGCGCATGTATAAGCCAGAAAGACATAGATGATCGAGAATATGAGGCGCGACAGAGTTGCATAACCTTGGGCCATGCCGGCCGTACCGATAACCGTTATGGCGTACAGTTTGTTCAGCAATATCATCGCCAGGAAAAAGATCAGAAGGCTGGCGATAAAGCCAAAAATCATCAGAACTGGCCGCAACAGAAGGCCCAGAAGGTTAAAATAGGCCTGCTTGGCCATGCCGCTGGGCAGACCATCACCTTCGGGGTTGAGATGCGCGAGAGCGACAAGAGGCATCGCGATAACACCTTCCAGCAGCACAAGACCCCATGCAATCGAGCCGAAGAAGAAGTGCATAAAAGGTATTAAGGGCAGGATATAGGCCAGCGTGATACCAATCGTTATGAAAATAGTCGCAATGAACCCGCAAAGCATAACGCCGATAGAGCCAAGAAAGGCCAGGCCTTCCCCACCGATATTGGCAAGATTCGCTATCCATGGGCTTGCGCCGCCGACGGGTCCGGTCATAGCCTGTAATTTGGCCCCGTAGCCCTCGCCAACACCCGAAACGGTTTTACCCCCGATTTGTACCATGGCCGAAATAAACATCACATCGAGAACCTTCAATCCGGCGGCCAAACTCTTATGGCCGTATTCGGTCAGTTCTCCCAAAGGATTTGCTGAATTGAATTGGTGGCCAAGACTGAACCCGGTAAAACCTGGTTGACCTGAGGCTGGATGATCGCAATTGAAGTTTTGATTTTCATCCCATAGACCGTAATGCATCGCAATCCATTCGATGATCTTAAAAACCCCATTAACAGGTGAGCTTATTTCGGTGTCATCTTTTTTGCTCAAGCTGATAGGCTGTGCCGCGCCTTGGAGCGTACAGGGAGGAGCGATTGTCACTGTTGTGGGGTTATAGGCCTTCAATAGCCATTCAGAAAATTGCTTGAGAGACTCAGCCGTTGTGGCTCCGACAGCTTGGTTCACCATTTGAATTTTCGGTAGAGTTACTTCAGGAAGATCGGTGGCGGTTGAGATGATTCGCCCTTGATCACGGGCAATCGTATTCAACCATGCGCCGGCGCCTATCCATCCGATCGAGGTAATTGTTTGTTGGTTCATGGTAAGGGTTGAATTCCCAAGCGCTTTACTGATGTTGCCCCTTAAATCGGTTACATATTGATTAACCGAATTTACAAAATCGGTGTTGTCTTTCGGGGGCGCATCGCCTCTTGCTTGCGCGTTCCATTGAGGACTGAATGCCTGTATGTCCTGTGGAAAATAACCTTGAATGCTAGCGAGCTCAGTTTGAAAAGTAGTGATCTGAGCCTGACTCATATCGTGGGCCACTTGCTGAATGGGGGATACGACGAGGTCCAGGTTACTGTCTTGTTGTTGCATAATGCTCGCATCTTTAACACGGATTTCACCACAGATGCTTTGACCGGAGGGGTTACCATTCTTATATATATAATGATTGAAAGCCCCATCATCCACCCATGTCGGGTTAATAAGATCTGGCGAATTTGGGCATGGATTACCACTTGCCGTGCATGCCTGCGCAATCTGATAATTCCATAAATTCTTGCAGGCTTCGTCCATCCATATACCGGCCACCAGCTTTTCAACCTGGGGAGTCGGTGGAGGGATAAAATTGAACTTCAGGGATCCAAGTGTGGTAACAAATTTAGACCAGGTGTTGGAGGCCAAGGCCGAACCCAATTCGGCGATTTTAACGGTAATGAATTGGGCCGAGTTTAATCCAGCACCGCTCGTGCCGCAGGCGGAGGGACCATTACCGCCAAGAGGAACCAGAAGGCCGACAGCGACAACCAGGCGGATAGGTGCCCAGATCTGATTGGCGCGTTTGCCCATAACCTGACCATGATGGGCCGTTTCCACGACCATGGTTGCCAGGTGATAGAACAGGATAAGCGCAGCGATCATAAGGACGGCGTTGCTGAAATAGCCGAGCGCCGTCATCATCGCGCATTGAATATTGACCGTTTGCGGGGGTATGACGTCGGGACCTTGATTGAACTGGGTCGATATAGGCTGGGCGTTGAAAAGATAGTCAATCCAGTTTTGCGCCAGGTCAGTTTGTTGATTGGCGCTCGAAAGGGTAAACGGACTCGTCTGCGCATGCGCTGTGCCGACGAAGAGTGAAAAGAGCCCGATGATAACGACGAAAGTCGTTACGGCCATGGTTGCCACCACGGCGAAGAAGAATAGGACCTGTGGCAGGCCTTTTTCCGTGAAAGAGAGATTACCCCAAGCGGTGGCGATGACTTCATGAAGGGACAGCCGTGTCCGCGCATTATTGTCGTCATTTGCAAAAGCCGGGTGATTTTTGGGGAACAAGCCGTTCATGGCAAAGAGCATGGCAATAAGATTGACGAAAATTCGTGTGCTTTCGCCGATAGGGCGGATGCTGTTGCCGAAACCTGGCTTGAGCAATGTGAGAAGCGTGGGGCGCTTGGGGGCAGGTTCAGTATGATCTCGTTTCGAAAAAAGCATATAACACGCCTTCAGTTATGTCTTTCGAGAATGGGCAAACCGCTCAATAAACGAGCCGCTAAATCGACTATTATGCGCGGCTTGCCGATTCTTGAATGACAAGCGTCGTTTAACTTTTAAACGTGATTCAGAAAATATTCGTTAATTTTTACGGGCTTTGGTTAAGGAAGAATTAAAGAGCTAACGCCTGAGGTGCCTAACAACCAATCTTTAGACAACAATTGTCCGTGAGGCCTGGGGAGCCAGATGTCCATCCGCTTCAGGGGCGCCGCCAGAAGAGGGAATGGAACTACGTTTGCCGGGAGATATGGTCGGTTTGGCCGAGGCTGGCGGTGTGCCGCTATCTTCGGTGCGGATAATAGGTTCGCCGCGTAGCAGAGCCTGAACCTCGTCACCCGACAGGGTTTCATATTCAAGCAGAGCCTTGGCGACCTTATGCAGGTCGTCGATATGCGTCGTGAGGATGTCGCGGGCCTTAGACTCAGCTTCCTCGATCAGGCGACGGACTTCGTCATCGATCAGCTTCGCCGTCGCTTCTGAGATGTTGGTCTGCTGCGCGACCGAATGGCCGAGAAAAATTTCCTGCTCATTGGCGTGGTAGCGAACGGGACCTAGTTTGTCGGACATACCGAATTCCATCACCATGCGCCGCGCGGTTGCGGTCGCCTGTTGAATGTCGCTCGAAGCGCCTGTGGTGACGTTTTCTTTACCGAAGATAATTTCCTCGGCGACACGGCCGCCAAACATCATCGCCAATTTGGACGTCAGCTCGGTGACTGTAAGGCCGTATTTGTCGCGTTCCGGCAAATTCATTGTTACGCCCAGCGCGCGGCCACGTGGAATGATCGTGACCTTATGCAGCGGGTCGCTTTGCGGCACGTTGAGCCCCACAAGCGCATGGCCGGCTTCGTGATAGGCCGTCAGCTTTTTCTCATCATCCGTCATCGCCATGGAACGGCGCTCGGCACCCATCATGACTTTGTCTTTTGCCATTTCGAATTCATGCATGCTAACCGCAGATTTATTGGCACGCGCAGCCATAAGCGCGGCCTCGTTAATAAGGTTGGAAAGATCGGCGCCCGAGAAGCCTGGTGTGCCGCGGGCGATGACGCGTGGTTCAACATCCGCCGCCAACGGTACTTTGCGCATATGAACCTTGAGGATCTTCTCGCGACCGAGAATATCAGGATTTGGCACAACGACCTGCCGGTCGAAACGGCCAGGGCGAAGCAAAGCGGGGTCGAGCACATCCGGACGGTTGGTCGCGGCGATCAGAATAACGCCTTCATTCGCTTCGAAACCGTCCATCTCCACCAGCAATTGGTTGAGCGTCTGTTCGCGTTCATCATTGCCGCCGCCGAGACCGGCGCCGCGATGACGGCCGACCGCATCAATCTCATCGATGAAGATGATGCAAGGCGCGTGCTTCTTGCCTTGTTCGAACATGTCGCGGACACGGCTGGCGCCGACGCCAACGAACATTTCGACGAAATCGGAACCGGAAATGGTGAAAAACGGCACATTGGCTTCGCCGGCCACGGCGCGCGCGATCAGTGTTTTGCCGGTACCCGGTGGGCCAACCAGCAAAACACCTTTGGGGATTTTGCCGCCGAGTTTTTGGAATTTCTGCGGATCCTTGAGAAAATCGACGACTTCCTGCAACTCCTGCTTAGCCTCGTCGACGCCGGCGACATCTTCAAATGTCACCTTGCCGGTTTTTTCGGTCAGCATGCGCGCGCGGCTACGACCAAAGCCCATGGCGCGCCCGCCGCCGCCCTGCATCTGGCGCATGAAGAAAACCCAGACGCCGACCAGCAGCAGCATGGGGAACCAGTTAAGGACAATGCCCCAGAATGTCGGCGCGTCGTGGTCTTCCGGCTGAGCGATGACCTTGACGTTCTTGGCGATTAGCTTGTCGGTGATGCTGGAGTCATCTGGCAGGTAGACTGAAAAAGCCGTGCCGCCTTCGGTCAGATGGCCGCTCACGACATGGCCCTTGATGGTTACATCGGCGACCTTACCTTCCTGGACGCGCGACATAAAATCGCTGAACGGCATCATGGACTGCGCCGGCAAGTTGCCGGGCCCCTGGAACATGCTGAAAAGCACGGCCAGCAAAAGGCCGATGACGATCAGAAGCGCAATGTTTTTGCCAAAAGTGTTCAAAGCATCAGCCTTTCGGAAGCCCTGGAAAGCCGTTGTTATATGGGGGTGACATTGCTTTATCGCAATGCACTATCATGGACGGCTCCGATAAAGATATAGTAAACATTGCCTCCGTTGCAACCGGTTGGAGTTTCTTTTTCGATTCAAGGCGTTGAAGCGCCTTTTCCTCATATTCGAGATGGGTAATGGGTCAAAATTATGTCGAAAAATAAAAGTTTCACCATGACCATTCCGCCGGCCTTTGATCGCCAAAGGCTTGATAAGGCCTTGGTTGGTCTTTTTATGGAACAAAAGCCCGACACTTTTTCACGCGCGCGGCTTCAAGATTTAATAGAGAAAGGTCATGTAACCCTTTCAAAAAAATCTGTTACCGATAGAAGCCGGAAGGTAAAAGCCGGCGAGACAGTCGACATTTGGATCCCTCCAGCAGAAGCAGCGTTACCCAAAGCGCAGACGATCCCCCTTAAAATTATCTATGAAGATAAGGATCTTCTCGTGATTGATAAGCCTGCAGGCATGGTTGTGCATCCGGCGCCGGGCAATCGTGATCAAACCCTGGTTAATGCCTTGCTGGCCCATTGCGGCAAAAGTCTCAGCGGCATCGGTGGCGTTGCGCGACCTGGCATTGTTCACCGGCTCGACAAGGATACCAGCGGGCTGATGATCGTCGCCAAAAACGATATGGCCCATCAAGTTCTTACAAGGCAATTTTCTGATCGCAGTTTAAATCGTGTCTATCAGGCACTGGTCTGGGGCGTACCTGTGCCGCGCGAAGGGAGGATCGAAGGCCCAATTGGTCGTCATACGCGCGACCGCAAGAAAATGGCCGTGACAGCGAAGGGCAGGGAGGCTTTGACGTATTATAAAGTCATAAAGTCCTATGAGATTGTCAGTCTGGTTGAGTGTAAACTTGCAACGGGACGCACCCACCAGATCCGTGTGCATCTCGCGCATAAAAAACATCCAGTCGTGGGCGATCCCGTCTATGGCGGCGGGAAGCGGCAAGCGGCAGGGCCGTTGGGTAAAGTTTTACAATCTTTTTCCCGGCAGGCGCTGCATGCGGTGGAGCTGAGGTTCGTGCATCCCAGGACAGGAAAGGGCATGACGTTCAGCTCGAATTTACCGAAAGATATAAAGAGACTGCTCCATTTTATTCAAGAAAATCAATGAATATGCTGAAGTTAATCATATTTCTAAAATTACTTTCACCAATTTTATGTTAGATTACTACCCAATTGTGGATGAGAAAATAATATGAAAAAAGCAATTGGTTTGGACGAAATTGAAGACGACGACATTATCGAATTTGTCGAAAGGCTCGCCCGGAGTAGGGATATGAGCTTTGGCAAGGCCGCCAAAACGCTGACGCGCATCCTTCAGAAAAAACAAAAGCCCCGACATAAAACAGTGCCAAAATCGAAAGCCACTGCCGCCGCGCGTGAATCTTCAGTGAGTGATAGAGAGGTAACAGAAGTTCCTGATATTTTCAAACGCTACTTTACAACTACGCGAACCTTAGCCCTTCCTTACGGACACAGAAAAGGCCGCCCTATAGCCGAAGATCCTATTCCAGAGCATGAGCTGCATAGCAGTACCAAAATTTGGCATGGTGGTGATACAGGCAGAGTTCCTGATGCTGTACGAGCACCACATATAAGGCCCTCCCGGTCAGGAGATGCAGAAGGAAGAGCAATTGCTAAAATCCGCCTGGATTATGTACATCAGGCAGATAGCATATTTGAATACCTCAGGAAGGTTCTTAAAGGGCAAGCGACTGCCGCTAATGAAGCGATTAGGTTCATGTCGAATTTATCCAAATTTCTATGGTCCCAGCCGATTGACTTTACGGCATTTGAAAAGAAAAGCCGGCTTCAAGAAAGATTGCCAAATATAGCTTGGCAATCTGCTGTTCATGGGCGCTTGCAAGAAATCTCAATCCGCGATTTTTGTACGGATACGGATTATCGTGCTCAAATATTGCAAAATGGAGGTTTTGTGCATCTTGAGAGGGACGGCAAAATCACGGGCCTTCTTGGTGAGGCTATACAAATGGCGTATAGCAACAGAATTGAAGGGGCCGAGCGCGAATATCGCCTGAGATTGGTCTCTCGCATTAGAGGCGCCTTGGAGGCAGCCCCGTAATATTCATTTAAAAAAGACATAAAAATAAACCACAATCTCGCCGTAAAAAATGCTAATAAACAGGGCCATGAGCGCACCTGTCCGTAATCTCCCGGCCCTTAAAGGCGAAGGCAATCTTGCCGTTTATCTGCAAGAGATCCGCAAATTCCCCCTTCTTGAAAAGAATGAGGAATACATGCTGGCCAAATCCTGGAGGGAGCATGGTGATCTTGATGCCGCGCATAAGCTTGTCACCAGCCATCTGCGCCTCGTCGCCAAGATCGCCATGGGGTATCGTGGCTACGGCTTGCCACTCGCCGACCTGATTGCTGAAGGCAATGTCGGCATGATGCAGGCGGTGAAGCGCTTCGATCCCGAGCGCGGCTTTCGCCTTGCGACTTATGCGATGTGGTGGATCCGTGCCGCCATTCAGGAATACATTTTACATTCCTGGTCGCTCGTGAAAATCGGCACGACGGCAGCGCAGAAAAAACTGTTCTTCAATCTGCGCCGGTTGAAGGGTGAGATGAAGGCAATCGAAGAAGGCGATTTGTCGGCCGAACAGGTGAAGGAAATTTCTGAACGCCTCGAGGTTCCTGAAGAAGAGGTCGTCAATATGAACCGTCGTTTTGCTGGTGGTGGTGACCAATCGCTCAACGCGCCAACCAGCCGGGATGGCGAAGGCGACAGTGAATGGCAGGACTGGCTCGTCGATCAAACCGAAGGCGCCGAAACGCGTCTTGCCGCCAAGCAAGAGACAAAGCAGCGCCATCGCCTGCTGACCAAGGCCATGGGTGGCCTCAATCCGCGCGAGCGCGAAATCATTACCGCAAGGCGGCTGAGCGACGATCCTGCGACTTTGGAAGATTTGTCGCAGAAATTTGGCGTCAGTCGCGAACGCGTACGCCAGATTGAAGTCCGCGCCTTTGAGAAATTGCAAAAAAACATTAAACGCACGGCCGAACAGGAAGGCCTGGTCGACGCGGAATAGCCCTGTTCAAACGGCCTGCCTTCGTGTAGGCAGGATCAATGTTGAAAAAAGGTTATTACACCACGGCGTTTAACCTGACCGTGCTTGTCGCTGGTCTTGGTTATTTCATCGATACCTTCGATTTCTTTCTCTACAACAGCATGCGTGTACAAAGTCTGACAGAGCTTGGCCTGTCCGGCGACGCCTTGATGCATGCGGGGATTGTCATTCTCAATTGCCAGGTTTTTGGCGCTTTGATTGGCAGTTTTTTCTGGGGCATTCTGGGCGACAGGATTGGGCGCAAAAAGGCGTTGCTTGGCTCTATCCTGCTTTATTCTCTCGGCATGGTGTTTAGCGGCCTGGTACCGAATGTGCCGGCTTATGCGCTGGCACGGTTCATAACGGGCTTCGGTGTCGCCGGTGAGGTTGGGCTCGGGGCGACGCTTGTCGGCGAAACCATCCAGTCGTCGAAACGCACCTACGCACTTATGTTTTTTACGGTCATGGGTGTCCTTGGAACTGTTGCCGCGGGTATGAGCATCGAGATCATGAGCTGGCGGATGAGTTGCTTTGCGGGCGGTGGTTTTGGCCTTTTGCTCCTTCTGTTGCGGCGCATGCTTTTTGAATCGCAGCTTTTTTCCCAACTCGTAAAAACGGACATCCGGCGCGGGTCATTGCGGGATTTGCTGGGCAATTTCGGCAATCTCAAAAAATATCTCTTTTGTGTTCCGATATTAGGCTCGAATTTTTTCGTGACCGGCATATTGATGACGCTGGCGCCCGAAATCGGCAAAGCTACCGGTGTGTTGCAGCCGATCAAGGCCAATATCGCGCTGGCGTTGTATTTTTTTTCAGCGGCCTTTGGCGACGCGTTCGGTGCCTGGCTAAGCGAGGTGTTCAAAAGCCGACGGCTGGTGGCCGGTGTTTTTATTCTCGGTAACGCTCTCTTGTCGCTTGTTTTTTTGCAAACTATGGCGCTGAGCACCTTTGCGTTTTATGTTTTATGCGTTCTCTTTGGCCTGATGAACCTATGGGCGATGAGCGCAACGATCATAATCGAGCAGTTTCCGACTAAATTACGGGCGACGGCGACGACGTCGAATATCAATTTTTCACGCGCCACCGTGATCGTGATGAATCTAGCCCTTCTGGCCTTGAAGCCGCTGGGCATTACGAACGCACTTATGATTATTGGGGTCGGAGTTTTTTGCTTTGGGCCTGTTCTGTGTCTGGCGGTTGCCGGAAACCTATGGACGTACGTTGGAAAGCTAGACTTAATTTACCCTATTCAAACCATCTATCCTCATGTAGGCATAATATATGTCGAAAAAAGGTTTCTATACCTCCGCTTTCAATTTGACCGTCCTGATTACCGGTCTTGGCTATTTCATCGATACATTCGATTTCTTTCTCTACAACAGCATGCGTGTTCAAAGTCTGACAGAGCTTGGCTTGTCGGGCGATGCGCTGACACGCGCCGGAATGACCATCCTCAACACGCAGATTTTCGGCGCTCTGATCGGCAGCATAATCTGGGGCGTTCTAGGTGACAGGATCGGACGCAAGAAAGCGCTGCTGGGGTCGATCTTTTTCTATTCGGTTGGGATGATCGCCAACGCTTTCGTGCACGACACCTCTTCCTATATCCTGATGCGCTTCATCGTCGGTATCGGTGTCGCGGGCGAGCTTGGTCTTGGTGCAACTCTTGTTGCTGAAACCATCCACTCGTCGAAACGCACTTATGCACTGACATTCTTTACGGTCATGGGCACGCTCGGTGTTGCCGCGGCAGCGAGTAGCATCGAATTCATGCATTGGCGCACCAGCTGCATCGCTGGCGGCATTCTAGGTATTCTCTTGCTCCTGCTGCGCAGCGTGCTTTTTGAATCGCAGCTCTATGCCCAGATTGCGCAGACGAGGGCGAGACGTGGTTATTTGCGCGACCTGTTCGGTGTTTTTCATAACCTAAAAAAAATATGTTTATTGCGTTCTTGTGCTGGCGCCGAATTATTTTGTCACCGGCATGATTATTACCTTGTCGCCCGAAGTCGGCCGGGCAACCGGCGTGGAAGGCGTCATTAAGCCTAATATTGCGCTGGCGGCTTATTTCACCGTCGCGGCTTTTGGCGATTTGATTGGCGCATGGCTCAGCGAGCGGTTTAGAAGTCGCCGCGTGGTAGCGGGCGCTTATGTTTTCGGCAATATGATATTGGCGATTATCATCATGCAGAACTGGCGATTGGACGCCGTTCAGTTTTATGCGCTCTGCGCCGCGTTTGGGCTTTTCAATCTTTGGGCCATCAGCGGCACGATTGTGGTTGAGCAATTCCCCACAGTTTTGCGCGCCACGGCTTCGACCGCTAGCCTGAATTTTTCGCGCGGCACAATCATCATTTCCAATTTCCTGTTTCTGCAATTTCGGTCCTATGGTATGACGAACAGCCTGTTGGTTATTGGCATGGGGTTTTTCATTCTCGGCCTTCTCGCCGTCTGGCGCCTGCCAGAAACCTATGGCCATTCCCTCGCGGATTGAAGAGACCTATCCGAATCGCCTGTCTTGGTGTAGGCAGGCTTTATGGATCCGGCCCTTTCTAGCCAGCTTGAAAAAGTCCTCGCCCTTGCGGATTCGACGCATGAGGCCGAGGCTGTTGTCGCTGTACGCAAGGCGCGGCAGATTCTGTCGCGTGATGGATTGAGTTTTACCGATCTCGCACGCGCCGCACAGCGCCGGCCAGGGCTGAACCGCGCTTTCTCCTCGATCTTTTCCGGCGCGCAGGCGCATCTGGAAACCCAGATTTTTCAATTGCGCCAGAGGCTCAATGATCTTCAGGTTGATATGCAGGCACAAACGGTGCAGGTGGAATTCTGGCGCCAGCGCGCTGTGGATTTGGAGCAAAACTTCCATAGCGCTCGTTCCGATGCCGAACGCTGGAAACAACTGGCGCGTGAAACCGTCGAAAAGCTATGGGATCTGGGGCAGGGGCAAGAGGTCGAGTTTACCCCGGAACAACCGCCTGTTGCTGAAGATATTCCCGGGCAAAAAACCGCCTGAAATCGCCTCTAAAAAATTGATTTTCACCTTCCCAAAATCCCGCTAAAACAGGCTGCAAGGCCTGATTCTCCTGGCCCAACCTTCCGCCTTGCAACGGGCTATCTGTCGCGAGGCTGTATGAAAAACGTTGCGGTTGTGGGCGCCCAATGGGGCGATGAGGGTAAAGGTAAAATCGTCGATTGGTTATCGCATCGCGCCGATGTCGTGGTGCGGTTTCAGGGCGGACATAACGCCGGCCACACCCTTGTCATCGATGGCACCGAATATAAACTCAGCCTCCTGCCATCGGGCGTCGTCCGCCCGGGCAAGCTCTCCGTCATCGGCAACGGGGTCGTGGTCGATCCGTGGCATCTGCTCAAGGAAATTGAAACCATTCGTGCCAAAGGCGTTGCTGTCACACCGGAGAACCTGATTGTCGCCGAGAATTGCCCGCTGATTTTGCCGGTGCATAGTGCTCTCGACAAAGCGCGTGAAACCTCGCGCGGCGATCACAAAATAGGCACCACAGGACGTGGCATTGGTCCGGCCTATGAAGACAAAGTGGGGCGCCGTGCAATCCGCTTATGCGATTTGGCCGAACCAGATGTACTAAAACTGAAAATCGAGTTCCTGTTGCAGCATCACAATGCCTTGCTGCGTGGTTTTGGTGAACCGGAATTCGCTCCGGCCCAATTGGTCAGCGAGCTTATGGAAATTGCACCGAAGATTTTGCCTTACGCTGCTGCCGTATGGCGGAGGCTGGATGAAGCACGCAAGGATGGCAAATTGATGCTGTTCGAAGG
>Ga0206945_1186_pt1 | contig 11837 bp, 10 predicted proteins | sample Alteio_BWOrgHeat_5_FD_152982 | JGI IMG/M metagenome (GOLD analysis project Ga0206945, IMG submission 152982) | Enriched cells from forest soil in Barre Woods Harvard Forest LTER site, Petersham, Massachusetts, United States -... | ecosystem: Environmental > Terrestrial > Soil > Temperate forest > O... | reverse complement strand
AAGTCGCCAAAGGCCAGGGCGATCGCGGCGAAACCAAGAGCAGAGGGATTCTCGCCAGGATTTTCGGCTAGCTTTTACGCGCGAGCGCATGACAGGGAACGCGGTGGTGAAGACGTCTGCGGCGGCACAGGCGCGAAAGAAATTTCTCCGCTATTTCCCGAAAGGTTTCCGCGACGAGACGTATCTCGAGTGGGAGCGCGATTACAAATGGGAAACGCATGAACGATGGGAAGAAGCGCTCGACCGGGCCGACTTCCAACGGCTCCTGAAAAAGCGCGAGTACGCTGAGGTCGCCGCCCGCGCAGTGCGGATCGAGCAGCAGTCGCGTCACAGCATGATCTTCTCCTTTGAAAAGATGGCGCTGCGCGACGCGGTGAAATCGGCTTCTGGTGCGCGAGCGTTCGCCGACGGACTCTACGATTTCCTGCATGGTGGCGGCAAGATGAAGGCTCGGTTCGAGCGCTGGTGCGCGGTCGTGGAGGCTCTGCCGCGCCGGCAAACGCGCGTGCTGACCTGGCCGCTCGTGACTGTCTTCGGCTTCATCGCGCAACCGGAACAGCATATCTTTCTCAAACCGACCGTCACTAAGCGCGCGGCAGAGGCCTACGGCTTCAACTTTCATTATCAGTCAAAGCCTAACTGGCAGACTTACTCGAGCCTGCTCGAGTTTGGCGAAACGGTCCGGGGCGATCTGCGCGCCCTGCGGCCGCGCGATATGATTGACATCCAATCCTTCCTTTGGGTGCAAGGGTCGGATGAGTATCCGGACTGAGTGACTCCGGGCTGGAAGGGAGGGGTCAGGTCCGACATTTTTGACACTCTCCCGGCTTGACCAACCGGTTAGTTAGGCAGGCGGGGCGTTTTGGAGAAGCTCGAGTTCGTGCCAGCGCGCATATAGGTGCGCGACTTTGTCGCGGGCCGTTTTCAATTGCGTTTCTAACTCAAGCATCTCGGAATGCGGTTTCGTGTAAAAATCTGGCGCGGCGAAGGTGGCTTCCAAGTCCGACACTTCCTGTTCTGCGGCGAGGATATTCGCTTCCATCGATTCCCATTCGCGCTCTTCTTTGTATTTGAGTTTGCGCGGTCTTTCTTTGGGTTTCCTTTGCTCGGTGTCGCTTGCGGCCGGCGCGGTGTTTGAGTCGTTAGGCGAGGCGGGCACGACTCGTTTTTCCAGGTAGTAATCGTAGTTCCCGACATGATAGGTCACACGGCCGTCGCCTTCGAAAGCGAGAATCGAAGTGCAAACCCGATTCAGGAAATAGCGATCGTGACTGACCACGATGACGCAACCGCCGAAGGCGACGAGCGCTTCCTCGAGCAGGCGCAAGGTCCCGAGATCGAGGTCGTTTGTCGGTTCGTCGAGGATCAGGACGTTGCCGCCGCGCTTCAGGATTTTGGCGAGTAATACTCGGCTGCGTTCGCCGCCACTTAGCTGCGAAATTTTGGTGTTGATCCGCTCTTCGCTGAAAAGGAAGCGTCGCAGATAGGCCCGCAAAGTGATGCTTTGCTCGCCGAGGGTGACAGTTTCGCCGCCGCTCCCGACTTCTTCCCAAACCGTTTTCGTATCGTCGAGCAGGAGGCGATTTTGATCGACGTAATTGATTTCGGTCCGCACGCCGATCTCGACCTCTCCCCTGGTCGCGGGCAGTTGCTGGAGAATGACTCTGAGAAGAGATGATTTGCCAAGGCCGTTGCGACCGACAACACCGAGGCGTTCCCCGGCCACGAGATTGAGATTCACTTGTTGAAAAAGGGTGCGGCCACCCAGCTCCAGACTCACGTCGCGTAATTTGATGATCCGATTCGCGAGCTTCGGCGGCGTCGGGATGATTAGTTCGACGTCTAGCTCCGCTTCCGGCGCTTCCTGCGCAGCCATCTCGAAATAACGCTCCACCCGGTCGACCGATTTCGTCCGGCGGGCACGGGGCGCTTTTCGCACCCATTGCAGTTCGCGTTTCAAAAATTTTTCTCGTTTATGTTCCTGCATTTCCTCGACCGCTTTTCGCTGGGCGCGGGCGAGCAGGTAATCAGTGTAATTGCCGTTGTAACTGATGAACTGGCCGCGCGAGAGCTCGACAATCCGCGTCGCTACCCGATCGAGAAAATAACGATCGTGGGTGACGAACAAACAGGTGCCGGAATAACGCGCTAGAAAATCCTCCAGCCATTCGATCGAGCCGGTATCGAGATGGTTGGTCGGCTCGTCGAGAATCAGGAAATCGGGACGCGCGAGCAACGCCCGGCAGAGCGCGACGCGACGTTTCTCCCCGCCGGAAAGTGTGCCGACGATCCGATCGGGCTCCGGCGCGTGCAGATTCGTGATCAGCGACTTGATCCGATGCTCCAAATTCCAGCCGTCGACCTGGATGATTTTGTCCAGGAGGGTGGCGCTGAGCGGGCTATCTCCAGGGAGACGTTCGTATTCGGTGATGAGATCTAGAATTCGCTGGGCGCCGCTGAGAATGTTTGCGTGGACTGTGGCCGCATCATCGAGCCCGGATAGTTGCGGCATGTAACCGGTAACAAGATCACGCTGACGTGTGAATTCGCCGGAATCGGGTTGGGATACGCCCGCGGCAATGCTGAGGAAGGTAGATTTCCCGGAGCCGTTGCGGCCGACCAGTCCTATATGTTCGCCTTCGGTAAAGGCCATGGTCGCGCCGTCGAGAACGACCTGGGCGCCGTATCTGACGGAAAGATTATTCGCGCTCGCGATGACTGCGCCTGACGTCTCGGCCATGGGAACCTCGAAGGTCGAGCGGGCAACCCGCCCCCGCAAGGCTACTCCGAAAGCGGTCGCGAGCGGTCGGCGGGGCGGGAACTAAGCCCAGCTCGAGCACGGCATCGTGAAAGGCAGATCTTCGTCTCCGTCAGCGTGCTGTTTCCCAAGCAAATTCCAAAGACACGGACGACACGGCGGTCGTCCCTCCAAAGTCCGCTGAGACAGCGGACGCTACAATGTCATCGATATCGCGGTCGTCGGCTTTGTATGTGGCCAAGTTCCTCGTCGCCGGGATCACCGATTTGACTCGACCTTCCCAGGTCTCTGGCTTCGCCCGTGCGCTGCACGTCCTATGTCGCCACTACCCAGCTCGCTCCATTCAGCCACAACCAGCACAATGGTCGGAGGTACCCAGCTCGGAATTTGTTAATTCCGCCAATCCTGCCTAGTTAATATGATGCCGGAGGAAGCGACGCCGAAGCGCCTTGAGATCGGGCATGTCCTCTTCATCGATATCGTTGGTTACTCGAGGCTGTTAAGCGACGCCCAGGCGGAGGCTTTGCACGAGCTGAACCATCTGGTGCGCGAGACAGACGCGTTCCGCGAAGCGGATACAGCCGGCAAACTCATTTCTCTTCCGACCGGTGACGGTATGGCGCTGGTGTTCACTAATTCGGTCGAAGCGCCGGTCGAATGCGCGCTCGAGTTGAGCCAGGCGTTGCGCCGAAAACCGAGTCTCCCCGTCCGCATGGGAATTCACAGCGGCCCGGTCCATCAGGTTGCGGACGTCAACCAACGAAACAATGTCGCCGGTGCCGGCATCAATATCGCCCAGCGCGTGATGGATTGCGGCGATGCCGGGCATATTCTCATCTCAAAACGTGTGGCTGACGATCTTGCGCAGTCGCGCCGCTGGCAGCCTTATCTGCACGATCTCGGCGACGCGGAAGTGAAACATGGCGTGGTCGTTTCGGTCGTGAATCTTTACGCGGATGTGATTGGCAATCCCAATCCACCGGCAAAATTCGGCGGCGGCAGATCCGATGGATCTCAACCGCGCGAGATGAAACAGCCTCACTCTTACAGCCCGCTTGTTTACCTCATCCCGATCGTGGCCCTGATCATTCCCGCGATGATTTTTGCACCGGCCATTCTGAAGTCGGTGAATAAGGAGAAAGCCACGCCACCGCCAGTTGCGAGTCCGCCGGCAATATCCCAACCGGCTGCATCGGGGACGCCTTCGTTAGGCGACCAAATCACGAACATGGTGTCGAAGAGTGTCGAAGAGCAGTTGAAGAAGATTCCGGACGAAATCAAAGCTGCGACAAACAAGGCATCGGCAACGCCAGCGGCGTCGCCAAGTCCGGAGCAAAGCGAAACGCCGGAACCGAAGGAAAGTCCGTAGGAATTTTTCTTCGTAGTTGTAGCGTGCGCTGTTTGATTCCCTCGCAGCCCGCTCGTTGACCGCTACCTCGCGGCTTCCCGTCTATGTCGCTCACCCCAGTCGCTTCATTCAGCGCAATCCGGCGACCGATTTTCCGCTGGGGCAGCGCACCCTACAACATCAGCGCGTTCGCGACGCGTACGTGTTCTTTGGTCCGATTCAGAGTAGGATCCCGCATGCAAAAAATTACCCCTTTTCTTTGGTTTGACTCGCAGGCGGAGGAGGCGGTCGGGTTTTATCTCTCCGTTTTCAAAGACGGAAAGATCATCAGCAAGGCGCATTACCCGGAGAATGGGCCGCGACCAGCGGACATGGTGATGACAATCGCCTTCGAGATGAATGGGCAACAATTCGTGGCGCTCAATGGCGGTCCTGGCTTTCCCTTTACCAACGCAGTCTCACTGGTGGTGAACTGCGCGTCGCAGGAGGAGATCGATTACTACTGGGAGAAGCTAGCCGCGGATGGCGGCGAGCACATCCAGTGCGGTTGGCTGAAGGATAAGTTCGGAATGCCGTGGCAGATCTGTCCGCGGCAAATATGGGATTGGCTGAACGGCAAAGATCCCGCGCGCGTGCAACGGGTCACGGCCAAGGTCTGGCAGATGGAGAAGCTCGACCTGGCCGAACTGGAACGCGCGGCCGCAGGTTGACCCTTTAAGTTATCAACAATTCGCTTGGCCTTTGGTATGCCCTTTCGCCTTACTGAGTTTCCTGGTTGCCCTTTTCCGGAAGCGTAGCGCTGCTCAAGTCCAGACTGAGGTTCGAATGATCAAGAAAGCGGGGAGTGAGATAAACGAATCCACGAAATCAGCACGCGAGTTCCTGCGCAAACACGGTTTTATTAGCAAGGACAACAAGCTCGGCAAGCACTACCGCTAGAGTGCGAGGATGGTTATGAAGTCCTTCGTCAAATCTTTCTACCGCTGAGTTCTGCTGATTTTCGTAACGCTATTGTTTCCGGAGTTTGCGACCCAGATGCTGGTGCCGTCGGAAATAATTCCCCATGGGTACGCCGGCACAGCATAGATCTTTCGCGGAGGACTACCAGGTCGTAACACGGTAACTGTGTTCTCGTACAGGTTGGACACCCACATGTAACTATCATTGAACGCAATGCCAGTTGGAAATGAACCAACCGGAAATGTCCGTTCGATCATCCCATCTCTGGCTCGTAATTGCGTAACGGTGCCGTCTTCCCAGTTCGTAACGAAAACACTACTCCCATGAAAAGTGATGCCTAGAGGATCCACGCCAACTGGTATGTCAGAGATGCGCTTGCCATCGCTAGCCCGCAGGATCGTAACAGTATTATAGCTCGAGTTAGAAACCCAAATCTTCTCGCCATCAAACGTGACGTAGCGTGGGTCGCGTCCGACACTAAACGTGCCTACTATTGCCCCATCGCTGGTTTGTAACTCTGTTACCGTTCCGGTATGCTGGTTTGGCACACGCTGGTTTGTCACCCAAAGGTTTGTGCCATCAAAGACAATCCCAGACGGGTTTTTCCCCGCGCGGAAGGTTCCAAGGAGAGCTCCATCACTCGCCCGAAACTTCGCCACACTGTCGTCCAGCTCCAGGGTGACCCAAATATTCGCACCGTCGTAAGCAAGTTGTAGCGGACCGCCGCCCGCAGGGAAGGTGCCCTCCAACTCACCATCGCTCGCTCGCAGCTTGGTCACGTCATTGCTGAGAGAATTTGCCACCCAGATACTGCTGCCATCAAAGGCAAGCCCTATCGGAGAAGTGCCGACGGGAAAAACTTCAACACCGGCGGAATTGCTGATTCCTTTCGCAAACGCCCCGTTTGCAAAAAGAACAGCTAGCAGAAGTGCAGGTATAACGGCTAAGGCACGAATAACTTTGCATCTCACGGGGGCGGAGCGGGGTTGGGGTTTCATGTTATTCGTATAGGCTCCTACCCATGGCAAAGTCAAGCATATCGTTGGCGGGGATTCGTGGATTGGCTTGCTCATGCTTGTTTCGCCAAATCGCAGATTCACAAGTCATGCCCAGTGCGCGATGCTAACGCTATGAAACAGGGCTTCGCGGTATTAGTCATGGCATTAGCAGTTGGATTGGCAACGAGCGTGGCGGAGGAGTCGGAACAAGCGGCGGCAAAGAAAAAGAAAGCCACCTCGGGCGAGTTATTCGAGACCATCGCCCGCATGGACCGGATGGTGTTCGATGCTTTCAATGCTCATGACCTCGAGCGATTGATGGCGCTGTTTACGGGCGATCTTGAGTTCTACGACGATGGCAGCGGATTAAAGAATTACTCGGGAACGAAGGACGACTTCGTGAAGGTATTCCACGATGTGCCGGACCTGCACCGCGAGCTGTTAAAGGAGACGCTCGAGGTTTATCCGGTGCCGGGCTACGGCGCGATCGAGATAGGGGAACATCGTTTCTGCCATCAGGAAAACGGGAAACAGGACTGCGGTGTCATGAAGTTCGCAATGGTGTGGCAACGAACGGGCGAGACTTGGAAATTGGCGCGGGTCCTGAGTTATGCGCATTAGCGCGACGCGGCGTCGAGCGCCGCCTCATGATAAGTTTCTTCGAGATCTGCGCGCGGTTCGTGCCCTCCTAAGTGCATTACGTCTGCGGCCGAAGGATTCGCTCGATCGCTTCTTGTAATTGCCCCCAATTCACGGGTTTGGTCAGGTGTTCGGCAAATCCGGCAATTCTGGTCGCGGCGACATCGCTTTCCATGCCGAAGCCACTTAGGGCGATTCCTTTGAGCGGCCGTAACTGACGTAAGTCTCGCATCAGCTGCAGCCCATCGCCGTCGGGCAAGCCAAGATCGCTGATGACCAACTGGAAATGCTCTTTTGCCGCTAACTCCTTCGCTTTGGCTACGGTCGCGGCGTGGTGAATGCGGTAACCGGCTTTCTCGAGCATTCGGCGCATGATCTCGGCGCTATCAGCGTGGTCTTCGACGAGCAGAATATCTGCGGGTTGGCTCTTTGGTGCATGGTTCGAGGGCGGGACGAGTGCGCCGACCTCAGATCTTTTCATCGTCTTTAGGACAATGGTAAATGTCGCTCCGGTATCCGGCCCATCGCTATAGACTGAAAGCTGACCGTGATGGAGGTCGATCAGGCGTTTGCAGATCGCAAGACCAAGACCGAGGCCGCCGTAGAGATTAGTCATGGTTCGACCGCCCTGCTCGAAAGCGTCGAAAATGCGTGGCAACAGCTCTGACTCAATCCCCATGCCGGTATCTGTGAATTCGATCAGGATGTCCTCGCCCTTGTTCCGGGTCTTAATGAGCAGTTCTCCTCCGGCTGGAGTGAACTTCACCGCATTCTTAATGATGTTCCAAAAGACCTGCTGAAGCCGCGAGGCATCGGCGAGCGCATAATGTTTTTTCGCGCGCAGATCCTTGCTCACCGCGATGCGCTTCTCGACTAACTCGTTCGCGGAGACACCCAGAGCGTGTTCAAGCGACGCGTTGATATCCATTACGCTAAGGCTCAGCTCGAGCTTGCTATTAGTGATCCGGGTCAGGTCGAGTAAGTCATCGATCAGTCGCGCTTCCAGCTCGATGTTCCGGCGCACGGTTTCAATATCTGAGACGACATCCTCGGGCAGCCGGCGATCCTGTTGCAGCATGCCAACCATCATCAGCACCGGAGTCAAAGGCGTCCGGAGCTCGTGGGAGAGCATGGCCAGGAATTGATCTTTGGCGCGGTTGGCTTCCTCGGCCTGAATCCTGGCCCGGCTCACCGTGGCGAGCGCACTCTCCCGTTCCGCGAGGAGATTGCGCACTTCGCGCTGCCGTCGGCGGGCCCGCAAGGCGACAGTTGTCGCCGCCACCAGCGTGACCGTGCGAAGTGGTCGTTCCAACAGAGATACGTTGGCCGCCGGTCCAAAGATTTCGAGCGCATGGATGCTGGCTCGATCTCCACCACCTGGAGCACTGAGGATAATCACCGGAATGTCGGACCAGGGAGGTTGTTCCCCAAGTCGTTGCAAAAGTGCCGGCAATTGCCGCGGCACCAGCGCTTCCTCGGCAATTAAGAGTGCGTTGGTCTCATCGGAGAAGCGTCGCGTCAGGTCGAGCAGGTCATTGGCAATTTCCGCCCGGATCCCAGATCGCTGGAGCGCCCCGACCGCGAGCGAAGCGTCGCGCCCGATCGGCGCCAGGACCAGGACGCCGCCGTTGCCGTCACTTTGCTGGCACTTTCCGGGTTTTGCCTGGACCACCTTTTGTCCCTTCTGCCTTTGTCGGCACGCCGGTAAAAATGCCGTGATACTTGTCCAGTGGCGGACCGACAGTTATGCCAGACCTATCCACCTTGAGCTCCCGGATCGTTGTCTCGTGTTTGCCCGTTCGCTTTTTGATGACCGACACAACTTTGTGCACCGAGCCCTCTGCCTCGAAGAATCGGAGGGCGAGCACCGTATCGGCCAGGTAAGTCAGATCAATCGGGGCTTGCATCTGACCAAGAAAACCCTGGGGTGACAGGACAAGGATAGTTACTACTCCCTGCTGGTTGAGATAGGTTAGTAATTCATGTAATTGCAGGTTGAGCGAGCGCTCATCGCCCATGGCATGGAGGTAGCCATTCAAACTATCGAGGTAAACCATTCGCACTTTCTCTTCGCCTACCGCCTTCAAGACCTCGCAGGCCAGCTCGCCGGGAGATAGTTCCGCGGGGTCTACCTGCCGGGCCCGGATCGTTCCGCGGTCGATAAACTCTTCCAAGCCAAGATTAAGACCTCGGGCTCGTTCGTAGAGAACGTTCAGGCTTTCATCAAAAGTGTACATGAGCACCTTTTCGCCGCGCCTGGCGGCCGCGACCGCATACTTCATCGCGAGGGTCGACTTACCTGTTCCCGGCGGGCCGGTAATGAGGTTGCTCGTCCCGCGAGCGAGCCCGCCGCCCAGCAACTGGTCAAGCCCTTTTACTCCGCTCGAAATATTTTCCGGCTCGAATCGATGCCGATGTTCCGCCGCGATCAACCGCGGGAAGACCCGCAAGCCTCCAGTGGAGATGGCAAAGTCATGGTGTCCTCCGCGATAGGTCGAACCACGCATTTTGCGGATGTTCAGGCGCCGTCGCTCGGCCCCATAGGATGGCGTGATCTGCTCCAGGATAATTACCCCGTGGGCCAGACTTTGTACATGTGAGTCCCGGCCGCCGCTAATCGTATCGTCGAGCAGCAGAGTGGTGCAATTTCGGCCGGCGAAGTATTGCTTTAGAGCCAGGATCGCGCGGCGATATCTTAAAGATGTTTGCGCCAGTAGTCGCAGCTCCGAAAGCGAGTCAAACGCCACTCGTCGCGGCTTGGCCCGATCTATTGCTTCGAGTAGGAACCTGGTTGTTTCAGTCAACTCGACTTCGGAAGGATGAAACAAGCTGCTTTGGGCCTCGAGGGCGATCTTTTCGTCCAGAGCCGAAAGCTCGACGATCTCCAACTGGTCAAGATTCCACCCGTGCGATTGCGCTACTTCCTCGATCTCGTCTCGCGTCTCGGAAAGACTGATGTAGAGAGACTTTTCGCCCGCGTTCGCTCCGTTGAGAAGAAATTGCAGTGCCAGAGTCGTTTTTCCCGACCCAGGCTCTCCTTCGATCAGGTAAAGTCGGCGGCCCGGCAGACCTCCATAGAGGATATGATCGAGCCCCGGGATACCAGTTGGTACTTTGCTGACCGTGCGCTTACGCGCGTTCTCATTCATAGGATTTCAATCGGGTATTCAGGGCGAACAAGATCGAGCGAACCAAGCAGAGCGGAAAGCCCGAATTTGGGAGCTTCCGCCAGTTTCAAACTCGCCACCGGGCGCATTCGCGTTTCTCTAATATCGAAAGCCGACCAGCCGCAGGTCGTAGCTGCTTGCCTATCAATATGAAGCGACTCGTCGCGAGCGTGGACGTGACCTCGCGATGGTATGACGACCAGCCGTAATTCATGTGCGGTGGCGGAATGAGGTCAGCTCTTTCTCAGCACCACAAGATCCTTTAGGACTTCTTCGCTGTGAACTTCAGGGTTCACCTTCAGGTAAACTCTCGCGATCTTGCCATCAGGGTTAATCAGGAAGGTATTCCGCGCCGCCATTTTGAATCCGTTGCGTTCCATCACTGACCCGTAGTCGGCGATGGTCTTAAGTTGCGGGTCGGCGAGGAGTTTGAAATTGAGCCCTTCCTTTGCACAAAAATCCTTGTGCGATTGGGCGGAGTCAGCACTTACGCCGACAATGATCGCGCTCTGGTTCTGATACTTCGCCAGGTCGCGTTCGAAGTTGTGTGCCTCGGCCGTACAACCGGGGGTGAAATCCTTCGGATAAAAATAGAGCACAACCCATTTGCCCTTAAAATCCTTCAAACTCACGGTCGGGCCCTCTGCGCTTGGCAGAGTGAAATCCGGGGCTGCCTGTCCTACTTGGGGCTGCGCCTTTTCTGTCCCGGCTCCGTGCAAGGCGTTAAATGCCACCGCACTGAACAATACGGTCATAAGTCTTTTGCTTATCATAAGTGCCAGCTTACCGCTTCGCCGTCGCGACGCGAGGGGCTTCTTGCGGACGAGATTCGCGGCGAATCTTAGTCAGATTAAAACTATCTCCCGGGGTCTTCAGTCAGTGCGGCGCTTGATCGTCTTGCTGGAGCTGGGCCAGTTTCTCTTCTGCGCGAGCGACGTCGGACTTACGGGCGCTGCCGAGGGTGAGGAGTAGGCGCTGGCGGCGAAGATTGGCTGCTGCGGCGTCGAGCTGCGCCTGGTGATAATTCGCTTCCGCAGTCTGCGCGGCGGTAGTGGCCTGGGCTAATGCAGCCGCCGCGGCATCAACTTCTGACTGAGTTGCCTGGCCGGCGGCGAAACGCGTTTTCGCCGCGGTCACTTGTTCTTGCGCGGCGATCATTTGCGCCTTCGCGAGCTGTGACTCCAGCCGGACGACGCGTAACCCTTGCTGCTCCGCTTCCACCTTCGAGAGGACACCGTTCTTGACCAAACGTGTGTCAGCGGCAGCGTCTTTCTTCGCCTCCTCCAATTGTCGGGTGAGCTTCGCGGCGTCCAATGGGGTTTTGGCGTTTTCCTGCGATTCATCCGACCCGGGTTCACTTTCCCATGGTTTAACCAACAACGGCGGCTCGATGTCGAAGGAAGTCTCGTCATCGGATTTCGGCGGCACGGTCTGCTCCTGGGCGAGCAGCGAACTCAGCGGCAGACTAACGACTGCAGCCAGTGCCACGGCCCATCTCCCTAGGGGGCGAGCACACATCTTTGAATCTCGCTGATTCGATCTCTAAGGAAAGCTCGAAAGCAGGAAGAAATCGGGGAATACTTTCAAAGCCAGGGAGATTTCCTGGGGTACTCAATGCGTGTGACTACAAGCCTGATTCATAGCTTTGCTTCGGGCATCCTTGGGTCACCTGCTTCACAAGATTCAGCGATGTCGCATCGCTTCCCCGGGGGGTTCCACTCTGATTTTCAAATTGAATTTAATCCTGCGTTCCTGTCCGCTTTCGCACCGACTCGTTCCGCGCCGCGCTTTCCTTGGCGATTTGAATCACGGTCCTGACGTAGTCGGTTGAGCTTTCGAGCGCGTCCAGGGCGGCGTTGATTTGTGTCTCATCGAGATCGACAAGGTGCAGCCCCGACTCCGGGAACCTGAGCTTACCGCTCTCCGCGTAGTGAATGAGCATAGGCAGCTCGGATGCGAGATGATCG
>Ga0206945_1183_pt1 | contig 12006 bp, 11 predicted proteins | sample Alteio_BWOrgHeat_5_FD_152982 | JGI IMG/M metagenome (GOLD analysis project Ga0206945, IMG submission 152982) | Enriched cells from forest soil in Barre Woods Harvard Forest LTER site, Petersham, Massachusetts, United States -... | ecosystem: Environmental > Terrestrial > Soil > Temperate forest > O... | reverse complement strand
CTTGTTGGCGGTGGGGGTTTTGCCGAAGACGAGCAGTCCGCTGGTCTCCTTGTCGAGCCGGTGGATGATGGCGAGCGCGGCCCAGCGCGGTTCGCGGTGGCGCAGCCAGTCGTAGATGCCCTCGCCGGCAAAGGGGCCGGGCGCATGGGTGTTCCACCCCGCGGGCTTGTTCACGACGAGCAGGTGTTCGTCCTCAAAGACGACGCAGGGTGGCGCGGGGTTTTTCATTCACCAAAAATGCCAGTCGCCGCGCCAGACGATCCACACGCCCAGCAAGAAATTGGTGATGGCATGGGCGGTCATGGCATCGCCGAGGCGGTTCTTGCGGAGGACCAGAAATTGAAACGCCATGCCGCACAGGATGGCCGCCAGCCATTCGACGTGCGAGAAGCCGAACACGATGGCGGTGCCCAGAAACGGCAGCCAGCCAAACCGGTTCAGCGGCACGGATTCAAACTGCGGGGCCGCCAGCGACCGGTACACGAAGGAGCGGTAAAAGACCTCTTCCAACGGCGGCACCACGAGCGTGGAGCCGATGATGCGGGTGAGGATGAAGAGCCACGCAAGGCCGGAACCGCCGCCGAACGCGGTGTTGGGATTCCATGCTGCGCCTGCCTTGATGAATTTGGGATAGTAGTCATCGAGGCCGACCCAAATGGCGAATACCGCCACGCCCACGACCACCGCCTCCCAGCTAAAGGCCCAGCGCATCTCGGTCACCAGCGGGTACATGATCCAGATGAGGCCTGCGCCGATGAGGGTCTTGACGAGGTATAACCAGAATTCCGAGCCGGCGAAAATTTTTCCCTGGCCGGCAGTGAGCAAAAGGAAGAGGCCGAACGGCGCGACGCGGGCCAATACAGGGGAGGCCGCCAATTTTTGGCGCAGCAAATTCATCGATCGTCACAGGCGCAACTGGACGATCTTACCCTCCCAGAGCAGGGTGACGCTGTTAGGGGTGATGGCTTTGACGATGCCTTCGCCGTTTCCATCCGCCACATGGTCGCCCACATAGACCATGCGGCCGTCGATGATGGCGGCCGGCTTGTCGGGGCGGTAAAGGACGCCTTCGAGCCGGACATTTGGCGTTGAGGGGACGGTGATGTCGGGCGACGGCTGCGGCGCGGCGGGCGCCAGCGGCTGTCCCACGCCCTGTTCCGTCGTCGGTGAAACATAAGGCGTCAGGGGTTTCACGACGTACTCCGTATGTGCGGACGCAGGCGCCTGGCTCACCGATGGGGCGGCGGAAGCGTTCGGGGCCGCGGCGGCAGGGCCGGGCGGGGCGGATTGCGCCCGGTGCAGGTACCAGATTCCGCCGCCGGAAATGATGGCGGCGAGCACCAGACAGGTCAGCGCCAGCGGCCAGAGTTTGGAAGGCGGCGCGGCGGGGGCGACTTGCATGGGCGCGCGCGGGGCCGGGCTTGGGGCCTGGCTTTGGGCCTGCTTTTCCTGGGCCTGTTTGTCTTGCGCCTGTTGGGCGCGTTTCAGGGCATCGTTGATCAGGCTCATACGTTGACGCGTCCTTCTAACTCACGGATGGCGCGGCCGACCATCGAGAAGTCGATGCGGTCGCGTTGGGCGACAAAACCGGCGAGCAGCGCCTTGTCGCAAAGCGCGTTGACCAGGCGCGGAATGCCCTGGCTGTAATGTTTGATCCGCCAAAGGGCCGGCGCGGTGAAGTAGGGCGCGCCGCTGCCGCCGGAGACTTCCAGGCGATGCTGCACGTACTGGCCGAGCTCCTGAAAGTTCAGGGCGCGGAGGTGATAGCGCACGGTGATGCGCTGGCGGAGCTGGCGCAGGCCGGGGGCGTTGAGCCGGTCGCGCAACTCGGGCTGGCCCATGAGCACGATCTGCAGCAGCTTGCGGTTGTCGGTCTCCAGGTTGGAAAGCAGGCGCACCTGTTCGAGCAGGTTGTCGGTCAGGTCCTGCGCCTCGTCCACGATTAGCAGGCAGTCGCGGTTCTGCTCGGCCTGCGCCAGCAGGAACTGGTTGATGGCGGCGACGGTCTCGAGGCGGTCCAGGCCGCGCACGTTGAGGCCGAATTCCATCGCGATGGCCTCCATGAGCTGGTTGGCGTCCAGGATGGGGTTCAGGATGAGTGCGGTGGCGACGCTGGTATTAAGATGTTCGAGCAATGCGCGGCAGAGGGTGGTCTTGCCCGCGCCGACCTCGCCTGTGAGCTGGACAAAGCCCTTGCGCTCGCGAATCCCGTAAAGCAGATGGTTGAACGCTTCACGGTGCTTGGCGGTGTAGAATAGAAACCGCGGGTTTGGCGTCAGGTCAAACGGCGGCTCGGTCAGCCCGTAATATTCCAAATACACAGGGCCCTTTTAGCAGAAAAAGTGCCGATTGAAAGCAAAAGGTGCGTCCAGCCCGGGATTATGGCCTCACCACTCGATGACGGCCGCGCCCCAGGTCAGGCCCGCGCCGAAGGCGACGATCAAAATCAGGTCGCCGCGCTGGATCTTGCCGGACCGCACCGCCTCGTCCAGGCCGATGGCTACGGACGCCGCGGAGGTGTTGCCGTATTTGTGGAGATTGACGAAAAGCTGCTCAGGCGTGGCGTTCAGGCGTTCCCCGACGGCATCGATGATGCGGCGGTTGGCCTGGTGGGGGATGATGCACTTGATGCGGGTGATGTCGATCTCACACCGGGCCAGCACCTCGTTGGCGGCGCTGCACATCGCCTGCACGGCGTTCTTGAAAGTCTCCTTGCCGTCCATGCGCAGGAAATGCAGCCCGTCCAGGACGGTCTGCTGGGAGGCGGGTTGCATGCTGCCGCCGCCGGGCATGGAGAGCAGGTCGGCCTTGCAGCCGTCCGCGCCCAGCACCGTGGTGAGCAGGCCGTGCGAATTCGGCCGGTTCTGCAAGATGACCGCCCCGGCGCCGTCGCCGAAGAGCACGCAGGTGTTGCGGTCCTTCCAGTTGGTGATGGAGGAAAGTTTCTCGGCGCCGATGACCAGCACCGTCTCGTGCGTGCGCGCGGTGATGAAATTCTGGCCCACTTCCAGCGCGTAGAGGAAGCCGGAGCAGGCGGCCTCGATGTCAAAGGCCGGCACGCGCCGCGCGCCGATCTTTTGCTGGACCAGGCAGGCCGTGTTGGGGAAGGGCATGTCCGGCGTGATGGTGGAGACGATGATGAGGTCGATCTGGTCGGCGGTGATGCCGGCCATCTTCATGGCGCGCTCGGCGGCCTTGGCGGCAAGGTCGGAGGTGAACTCATTCACGGCGGCGATGCGCCGCTCCTTGATGCCCGTGCGCGAAGTGATCCACTCGTCCGAGGTCTCGACAATCTTTTCGAGCTCGGCGTTGGTGAGGATCCGCTCGGGCACATACGAACCGACTCCGGTGATGGAGCAGCTCCGGCCCTCGAAATTATGTTTGGCGCGGGGATTTTTGAATGGGCGATGATGAGTAGTCATGCGTGAACGGGAGCGTTTGGCGCGGGCGCGGCCAGCTTGGCGTTGGCGGCGGCGATTTCCTTTTCGACACGTTTGTTGATGCCGTGGCCGATCTCCTCGACGGCCACGCGGATGGCACTGGCGATGGCGCGTTCGCGCGAGGAGCCGTGCGCCTTGATGACGACGCCGTCCAGGCCCAGCAGCACCGCGCCGCCGTAGACTTCCGGGTCGAGCCGGCGCTTGAGGCCGTCGAACGCGCCCTTGGCCAGCAGCGCGCCCATCTTGCGGACGGGGCTGGCCTTGATCTCGGTCTTGAGGATGTGGCCGATGGCGCGGCTCAGGCTCTCGGCGGTCTTCAAAACGATGTTGCCGATGAACCCGTCGCAGACGACCACGTCCACGTTGTCGTTGAAGAGGTCGAAGCCCTCGGCGTAGCCGATGAAATTGAGGTCGAGCTGGCTGCAAAGCCGGGCGGCCTCACGCGTGAGGTCGTTGCCCTTGGTTTCCTCGGAGCCGTTGCTCAGCACGCCCACGCGCGGCCGGGCGACGCCGAGGATGGCCTGCGCGTAGATGTTGCCCATGACGGCGAATTGCGCCAGGTGCAGCGGCTCGGCCACGGCGTTGGCGCCGGCGTCGAGGAGGATGAAATCCTGGGTGCGCGAGGGCATGCGGCAGGTGATGGCGGGGCGTTCCACGCCGGTCAGCCGGCCAAGTTTCATGGAACCGGCCACCAGCGCGCCGGTGTTGCCGGGGGAGATGATGGCGTCGGCCTTGCCTTCGCGGACGAGTCCGATGGCGCGGACGAGGGAGGAGTCTTTTTTCTTGCGGATGCCTTCGAGGGGCTTGTCATCCATGGTCAGCACCTCGCTGGCGTGGATGATTTCGACGCGGGGATCGGCCAGTCCGCTGCTTGCCAGCGCGGCCTTGATTTCCGGTTCCCGGCCCACCAACAAGATGTTGGTGATGGCGGGATTCTTTTCGAGAGCCAGTTTAACGCCCAGGACGGCAACGGTACAACCGTGATCGCCGCCCATGGCATCCACTGCGATTCGCATAAAATGGAAAAACGCGGAACCCTACCGGATGCCGCGCAGACCGGAATTAAGCGCCGACGTTGACGCTCAACACCTGGCGGCCCTTGTAAAAGCCGCATGCCGGGCACACACGGTGCGGCACATACGGCGCATCGCATTGCGGGCACTTGCTCAACTGCGGGAGCTTGAGGACACTGTTGTAAGCCCGGCGCATGCGCTGACGGCTTCGAGACGGTTTTCTTTTAGGAACGCCCATATTAAAATTTTAGTTTATTCAACTCTTCCCAGGCGGATTTTTCCGCTTGAGTCTGCCCTGATTGGGCGCTTTTCTTCGGTTTACCGGCCTGGCTGGCAGGCAGTCCGGGGCAATCTGGCTTGCACAACGGACGTTGCGGCAACTCCAGCAGAATATCTTCCCTAATGAACGGCGTCAAGTCCACGCAATCATTGTTTATGGGCACGGATTCATCGCCTTCCAGGGGCAAATGGCAGGCCCAAGGGTCCAATTTGAGCTTCTGCCGGAAGGGCTTGAGGCACCGGGCGCATTCGCAGTCCAGCTCTAGCCGCAGGGAACCCTGTACCAGGATGCCGTCTTCCACGCTCTGGGCGGTCAGTTCGTAGGCCAGGGGCTTGACGGCGTGGATCAACTCGTCGAAACTGGCCAGATTGAGTTCCTCGGCGGTCAGTTCGCCCTCGAGTTCCAATTCTTCCCGTTCGATGTGGCGGAGATTGATGAGGAGAGCCATAGATGGTCCTTTATAACGTTTGACCGCGGCCCTTGCCGGCGGTTCATGGATTTACAGGAACTTTTTCGACAGCGCCTTGCGCACGGGGATGGGGACAAATTCGCTCACATCGCCGCCCAGCCGGGCGATTTCCTTGACGATGCGCGAGCTCAAGAAGGTGTAGGTATCCTTGGGCATCATGAAAATAGTCTCGATCTGGCCGTTGAGCTTGCGGTTCATGAGCGCTAACTGAAATTCAAACTCGAAGTCCGATACGGCGCGCAGCCCGCGCACCACCGCGATCGCCTTGCACTCGGACGCGTAATCCATCAGCAGGGTGTCGAAGGAATCGATTTCGATGTGGGGGATTGCGCGCACGGACTGGCGCACCAGTTCGAGCCGTTCGCGCAGGGTGAACAGCGGTTTTTTGCTCTCGTTGGTGGCCACGGCCACGATGACACGGTCGAACAGCTTGGCCGCGCGCTGGATGACATCCAGGTGGCCGTTGGTGAGCGGGTCGAAACTGCCGGGATAAATCGCCGTACGCATAAGGGGAGTTTAGCGCAGGGAGGGGAACATTCAACATTCAACATTCAACATTCAACGCCCAACACCGGGGGAAACAACCCTGCTACAGCATTTCAATAAATCTTGTAGCCGCCGATAGCTTTCCCATTCGCTCGAAATGGTTGTCAAACTGTTGCTCGCTATGTACAATCAACTACCCGCTTTGAGTAGCAGCAAAGCGGGTAGTTGATAGGGTTAATAAACGGCAACCTTCTTGTTCAACACTTCCAAACCTGCGGCCACGGTTTAACTTGAACCGGTTTAGTTCAAGTTCGCGTCGATTCGTGAAATTCGCGGATGAAGCCGCGGTGTGTCTCGGCGCAAACGTATTGCCCCGGCGTTGCCGTTGCGGCATCATGCCATCGTGACGCAGTCCAGTGTCAGGCCAAATTTATTGCGGTTCGAACGGTCGGATTTCCACCGGCTGCTGGCGGCGCTTGCCGCGGCGCTGCTGCTGCATCTGCTCGTCTATGGCGGTTACCGGGCCGAAAAGGCCTATCACTGGATGGAACGGATTCCCGTGCCCCATTGGCTGACCCGCGCGAAGCAAAGACTCGCCATTCCGATGGTGGCCCAAAAGCCCGTTGAGCACGAGATCCCGCTGACCTTCGTCGAGGTCAACCCGGACCAGACCGTGACCGCCGCGCCGAAGAACGCCAAGTACTATTCCAGCAAAAGCTCCCGGGCCGCCAACCCGGATGCCGCCAAGGCATCCAATGTGCCGAAAATCACCGGCAAGCAGGAGGAAGTGGTCAAGACCGAGGACGCGGTGCGTTCCAAGATGTTTCCCCTGCAACCGTCCGCCCGCGCCCAGCCGCAGGAACAAACCCCGCCGCGAACGGAATCGCAATCGCAGTCCAAGGCGCAGGAATCACCCACGGCCGGGGATTTGGCTTTTGCCCGGGCGGAAGCCGTTTTGCGCCAGGAACAACTTCAGCAGCCCAGCCCGCCGCAACCCAAGCCGCGGACCGTCGCCGAGGCGCTGTCGCGTCCGGAGAACCAGCAACTGGCCGGCGAACGGATGAAGCAGGAGGGCGGCGTGGATCAGCCCGCTCCGTATGCTACGCTGGATGTGGCCGGCACGTCCTTTGGCGAATATGACCATGAACTCATCCAGGCCATCCAGACCCGCTGGTATACATTGCTGGATGAACAAAAATTGACCCGCCTGACGGGCCGGGTGGTGCTGGAGTTCCATCTGCACGACGATGGCACCATCACTGACATGACCGTGCAGGAAAGCACCGTGGATGAACTGCTTGGCGCGTTGTGCCAGCGCGCGGTGATCGATCCCGCGCCCTATGCGCCGTGGCCGAGCGACATGCGCCGCCAGATCGGCGTGTCTTTCCGCGACCTGCGTTTCACTTTTTACTACGAATAATCGGATATTTCACTATCCTTACCGAATAGAAATTCATGGATATATTGATTTGGATTTTACTGGGGACGACCTCGCTGATCACGCTGACCTTTATCCTGGAGCGCGCCTGGTCGCTGCGCTGGGGCAGGGTCATCCCGGCGGACATCGAAACGGCCGTGGACCAGTGCCAGACGCCGGATGACGTGGATGGGTTGCGCCGCGTCTGTGACCGCCGCTCTTCGCCCATCGGCCGCTTGTTGCTGGTGGCCGCAGATCATCTGCAATGGCCCAAGGAAGACGCCGATGACGCCGTGCAAAACCACGCGCGGCATGAGATCGTGCGGCTCGAACGCGGCTTGATCGTGCTGGAGGTGGCGGTGGGCATCGCGCCGCTACTGGGGCTGGTCGGCACCATCTACGGCATGATCATGCTCTTCACCAACCTTGGCCAGTCCACACAACTGGACAACACGGCCCTCGCCAGGGGCATCGGCTATATCCTTTACAGCACGCTGGCCGGCCTGCTCATCGCCATCCCCGCGCTAGTGGCCTGGAGTTATTTTGCCAAGAAGGTCGAACGGCTGGCGGTGGAGATGGAAACGCTCTGCGGCGAATTCCTGCGCCGTCAATATCGCGGCCGATCCGGGAACTGATGCGCTTTTATATCCAAAAACGCCGGCAACCGCCCGCGGTCATCATCGTCGCGTTGATCGACATCTTGATCGTGCTGCTGATTTTTTTGATGGTCACCACCACGTTCAAGCAGCAGCCCGCCCTCAAGCTCGCATTGCCGGAATCCAGCCAGGCCCTGAAGAACGGCGCGACCGAGAATCCGCCGATGATCGTCTCCATCACCGCCGACGGCAGCTTCTTTTGGGGCGTGGACAAATTGCCCGTGACCCTCGAGCGGATCCGCAGCGAGATGGCCGCGGGCATCGCCAAATCACCCGACACCAAGCTGGCCATCAGCGCCGACAAGGCCGCGCCCTTTGGGCAGATCGTGAAGATCATGGATGCCGCCAAGGAAACCGGCGTCAAGGCCGTCAGCGCCTTTACGAAGATGCCGCCGAAGTCTTAAGCGAGCCCTTTTGTGGGCTCTTCTTTTTGAGCCGGAACCAAAAAAAGCCGCTGCCGGTCAGCGCCACCGCCGAGATCACCGTGCCGCATTCAAAGGCATCATCCCGATAGACCAGCTTCACCTCATGCCGCCCGGCAGGAATCTCCACGGCTTGAAAGGCATGGTTCGCCCGCCAGATATGTACCGACTGGCCATCCACCGAGGCGCGCCAGCAGGGATAAAAGCTTTGCGCCAGCACCACCCACGCGGGCTGCGCCGCTTCTGCCGTCAACGTGATCTTTTCCGCCGAGAACTGCGATTCCAAGATTTTCGCCGTGGCCCCATTTGTTGTGACGGCTCCGTTCTGCGCGGCGGGCGGTAGGTAAACGAAGCGCCGCGCGTCGAACGCGGGCGCGGAGATGGCGCGGAGAGTTTCCGTTTCGCCGGCAAATACCGGCTGTTGACCCGCCGTCGCGAGGGGCATGAAGTTTGTACGCGATTGCCACCGGAACACGTCCTGATCGTCGGAGATCTGCGCTGCGCCGAGAAAATCCACCAGCCCGGTGGGGAAGTTGGTCGGCGTATAGAGGCGGTTGAGCACGTCATCGGTCTCGCGCAGGTGCAGGGAGAAAAAGCCGTCCACCTTGGCGACGTTTTCGGGCAGGTTGTCATCGTCGTAGAGCGCGCGGCGCAGGCCGATGAGATTTCCGGCGGCATCGGCGGTGCCGGCGTTGGCGAGGTAGGCGGCCGCATAGGGGCTGACCATCGCGCGGGATTCGCCGGGCTTTGGCGTCGCGGACATGCCTAGGTTCAGCGGACCGTAGGCGTCGTTGATGACCGTGGGATTTTGCGCGGGCATGTGCGTGAGGATGTCCAGCCCCAGCGCCAGCAGAATGGCGACGCCCAGCCTGGCGCCTGGCTTTTTGGCGAGCTGGAACACCACGGCCAGCGTCACGACAAGGAACAGGATGCGCACGGCGGCGTTTCCGGCGACGTCCCGCCATTGTTCTGGCGGAAGCGGGGAGAGAAAGGAGATCACGGGAATCGCCACGATGGCTGCCACCAGCACCGCGCCGGTCACGAGCAGGACTTTTTTCAGGGCCGGAATCTTTTCCACGGGCGTGCGCGTGATGAGGTCCATCGCCAGCGCGGCCAGGAACGGCAGCGCGAAGATTGTAAGTACAACGAACTTGATGGGATACCGCGCCAGGCTGACGGGAGGTATGACGTGCCGCAGGAGGCCGTAAACCAGTCCATTATTGCCCAGCGCCAGCACTGCGCCGGCCAACGCCGCGCCGGCCAGCCAGCGTACCCGTAGCGAGGGGATTTTCATCGCTGCGACCGCCGCCAGCGCCAGCACCGTGATTCCCGGATAGTAGGACGAGGTCCATTGCTGACCTTTTTGAAAGAACACGCCGAGCAGCGTTTTTTCGCAGTGGAACACCGGCACGAGAAAATTTGCCAAGCCCCACGCGGGCATGGACCACAGGCCGCTGGTGGAGATATCCCGGTGTGAATGATGGAGCAGTTCCAGGAACGGGAGCAATTGCACCGCGCTCAACGCCAGTACCAGCACAAATATGCCGGCGAACCGCACCAACGAAAGTTTCAGCGGGACTGTCCGGGTCAAGACCTGTCCGAGCCACAACGCCCCCAGCAAGGCCCAGGTGAGTACAATGATCTCCGGCGCGCCGGCCAGCATCTGCATGGCGGCGCCTATCGCAGCGCAGATGATCTTTCGGCCGCCTTCCTTCCAAGCCCGCTCAGTGCACAGGATGACGAACGGCATCCACGCCAGCGCGGCGAGGTTGCTGGTCCACATCAGGCAGTTCAGCGTCACGCCGTTCAGCGCGAAGGCCACGCCGGCCACGCTCGCGGCAAACGAATTGCCCGTCCAGCGCCGCGCGAGCAGATACATCGTCCCGCCCGCCAGCAACAGATGGCCGAGGCAGAAATAATCCAGCGACCACGGCAGCGGCAGCAACAGGTAGAAGAGCGACGGCGGGTAGCAGACGGTCGTGTTCCATTGGGCCAGAAAGGGGATGCCGCAATTGTTGAGCGGGTTCCACAACGGCATGTGGCCGTGCCAGAAACTTTGGTGCGAGTAAAATGCGACGGGGTAGGTGAACAGCCCGAAATCCCGGTAGAAAAACGAATGGGTGCCCAGCACGACTTCGGGATAGGCGGCGAAGATCAGCACCGCCAGCAGCAGCATGAACCGTTTCAACGTGAACTGCTGCGTCCAGTCCGGCGCCGGGTTTTCCGGGGACTGGCTCATTCAGGTTTCCGCGCCAAGAGCAGCAGGGCCGCACAGGCCAGCAGCGCGGCCAGCGAAATGGTCACGCCGATGGAAAACCGCCGGTCCTCGTAGACCAACACCAGTTCATGCGAACCGCCGGGCACTTCGACGGCTTGAAAAGCGTAATTTGCCCGCCACAGATGCATCGGCCGGCCGTCCACATAGGCGCGCCACGGATGATAATAGGTCTGCGCGATCACCACCCAACCCGGCAAGGCGGCATCCACATGCGCCGTCACCCGCTCGGCCCCGAAACGGATCCAGGAGACCGCCACCGGCGCGGCTTGCGCGACCGTCGGGGCGATGGTCTGCTCGGGCGAGATGTAAACTTGGGAGCGCGGGTCGAAATCAGCCGAGGCGATGGCGCGGACGATGTTTGTGTCGGTGGTGAAGATGGGTTTCTGCCCGCCGGTGATCAACGGCAGGCAGCCGGAGCGGTAGGTCCAGCCATAGATGTCCCCGGGCGTGGTGATCTGCGAAACGCCCAGAAAATCCAGCAACGGCTCCGGCGGCGGGTTGGTGGCATCACGGTTGTAGAACATCAGCTGGATTTCCCGGCCAATACGCAGTTGCAGCGGGAAAAAGCCGTCCACCTTGGCGACCCCGTCGAGCAAGTTACAATTACTGAAAAGCGCCTGCCGGCGGCCAAGGTAGTCCAGACCGGGTTTCGGGCTGAATTCCGAGGTGAACTTACCGGCGGCCTCGTGGCTGACCATGGCGCGGCCCTCGCCCGCCTGCGGTGCGGGCTGCGTGCGCGGCCAGTCCGGCCGGTAGATCACGGAACTGACCGTCTGCGGCTGCGGCGCGTGGTATGCCACGTCCACCCACATCAACGTGAGGATGAGCAGTTGCAACAGGGGGCTACGCGGCGACAGGGTAGAGACGTTCTCCACGCCCAGCCAGAGACCGAGGATCACCACGAATAGCAATCCGCGCACGGCGGTGTTCTCGGCGATGTACGTCCAGTCGTTGCCCGGTTGGACCTGCTTGATGGTGATCCAGACCAGGCCGAGCATGATAGCGACCAGCGCGAACCCGATGGCGGCCCATTCCTTTTTGCGCCGGTCAAATTCGCCCTTTTGGGCCAGCCCAAACGCCGCCAACAGCGGCAGTGCGAACACCGGCAGGATGACGAATTTCACCGGGAAGCGCATGAGCTTCACGAAGAAGATATGCTCCCGGCACCAACTGTAGAGCGGCGTGGCATCGCCCAGCGCCAGCACCAGGCACAGGAGCGTTAACGCCGCCAGGACCCAAACCCGCCATCCGCGCACCCGCCAGGTCGCCCAAATCGCCAGGGCCACCGTCAACACGCCGACATAATACGAATAGGTCCACAGCTGGTTCGATTGCATGAAGACCCCGTCCATGGAGTTGCGGGTTCTGAAGAGCGGGGCGAGGAAATTGGCCCAGCCGGTGACGGGCATCGGCCATAGCGTCGCGTCAAAGACCGACTGTCGCTGCGAATGATGGAGCAGGTCCAGGAACGGCAGCAATTGGGCCGCGCTCAAGGCGGCGACCAATATCACAAGCATCGCGCCGCAGACGACCATTTTGTCTCGT
>Ga0206945_1182_pt1 | contig 12109 bp, 12 predicted proteins | sample Alteio_BWOrgHeat_5_FD_152982 | JGI IMG/M metagenome (GOLD analysis project Ga0206945, IMG submission 152982) | Enriched cells from forest soil in Barre Woods Harvard Forest LTER site, Petersham, Massachusetts, United States -... | ecosystem: Environmental > Terrestrial > Soil > Temperate forest > O... | reverse complement strand
CACCAATACCGCCGCCTTTGCCCAAACCCCGCCGCCACCGCCGCCGCCCGTGGTCGCCCATGAAGGCCATCCGGCCATCCACGCCGCCATCCGCGCGCTGGAACGGGCCAAGATCGACATGAAAAATGCCGCGCATGATTTCGGCGGCCATCGCGAAGCGGCGCTCCAAGCCTGCGACGCGGCCATCGCCCAGTTGAAGCTCGCTCTGCAATACGACAAGTAAGGGAGAACCAGGGCGTTTGAAGAAAATGCTCTAAACCGCGAAGAACGCCGTCTGATTTTCAGGCGGCGTTTTTTTATCTCAAGACCTGCGCGGCTTCCGTGGCGAAGTCCAGCACCGCGCCCGGAAACAGCCCCAGCCAGAATATCCCGAGGATGCACACGCCCAGCACGAACTGCGCCGGGCGGGAGATCTCCAGCGGCGCGGCATCCGCGCCTTCCTTGCTGAAATAGACCGCGCGGATCACGCCGAAATAGTAGTAGAGCGAGATCACCACGCCCGCCAACGCGGTGAACGCGAGCCAGTAATAGCCGTGGTTCGCCGGCCCCTGCTCGATGATCGCCTTCAGCAGCAAAAATTTCCCGAAGAATCCCGCCAGCGGCGGGAGGCCCGCCAGCGAAACCATCGCCAGCGTCAACGTCAGCGCCAGCAGCGGCGAACGCCGGCTCAATCCCGCCAGGCCGCCGATGTCCTCGCTGTCCAGATGCCGCATCACCAGCACGATCACCGCGAAGGCCGCGATGGTCGTGAATAGATAACCGCCCAGATAGTACATCACCGCCGCCTGCCCGGCGCTGGTCAGCGCCGCCACACCCATCAGCAGATAGCCCGCGTGCGCGATGCTCGAATAGCCCAGCAGCCGCTTCAGGTTGCGCTGCGGGATCGCGCACAGGTTGCCGTAAAGGATGGTGATGGCCGAGATGACGATGAGCAGGTTGCTCCAGTGATCCGTGATGGCGGGGATCGCCGTGAACAGGAAGCGCAGCAGCAACACAAAGCCCGCCGCCTTGGAGCCGATCGCCAGAAAAGCCGTGGTCGGCGTCGGCGCGCCCTGATAGACATCCGGCGTCCACATCTGGAACGGGAACGCGGCGATCTTGAAGCCCAGCCCGGCGAGGATGAACAGCACGCCAGTCAGGAAGACCTTGTTCTGCGAATAGTCTCCGGCCACCTGCGCCAGCTCGGTGAAGCTGAACTTGCCCGTGGTGCCCCAAACCAGCGCGATGCCGTACACCATGAACGCCGATGACAGCGCACCCAAAATCAAATACTTCACACCTGCCTCCAGCGAAGCCACCTTGCCGCGCGAAAAGCTCGTCAGCACATAGAACGTCACCGTGATGAGCTCGATCGAGACGAACAGCATCACGAAATTGTTTGATGACGCCGCGAACAGCATCCCCGCCAGCGCGAAGATGATGAGCGAGTAATATTCCGAAACGCCCGCGGTGATGCGGTCGGAGAATTCCACCGCCAAGATCAGCACCATTGCCGTCGCCAGCAAAAAGAGGCGCTTGAAGAAGATCGACAGCGCGTCCTGCACAAACATGCCGCCCGCCGCCGACCCGAACACGGTGCCGCTATGGCTGTCGAAGGTGTTCAGGAGTAAAATCCCCACGATCGCCGCCGACGCATAGCCCAGCGCCCGCCGGCGTTCCGGCGCCATCCACAAATCCGCCAGCAGCACTGCCAGTCCCAGCAGCACCACCGTGATTTCCAATGACATCAAAGACAAATTCATTTTGGCTTAAGCTTCAGCGTCGTATCAGTACGTTCGGGCCTTGCCCGATAAATTGTCCGGCAAATCCAACATCGGAAGATTCGCAGGCATCTCGTATTTGCCGGCGGATGCCGCCAACGTTGGCTGCTCCTGCGGTGCCGCCGCGGCCACGATGTTTGTCATCGTCGGCTGGATCTTTTCCGTAAGCAGTCTCGGGAAAAAGCCGAAGATCAGCAGGCTCGCCAGCAGGATGGCGTACGGCAATTTGCGCCACACGTTCGCGTCGGCAATGCCCTCCCAGCGGTCCGGCATCGGCCCGTGCAAAATCGCCCGCACCGCGCGCATCATGTAGACTGCCCCGATGATCAGCGCGCCCCAGACGGCAAACACCGTAACCACGCGCAGCCCCGGCTGGCTCCACGCGCCAAAGAACACCGTGATTTCGCCGACGAAATTAAAGAAGCCCGGCAGCCCGCAACCCGCCAGCGCCGCCATCGTCAACGCCACGCCCACGAAGCGCAGTTTGCGCGCCAGCCCGCCGAGCTGGCTCATCTCCAGCGTGCCGGTCTGGTTGTAGATGTAGCCGCTCAAGCCGAACGACAGCGCCGCGAGGAAACCGTGCGCCACCATGATGACCACTGCGCCCGTCACACCGATGATGTTCAGGCTGGCCAGCCCCAGGAAAATGACGCCCATGTGCGCCACGCTCGAATTACCGATCAGCAGGTTCAAATCCTTTTGCCGCATCGCCACCCAGCCGACATAGAGGATGTTGCCCAGGCAGAGCCACGCCACGACCCACATCCAGTACTGCGCCGCCTGCGGCATGAGCGGCAGGGCGATGCGGATCAAGCCATACAGCCCGAACTTCTTCAGCACGCCCGCGTGGAGCATCGCCGTCGCGGTCGGAGCCGAGCCGTAACCCAGCGGCGCCCATGAATGGAACGGCCACAGCGAAACGAGAATGCCAAACCCGAAGAGCAGCAGCGGGAAGATGAAATTTTGCGACTGCTTCGAGAGCGGATGCTGCGCGATATGTCGCGTCAACGCCGGGATGTCAAAGGTATGCGCGCCGGATTGCAGATACAGCGCGATGAGGCCGATGAGCGCGATCAGCGCGCCGATGCTCAAGTAGAGCGTGATCTGGAAGGTCGCGTAGTTCTTCCGTTCGCCGCGTCCCCACACGCCGATCATGATGAAGGTCGGCACCAGCGCCAGTTCGTGGAAGAAATAGAAGAAAAACAGGTCGAGCGACATGAACGCGCCGAGGATGCCGCCGGTCATCACCAGCAGCAGGATGTAAAACTCCTTCTCCCGCGTGCGGATTTCATACGAGCAGCACGCCGCCGCGAACGCCACGATCGCGCCCATCAGCACCAGCCCCACGTTCAGACCGTCCACGCCGAGTTTTAAAGCCATGCCCAGCGACGCCGCGCCAAAGGCCGGGATGGTGCTCACGAACCGGTAGCCGTCGGCATCCACCGGCGCGCCGTTGAACTGCGCAAACATCAGTATCGCCAGCAGCATGGTGATGAACGTCACCAGCAGCGCCGTGCCGCGCATGACCACGGCGAAACTGCGCGGCACAAACACCAGCGCCAAGGCCGCCAGCAGCGGCAGCGCGAATATTAAGGTCAAAGTCGTCATCTAAATCTTGTCGTCCAAATCATTTCCCGATCATAAACCACATCAGCACGGCCACGCCCAGTATGAACAGGAACGCGTACGCCTGGAGATTGCCGGTCTGGGCCAGCCGCAACGCGCGGCCCGTCAAATCCGTTCCGCCCCGGATGAGCCCGATGCAAAAGCCCTCCACAATCCAGCGGTCGATCCAGTCCATCACGGCGGCGATGAGGTCATGCGCGCGGATAAACGTGGCTTCGTAAAACTCATCGAAGTAAAAACGGTTGGCCATGGCCTCGGAAAGTTTGCCGAGCTTGGCGGGAAGCGGGTCTTCCTTCGCGTCGCGATAGAGCGCCACCGCCGCAAACAAACCGATGATGAATGCCGCCAACCCGCCGCACGCCGCCAATGGCGCTTGTTGGAACGGTTCGATGACCCGGTGAATGAAGCTCCCGGCAGGTTCGCCGGGTTCACCCGCAAATTGTAGATGGAACAACTGGCTGACGCCGATCCAACCGCCGATAAGGCTCAGCACCGCCAGGACGCGCAGCGGCCAGACGATGATGCCGGGCGATTCATGCGCGTGGCCGGCCTCATGCACCCTTGGGCCGCCGAGGAACGCGACGATGAACAGCCGGAACATGTAGAACGTGGTCAGCAACGCCACAAACGCGCCGAGGGCGAAGAGCGGATAATTATGCGCGGCCAGCGCCTGACCCAGGATGGCGTCCTTGGAATAAAACCCGCTGAACGGCGGCACGCCGCACAACGCCAGCGTGCCCACCAGGAACGTCCAGAACGTCACGGGCATCTTCTTGCGCAGTCCGCCCATCTTCCAGATGTCCTGCTCGTGGTGCAGCGCGAGGATGACCGAGCCGGCGGCGAGGAACAGCAGCGCCTTGAAGAACGCGTGCGTGGTGAGGTGGAACATCGCCGCGGTCGGACCGCCCAAGCCCACGGCCATGACCATGTAGCCGAGTTGCGAGAGGGTAGAATAGGCTAGGATACGTTTGATGTCGTTTTGTTGGACGGCGATGAGCGCGGCCAGCAGCGCGGTGAAACCGCCGATATACGCGATGACCTCAAGGGCGTTCGGCGTAAAGATAAAGAACACGCGGCAAAGCATGTAAACACCGGCGGCGACCATCGTGGCGGCGTGGATGAGCGCGCTGACGGGCGTGGGGCCTTCCATGGCGTCCGGCAACCACACATGCAGCGGGAATTGCGCGGACTTGCCGACCGTACCGCAGAAGATCAGCAGCCCCGCCACCGTGGCCGTCGTGCCGAGGAGCGCGGGATTGATGGCAAGCTGGCCCTTGATCTCGGAGAAATTGACCGAGCCGATCGCGACAAAAATCATCAGGATGCCCAGCATGAAACCGAAATCGCCAAGGCGGTTGGTGATGAACGCTTTTTTCGCCGCGTCCGCCGCGCTGGGTTTTTCAAACCAAAAGCCGATGAGCAGGTAGCTGGACACGCCGACCAGTTCCCAGAAGATGAACAGCTGGACAAAATTGTTCGCGAGCACGATGCCGAGCATCGAGAACGTGAAGAGGCTGAGGCACGCGAAGAACCGCGAGAAACCCGGGTCGCCGCGCATATAACCCGCCGAGTAGATATGGATGGCGCCGCCCACGCCGGTGACGATGAGCATCATCATCAGGCTCAACGGGTCGAGCTTCAGGCCGAAGTCCACGTTCAGGCCGCCGACGGAAAGCCAGTTGACGGACACCTCGCGCGCGCCCCAGCCGCCGAATTTGATGAGTATCAGCGTGAGGAAGAAACCGGTGACGATCGCGCCGATGGACAGCCGGGCGCTAAGCTTCTCATCGCGCAGGGTGAACAGCGTGATCCACCCCGCCGCCAGCAGCGGCAGGAACAAAATCAACCAGGTTAAGGATGCGAGATTCATCAAATGTTGCGGAAACATTCAACATTCAACATTGAACCCCCAACTCCGAACGTCCCCGGCATCCGGCCTTGGACGTTGAGCGTTGAATGTTGAATGTTCGATGTTTTATTCATCTTTTAAAGTTTCATGCTGGTCAGGTCCTCGACGTGCGCGGAGCGGCGCTTGCGGAAGAGCGCCACGATGAGCGCCAGGCCCACCGACACTTCCGCCGCCGCCACGGTGATGATGAAGAACACCATCACCTGACCGTTGAGGTTGTTGTTGAACCGCGAAAAGGCCACCAGCGCGAGGTTCGCCGAGTTGAGCATCAATTCCAGCGACATGTAAAGCACCAGCAGATTGCGCCGCATGACCACGCCCAGCAGGCCCAGCGCGAACAAAAGCGCGCTGACCACCAGATAATGTTCCAGGCCGACGGGGTTCATTTCAGGTCCTTTTTGCTCAGTAAAATCGCGCCGACCATCGCCACCAGCAGCAGGATGGAGACGATCTCAAACGGCAGCAGGTAATCGGTGAACAGCAATCTACCGAGCACGGCGGTATCACCCACCGTGGTGGGGGCGGGCAGATCCTGTCCCGGCTTGGTCGCGATCAACGCCCGCACCAAAATGGCGGCGATCGCGCCGACGGAAAGCAAACCGCCCACGACGCCAAATTGTTTCAACTTGCGGCGTTCCTCGTCCTGCAGGTCCAGCAGCATGATGACGAAGAGGAAGAGCACCATGACCGCGCCGGCATAGACGAGTACCTGCACCGCGGCCAGGAAATACGCGTGCAGCAGCACGAAGAGCCCCGCCATCGAGACGATGGTGAGTACCAGGAAAAGCGCGCTGGTGACCGGGTTGCGGCTGAAAGGATTCGCCACGACGAGCACGCCGCAGGCGAGCGTCAAAAACGCGAACACATAAAATAAGATGTCAGGCAGTGCCATTCGGGATCAGCTTTTCACCGGGAAATTCTCCTGCTCGTTGGCTTCCACCTGCTTCTGCTTCCATTTCTGGATGCCGGCATGCGTGCCGCCGAGTTCGAGGAGCTTTTCCTTGTTGTAAATCATTTCCTCCCGGCTGGTGCCGGTGAGGGAATAGTCCTTTTGCAGGAAGATGGCCTCCTCCGGGCAGACTTCCTGGCAAAAGCCGCAGAAGATGCAGCGGAGCATGTTGATCTCGAATTCCAGCGGCATCTTCTCGGCGTTGGGCCGGTCGGGCCGGAGGCCGCTGTCGCCGGGCGGGGTGATCTTGATGGCCTTGGGCGGGCAGACAAATTCGCAGAGCTGGCAGGACACGCACTTGGTGTTGCCGTCCTGGTCCTTCACGAGGTAGGGCGCGCCGCGATAGTCCGTGGGCACAACCCATTTCTCCTCGGGATACTGCATGGTCACCTTTTTCTTGAAGAAATGGCGCAGGGTGATCTGGAAGCCGCCGATGATGGCCGGCATATAAAGCCGCTCCCAAAGATTCAATGGTTTGCGTTTGACGATCATTTAGTCCTCCACCACAGCCAGACGGCCGTCACCAGAATGTTTGCCAACGCCACGGGGATGAATTTCCGCCAGCCCAAATCCATCAACTGGTCGTAACGGAAGCGCGGCCACATCCAGCGGATCCAGATGAACCCGACCACAAAGACCAATAATTTCGCGAGGAAAATACCGATGTGCAGCACGCCGTGCAGGAGGTCGGTGGCCGGCTGGTCCAGGCCGAACCACGGCAGCGTCCAGCCGCCGAAGAACAGCGTCACCATCATCGAGGAGACGAGGAGGATATTCGCATACTCGCCCATGAAGAACATCGCGAACTTGATGGAGCTGTATTCGATGTTGTAGCCGCCGGCCAGCTCCTGCTCGGCCTCGGCCAGATCGAACGGCGTACGGTTCGTCTCCGCGAAGGACGCCACCAGGAAGATGCAGAAGGCCAGGAACGTCATCGGGCTTTGGAGCGCGTACCAGTTCGGCAGGCCCGGCAGCCAGTTCAACGTGCCGGTCTGCGCGCGGATGACATCGTTCAGGTTCAAGCTGCCCACAAAAAGAAAAATCGGGATCACGCTCATGCCCATCGAGATCTCGTAGGAGATCATCTGCGCGCTGGAGCGGATGCCGCCGAGGAACGGGAACTTGGAATTGCTCGCGTAACCCGCCAGCACGATGCTGTACACGCCCAGCGACACAAAACCAAACGTGTAGAGGATGCCCACGTTCAGGTTGGCGATCACCATCTGCTGTTTGCCGAGGTACGAGCCAAACGGGATGATCGCCAGGTTCAAGACCGCCGGGATGAGCGCGATGGGCGGCGCGAGGTTGAACAAAATCTTGCGGACGTGCGCGGGCGTCATCTCCTCCTTGAAGAACGCCTTCAAACCGTCCGCCGCCGGTTGCAGCAGGCCGAAGGGCCCCACGCGATTCGGCCCGATGCGGTCCTGGATGAACGCGCAGATGCGCCGTTCCAACAGCACCACATACGCGACCATGCCCATCATCACATTGAACACCACAAAGGCCTTGATGGCCGCGAACAGGGCGAACTGGCCCGACGGGCTCAATCCATTGAACCAGCCGTTCAGCGCGCCAAATTGTTGATGAAGGAAATGCATCGCGTCGTCTCAGATCAAATCTTCACCGTCACGCCCGTGTCCCCGAGCGCGGCCCAGGTCAGGCCGCTGAAGGCCGGCACTTCCTTCGCCATCGCATTGAACAGGGCCTCAATGGTCTTCGGGCCGGGCTGGCCTGTGAGGGTGCCGACGAGTTCGTTCAGGAAATCCCATTCGGGCCGCGCCTCGCCGGGCGGTTCGATGGCCTTCATGAATTTCTGGACGCGGCCCTTGGTGTTCGTGAATGTGCCGCGCTTCTCCACATGGGCGCAGGCCGGCAGCGCGAAATGCGCGCGGCGGGTCGTCTCGTTCTGGGCAATATCACTGACGATGAGCGTGTCCAGCTTGAGCAGCGCCTCGGCCGCGATGCCGTGCTTGGTCACGTCCTCGCCGAAAACGATGAGCGTCTTGATCTTTCCGGTGCGGATGCTCTCGGCGATCAGGGGGATCTTGATGCCCGCGCCCATGGCGCAGATGCCCGTGAGCCGGGCGCCCGCCTTGTTGGGCGTGCGGTCGGAGTTGAGCAGCAGGTTGTCGCCTTCATCGATGTGCGGCACGGTGTCGGTCAACGCGCCGAGCTTCATGGCCAGCCGCCGTAACAGCCAAAGCTCCTCGTTGGTCTGGCGCGAAGAGGCGATGATCGCCGCCGTGCCGAACGGAACCTGCTTGAGCTGCTCGGCCATCGCCGCCAACGCCTCGCTCCAGGTGACTTTCTCTCGCTCGCCTTCGCCCACCTTGCGCCGCACGTCGGTCAGCCGCGTTTCGCTGTGGATCCATTTATAATTTAACCGGCCGTGGTCGCACATCCACGGGCCGTTGACCGCGTCGTTGTTGCGCGGTTCGTAGCGGTAAACTTTTTCCTCGCGCGAGCCGACGACGATATTGCAACCCGTGGCGCAGCTCGTGCAGATGCTCTTGGTCTCCCGGAGGAACCACACGCGCATCTGGAAACGGAAATCTTTCGAGGTCAGCGCGCCCACCGGGCAGATATCCACGGTGTTGAGCGTGTAATTGTTATCGAACGGCGTGCCGGGGAAGGTGGCGATGGTGTTGTAGCTGCCGCGGTTGACGATGCCCAGCGCGTCGTCGCCCGCGATGTCCTTCGTGAAACGGATGCAGCGGGTGCAAAGGATGCAACGCTCGGCATCCAGCACGATGCGCGGGCCGAGGTCGACCGCCTTGGGCTTGTGGACCTTGGGTTCCACGAACCGGCTCGCGCTCTGGCCGTAGTCCACCGAGTATTCCTGCAATTTACATTCACCGGCCTGGTCGCAGATGGGACAGTCGAGCGGATGATTGATGAGCAGCGATTCCAGCACGCCCTCGCGCATCAGCTTCACGCCGGGCGTGTTCGTGTAGATCTCCATGCCGGGCGAAATGGGCGTGGCGCAGGCGATGGCCGGGCGCGGCGACTTGGCGATCTTCGGCGTGCCATCGGGGTTCTGGACAGGCTTGCGGTCCGGGCCGAGCGCGGGCGTGCCGAACTCCACCAGGCACATGCGGCAGTTGCCGGCGATGGGCAACTTGGGATGATAACAATAATGCGGCACGTCCACCCGCACGACGTCGCAGGCCTGGAGCATGGTCGTGGGCGCAAGCTTGCCCTGCCAGTCCGGCGAGAGCTTGGGCACCTCGATTTCGCGCCCGTCCACCTTCACCTTGATCATCTCGACCGGCGGCGGCGCGGCGGGCGCGGGCTTGGTTGTTTCCTGTGTTGTCACAAACTAAATTCCTTTAATTCACCGCAGAGACGCGGAGACGCAGAGGCTTCAATAAAATTATTGGCAATGCGTTTGATGCCATGTTTGAGCATTGCGACATTGAAATTGATCAACAAGCCCAGTGTGAGGCCGGAGAGCTTCAAATAAGTCAATAATTGCGCCTCATGAATTGGCAATAACTGCTCCACGGTTTTCAACTCCAGAATGACTTTATCCTCAATAACCAAATCGAGCCGATAACCACAGTCCAAATTGACGTTCTTATATTTTACCGGCAGTGGCTTCTGCCGCTCAAAACGCATCCCGAGCTGCGCCAACTCATAACAGACGCATTCTTCATAAGCTGACTCAAGCAGGCCCGGACCGAGCTGTTTGTGAATGTCAATGCAAACCCCAATCACCCGTTCGGTGATTTGATTGAAACTCTGCGTCTCTGCGTCTCTGCGGTTCATGTTTTTTGTCCCGCGCGACGGGCCTCGTCCGCCGCGCCCTTGGCCACAAATTCGTCTTTGAACTTCCCCACGAAGCTCTGCACCGGCCACGAGCAGGCCTCGCCAAAGGCGCAAATCGTCCGGCCGCCGGGGATGTTGTCGGCGATCTTCACGAGATAATCGGCGTCTGACTTGCGGCCTTCGCCGTGGGTGAGGCGGTGCAGCGCCTTGCTCATCCAGAGCGAACCCTCGCGGCAGGGCGTGCATTGGCCGCAGCTCTCATGCGCGTAAAATTCGCTGATGTTCGCCAGCGCCTCCACGATGTCCACGCTGTCGTCCATCACGATGATGGCGCTGGAACCGCTCATGGAGCCGGCCTGGATGAGCGAATCGAAATCATACGGCAAATCGAGCATGTCCACCTCCTGCTCCACGTCCTTGCCGTCCACCTTGCGCTTGAGCTTGAACTTCTCGCCCGCCTTGAAAACTTTCGCGGACGAACCGCCGGGGATGACGGCTTTCAATTTGCGACCGTCGCGCAGACCGCCGCCGAACGCCGGGTCGTTGATGAGCTGGCCGATGGTGACCTTGCCGACCTCGATCTCGAAATAGCCGGGCTTCTTCACCTGGCCGCTGAGGCTGACGATGCGCGTGCCGGTGTTGTTTGGCGTGCCGAGCTTGGCGAATTCATCACTGCCCATGGCGACGATGTGCTTCACGTTGCAGAGCGTCTCCACGTTGTTGACGATGGTCGGGCACATGTAGAGGCCCAGGATGGCCGGGAAATATGGCGGCTTGATGCGCGGATACGGCCGCTTGCCCTCGAGCGACTCGATCAGGCCCGTCTCCTCGCCGCAGATGTAGGCGCCCGCGCCGCGATGGACGTGGATCTCCAGTTCAAAGCCGCTGCCGAGGATGTTCTTGCCGAGAAAATTCTTTGCGCGCGCCTCCTGCAAACATTTGTTGAGCAGCTTCGCGCCGTCGGGCATCTCGCCGCGGATGTAGATGTAGGCCAGGTGCACGTCATTGGCAAAGCACGAGATGATCATGCCCTCGATGAGCTGGTGCGGGTCCTTGTAGATGATCTGGCGGTCCTTGAAGGTGCCGGGCTCGGATTCATCCGCGTTGCAGATGAGGTAGATCGGCTTGCCGCTGCGGCGGTCCACGAAACTCCACTTGAGGCCGCAGGAAAAACCCGCGCCGCCGCGTCCACGCAGGCCGGATTGAAGCACTTGCTCGCGAATCTGCTCGGCGGGCGATTTCTTCTTGCCGTCGGGCAAATCCACCGGCTTGAGCGCCAGCGCCTTTTTGAGCGGCTCGTAGCCGCCGTGCCGCAAATAGCACTCGATGTCCGGTGTATAACCGGGCTCATCAGCGTGCTTTAGGATTAAGCGGTGCTCTTGCGGCATATCAGATTCTTGACTCTGCGGTTGAAATATCTAGTCTATCCGACGCTTTGCTTTGCCCGATGGTGTAACGGTAGCACAAGTGACTCTGAATCACTTTGTCATGGTTCAAATCCATGTCGGGCAGCCAAGTCATTTACAACCTCCCACGATTTCCTCCGCCTTGGCCTTGCTGACGCCGTCGTAAAGCTTGTCGCCCACCATCACCACCGGCGCGGTGCCGCAACTGGCCAGGCACTCGACGAACTCCACCGTGAATTTCCCGTCCGCCGTCGTCTGCGGCCCGTGCTTGTGCGCATCCAGCCCCAGCTTCTCGCAAAATTGTTTGTGCAACCCATGCGACCCGCCCAGCGCGCAGCTCAATGTCCGGCAGACCTTGATCTGGTATTTGCCCACCGGCTCCTGCCGGAACATCGGGTAGAACGTCACGAGCTCGTAGACGTTGATGGGCTGCAGTTCGAGCTTTTTGGCCGTCCACACCGCTGCGGCTTCCGAAATCCAGCCGAAATGGTCCTGCAGGGCGTGCAGCACCATAAGCGACGCGCTGCGCTTGGCGGGATAATGAGTGATCAACTCGTCGATCTCGGCCTCAAGATTTTGCGGGACAGCGAAGTTCATCGGTCACATTCCCCCATCACAAAGTCGAGCGAGCCCAGGATCGAAACCGTGTCGCTCATCATGTGCCCGGGCATCAAGTGCGAGAGGATGCCCA
>Ga0206945_1181_pt1 | contig 12171 bp, 8 predicted proteins | sample Alteio_BWOrgHeat_5_FD_152982 | JGI IMG/M metagenome (GOLD analysis project Ga0206945, IMG submission 152982) | Enriched cells from forest soil in Barre Woods Harvard Forest LTER site, Petersham, Massachusetts, United States -... | ecosystem: Environmental > Terrestrial > Soil > Temperate forest > O... | reverse complement strand
CAAAGAAAAAAACCCGGGCTTTGCTCATGAGCACGCCGTCAACTACCATTGATTCTGCGCGAAAGCGATTGACTCCCGTGTCCTCCGGGCAGATACGTCATGTGATTCTACTGTGTCCCGATCTGCACGAGACAGGTGGTATCGGCATGGTTTCTCGGCTGGCATTGCGTGCCCTGCAATCCTACACCACCACGACCGGCGGCGACGGCCAGGTGTGGTCGTATCGCGGCCCCGCGGAGGATAGTTTGATCCAGCAGGTTCCCCGGTGGATGATCCAGTATGCTGGTGGACGGAAAACCACGGCGGCACTCTGGGGACTGAAGGGTGGATTAAGCGATGGACGGGACACGCTGGTGGTCGCAATGCATTTGCATCTCGCGCCACTGACACTGCCACTGGTCAAACGCGGCGCGCATCTCGCCGTGTTCCTCCACGGTATCGAGGCCTGGATGCCCTTGGGCGGGCTGCGCACACGCGCTCTGAAGCGCTCCACGTTCTTGTTGGCCAATTCCGATCACACGATCAACCGTTTCAAGAAGGCAAACCCCGTCTTTGCTGACAGAGCAATCCGGACCTGCCTCCTCGGTGTGCCCGAGAGCAGTTCCACTACGACTCAACCCACGATAACGGGACCGTTCGCGCTGATTGTCGGTCGATTGTCGTCGCAAGAGCGCTATAAAGGCCACGACACCCTCTTACAACTCTGGCACGAGATGACCAGGGTGTGCCCGGCCGCGCGACTGGTCATTGTCGGCGATGGCGACGACCGTGCCCGACTCGAGAAGAAGGCGAAGGAACTCGAGTTGACGGATGCGGTCAGCTTCCTGGGCCGGGTCACGGGCGAACGACTGGAGTCCCTGTACCGTGACTGCAGCTTCTTCGTCATGCCGAGCGGTGAGGAAGGTTTCGGGCTGGTGTTCCTGGAAGCGATGCGGGCAGGCAAGGCTTGTCTCGCCGCCAAAGGCGCAGCGGAAGAAGTCGTCGAGGACGGCGTTACCGGCGTGATTGTTCCCGCGCATGATCGCGAGGCCTTGCTTACGGCGACCACGGGGTTCTTTCGCGACGCGGAATTGGCGACGCGCATGGGGAACGCAGGACGCAAACGTTACCAAGAACACTTCACCCAAGCGCATTTTGAAAGGCGATTGCTGGCGGCACTCGACCTACAAGCGCAAGACGGAGAAATCTAGGCATGTGCGGCATCGCGGGAATCTGCAGTCATGCAAAACGTCCCACTTTCGACGTGGAGGCGGGGATTCGTCGCATGGTCGCAGGGATCAAGCATCGCGGGCCGGATGACGATGGCTATCAGATCCTTTCCACGCAACGCGAGGGCGATGGCGTTGCGGCGATCGCGAACACGCGACTGGCGATCCTTGACTTGAGCCCCGCCGGCCATCAGCCCATGCACGACCCAGAGACGGGCAACTGGATCGTTTTCAACGGCGAGATCTACAATCACCTCGAAATTCGCGCCGAAATCGGGGAGCGCGCTGGTCGATGGCATTCGCAAAGCGACACGGAAACGATCCTGCACGCCTATCGGTTGTGGGGACGGGATTGCGTTCTTAGATTGCGCGGTATGTTCGCCTTCGCAATTTGGGATGCGGTCGGCGGCAAACTATGGTGCGCACGCGACCGGCTCGGTATCAAACCTTTTTACTACAGCGCCCAACCTGCGGCTCTGCTGTTTACCTCGGAAGTTCGCGCGCTCCTGGCCAGCGGTTGGTTTCGAGCCGAATTGGATCCCATCGGCCTCGCGGGCTACGTCCGCTTCGGTGCGGTACCCGAACCGTATACGTTGCTCAAGGGTGTGCAATCCCTACCCGCGGGCCACTGGATGCTCGTGCAGGCAGGTCACATTGAAAAAATGGAGTCGTATTGGCGTCCAGAACCGCGGCATAGCGACGTGGAGCGCGGATCGATCGTGTCCGAGATACGAACGGAGCTCGAACGTGCCGTGCACGAGCATTTGATTTCCGACGTGCCCGTGGCCTGTTTCCTGAGTGGTGGCATCGACTCGTCAATCGTTACCGCTCTGGCCGCAAAGGAACTCGGCAAGCGGCTCCAGACCTTTACACTGGGCTTCCATGAAACCGCGGCAGACGAGTCCGCGTACGCCGACGCGGTTGCGCGCAAGTGCGGGACAACGCACCACCTCTTGCGTCTATCGCACGAAGAAGTGGCCGCCCAGATTCCCGGGGCGGTAGGGGCTATGGATCTACCCACGATGGACGGCGCCAACACGTACATTATATCGAAAGCAGTGGCGGATTGCGGGTTCAAAGTCGTGCTTTCCGGTCTTGGCGGCGACGAACTCTTCGGAGGCTACCCGAGTTTCTCGCGCGCGGCTTGGGCGGAACGCTGGGCGCCGTCGTTGGGACTCCTGCCGCGCCCGCTACGGGCCCTGGCTGCGGGCGGTGGAAACAAGGGTCGTCGAGCGGCAGAATTGCTTGATCGCAACGCCTCTGTCTCGGCGCGTTACGCTAGCCTGCGGGCACTTTGGTCGCAAAACGATCTGGAGCAGATGGGATTGGTTGACGCGCCCGATTGGGGCGATGCGGTAGCCAGCGATGCGCCGTTGGCGTCGCAAGTAAGCGTGCTAGAACTAAGCGGCTACATGCGGAGCGTGCTCCTGCGCGATAGCGACGTGTTGAGCATGGCGCACGGGCTGGAATTGCGTGTTCCCTTTCTCGACCATGTGCTGGTGGAAACGTGCCTCAAATACGGCCTGGCCGACCCGGAGGGTTCACTGCTAAACAAGGCATGGCTGCTGAAGGCCACCGGCGATCTGCTTCCCGGCGGCGTCGCGGATCGTCCCAAGCAGGGGTTTGCCCTGCCGATGGCGGAATGGATGCGCGGCCCCCTGAAGGGGTTCGTAGGCGAAGGACTTGCTGCCATCCATGGGTTGGAGGCACTATCAAAGGTAAAGGCCGGCTGGCTACTGGACGATTTTGAACGCGGTCGGCTCCAATGGTCGCGGGTCTGGCAATTTGCGGTGCTCGGCCATTGGCTGAAGGACAGTTTTTTTGGACAACAACCGCTCCCGGACACGGAAGAGCGATTAACAACGTCGAAGTGAGAGTTTAACATGGCAGTCATACTTGGAATCAACGCCTTCCACGCCGATTCGGCAGCCTGCGTGGTCATCGATGGGGAACTGAAATTTGCGGTCGCCGAAGAACGGCTGGGGAAACGGGAGAAACATTCCCCCCACTTTCCCGAGAGCGCGATTCGGCGCGCCCTGCAGGAATCGGGAGTACGACTGCGGGATGTGACGCACGTTGCCATCGCCCGCAATCCCAAGGCGAACTATGCCCAGAAAATGGCCTACGTCGCGAAGCGTCCGCTAAAGGCTGCTGGCGCAGTGGTCGAACATTTCCGCCGCAACACGCGGACTGAAAGCATGCTGGACCAACTCGCTACGGTCTGCGGCGAAGACGCCGCGCTGGTGAAATTTGAAACTGTTTGGGTCGAACATCATCTCGCGCACATTGCGAGCTCGTACTACCTCTCCCCCTTTGAAAGTCTCACGGCCGGCTTTTCGTATGACGCCTCGGGCGACTTCGTGAGCGCCATGGCGGCGCGTTGCGAGGGCCCACACATCGAAGTGCTCGACCGCGTGCATCTGCCACACAGCCTCGGTTTCTTCTACACGGCGCTTTGCCAATATATTGGCTTTGAAGAATTCGGTGAGGAATACAAGGTCATGGGACTCGCGCCCTACGGCGAAGACAAGTACGCCGACCTGATGCGCGAACTCGTACTACTGAACGGCAAGAGTTGGTTCCGATTGAAACCCGGCTATTTCGGGATGCATGAAGGTGGCGAGAGTGGCGCGGTTGATGAACGTAACCACATCATCTCGGGCCGTCTCTACAGTGACGCGATTGTCAAACGACTTGGCCCTCCACGTCAACGTTCCGAACCAATCGGTCAGCGTGAAAAGGACATCGCGCGCTCCGTGCAGGTGCGGTTCGAGGAAGCGGCGATGCACTGCATGCACAAGCTGGAAAAACTGGTGAAGACCGACCAGTTGGTAATGGCCGGCGGCTGCGCCCTGAACGGCGTTGCCAACGCGCGTATCTTGCGGGAAACCAATTTCAAGAAGTACTACAATCAATCGGCGTCCTCCGACGATGGCACCTGTCTTGGCGCGGCCTATTATTGCTGGCACGAGGTACTGGGACAGAAGAAGCGCTTTTACATGAACCACGCGTATTGGGGTCCGGGCTATCCAGATGCTGACTTGAAGAAGGCGGCTGAATCCTGTGGTTATGCCATCCGCCACTATGCGACCGACGCGCAACTGGTGGAAGCCGTTGCCGAATTGGTGGTTCAGGGCAAGGTGCTCGGTTGGTATCAGGGCCGTAGCGAGTGGGGCCCGCGCGCCCTTGGCAACCGTTCCATCCTGGCCAATCCCGCCATTCCCAACATGAAGGACATCATCAACGCGAAAATCAAGCGCCGCGAGTCGTTCCGCCCCTTCGCCCCAACCGTGTTGAAGGAATATGTCAGTACCTATTTCGAGCAGGATATTCTCAGCCCCTTCATGATGCATGTGGTGAAAATCAAGCCTGAGTGGCAGCCGAAGTTGCCCGCGATTACGCATGTCGATGGCACGGGTCGCCTGCAGAGCATCGACCGATCGCACAACCCCCTGTATTACGACCTGATTGATGCCTTCCGCAAACGCACGGGTATCGGGATCGTCCTGAATACGAGTTTCAACGAAAACGAGCCCATCGTTGATACACCGGCACAGGCGGTCGATTGCTTCAAGCGCACCGACATGGACGCGCTGTGCCTCGGTCGCTACGTGATCGTAAAGGAATGATCTGTGTTCTCCGTTCTGATCCTTACGCGGAACGAAGAGCAGAACCTTCCCGACTGCCTGGCGTCGGTGAAGTGGTCTGACGATATTGTCGTGCTCGATTCGTGCAGCACCGACCAGACTGCCGCCCTCGCGAAGACTGCTGACGCGCGCGTTTTTGAGCGTCCATTCGACGATTTTGCCGCACAGCGCAACTATGCGCTCGACAAGATCCCGTTCCGTCATTCCTGGGTGTTCCATCTCGATGCGGATGAACGATTTACGGAACCGTTGCGGCGCGAGTGCGAGACCGTGATCGCGGCGGACCAGCACAGCGGGTTTCTCGTGCCAAGCAAGTTGATGTTCATGGATAAATGGCTCCGCTGGTCGGGCATGTATCCCGTGTACCAGATGCGCCTGATGAAACTGGGCGAGATTCGGTTCATCCAGGCGGGCCATGGCCAGCGCGAAGCCGATGCGAAACGCGGGGTCGGCAAGTTGCACGAGCCGTACCTCCACTACAATTTCTCGAAGGGTCTGGACGATTGGCGTGAAAAACACGATCGGTATTCGAGCAAGGAAGCAGAGGAATCCCTGCAAGAGCGGCAGAAGGGACAGATCGGCTGGCACGACCTGTGGGGAAACGATCCCGTGGCACGGCGGCGGGCGTTGAAGCGACTCTCCATGCGGCTCCCGTGCCGTCCCACCCTGCGTTTTCTGTACATGTACGTGTTTCGGCTCGGCTTCCTCGACGGGCGGCCAGGATTACTGTACTGCCGGCTGCTGGCAACGTACGAGAAGATGATTGTCACGAAACTGAAGGATCTCCAGCGAAGGCAACTCACCTCTCAATGAGGTGCCGCGAATGCTACATGAGAATACTCCTGCTCAACCAGTGCTTTTACCCGGACATCGTCTCGACCGCGCAGCACCTGACGGATCTGGCCGTGGCTCTGTCGGAACGCGGCCATTCGGTAACGGTTGTGGCCAGCCGATGCGGCTACGACGACCCGAGCGTACGGTTTCCGCCCCGCGAAGTGTGGAAGGGTATCACGATCATTCGTATCCCTTCGCTCGCGCTCGGGAAGAAGACAAAATTGCGGCGAGCACTTGGTTTCGCCAGTTTCCTGTTCAATTGCACTTTACGGTTGGCCGTACTTCCCAAGTTTGATGTTGTCGTAGCCCTGACTTCCCCGCCGCTCATATCATTCCTGGGTGCGTTGTTTGTGCGTCTGAAAGGCGGGCGGTTCGTGTTTTGGGTAATGGACTTGAACCCGGACGAAGCGATCGCCGCTGGTTGGCTGCGCGACCAATCCGCCGCCGCGCGGGTTCTGGGATGGATGCTGCGGTACAGCCTACGGCACGCGGAACGGATTGTGGCACTTGACCGGTTCATGATGCGCCGAATCACCGACAAAGGGATTCCCACCGAAAAACTGGTCGTTATCCCTCCCTGGTCGCACGACGATGCCGTTCAATACGACCCCGCAGGACGAGAATCGTTCCGCGCCCGTCACGGTTTGACCGAAAAATTCGTCGTGATGTACTCGGGCAACCACAGTCCTTGCCACCCATTGAACACCCTGCTGCAGGCCGCCGAACAACTCGCCACTCACCGCACCATCGTTTTTTGCTTCGTTGGTGGCGGCAGTGAGTTCAGCAAAGTGCGCGGGTTTGCACAAGAGAAGCACTTGGGCAATATCATTTGCCTCCCCTATCAGCCTTTGGATAAACTGGCGGCATCCTTGTCCAGCGCGGACCTGCACGTTGTTGTCATGGGAGAACCGTTCGTCGGCATCATCCATCCCTGTAAGATTTACAATGTCCTCACCGTCGGCCTGCCCTGTCTCATCATTGGGCCTTCCGAGAGCCACCTTTCTGACATCGTCCGCGAGACCCACCTGAATGGACGGGCGCATACCGTCGGCCATGGTCAAACTGAACCCTTGGTGAAACATCTCCAAGAACGAGCCGAGGCGGGGGTGTCGGCGACGGGGCCGCAACTCAGTGTCGTGGCGGCCCGTTTCTCGAAGGCCGCCCTGCTTCCACGGATGCTTGAGGCAATAGAGTCCGCTGCCACTGGTTGATGAACGGCCCATCCGGGCAGGCGGAGAATCGGCGTGACGCGGCGAACAAAATCGCATACTAAAAGGATGGCATGAAACGAGCACTTATCACGGGCATCACAGGGCAGGACGGATCCTATCTGGCCGAACTCCTCTTGCAAAAAGGCTACGAGGTTCACGGCATCATCCGCCGCGCCAGCAGCATCAACAGCAGTCGCATCGATCACCTTTACCAGGACCGTCATAAGCGAGGCGTCAAACTGCTCCTGCACTACGGCGACCTCAGTGATTCGGTGAGCCTGGTGAAGATGTTGTACGACCTGAAATTCGATGAGGTTTACCACCTCGGTGCCCAGAGTCATGTACGCGTCAGTTACGACATCCCCGAGTACACGGCGGATATTACGGGCGTGGGGACGATACGCATTCTCGAGGCGATCCGCGAAACGGACAGCAACCCGCGATTTTACCAGGCTTCTTCAAGCGAGATGTTTGGCAAAGTGGCGGAAATCCCCCAACGCGAAACGACCCCCTTCCATCCTCGCAGCCCGTACGCCGTCGCAAAAGTGTTCTCATACTGGGCGACGGTTAATTATCGTGAAGGATATAACATGTTTGCCTGCAATGGGATACTATTTAATCACGAGTCCCCGCGACGCGGCGAAACCTTCGTCACCCGCAAGATCACGCGCGCCATTGCACACATCAAACTCGGGCTTCAAGATAAACTCTATCTCGGCAATTTGGATGCGAAACGCGACTGGGGATATGCACCGGAGTTTGTGGAGGCCATGTGGCTTATCTTGCAGCAGGATCAGCCGGATGATTACGTGATCGCCACGGGCGAGACCCATTCGGTCAAGGAGTTCTGCGAAGAGGCTTTCGCGCACGCAGGCTTGGATTGGAGCAAATACGTCGAAATCGATAAGCGGTACTACCGCCCGGCAGAAGTGGATTTGTTGATCGGCGATGCATCCAAAGCAAAAAGGGTTTTGGGATGGGAACCAAAGACGCGCTTCAAAGACCTGGTGAAGTTGATGGTTGACGCCGACCTCAAGACGCTGGAAGACCAACTGGCCGGCCGGGTCGCCCGCGTGGAAGAGGGACAGCACTGAACCCGGAGCAAACCGTTTGACCGAACCATCCACGAGTTTTTGGCAAGAACAGCGGGTCATCGTCACCGGCGGCGCCGGTTTCCTCGGTTCTTTCGTCGTTGCGGGGCTGAAAACGCGCGACTGCGCCAATATTTTCGCGCCGCGCAGTCGCGATTACGACCTGCTTGATCGGACAGCGATTGCTCGCCTCTTTGAAGACACGCGGCCCACGATGGTACTGCATCTGGCGGCTGTGGTCGGCGGCATCGGCGCAAACCGCGAACATCCGGGAAAGTTCTTTTACGAAAATGCGATCATGGGCATCGAGCTGGTTGAACAAGCCCGCCAGTTCCATTTGTCGAAACTTCTGGTGGCCGGAACCATTTGCGCCTACCCAAAATTTACGCCCGTACCGTTCCAGGAAGAGAAACTCTGGGATGGGTATCCGGAAGAAACCAACGCCCCCTACGGCGTTGCCAAGAAAGCGATCCTTGTCCAATGCCAGGCGTATCGGCAGGAGTACGGCTTGAACGCCGTGTTCCTGTTGCCCGTCAACCTCTACGGTCCGCGCGACAATTTCGACCCCCGGTCCTCGCACGTCATCCCGGCGCTTATCAAAAAATGCGTGGACGCCCGCAAGCGTGGTGAGAAGTTCATCGAATGCTGGGGGACCGGCAGCCCGACGCGCGAATTTCTCTACGTGGAGGATGCCGCGGAGGGCATTCTGCGCGCAGCCGAACATTATAACAAGGCCGAGCCTGTCAATCTCGGGAGCGGGCAAGAGATTTCCATTCGCGATTTGGTAACATTGATTGCAAAACTTACCGGATTCGCTGGCGAGATTCGGTGGGACTCGTCAAAACCTGACGGCCAGCCTCGTCGGTGTCTCGACGTGAAGAAGGCGCAGCATGAATTTGGCTTTCAGGCGAGCACGCCTTTTGAAGAAGGTCTCCACAAGACGATTCAATGGTACGAAGAGAACTGCCTGTGAACGGCCCCATCGCTGTTCGCCAAGTGCGGGCCGACATCCCGGTGAGTTGGCCGATCCTGGACGCTGACCGGAGCGGGTTTCAAGACTACTTCGCGCGACTGCTGTTGAAATCACCGGGATTGAAGGGTCGGGTTCTCGACATCGGTTGCGGGGGGAACCTGCCCACCGCGCTACAGGGGTTGGATGGGCACTATGGCACAATCGACGGAATTGACCCGGACCCGGGGGTTGCGACGCATCCCCTGCTGAGCCATCGATGGAATTCGCCATTTGAGACCAGCGCTGTTCCCCAGGCCACTTACGATCTAGCTTACGCGTACAATGTCCTGGAACACATTGCGGACCCGAAGGCGTTTTTCTCGAAGGTTTGCGGGGTGCTGAAAGACGACGGCGTCTTCTGGGCTTTGACCCCCAATGGCCATCATCCATTTCCCTTCCTGTCACGATCCATCGAGCGACTGGGACTAAAAGGCGTGGCCCGCCGGCGAATCGGGCGCGATGAGTCGGGCGTCATGCGCGTGAACGATTACCCCGCTTACTATCGGTGTAACACTTCGGGAGCCGTGTTATCCGCAATTCGCGGACTTGGATTCCGGAGCGCGACATTCTTTCACTACCCCTGCGTGCAATGGGACACCTATTTTCCCGCTTGGCTGAGATGGTCGCCGCGAGCCTGGGATCTGACTCTTGGAACACGTTTTACCAATCTCATGCAAATTCTGATGATCAAGCTGGACAAGGGTAACGGCCAAGGCTGACAGACACTTTGATTCAGGCGAATAGCAAAATTTTACGAATGGAACAGAAAGATTGATTGCCTTCCAGGCCAGTTTATTGTAGGCTCAGGGGGTCGTCAGAAATGACATAAAAGGAGTATGACCAAGTATCTGCTATTGTTTTTGGGCGGTTTCGCGATTTCTTTCGCGCTAACGCCGCTGGTGCGGTGGCTGGCGATTCGTATCAAGGCCATGGATATTCCGAATGCACGGAAGGTCCATGACCGTCCCATCCCCCGCCTGGGCGGTGTGGCCATCTTCGTGGCGTTCACATCCATGGTTTTCCTCGCGTTCTCGCCCTTCGCGCTGATCACGAACCCGTTTGTCTCGGTCGGGAAACATTGGTGGACCGGCTATCTGGCTGCCGCATGTATTATCGTTGGTCTGGGAGTGTTCGACGACCTGCGACCGTTGGGCGCGAGGGTGAAGTTCCTGACCCAGGCACTTGCCGCCTGCTGCGCGATGTATTTCGGGTACATTATCAATCGCGTTAATCTACCGTGGGGTGCTTCCATCCATTTGGGTCTCTGGGGCATTCCGGTTACGCTCCTTTGGATCGTGGGACTCACGAACGCCTTCAACCTCATTGATGGCCTGGACGGTCTGGCCAATGGCGTGGCGTTGATCTCGTCGCTAACGTTGATGGGTGTGGCGTTGCTCGGCCAGAATGTTGAATTGGCGCTGGTATGCTCTGCGCTGGCAGGCTGCCTCCTCGGGTTCCTCCCCTACAATTTCCATCCGGCATCGATTTTCCTCGGCGATTCCGGCAGTCTTTTTTTGGGTTTCACCCTTGCCGTCCTCAGCATTACCACCTCGCAAAAGAGCACCGTCGCCGTGTCGATCCTGATCCCCATGATGGCGTTTGGGCTGCCGATCATGGATGCTCTCCTGGCAATGATTCGCCGCTTCTTACGGGCGATGCACGTCTGGGAAACGACCGGTCAGGGTACGTACCGTGTGTTCTTTTTGCACGGCAAGTCGATGTTTGAGGCCGATCGCGATCACATTCACCATCGACTGATGCGGTTGGGAATCTACCATCGCAACGCGGTCGTGTTCCTCTACGCGATTTGCGCGGCGATGAGCGTTGCCGCGCTGATGTTGGCGTCTTATCGCAACATCGACACGGGCGTTGTCCTGGCAACCATTGGCATTGCCGTCGTCATTGGCATTCGCAAGTTGCGCTACGAGGAATTGCAGTTCCTCCGCAATGGTTCCCTGGTGTCGCTCTCTCGCTTCCCGGTGCTGGGGTATGAGTCATTCCAGATCCCCATCGATCTCGTGATGGTGTCGCTGGCCTACTACGTTGCCTACTGGCTGCGTTACAATGGCGTATTCACCGGCGTGGTAAAGGCCACGTTCATCGCGACATTGCCGGCGATGCTGCTGACAAAGATTGTCGTGTTCCACCTGTCGGGTTTGTACCGAATTCGCTGGCGACAGGCTGGTGTTCCAGAAATGCTGCGGGGCTGTCGCTCCATGGTATTGGGAAGTGTTGCCGCAGCCGTTGTGTTGACCTATATGCAGGTGGGAAACATCGGTGCGGCGACCCTGATCGTTGATTTTTATGTGGTGAGTTCTTTCCTGTTGGGTTCGCGATTCTCCGCGCGCCTGATCCATTATTACGCACAATCCAACCCGGCCCACAAAAAACGCGTGCTCATTTATGGAACCGGCCCCAGCGCCAGCCTGTTGATTTGCGAACTTCTGGCCAACCAACATCATTCCCTCGCCCCGGTCGGTTTCATCGACGAGTATCACGGGAAAAACCGCAAGATTTTGCATGGATACCCGATCCTTGGGTCATTCATGATTCTCCCCGAAATCCTTCGTGACGGCGGCATTGAAGAACTGATCATCGCCACCACGAAGCTGGTGCCCCAGCAATTGGAGCAACTCAAGGAATTGTGTCGCCAACACGATGTTACGGTGCGCCAGTTCCGCGTCTCGCTGGAGGAACTGCCCCAACCGGGAAGCCCCGCCTACCTCTTTTCAGATCTTGGGGGGCGCTAAAAGAAGCGGTCTCGAAGTGGATGGCGCTGGAAGTGTCTCAACACAGCCGTTTACGCAGCGTTCGAGGTGGGATCCGGAGCGCGGGACGGCTGGCCATTCACGGAACGCCGCGGTGCCCACCGGTCGCGTAACACAAGCGAAGTCCGTTCAATTCCCACGTAGAAAATCCAGCCGCCGACCGCGATGAATGCGCAAGCCACCGGAAAGTAGACCGCCCTGGGCAGAAAGCTCGCAGCGCTGATGACCCTGTATGCCAGATGTATCATCAGCGCGTGGGTGAGATAGACGCTGTAGGAAGTAAGGGCGATCCACCTGACGGCACGAGCGCGAGCAATCCAAATCGGCTGACGATCCACGAGATAAACAAGGATTATGTTCAGCGCCAGTGCCAGCGCTGTCAGCCCCACCCGGTACATGG
>Ga0206945_1180_pt1 | contig 12211 bp, 7 predicted proteins | sample Alteio_BWOrgHeat_5_FD_152982 | JGI IMG/M metagenome (GOLD analysis project Ga0206945, IMG submission 152982) | Enriched cells from forest soil in Barre Woods Harvard Forest LTER site, Petersham, Massachusetts, United States -... | ecosystem: Environmental > Terrestrial > Soil > Temperate forest > O... | reverse complement strand
TGGGTCACTTTATCAAGAACATCGAGGCCCCATGGAAACCGGTCACCCCGCCACCGGACGGGAAACCGAAACAGAGTGGAGGCTCCGCAGTGGCGCTCGCCCTATCCCGCGACTCAAATGAGACGTTCATGTACATGATCAACCAGAACACCGCGGAAATCGAAATCCTGGACCGTCACACCGGTAAGGTCCTGTCGAGTTTCGGCCGCGCCGGGCACTTCCCGGGGCAGTTCGACCAGGCTCATGGCATCGCGGTGGACTCCAAAGGCAATGTCTACATAGCTGAAAACCGTGGCAAGAGGATCCAGAAGTTCAAGGTTGTTGGTCAATAGCGAGCGCGCCTGCTGCGTTCCGCCTATTTCACATTGGCACGTCGGATCGGGCGGTGGGATTGGAATAGTTCTAAAGAGTGGACATCAAGAGCCTGCAGAAGTGCCGCTTCCCACGTTGAAAAGAAGAAATCGCCTCCTACAGGTTAGGCGCGTGCAGCTCGCTCGATGGCCACCCGAAATACGGGCCGATGGCAACGGTCTCCGTCCGCGCAGAAACACCCAACCACGAGCGGTATCTCAAGGCAAAGGGCCGTGCAGCGTGCGGCCAAGAATCGAGTCAAGATAAAGGACGAGATAGGCAATTTGGAGTTATTATTCAGAACGGTTAGCCCGCCAGCGGAAGTGGAGGCGTCACGTAGACATGAACAAGTCAGGAAAGAGTCCATTCGACCGGCGTGATTTCCTCAAGGTTGCTACAGGCGGAGTCGGCGCATTGATGGCGAGTAGCGCGCAGGCGCAGGTTGCCGAATCGTTGGCCGCGAAGTCCGCCGCGGATGCGTCCGCCACTGGCCCCGCGTCGTTGCCTCCTGTCCGGCCGGGTTCCGATTTCATGATCGATGTCATCAAGCAACTGGGTTTCGAGTACGTGAGCGTCAATCCCGGCGCGAATTTCCGTGGCCTGATGGAATCGGCGGTCAACTATGGCGGGAACAAGAATCCGCAGCTGATCACTGCGTTGCACGAGGAAACCGCCGTAGCCATGGCTCACGGATATTTCAAGATCGAAGGCAAGCCGATGGGCGTTTTTATGTACGGCACCGTCGGCATACAGCATGCAGTCATGGCCGTTTACAGCGCCTGGTGTGACCGCGTCCCGGTGATCATGTTTGTGGGCAACGACATCGACATGGCCGATCGAAGCAGCCGTGTCGACATGGCCCACAGCGCTCAGGATGTGAGCGCTTTGGTCCGCAGCATGACGAAATGGGACGACGCGCCGGTTTCCCTAAATGGGTTTGCCGAAGCCGCCATGCGCGGTTACAAGGTCGCCATGACGCCGCCTTACGGCCCGGTGGTCGTCTCCATCGACAAATACCTTCAGGAGGGTCCGATCCCCGAAGGCTCGAAGCTGGTCATCCCGAAGTACTCCCCCACGAAGGCCCCCCAGGGCGATGAGGAGTCCCTTGCCGAAGCTGCCCGGATGCTGGTGAATGCGGATTTGCCGGTGATCATCGTCGAGCGCGCTGCTCGCACTGAAGCGGGATTGAAGTACATGGTGGAACTAGCGGAATTGCTGCAGGCCGGCGTAGTGGACACGATCCAGCGTATGAATTTTCCGTCTCGCCATCCCTTGCGGCAAACGGCTGGGGTCGTCTCCCAAGCGGACGTCATTTTGTCGCTGGAAAATCCGCTGCTCTGGAGCGCCGTGCATGCACCGGAAAACGACGATTTCGGCGCGCCCGCCTCGAGCCCTTCCCGGTTACAGCCGGGAGCGAAGCTGATTACCATCAGCTCTCTCGACCTGTTCAGCCGCAGCAATTACCAGGATTTCGGGCGCTACCAGGCAGTAGATCTCTCGATCGGCGCCGACGCGGAGGAAAGCCTTCCTGCGCTGATCGAGCAAATCAAACGCCAGATGACCTCGAACCGCAAAGCGGCCATCCGGGCTCGCGGCGCCAAGCTGGCTGAGGCACACGCCAGAGCCGACGCGCAGGCACGCACGCAGGCGGCCTTTGGTTGGAACGAGTCTCCCATTAGCACCGCGCGCGTCGCCGCTGAGCTGTGGGCGCAAATTAAGGACAAAGACTGGTCGCTGATCTCCCGCAGCGACGGCATGGCCGGATGGGCGCAGCGGCTGTGGAGCTTCGAGAAGTTCTACCACCACATTGGGCAGTCCGGATCGGTGGGCATCGGCTATAACTCTCCGGCCGCGGTAGGCGCGGCGCTAGCCAATAAGAAGTACGGCCGGCTCTCCATCAACCTGCAGAACGACGGCGATCTGATGTTCTGTCCCCAGGTCCTATGGACCGCCGCGCACTACCAGGTTCCCATGCTGACGATCATGCACAACAACCGTTCGTACAACACCGAGTTTATGGAGATCCAAAGATGCGCAGGCAGGGAACACCGCGACATCAGCGCGGCGGCAATCCCCACCAAGATCGACAACCCGCCGATTGATTTCGCCAAGCTCGCGCAGTCCATGGGATGGTACGCCGAAGGGCCGATCGAAAATCCCAGTGATGTGGGCCCGGCCATCAAGCGTGCGCTCGCCGTGGTCGAGAAGGGCGAGCCCGCATTGCTCGATACTGTCACGCAACCGACATAAGAACATAAAAAGGGGACAACGATGAAATACTCTCGTGGCGGCCCTCTTTTCGCAGCGGCTTTGCTGGGCTTTGCCCTCACGCCTAGCCCGGCGCCAGCGTGGCCCCGGCAGACGACTCCGAATACGGTGCGAGCTGCCAAGCCGCCGAGCGGTAATGCCCAAAACGGGAGAAAGGCCTTCATCGCGCACACTTGCTACACCTGCCACGGCTACGAGGCGGAGGGCGGGGTTGGCCTGCGCCTGGTGGGCTATCCCAACACGCTGGACTCTTTCATCGCCTACGTTCGCCAACCCAAGGGCGCGATGCCGCCTTCCGGGGCCAAGATCACTGCGCAGGAGTTCCAGGACATTTACACGTGGGTGCGTTCCATAGCGCCATCGCCGGACGCGAAGACCATCGACCTGCTCAAGCCCGAGGCCAAGTAGCTTTCCAAACCGACTGGCAAGATCCTCGGCGAGTGTAGATCCCAAGAACCGGGAAGAACATCTCGGCCACCTCGCCGAGACAGGCACAAATGTTGAGAGAAGATTTGTATCAGATGGCGTTGCAACGACCGGTTGAGCCGGCAGGCATCATCGGAATGCGGCTTTTTGCGGCTGGGCCACCTCAGGACTTGGCCACACTGAGAAATACTTTAGAGAGCTGCTAGGCAGTAAAGCGTCCTTATTCCCACGAGCTACGATGCTTTCGTTGGTGTGAGTCTAAGGGTTTCACATGCAAGCCTCAGAGCCCCCCCCCCCGCGAGTTTCGCTTGGAGGACCCTGAGCTGCACGAGCACGCGAAATCCGACCTAGTTCTTTCCGACCACCAGAATCGTGAACGAGTCTGGGATCATCGGCGCCTGAGGTCCGCGCCCGCCACCAGCCGGAGGTGTGGCCGGTTGCGCGGGTGGCGGTCCGTACTGCGCCGCGATCAGCAGGACATGGCCAGTCTTGCTGTCGAGCGTCAACGTCTTGGCGCTGGTCGCGGTGCTCACGGTCTGCTCGACCGCGAAGCTGGTCGGGCTGTTTTCCTTCACGATGGTGAGGGTCCCGTCGCGCTGCGAGCTGAAAGCTTCCATAGTTTGCGGGTTGAACACGGCGCCGTCGGTGCCCGCGCCGATGGGGAGCGTCGCGAGGATCTTGCCGTCGTCGGCGTTCAAGACCACCATGTTCTGGGGATCGCGGCAGGCGGCGAAAAGGATGCGATTCCTGGCGTCGATGGCCAAGCCGGCACACCCGTTCCCTTTGCCCTGAAGATCGTAGTGCGCTGTGACCTTCATGGTCTTGGCGTCGATCACCGCGATGTTGCCCTTGTCCTCGACATCAGCGTAGATGTGGCCTTTTCCGTCGCCAACGGTTTGCTCCGTTGCTCCGTCGATGTCAACCGTCCCGGCGATGGCGCCGTCCGAGGCGTTGAGCGCGGTCACGTTCGGAGAGGCGTGGCTGAGAATATAGACGCGATCGTTGAATGAGTCGTAGTAGAAGCCGTCCGGATTGCCGCCCGTGTCGATGGTCTTTATCGGCGCCAGCGTTTTGGCGTCAAACATGAGCACCGGTTTGGTCGTTGCGAACCCGTGGCCCGTCTTTGCCGAGACCACAGCTCCATGGCCGCCGCTATTCGGAATTACGCCGGCGGGCTCGAGTGTATCCAAATCCCATACCGTGATGCGCGCGTTCGGCCCGCTGCGTGAAACGTAAAGCTTGCGCGCCGCGGAGTCCGCCCAGACGTAATCGAATCCGCCGTCGCCGCCAACCTTAGCGGTCTTGAGAACTTTGTAAGGACCGGAACTCGAACTCTCTTGGGCCCAGAGCCCAACCGCTGCCATCAGGATCCCACACGCTATAAAAAGGCACACACGTCGCATAAACCACCTCCACATCCAAGACGTACGCAGACTTCGCCTGGTTCCCGCGCAGTATTGCTCGGATCTCGAAGCGGAAACGAGACTCCGTCAGGATTCCTGAAACGCCGCTCATTGTATTCCCAACCCATGAAAAATGGGATTTCAGGACACTGTTCGCGAGCTTCGCTCAGGGCAGTGATTAGTGTCCCTCTCTGCTAATTTCCCCCGGAGTGGCTTACAGCGTATAGTAAACTCCTCCGCTCTGACCCAAGAGGTGGATAGCTGCTATGAGGATCAAGGTTGCGTGCGTCGCTGCACTTTCCTTCGTGGTCGGCGTTAGCTTCGCGGCGGCCCAAGCAGTTCCGCAAGCGCCGAACGAACAAGCACAACAGTTCACCGTCCTGCGCACCGACCATTTGGTTGCTGGGACAGAGTCTTTGACCAACACAGAAGCAAACTGCTCGATTACGGGCACAAGCAGTAGTGCAACCATGCAATGCCGGGCTACCGGCGCGACAAGAAGCTTGTACCACTACAACACGGCGCTGGTTGTGGACACGAATGGCGTGGGATATATCATCGCGTGCAGGGTTCCGCTCGTACTCGTCCTGTGTAAGAAACTCGATATAGGCTCCGTGGTTGAGGGCCATATGGACAAGGGGCTTCTTATAATCGCCGACGGAAATAAGGTTCGCCGTTATCAGATCCTTACATCGGCGAGCGTAGGTCCGCTGCCACTGAGTCAACCCCCACCCTCCAAGAGCCCGGCAAAGGTTCGCTCCGAGCCGGCTCCAGCCGTAACCCCCGTGCCATCCTCGAATCGCCCGATCAACAAGGCAGAAAGCCAGCGAGCAGAGCTTCCCAACGATCCATCAGCGACTTGCACGTCCTCGACGGGTGCTTGCGTAACGTTTGTATCCGAGCCGCAGGGAGCGGATATCTACGTGGACGGAAAGTTTATGGGTAACACACCTTCCATGATCATTTTGGCTGCGGGCTCGCACGAACTCCGCATCGAGGCCGAAAGCTTCACGCCGTGGAGTCGCACGTTCGAGGCAAGCGCAGGGAACAAGGTCACAATTCGCGCGACGCTACACTCTCAGGTCCCACAGAACTAGCGGCCCGTGCGAATTTGTGCCGGTGCCCAACGCAGACTCGATTGTTTTGAGCGAACATGTGGACTACTGGGACGATATCGGGTGGAAAGACCCATACTCGTCGCACCGGTCCAGCCTCCGCCAAGGCGATTATGCACGTCGTTTTCGGTTGGAGGGTCCTTATACGCTCAAATGGTCGTTGATGGCGACGTGCAACTGGTTGGCAGTGATGAGCACGAGGCCCTCCGAGTGATTGGGAACGCGGCCAAAGTCACTAAAATTCCGGTGACCCTGTCGGCGCCCCACCTGGAAGGGACTAACTCACTCTCGGTACATGTCGATGTGAAGCCCACTCTTTCCGCAGGAAAGCCCGTATCCGGGCTAGTGCTGATCGCTTTGGCTGATGGAAGTGATCAATCTAACGTCCAGCGAGGAGAGAACGCCGGACGAGTTCTGAAACATGTGGCTGTTGTGCGGACGCTAACTCAGGTCGGTACCGTCGAAGATAGTACCGGCTTCTCAAAGGATGTGACGGTCAGCACCGAAAACGCCAATCTCCAAAACTTGAGGATCGTGGCAATCGTGCAAGAAGGAAATGCCGGTCGAGTCCTGGGAGTTGGATCCATGCGGTTTTCGAATTAGCTTTTTCCAATGAACCGACGAGTTAGCTCTCTCAAGCTAGGGAAAGTCATGTTTCCCGCGCGACTATACCGGCCCCATTGGTCACCCCTTAATCTGCAATTGGCAGGGAACGGTTGAGATGGGCTTTCTGGTTATGCCCTTCCCAGCAGCCTTGTTTCAAATCCAAGCCCTTTCCTTCCGAGAGGGTCGTTCATCACCTAACCATCGCTAATTTGAACCTCTGGACCGGCCGCCATCGAGCCCCTTCAGGATCGGCTTCAGCGTTGCCGCTATCCCTTCAGCCATCTTCAGAGAACCTCCCTCGTTTGGGTGGACCTGATCGATGACCATTAAGTAGATCGGATCGTTGATGAGGCTAAGTCCGTCGAGGAAATAGAGATTGCGATCGGTTTGCCGGCGTTGCTCCACGACCTGACGCATCGTGTTGCGATAATCCTGAGGAAGATCTCCATTCTTGTTCTTCTGATGAATGATGTCCTGATGAATCAAAATCGGGGAGATGCACAGAATCGGCTTCGTGGGGTATTTCGCGCGCACCGCACCTAGAAATGCCCCGTACTTGTCCCGATACTGAGCAAGCGTCTCTGGCTTTCCGCCGGAGTCGCTTCCCCCAAACGAGTTTGTGCCGAGCATCATCACCAAAACGTCCCAATCGCTGCGGCTCGCAATGTAATCCGCCACCGGGACGTCCGTCCAGGCGCTTCCGCCAAAGCCCAAGTTCAATGGCTCGCAATTTGCCATTTCGCACGTTTGCCACACATAGGTCTCGCGCGGGCTGGTCACACCGTGGCCGTGCGTAATCGAGTCGCCATGAAATAGTACTGCCGGCACATTGCGGGGTGTTGGAGCGAGCAATTGGGCATCATTATCGACACCAATCCCACCAACGATCACTTCTGCGTTGCGGTAATAGTGGGGAAAGAGAATCGAGAACTCAGACTGCTTCTTGGGTTCGCTTGAATTGTCGAAGACCATCACGTCTTGTTGGTAATAAACAATCTTCGCCGGCACGTTAGACAGGAACTTTCCATCTCGATACACGTCGAAATAGGGCGGACGACCGCGTTCCCAAGTTGATTCGGGGCTGGCATTGGCCGCTTCGGGAACGTCGATAAAGGTGAGCCGAATGGCGATACGTCTGGAATCGGTTCGAAGCCGTAAAGCTACTCCAGCGGTGGAAAGAGCCCGTTCCGCAGATCGGCTGGGGATCTTATCTCGCCACGCCTTCGGAATGCGAACCGGCTGCAAGCCGCCCGTTTTGGCTTCCCAATCCGCCACGTTGAGCCAGCGCAATTGATTGTCGTCAGTGCTCAGCCATTTCAGATTGTCGGGAGCATTCCGCTGCGCTTGGGTTCTAACCGCAAAACTCAATACCAACAATAAGAACCAGCCGAACCTCACACGAGATAGAGATGACATGACGCTACTCCTTTTTCCGGATTCCATTTGAACGTGACGACCGTTGTGTCCCAATTCGAAGAGCTCCTTCGCCGCTACCAGGCGTCATTCTCCCTTGTCTCGTAACCCGCAAAGGTGCGTGTACAATGTCGACCGTCGGGGAGTCAATCAGCGCTTTACTGACCCCAGATAAGAGGAGCACGGCCATGCTCAACGAGTTTTCCGCCTCAATATCAAAGCCCCTTCTTGGAATAGCGCTTGCCATGGCGATCACAGTTACCATAGTGACCGCAGACACTCCAAGCGAATCTTCCGGTGTTGTCGTGAGGACGCGACAGGGGTTGATTGAAGGATTGACGCTTGGCAAAGTCGAGCAGTTTCGCGGGGTTCCCTACGCAGCTCCTCCACTTGCCGATCTGCGTTGGCGAGCCCCGATCGCACCAAAGCCTTATTCGAACACTTTGCATGCGACCAAATTCCCGGCGCCCTGTATACAGAGCAGAGCTTTGCCGGATTTCCCCGCCCCCAGTGAAGATTGCCTCTATCTCAATATCTACCGACCCGCAGGCAGCAAGGAAGGCAAGAAAATGCCCGTGCTCATCTACTTTCACGGCGGCGGCTTCGCCGGCAATACTGCGAGTGCGCGGGATGGAGTCGAGCTTGCAGCGGGGAACGACATGATCGTCATTATGGCCAACTATCGGCTCGGTGTCTTTGGCTGGCTGGGGCTCTCCGGGCTGGATGCGGAAACGGCGAACCACTCGTCTTCGGGGAATTACGGTTTCCTGGACATGCTCGCGTCGCTGCGCTGGGTCCATGACAATATCGCCGCGTTCGGAGGTGACCGGGAAAACGTGACCATCGCGGGTACATCCGCCGGCGGGATCGCCGTCTGCACACTTATGACAGCTCACCTTCAGGAGCGTCTCTTCCAGCGCGCGATCATAGAGAGCGGCGAGTGCACTGGTACCTCCGGCTTTATCGTCAGTCATCAGACCGCTCTACTCCAGGGAGCCAAGTTCGCGGCTAAGGCTGGCTGTACCGTTCCTGGAGAGTTCGCTTCATGCCTGCGATCGGAGCCGGCTGCGGCTCTGGTCTCGGCCTCGGAGGGCTTAGGCATCTCCACAGCCAACGTTGGCGGAAACCTCATGTCCAAGGCACCTATGGAGGCTATCGAATCGGGAGAAATCGATCGTATTCCGGTGATTGTGGGCGCGAATCACGACGAGCAGAAGCGCGGCCCGGTCGAAACTACGGGATTCCCCGCAACTGAGCAAAACTTCCAGAAGTACCTCAAGAATGCTTTCGGCCCACTGGCACCCCTCGTTTCCGCGGCGTATCCACCGAGCGCGTTTACCGATCCTGCGTATGCGGCCGGAGGGGCAGCCAGCGACAGCGGAATCCCGAATGGTATCGGCTTTTGTCCCATGCTGATGGAACTCGGCGGGGCGCTCGCTAAGGTCACGCAGACCTTCGCCTACGAGCTGAATGACCCACGCGGCTCGGGAGTCCCGGACGCAACCGGCTTTGAATTGGGATCCATGCACACCGCGGAGATTGGGTTTCTGTACACTGAAAAGCCCACGGGCCCGCGCACGACAGAACAGATGCAATTGGCTACCCGCATGCAGCACTACTGGGCGACCTTTGCTCGTACCGGCCATCCGAAGGATGGCGCCATCGAATGGCCTGCGTTGCAATCCGGTTCGGGAAATATCCTTCGCTTCCAGCCTGGCGGCGACGTCATGGTAGGGTGGTCCAAAGCGTCTGCCGAGCATCACTGCGACTTTTGGTCCAAACTCGGATACTGAGACCGATTGGGGTTACGCTGGCAGCGCTAAGCGATCAGAAGAACCAGCCAGAATTCGAATAGTCCTGTTTCTCACTGCCAACAAGATAGCGCCGAAGTGGGGATTTCAAAGAATAGTGCAAGCCTGGGCATCGTACCTGACGTGGGCTCCAAACTTAACCAGGTGCCCGGGAAGAAAGCCGGTGATGTTCCGCCACGCGTGCCGGTGCCCTCGTAGTGGACGGATACCAGGCGAAAGACGGATCGCGCCGACGGCATGCCCCTGAGTTTATCGAACGGCTCTTAGCCCGTTACCAACCGAGCTTCAATCCCAATTGAATTTCCCGAGGGTCCGTCAGCAGAGTGGATATTACTCCCCCAGTCCCAGACGATGCCCCGCCCTTTTGGAACAAAGTATAATTGGGTAATCCGAAATTGGCGTGATTCAGGACATTGAAAAATTCCGCTCGAAACGTCAGATTGTATCTCTCGCCGAATTTCGTCTGCTTTGACAGTGAGACATCGCCATCTGCCAGATGGGGCCCCCTCAGGACATTTCTCCCCACATTCCCATAAGTCCCCGCCGGGGCAAGAACAAACGCATTAGGATTAAACCACTGATTGACAGTCCCCGGATAAAGATTCCCGGAGAAGTTGGGATTCCAAGAGGGCCGATCCGGCGTACCTGTGTTTCCGTCCTGGGAATTGTTGAAGCCATCTAGGGGTGAGAAGGGCAACCCGGTTTGCCACGTAACGATGCCATTCAATTCCCAGCCGCTCAGCAACTTTCCCGTCAAGCCTCTCACTCCGTTGAAGAGCGCCCTTCCTTGCCCTATCGGCAAAGCGTACCCCCCGTTAAAGGAGAAGTGGTACTTGATGTCTTGACACGAAACGCTATAGTCCGCATCCGGATGAAATGCCTGACTCTGCGTGTTGACACAATTACCCTGGTAACCGCCCACGGGGAAGGAAGAGTTGTCCAATGCTTTGGCCCAAGTGAAGTTGGCTCGGAAGTTCACTCCCTTGGTAACCTGCTGCCTGGCGTCCACTTGTAGCGCGTTATAGGAGCTGTGCCCTGAATCCTCCCAGAAACCCGCAGTGCCCGTAAGGGGAAACAGCCTCGCGCTCTGGGATGCTGACGGAAAGTATTGTGTCCCGGCAGGCAATGCGGCTGGACATGGTGCGGCTGGGCAAATCACGGATTGAGTGGGATTGGTAATGCTGCTGTCAATTAAATTGTAGCCATGCGAACCCACATAGCCGACGGTGACCGCAGTGGATGGCGTGATTCGCTGCTCGATTGAAAAACTCCACTGTTGCACAGTGGGAGTTCGTGCGGTAGGGATCCAACCTCCAGAAGGCAATAGGGCTCCGGCAGGCAGCGGGCTGAATGCCGGCAATACCGGAAGCTGCTGTGGGAATGTAGTATTGGCGAATGAAGCCGCCACGCTGAGGGGGTAAGCCTCGGTAATTCTGAAATTCCTGTCATCCAACTCGCTATAGTAAGTCCCAAACCCCGCATGAAGCACCGTGTTACTCTTCCCGAGGATGTTCCAAGCCAGGCCGAGCCGCGGCGCAAAATTCCGCAAGGATGTATTCTGCATAACCGTAGGGCCGGTTATCTCATATTGCAGCGGATTCTGTAGCCCCCCTCCAAGAGTGCTGGGCTGCGTTTGCACCAATAGGCCATTCGAACCCAGAACGGAGGTTTGGCCGCGCCCACCAATCTCATGCCAACCACTTGTCGGCTCGTACCGCAACCCTAAGGTTACTGTGACGGTACTCGTAGCTCTTATGGTGTCCTGTGCATAAAAAGCGGCTATCAATTGCCGGGAACCAACCACATCGCCAAGTCCTCCACCCGCAAGCGTAGATGCCTGCCCCTGAAGGAACTGTTGCAAGCCAGCGAAAGTGACACTCCCATAAGCGGCTTCGACACCGGCAGAGTTTTGCTGGATCCGTTGCAACCACACACCCATATTGAACTGATGCCTGCCTTTTACGGTCTGCACCGAATCCATAAAGGTGAATAAATTCCTGTGCTCATGGGAATTAACGTCACCGTTTCCAAATACGCTTACCGTGGATGCTGCTGCCGATCCGCCTCCCCCTCCGATCGTTACTGACCCCATAGGTCTCCCGGGTACTATGGATAAGTTCGCAGGAAAGGGGATGGTCGGGGTAGTGTCCGAGAAAAACGAGGCGCGGGAGAAGCCGAATCTTGCGGTGTTGATGGTGTTTGATGTGAAAGTATGGGTTTCTTGCAAACTCAGTACCTGTTGCCGGATCGCGAGCACGCTTCCGCTGAATGGATCCGCAAAGGGCGTTTCCTTGGTGCCATCATCAACTGTATAGGCCCCTGAGAGGGAGTCTTTGTCTGAAAAATACTGGTCCACTCGCATGTTCCCGTAGTCTTCGCGGACCGGAAACGATGCCGGATTAAAGCTTTCCGCAAGTCCACCACCCAGCTCCGGCCCGTTCGCAAGCGGATACATTGCCAGGAAAGGAACTATCGCCGGTATTGCCGCCAGGCGCGAAGTGGCATCCGGCACAATGGCCACATTCGTCTGCGTCAACGTCTGTCGATATGCTTCGTAGGTGCCAAAAATGAAGGTTTTGTCCTTCCGAATCGGCCCTCCTGCCGCCGCCCCAAAATCATTTCTTCGAAAGGCCGGCTTCTTTGCGCCAGCCGCGTTGGTAAAAAAGTCCGTGGCATCGAACATGTCGTTGCGCAGAAACTCAAACACCGTCCCATGAAACTGGTTCGTGCCCGACTGGGTTACGATGTTGACTTGCCCCGCGTTGCGCTTGCCATATTCGACCCCGTAGGTCGAGGATTCCACGTTGAATTCCCGCAC
>Ga0206945_1179_pt1 | contig 12289 bp, 4 predicted proteins | sample Alteio_BWOrgHeat_5_FD_152982 | JGI IMG/M metagenome (GOLD analysis project Ga0206945, IMG submission 152982) | Enriched cells from forest soil in Barre Woods Harvard Forest LTER site, Petersham, Massachusetts, United States -... | ecosystem: Environmental > Terrestrial > Soil > Temperate forest > O... | reverse complement strand
GCCGTGCAGGCGATCCAAAAAGAGCTGGACGCCTTTGTTGCGGGCCCGATCCGTCCGGAAGAAATAAAATTGGCGAAGGAAACCGTTTGTGACGAGGGCCGCTCCACGACAAGGATCCGCAAACCGTTCTTCAGCGTGATTTTTTTGACCCGCTGAGGAAATTCCGCAATGGGATCTTTCGTCTCGGCCTTGAGAAAGCCCGAGAACAAGAGGATCGTCATCCCGGCAAAGACCGGCCTCCAGGTTTTGAACTTCATTTCTTGTAGAACGGGGTCCCCCATTTTTCAAATGCGGCTTTCATCGAGCGGTCGAGCAATGTGATATCCATCGTTTTTCCTTTTTCGAGCACGCCTTCGGCGGCATTGGCCACCAGCGAGGCGATGCGCTTGAACGCTTCGCGCGACTCGTCCTGGAGTCGCACTCCCAACAGCAAACGCGATCCGGCGTCGTCCGCGATCTGAATGAAACAACCTTCTAGTACTTCCGGAAGCGTCAGGAAAAGCTCTTTGAATTTTGATTCAAGCGCGGTGGGATCGTCCACGGGTTTCCCGACGCTCACCACGGTGTCCTTCGGGATATGCCGGATCTCTTCGGCGGGCTGCTCCGGAACGCGCCCCTCGGCCAGAGACGACACCAAATCCGGATGAAGGTTGAGCGTGATCCCATCGGGCCCGATCAAAACGATTTCATGCGAGTTTCCCACCAGTTGTTTCAGCAGGTCCCTCGAGGACATCGTCAAATAGCGCAGATCCTTCTCGACATAGTCCACCATCGCCTGCGGCGAGGTAAAAATCCACACCACATATTTCCCCTCGGAATCCATGCCCAACAGGAGCGGGATCTGCCGGTCGTCCTCCGACTCCACCTCCACTTTCGGGCCCGCCAACGGGACCACCAAATGGGCATTCACGAAAGCGTCCCAAAAAAGGCCCGGGTTCACGCTTTGCTCTTGAAACGCTTTTTTCATGAGGCCTTCCAGCGCCTCGGCGGGAATCAGCGGGTCTTTCATGATGTTATGGTCTTCCACTCCTCAATTTTCCGCCACCAAAGAAGTTTCCCTCCTTCCCAATTCAAATCCGATGAGGACACTTCAATGGCCAAGATATCGGCCGGCTGCAAACCCTGGTCCATGATGCGAGGGGTATTGGTGATGCGGGTCCCAAAAATAGCGATTTCAGGCATATGGCCCACCATCAGTACCGGGGATTTCAGCGCAAGTTCGGAGACAACTTTAAAAAGCGCCTTGTGGTGGGCGCCGGAGATGAGTTCATTGCGGGAGATCGGTTCGGCGAGCGCGAGATGGCGGGAAACGAGTCGGGCCGTCTCCAGCGCGCGCGCATAGGGGCTGGTCACGACCGTCGGCACCGCGAAGCCGACCCGCTTCATTTCCTGTAGGCCGGCTTCCAACTTGGCGACGCCCATTTTCGTGAGCGGACGGTCCGCGTCGGGTTTTCGCCACTCCGCCGCCGACATCGCCTCGCCATGACGCATGAGATAAATTTCCATTACGGCAAGCTTGAACTGAAGTGAGTCAGTGCGTCGTGCGTGAGGGCAAATTGGTCGTAAGGCGCGTCAATTCTTTTAGGGGCATACGGTGACTAACGTCAAGAATTTCAATCCCGAATATATTCCCCGACCCATCAAAATCCACCAACAATCCGTCCCGCAACACTCTGGTTTTCTTTGAGCGCTTTGCGGGCTGAAGTTTTATGTAAAGCGCATCCGCTTTTTTATCAAACGTCACATTCATTTCTTAAACTCCTCCAACCAGTAAGCCGTAATAATCACAATCCGTCCCCTCACATTCGTGTATACAACCTCGGCAATTTTATTACGAAAATGTTTTTGAGCGATGCACCGATCGCCAAAACTGGCTCGAACATTGTCCGGGGAGCGAACCGTCAATTCAACTTGGCGAACCGAGATTTCGCGTTCGTTGATTCGGGCCCGAGAATGCTTCGTATATATGAAACGTAGATAATTCATTCGATCCTATGATCGAGGGGTAAGCTATTTCAGCATTTAACGCGCACGTTGTCGCGCTGGCGAATTACGCCTGTTGTTTGATGAGTTCTTTGATCGCGTTTTGGAGGCGCACGGCGTCGAGCAGGCTCATCTGGAGCGGGATGAAGAAATTGTCCAAGCCGGGATAGGCCTGGTTAAGGGCCTTGCGAGAAGGTTCACTCGCCATCACGCCAATGGAGCGGATGCCGAAGTTCTGGCGCGCGTACCAGAGCAAAGCGTTGTCTTTATTCTCAATGGGTTTCCGGTTCAATGCTTCGCTCGTCACCACCATGAAAGCCTGGAAGCCTTTGGGGACCCTGTCCGTCTTATTCAAGGAAATTAACACGAAGCGATAGAGTCCATTGGAGAGTCTGGCCACCTCTCTGAGAAGATCCGGATCCATTTTCCCGGCATCCGCCAATGGGATGAACACCACGGCCCCTTCCTCTTCATTGATCTTGACCTGCCGGAGGACTTCCCGTCTGGCGAATGCCAGCATGTGCGGTTTGTCCATCAACTTCATGATGGACATCATAAGGCCGTTCAAGCCGCCCTCAAGCGCCAAAGTCCGCAGATTTTCCACGTCAAAGCCGCGGGAGGCCAAGGCGCTGTCGACCAGCGGATGAAGCGCCTCATGCCACAGCGCCACCGCGGCCCGCAGCATGGCCGTGTCTGGTTCCCCCTCTTTGGCCGGTCCGTCCAATACCAGCGCGATGGTTTTACCGGCCATATCGATCGCGCCGCGACCAGAACCATAATTCTTGCTGAAATCGTCGGAAGACAATAAAAGGATCTTGAAATTTCCAAGCCCGTCGATGGACGGCATGTTCAACTGGCGGGCCATTTCAAAGGCAAACGTCTCAAGCAATTTCTTCATGGCAAACAACCGGAGTTGCGCGTCTTTTTCTTCTCCCAACATCACGCGGACGAAAGTGGCGTGGTCCAGCGCGCCTTCGCCGCCGGAAAAATTAATCATGTCGGCCAATTCTTCGGCCGCGCCGCGCAGGAAATTCGGGTCCGCCGCCTTCCGGTCCAACTCCGGAAGCTCTTGTTTCGCCGTTTCAAGATCGACCAGCATTTGGCCCAGGTCCGCTTCCAATGCCTGCGTCATCCAATTCAAAAGACCGGACGGCTCGACGCCGACTTTCGCGAGGCCGACGTACGCGCCGAAATGCTGGATGACCATGGGACCGACCTTCTGCAATCCGCCTTGCTGGGCCAAAGCGCCGACTTTGTTGTTCTGTTGCGCCAGCATGAGCACCTGCTGGCCCATTTCTTGGAGCAAATGGTCCACATCGGTCCCGCCGTTGAGCGCCTTCGTGAATTGTTCAAGAGGACCTTTGTTCTTCCGGGCAAAGTCTCCCATCGCGTAGAACAAATCGACCACTTGAGCCGACGTCAGGGGGCGGCCGGTCCGCTCGGTGACATTCTGCTCGATCTTCAAGAAAGAATCGATGAACGACCGGGCCAGCGCGCGGTCGCCCGCGTTGTTGTAAACCTTGCGGCCGGAGAAAAATTCTTCGAGCGACGGGGCTTGATAGGCCGCCTCGACGTAAGACGCCTCCGGCGTTTGGTCTTTTTTATTTTTATTTTCCCCTCCGGTGATGTCGAACCATTTCCCAAACGGGAACAAGAGACCCAACTGGGGCTTCCCGTCGTCGTCCTGGCTCGAGCTCAAAAGCGGATACCGCCCCATCCCTTCGTTCAGCCAGCCTTTGAAGGCGGTTTGGTCGTATCCGCTGGGGAAATATCCATTGCGCGGGTTGATCTGCAGAAGCGCCAGATTGCGGCCATAGGTCTGCTGGAGCCCTTGAATATCGCGCCGGCTGATGGCGACGCTCGCCAATGTTCCGAGCGACCGCGCTGAAACAATCAGGCCGTATACGTAATCCTTGAAGGCCTTCACCTCTTCATCTTTCTTGTTCGCCATGTCGGCCGGCGTCAATTTGTCCAAATCGCCGACCGTTTTAAAAGCTTTGACGCGGGATTGCGCGGACGGATCAAGGCGCGAAAGAATTTCGGCTTGATGTCCGGCCAAAAGCCGTCCCAAATCGAAGCGGCGGACAATGGCGCCGAACGCTTCGCCGAATTCGGTTTGACGGCGGGGTTCCAACGCGTCACGCAATTCGGAGGCTGTCCGCGGCATCGCGGCGAACATATCCTTGAGCGGCCGGTTGATGTAAGGCAGCGCGCCGGTGTCGCTCCCCATGTAGAGTGAAAGCCGCGCCAAGTCCGACGCGCCGTCCGGAAGCGGTTCATACAGAAACTTTGAAGCGCCTTGATCTCCAACGCGGACCTCGCGGACTTGCAGGACAACCAAGCTCTCAATACCGTCGTATTTTTTTGCCGCGAGCGACGGGTGCAGAAAGTAGGTCCCATTGGTGGGGATGAAATTCTGCTCTTGGATGTAGGTCCTCTCGAAATCGGACTCCGACAGCCACTCGGTCTTGGGTCCGCGGACTTGATTTGTGAGCGCCGATGCCAATCCGCGAGCGTAATTGAACCCGCTGATGACCAGGCCCGAGAACATCGCGACCGTCATGGCGGAGGCCGCCGACACGAGCCACATGTGGTTTTCGGCGGAAACAGAGAGCGACCCATCCGGCGCGCCCATCGAGCGGGCGGGCGTTCCGAGCAGAATAGTGGATGAAACCAAGAGTGAGATCAGCACGCGATTCCTCAAAAGAGGAGCGATGGAATAGGTGTAGGTGAAGCCGGCAATGGCCGCGGCCGCGCGGCCCAGCGATCCAAAATTTCCGCGCAAAATGGAGGGGGCTTGATTTTTCGCTCCGCTGTCTTCACTGGCCGGTGCCGGATTTTTAGGGGCGGTTGTTTCCACCGTGGTCCGCATCGTCTCCATGATGATTGGCGTCAAACTGAGGCGCCCGCCGGAATTATTGAGCCGGTAAAATTCCGTTCCGGAAAGCTCTTTAAGCTCTACGTCTTTTGCGGCAAATCTCCCGTCACTCTCATTGGACCAGCCGTTGTAGGTGCCATTTTGATTCCGGAAATAAACCCCGATGGTCCTTCCGTCGGCCTGGCCGCGGTCGCGAACCACCACCACATCGGGTGTTTCGTCGTAAAGACGCTGGGTCGCCACAAACAAGCTGCTCCGCGTCGAGGCGAACAAGGGGACGACTTTATTGAAAGCCATCGTCGGAGAAATCCGGCCGGCGGGATTCTCAACATCCATGTTCTCCGCTTGCTCGATGCCATAGAGCAGACGCGCATGATCATCCGTTCGATCCGACTCGAAACCTTCTTGCAGGTAGCGGGGAACGGCGATCTTCAAGGAGGAAAGCGTTCCGCCGTCTCCCTGCCTCCGGACAAATTCGATATGCGCGGCGCCGGGGCCATACTCCGCCAAATTCTTGGGTTGCTCGAAAACTTTTTCATCGGCGACGTTATCGCCGTTCCGGGTCACCCGAACTTCGTAGTCGAGCCCGCTCGTCAGCATGAGAGCCGGTTGCCCGGCCGCCCCCGCAGCGGGTTGAAGCGGCATCTGAATTTGCGGCGCCGTTTTGCCGGCGTCAGCCGCCAATGTGATGTTCACATGCGCGGGATTCCCGCCTTCGGCGGCCCTGTAGGAAAGTGTCGCGACCGTCGTCATTTTGCCGGTGGCGGCGCCCGTCAATCCAATGGCCGAGACCGTCCAGGATCCATCGCCGGAGGCCGATCTCTCGGCAAAAACGAGCTGGCCCTCTATTCCAAGATGGGCCATTTCTTCAAAAACGGCGGAAGCCGCCTGATCCCATTTTTCATCGGCGAAAGGCGCATGGAAACCCACCGCATTCAGCGCGTTGAAAACTTTTCCTTTGTCATTTCCGCGCTCGAGTCCTTGCGCGGCCATGCCCGCGGTCGACTGGGAACGGTAGGCGACGATGAGATTACGGATGGCGTCGACGTTGTCTTTCGAATTCACCATCTGCGGGATCAGCGTATTGAGAGCGAAGAAATCGGATTTAACGGTCGTACCCATGACGCGCGTGAGAAACTTATTGATATCGGCGGGTGAAATGTTTTCCCCGGCCAATATCGTCTGGATCTTCGTCAACAAATCTCTTTTTTCCGTGGCCACCGCCGCTCCGGCCGCGCGGGCGAAAGCCGGTAGCCGTTGGACGCGCTGGGTAAACAAGGACTCGGACAAGACATTGGTCGCCGCGTCCCGGACAAGATTGAACGCTCTCGTCGGCCCACGTTCGGTGATGAAGAAAAGCAATGCATCTGCGATCCGATTGTCAATATCCTTATCTTTTCTCGCCAATAATTTCACGCTCTCCCGCTGATCTTCCGTCAAAACGCGTCCCGCGAGGATATCGAGCGCGACATCCGTTTGGCCCGTCCATTTTTCACTGACCGAATCAAAGGTTATCGAAGTATTCCCCTCGATTTGAGCTTCGCCCCATGCCACGACTTCGACGGCGAATTCGACGGTCACGTTTTCTTTTTTCTTTAAAACGTCGACCGGTACCTGCTCCAAATTCCCCTCCCTGTCGGCGAAGAGCGCCTCCACGAACTCATCCGCGCGGCCGGCGGGAATTTCGTCCATGAACAACGCCAGTTTCAGGATCGCGGCCTTGTCCTCGAGATTGTCCGCATTGATCCCGTCCCGGAGCGAACCCAAGGTCGCGCCCTCTTTGTCCGCGCGTCCGTCCAACAAAGCCATCGCCGCTTGAATTTTCGTTTCGATGGGGGATCGGCCGAAGACCGCCGCGACGATCCGCGCGAAGAAGCCATCTTTGGCATTGAGCTTGTCGCGGAGCGCCTCCTCGGGCTTGTCGGCCGTCGCGATGGCGGTCGAGCGGGCCCGCGACGGGAAACCATTGGATCCGGCCGTGCAGGAAAAGGTGGAAAAGATCGTGACGGTGATGGTGGGGATGGACCCCTCGTTGCCGGAAGCCTTCACCGGAAAAGAGATATTGGATATCGCGACGGCCTTTTGTTTTTGCTCGGCGCGTTGCTGGGTATTCAATTCGGCGGGAGTGGCTTCCACCAGCTCGCCGCGCTGAAGTTGGAACACCGGCGTTGGATTTTCCTCGGTGACCGCGAGGTTCCGTTTGAACCGGAACGCGTCGCCCGTTAAAACGCCGGCGACCGGCGCCCCATCGAGCGTTTCTTTGCCGCTGTTCGACGTCACGCCCGTCTCCGTCGAAAATTCTTTCCACTCTCCGCCCAAGCGCACTTCCACTTTGCCTTTCCCGTCTTCGGAGGGCTTGGCGCGAACGTCGAGGAGCGGAGCGGGTTTCCCCTCCGTCGCCGGGCCGAAACGCAGGATGATCACCGGGCTCAGCCCTTCGGCCACAACTAGCTTGGATTCGGTTTTCACTTCGGCGGCATTGAAATCGGTTTTATCGGCGCTTTTCGCCCAAGGATTCGCGGCCAGGGTCGCGAGGAAGCCGACCGCGGCATGGAACACGGTCTTGTTTTTATCGGCGGGACGGTCCGTTGAAAGCGCGGAAAGAACTTCGAGCGGATTCACGGGGCCGAAATTCTGGCCCCGCACCACGCGATAGACCTGGCTGATTTGCTCTTTCGTGTCGCTTGAAACCACCGAGGAATTCTTGTCCTGCGCGGCGTGATAAAGAGCGCCCACGGGGTCTTTCGACTCGGCCATCGCGCGGATTTCAAACATATTGAAGGCCTTGGGCAGGGCCGGATCGATCGAAACCATCAAATGCACGAAATCCTTGAGCGTTTGATACCGCTGGGCATCCATATTCGTGAGATATTTCGCGCGGCCCATGGCCTCGTCTTCGGCGGTCTTGATGACGGTTTTCTCTTCGGCGGTTTGCACCGGCAGCGCTTCGGCGCCCGCTTCCACCGCCAAATGGATATGAACATCGCCTTGTTTGCTGGCGACACCGCCGAGAAGCTTGTCGCCATCGAACACCATCCACATATTTCTCTGATCATCCCGTTCCAACCGCGGGTTCTTGGCGCCGGCGTTTTTCAGCAGGAAGCCCACCGCTTGGCCTTCCGGCGATATCTGCTTGGAATCGGCGGCCGCCAAAATCATTTTCTTTTGGAACTGCTCCACCGCCGGCTGACCATGGAGCGCCACTTCAATCGGAAGCGAAGCAAATTCGCGCGGGACGTTGGATCCGAACAATAAAACGGCCGTCGCCTTGTGGTCCTGGTCCATTTTCAGCAGCGTTCGGCGGTCGCCATCGCTCAACAACCGTCCGGTCACGGCGCGGAACAGAATGGCCGGCGCCAGCACGGCAAGTGAAAAGAGATTCTCCAATCTCTTGCCCGACCACCAGGGAGCGCGTGAAGCGGCATTTCCCGCGGTTTTTTCTCCGGCCAACAGCCCTTCGCGGACCACCACCGTGGTCAAAACCGTGCCGACACCGTCGATGTGCGCATTAAAAGTGAACTCTCCCGCTTCGTTTAACGGAACATTGTTCGGCGTGACGACTTTGCCGAACCAACCGGCGGGATTGGCCTGCATATCTTTGAAAGTGCCCTCTCCGCTCCGGTCGTTGAGCGTCAATTTAATGCCGTGCTTGGTCTCAACGATATTGGCACCCACGGCTGTGCGCACAATCAATGTCAGAGAAACGACATCCTTCTTTTGCGTCACGGCGGCCACCAAGGTTTTCCCGGCGAATACGTTGAATCCGTTTTTAATTTTTTCAAGCCGGATGTCGGCTTGCCCCTCGGGCAGCAATATCTGGTCCGGAATCAGGCTCAGCGCCTGCACAATCGGTTTCGCCTGATCCGATTGCATTGCCGCCAAAATCATCCCGGTTTGGAACTGGCGGACGCCCTTGTCTCCGGAAATGATGATCGATCTCGGCAAGCCTTTAAACTCGTTCGGCATGACGTCAAAAAGAGACCCGGCCAATTCCAATTGCCCCTGGACCGTTTGGCGCAGCGCGGAGATTTCTTCTTTGGTGGGCTTGCGCCCAACGACGGATTGATAAATCCGGATGATCTCGCGGTCACTGCGCAGGTCGGTGGGGGTCAACAACAAGTCGTCCGAAACCGAGGGGGCGCGCGCCCCGGCCGTTTTTTTCGCCGGAAGCTGGATTTTTGCTTCTTCCGCCGTTTGCGCCTTCAGGACTTTCAAGACGGGACCCACGGGCGCCGTCTTCACGGTCGTCAAAAAGGGATCGTAAGTGACGTCCACTTTTTCAAATTGAAGCTCCTGATTGGCCACATTCTTCGGCTGGCCCGGGTAAAGGACTTCGCCCTTCGCTCCGCCGACGCGCAACTGATGCCCAAATCCAGGCTGGGCCTCCACCAACGAAACCTTTCCTTCACTGATCGTCAACACCAACGCATGTTCATAACTGGCGGGATCCGTCGGCTTGCCCGCCACATTCGGACGGATCGTGACATTCCCATCCTTGATGGAAACCTGCGCCACTTCCTTGTCTTTCAATTTCACGGTCCACATTGGAATGCTGGATTCTGGGCGTTCCAGGCTGACCTCCATCGGGAGATCGGCGCCGAACAACGTCAAGAGCGCGTGGGACGTCGCCAGCGTTCTGGAATCGAACGATAAAGGAGGCGCCCCGGGCGAAACAACCTGTGAAAGGAGGCCGGTTTCTCCTTCGGGCGTGTCGAGACGGTGATCGTTCTCGATCGCGGCCATGTAAAGAGCGTGCGGGCCATAATAATGGTCTTGAGCGATTCGAATAATATTGGCTTTGAGAGCGGGAAGTTTTTTGGCATCGACCAATTCCTTGTCATTAAAGAGATCCTCTACCGCTTTCGTTAGTTTTTCCGGTTCAGCCATGTTCCCCGCGCGATTGAGGTCCAGCGAAGCCAAGAAATCATTGATCTCGCCATCGTCCAGTTTTCCTTCCTCGATGAGAAGCTTCCGCAAATGCGCGCGCGTGGCGTCGTAAGTTTCGGCGGCTTTGTCGGCGGTATTCGTGAGCGTCTCGTCGTCCGGCCGGGCTTCTTTGAGAGCCGCGGCGCGCTGCCCGCTCACCTTGTCGTCCCGAAGATCGCGCGCGATATCGGCGACCCTGTTGACGCTCTTTTTCTCCGGCGCGACCTGCGGCGTCTCCGCGGCTTTTTCCTCTCCGGTTTCCGCCGTCGCCGCGGCAGGGGCCTCCGGCTCGGCCGGTTTTACCGCCGCGCGCAACTCTTTATTTGACTGATGGATAACGCCGATCAAATTGGCTTCTTGCAATGTCAAATCATCGATTCCCGATAGATGGCGCATCGCGTCAAGAAAATTGTCCGGCCATTTCGCTTGAACCGCGTCCGGCGTGATATCTTCCTTGGCTTCTTCTTTCTCAAATTTGAACCGCTCAAACTGGACCACCAATTTGATGTCGATGCCTTCTTCATTCTTGAGCGTCGACAAAGGCAATGCATTGAACCCGATGGCTTCCTTCATGCCCGTGACATGGCCGTCAACCCGGCTCTTTTCATCGGGCGACAGCGTGGACTCATGGACCACCTTCGAGAGCTCGTCCAACAGAGAGAAGGTGTCAATGCCGTTCGATTTGGTGGCGAGGGAAATCTCTGTGATCGCGGGCGCCGCGAACACCCACGCATTGACGGGATCCGTCGAATCGGTCCGGCCTGCAATCCGCGCGGCGCCGGCCGGCGTGAATCCAAAGATGAGCAGCGCTTCCGCGAGGATTTTTTCCTGATCCGGCGCCGGCATTTCTCCAAAATTATTTTTGATGGCGTCCCGCAATTTTCCGACGGTAAATTCAGCCGCCGGGTCTTTGCCCGCGCTGGAGCGGCCCATGATCCGCAGAACGCGCAGCGCTTTCGCGCGATCCGATGCCAAACCCCACGAATCTTTGATCCCGAAAACAACGGCCTGATAAACCTGCGGCGCATACCGCCCGACGGCCAGAAGACCCGCCGCGGCGACGCCGGCGACGATCAGACCCCCGGCGTTGGCAGCCACAAAGGCGATTCCGCCCAATCCTGCGGCCAGCGCGACCGGCCCCATCTTGATGCCGATCGCGATCAAAGCCCCGCCAATGAGGGCCTTCTCCAAGGGGACCTTTTTAACCGCATCAAAGATTCCCCCCACCACAAAACGCAGGGTCTGGCTTTGAGTCGCAGTCAATATTCCAGCGCCGACGCCGATCAAGAGCGCGTTGGCGGCCAGGAAAGTCATTGCGCCGGTAAGAACGGCCGCGACCGGACCCAAGACCGTCGGCAAAATAAGCACGATGCCGCCGGCCACCAGCATCGACCTTCCGGGGAATTCCTTGATCTTTTCTTGAATACCGGTCATTAAATTGACGGTCCCATTAAAAATACCGGCGGGAATCGCGCGCAAGCCCTTGATGGCGCTCAAATCTTCTCCCACCGCTTTTCGTAAACCGCCGGCGATACGCGCAACCGCACCGAAGAACTGCTGAACGGCCGTGGCGGTCCCCGCGAGCGGCGCTTGGAACTGCGCGAAAATAGATCTTCGTTTGGCCGGCGTCGCTTCGGTCCCTGCGATCAAGAAGGCGAAACCACCCGCCACGATGCCGGCCGCGCCAAGCAATGAAAAAAGTCCGAGCGCCGCTCCCAGGACGGCGCCGACGATGGAAGCGACCCCGAGACCGCGCGCCACGCCGCGGACTGAGGCCGGGAGAGCGATGCCGAGGCCGGCATTCCTAAAAAGAGTATTTTCAACCTCCGCTTGGACTTCCGCGCCGTTCTGCTTTTTTTCCTCGGGCGTTAGCTTGGACGTCTCCTTGGCGTCTTCGGCCATCATCATGGCCGGCACTTCTTTGTTGAGGCGATCCAAACTGCCCGTCCCATTTTCAAAATTGTCGACCAACATTTTTGAGCGAGCGTCGCTGAAGCCGAGGATGAGCAGCGCCACTTTTAATACCAGCTTCTGCTGATCCATCTGCTGTTTGGTTTTCGGAGGGCCTCCAAACTGGGCGGCGAGAGTGGCTTGCAGCCGGCCGGCCGTTAAACCTTCAACGGGGTTCTCTTTTCTGATGTCGTTGATTTCGGTATTGATCCCTTTGATCTGCTCAATTACGTCCTCAGAATTTTCCTCGGTGTGCGACTTCACCAGGGCTTTCTTCCGCGCTTCCAAATTCTCGATCCGGCTGTCTTTTGCCAAGTCTTTTTTCTGTTGTGTCTGGTCATTTTCAAGTCCGGCGCGATTTTCCCGCAGGAGCGCAACCGCATTGAGCCGGACTTGCGAAACCCCGAACAACCCGCCGATGACGGGAAGACGCCCCAAAACGAGGCGGGCCTTAAGGCCGAGCTCAAGTTTCCGCGCCGCAATCCCCGCTTCTTTTCCGAGCATGAGCCCGCCGATGACAACCAACATCACGGGGGCTTGAACGGCCATCAC
>Ga0206945_1158_pt2 | contig 12344 bp, 7 predicted proteins | sample Alteio_BWOrgHeat_5_FD_152982 | JGI IMG/M metagenome (GOLD analysis project Ga0206945, IMG submission 152982) | Enriched cells from forest soil in Barre Woods Harvard Forest LTER site, Petersham, Massachusetts, United States -... | ecosystem: Environmental > Terrestrial > Soil > Temperate forest > O... | reverse complement strand
CTCGTGAAACACGTAGTCACCAGTTGGATACTAATCGTTCTTGCTCCGTCCTCTTGGCAGACCGTCTGGCATTTTCCCTTTCCGTTCCCCAATCCCACGGCGGGCACGGCGCACTCGGCGAATGCCGACGTTTTCAAGGCTTACCAGTTTGGGACGATGAATCAGGTCGGGCAAAGCGGCATTAATTCTCCCAACGGGGTAGCTGTTTCGGGTGGCCAACTTATAGTTACTGACCATGGGCGCATCCTGTTCTGGGACGACACGGCCAGCCTAACGAATGGTCAGGCGGCCAGTGGTGTTACTGGAGAGGGAGTGACCGATTTCCAATACGAGAATGCCATCGGCTACGGGCATTTGGCTTCCGATAAAGGGTCACACTTATGGCTGATCGATAACGAGGGGCCAGATGCCTTCATCGATGTCTATTCATTGCCGCTGACCTCGGGCAAGGATCGATTTGCCAGGTTAACCTCCCCCTTACCCGTCCTCGGAGGCGGAACAATCTCCTGGGATTTCTACCTGATTATTGGGACGATTGCGCCGGTCGACACCGGAACCAAGCTTTGGGTCGCCGACCCGGTTCGGAATCGCGTCTTTCGGATCAGCAATCCACTTACCAGCCCGGTCGTGGATATTGTCCTCGGACAAACCGACATCAACGGAACGCTGTGTAACCAGGGAAATAGCGGGCCGAGTCAGAACAGCCTATGCCGGCCGGGCTCTGCGGTCCTCGATCCCAGCGGGAACCTTTATGTCTCTGACGCTTCGCTGGAAATCGACGGTAACTACCGGATGCTGGAATTTGATGCCAGTCTCTTCCCGGACAATCCTTCGAGCGCGCTCTTCGGACTTCCGGCGACGAGAGTGTTTGGAAGGAATGGCAGCTTTACCGATCCGTTTTGTGAGGATCAGCTTTGCGCCCCCCTTCAGCCTGCTTTCACCTCGGATGGTCAAATGGTTGTCGGCATGATGGGTTACCTTGGCAGCAGGTTTCCCCTCGTCTACACCAATCCTCTCGCCAGCCAGACGCCTGACACTTATCTCAACGACTTCTCTTCCTATGGCGGGTATGCGGCCACTTTCGATTCTAACGATGACTTGTACATCGCCGACCTGGACCGTGCGCGCGTGCTTATTTATCGACATCCGCTGACCATCGGTGGGTCTCCTCTTGTCAGTCTGTCGCCTACGAGCCTTACCTTTCCAGCTCAGTTGGTCGGCACCCAGAGTAATCCAAAAACCGTAACGCTAACTAACACCGGGAATAGGGCGCTGATTATCACCAGCATCGCGATCAGTGGAGATTTTGCCCAAACGAATACCTGTGGGTCAACCGTTGAACCCGGAGCTAACTGCATCGTCAGTGTAACCTTCACGCCAGCCAGGAAGGGGACCCGCACTGGCACACTCACCGTTACCGATAATGCGACCGGGAGTCCTCACTCGGTCTCCCTAACAGGGACCGGAGCGGTCAACCCGGTCCCAGTGGGCACGTCGCTCTCGCCCAGCAGCGCAAACGCGGGCGATCCGCAGTTCACCCTCACAGTCAATGGTTCGAAGTTCGTCTCGTCTTCGGTGGTGCAATGGAACGGGAGTGCTTTGGCGACCACCTTCGTAAGCCCTCAGCAACTCACCGCCACGGTTCCGGCGAGCGACATTGCCAGCGCCGGCACAGCGGCGGTAACTATCTTGAATCCCCCACCCGGTGGCGGGACCTCCAACTCCCTGAGCTTTACCATCAATAACCTGGTGCCGGCGTTAATCTCCCTTTCCCCTGACCACCAGACGGCCGGCGGCACGGATTTCACTCTGACCGTCAATGGCACAAACTTCGTCAATAGCTCTACGGTGCAATGGAATGGTTCGGCGCGGGCCACGACCTTTGTCAATAGCACGAAACTCACAACTACAATCACTGCTGCAGACATCGCCAATGCGGGCACGGCCTCGGTCACCGTAACCAATCCGCCGCCTGGCGGCGGGACCTCTAACTCGGCCACCTTTACGATTAACAACCCGGTGCCGACAGAAACCTCGCTTTCGCCCAGTAGTAAGACTGCGGGTGACTCTGCATTTACCCTTACCGTGACCGGGACGAACTTTGTCCCTACTTCAGCGGTACAATGGAATGGTTCGGCGCGCGCGACTACTTTAATCAGCAGCACGACAGTTACAGCAGCAATCAGCGCTTCCGATATCGCCCTTGGCGGCACTGTTCCCGTGACCGTGAAAAACCCTGCGCCGGGCGGAGGGACTTCGAACTCGAGGAATTTTACGATCAATAACCCTGTTCCGACGGCGACCTCGCTTTCACCTGGCAATGCGACCGCGGGTGGACCGCAGTTTACGCTCACGGTGAATGGAACCAACTTCGTCCCAACCAGCGTGGTCAAGTGGAAAGGCTCGAGCCTGTCGACAACGTTCGTTGATAGCGCCAAGATCACCGCGATCGTTCCGGCGGTTAACATCGCCACCGCTGGGACGGCTGCGGTCACGGTCTTCAACCCTGCCCCAGGAGGTGGCACGTCGGGTCAGCTCACCTTTACCATCAATAATCCGGTGCCCGCGGCCTCGGCTTTAACTCCTTCGAGTAAAATCGCCGGTGGCGCTGGGTTTACCTTGAAGGTCACCGGGACAAATTTCGTTGCGACTTCGAAGGTGCAATGGAAAGGACAAAATCGCACCACCACTTTCGTCAACAGCACCACCTTGAACGCTTCCATCCTCGACACGGACATCGCCCAGGCCGCTACCGCGACGGTCACAGTCTTTAACCCAACCCCTGGCGGCGGAACTTCAAATGGGTTGACCTTCACGATCAACAATCCTGTTCCGCACCTCACCAATATTTCGCCTAACAATGCGACCGCAGGCGGGCCAGCATTCACCCTGACCGTGAATGGAACAAACTTCGTTAAGACCTCGGCGGTCAATTGGAACGGAACGCCCTTGAACAATCCTCACTTTGTTAATAGCACGCAGCTCACGGTCACGGTGCCGGCGGCGAATATCGCAAACGCCGGAACCGCATCAGTAACTGTAACCAATCCCGCTCCCGGCGGCGGGACCTCTAATGCAGCACCTTTTGCGATTAATAACCCGGTCCCGAATCTTACTTCGCTGACACCGAGCAGTAGAACTCACGGCAGCGGAGACTTCACCCTCACCGTGCGGGGCACCGGGTTCGTCTCTAGCTCCCAGGTAAAGTGGAATGGCTCAAATCGCACCACGACCTTTGTTAATGGCGGACAAGTCCAAGCCACAATCACCGCCGCTGACATTGCGAACCCGGGAACAGCCCAGGTTACAGTGGCCAATCCGGCCCCAGGCGGCGGCACTTCCAATGCGCTTACTTTCACGATCAATTAGGGTGCCGCGCCATGGATCGAAAGCAGGAGCGGCCTCAGTGCCACGATCGATCGGGACGCTAAGGCCCCTCCATATTCAATCATGCGGCTAACGCGTCCTCCCCCCGTTCCCTAATGCGACGCTAACGTGCCTCCCCTATGTTGACGTGTGTCTTAGCGCCGAAGACGCGGCTTTATCTCCAGCCTGGGGCAACGCCCCAGGGTAATGTGATCCTAAAAACATTAAAGTGCTGAAAGCGCGATTCATCCTCCAGTCTTAGCTCGACCAACGAAACGTTAGGGTTAGAACACCCGGGAAATGACACGCCCCTTCAGGGCTTGTGATATTCATGGACGCAGGTCCTGGGGCGCTTGCCCCAGGCTGGAAATGGCTAGGCGCTTTCAGCGCTAATGATTTGTTTCCGCATCGGTTTCTCAAAGGCGAGCTGGAAATGATTAGGCGCCTTCAGCGCCAAACCCAATTTACCAGCCAGAGGCCAGTTATGCGCAGGCTTGACACCGAGCAGTCGCGTTGCCCAAGCTCTGACATGAAAAATCCCCCCAGACAGAGAACCATCACCCGCGGATTCGTGGTCGGCATTTTCCTGGCCTTTAAACTTATCGCCAAGGCTGATGATTCCAGTCGCTCTAAGTCACCGACCGACACGCAAGTCCCGCATTTGCTTCTGGCTGATGTCTGGAACCGATCAATCGATCCCACGGGCTGGTGGATGAGCGAGAAATACGACGGTCTTCGAGGTTACTGGGACGGGCGGACCCTATGGAGCCGTAAAGGCCAGGTGATTCACGCGCCGAGCTACTTCGCCGCCGAGTTACCTCGAGATATCCCCTTAGATGGAGAGTTATGGATTGGCCGGGGAAAATTCGAGGAGACCGTCAGTACCGTGCGCTCGGAGACGCCGGATGATCGCTGGACAAAGGTCCGGTTTATGGTCTTCGATGCGCCGCAGGCCCAAGGCGCCTTTGAAGAGCGAATGCAATTCCTGGGCGCAACCCTGCCCGAGACAAATCGTTTTGTCAGAGTGGTGATGCAAGAGCGCTGCAGGGGAATAACCGAGCTCCTGGCCGAGCGCGATCGCATCGTTAGGCTTGGCGGCGAAGGATTGATGTTGCGCCGGCCCAAATCGAAATACGAACCGCAACGCTCACCCACTCTACTTAAGGTCAAACCATATGATGACGCGGAGGCGACAGTGATCGCCCACGAGCCGGGGCAAGGAAAGTTCGCGGGCAAACTCGGCGCGCTTCGAGTGCGGACAGAGGATGGTCGGGAATTTTCTGTCGGGAGCGGTTTCACCGCCGCACAGCGGGACTCGCCGCCACCAATCGGCGCCTTGATCACCTATCGGTTTCGCGGACTAACGGCCAAAGGCATGCCGCGCTTCCCTACTTATCTCCGTATCCGCCAGGATTGATCGACTAACGACCTTCCCAATCTGTCCCGTCTTTCCCAAACTCGGTCTTCTTGATCCATTTCTCGTCAGAACTCTGTTTTAGTTCCAGCGATCGTGTCTAACTCCTTGATTAGACCACTGCCGCCGACGAAGTCCTCTAATTCTGCGTCGGCACGCTTGCGTAGAGCGAGATAATGGTTTCGGCGACCGCGTGACCCATGGTCGACATATTCGAGAGGACCACGACCGTATACGGCTCCTTAAGATCACGGATTAAATCGTACTCCGCACAAAGTCCCACCGCATCGCCGTCATAGCCGATGACATCCCGGCCTTCGTCGCCCGACTTATTGACCATGAAACCGTAGCCATAAGTCTTGGCGCCGAGTTCCGGTTTCGCAGTAGTCATGAGTTGATAGGTCGCGGGGGAAATTAGTTTGGCATTGCCAAGGGCCGCGACAAAACGAACCATGTCTTCAGCGGTGGTGACCGTGGCGTTGCCGGGTGCGCCGCGAGCCGGTGGCGGCGAGACATATCCATAGATGTTAGTCACGAAATGATCCTTATCAAAATAATCCTCGTAGGAAACGGCAGACTTGGGATTGGCTCGTTGCAGAAAATCCTGAAAGCTGTGCCCCATGCCGGCAGGCTGAAAAATGTGGTGTTGAATATACTCGTAGTAATCTTCGCCGCTGGCCATCTCGATGACCCGGCCGAGGAGTAAATAGCCTACACTGCTATCCTGGTAGCTCGTGCCGGGTTCGAAATCGGGCGGTTTGCGATCGAGGATCGATAGGTAGGATTGAACATCCTTGAGGTGGCGTGCGTTTGCGGTGTATTTGGCATTGAAGTAATCACCAAGGCCCGAGGTATCTGACAATAGATGCTTAATCTTGATCTTCCCGGCGTTCACTCGATCAGGATATTCGATGAATTTACCTATGGGGTCGTCATACGAAAGCTTTCCGGCTTCGACTAACTGGGCGATGGCAACCGCGGTAAAGCTCTTATCGAGGTCGCCAATCTGAAACCGGGTATCGACCGTATTGGCTATTCCAAAACTGCGATCCGCCAATCCAAAGGCCTTGGTGAAAATCGGTCGATCCTTCCGGGCAATGGCAATCACCCCTGAAAACAGATCGGCTTTAGCCAGTTTGGCGGCATAGTTAGAGATTTGTGTCAGGCGCGCTTTCTCGCTCGCGGGCGTGGCTGCAGGAGACGCACTTTTTGGTGACTTGGCTCGCTCGATTTGCAGCGAGCTCATGCGAAATGGCGGATTTGCTTCGACCGTAACCAAAACTGCGCCCCAACGGTCAGTTAGATTGGATTGGAAAAAGCCGATCGCATCGTTTCCGTTCTCGCGAATTTTGCCCCGGCGAATTCCGCCCGTTCGATGGACATAATTGGCGAGATATTTCATCAGATCATCTTCGCCCTGGAGAGCGACGAACTCAGGAGTAAAACTTGTCTTCACCAGGGGAGCGATCGTGCCGTAATCGCCGGACTCAAGGAGCTTAAGGATTTGTTCCACCCGCTGGCCTGGTTTCGCTGGGGACGCTGGAGGTGGGGCACTCGGTAAGGGCGATGACTGCGCCTGCGCTTGCGTTGGCCAATCAACCAATCCGGCGAGAGCAAGAACGATTAGTATCCAACTGGTGACTACGTGTTTCACGAGAGTCTGATAACTTTGTTACCATTGATTTTCAACTGAAGGTGTTTCGAAGGCTTCATTCGCTGACAAAGGAGCCCCCAGGGTCCTGCCGCAGGAAGGCAAAGAGCGGCGGCTTGCAGGCTGTCGACACTTCAAAGCGCCCCTTCCTTTGCTGCAGGCGGCGCCCTGATCTAACTTGCAACCTCATGATTACCTCAATTCACACCTTGATCTATTCCGACGATGCGCCGGCGACCCGGGCCTTTTTGCGCGACGTGCTCGGCTGGAAGTATGTGGCCGAAGATTGGGATAACGACTGGCTGATCTTTAAATCGGGCCCAAGCGAACTGGGCGTGCATCCGACGCACAGCACCTGGGAAGGCAAGACCTATGATCACCCGCGCCAGCATTCGATCGCGCTAATGTGCGATGACATTGATTCCACGGTGGAAGAGTTGCGGGCGAAAGGAGCGCAATTCCGCAGCCCAATCGAAGAGCGCGAGTACGGCCGCGCGATCGCCCTCATCGTGCCGGGCGCGGATGACCTGCAGCTCTATCAGCCAACACACAAACTGGCCTATAATCTCCAGTAGCTATCCCAAGGAGAACTAGATCGGATTCCCTACGCGTTGCCGGCGCGATAGCTCATTTGACGCCCACCTGGGTTTGTCGCGCAGACATCTTGTCTGCCAATCGGTTGGACTCGTCCCGTGGCAAGTCTGTCGGTTGGGCAGGACGTGCCCGTTATGGATCGACCAGGCAAGATCGCTGGCTAACCCCGCTGGAAGCCAGTGTTACGGTCACGGAACCTTTCCCGTCTTGCTCTTTTCCTGATTATCAAAATCCGTCAGGTAGCGACAGCTCGTTAGGCCGCGCTGCTTACCCGCTCGTGCAAGGCCTGGGCGAAACGTTCCGGCGCTCCCGGCTCCATCCGCAGGTAAAGGGAGGGTTCGATCAGTTCCAGTTCCATTAGCCAAAAGCCGTGGCTGTCATTCGCGCGCACAAAGTCAGCCCGCGCATAGAGCGGGACGGAATCGAGCGCGCGCAAAGCAATATCACCCACCGCCCGTAAGTCACTCTCCGTCTCGATCCGCCGAAGCACTCCGCCGTGTTCTTCCTGCACCCGAAAGTCGTGCGCCTTCGGTGTTTTGAGAATGGCGTGACTAAGCCGGCCGTTGAAATAGAACAACGAAAACTCCCCTTCGGTGATGACGTCTGACAGGAACGGCTGAACCATGAATTCGCGCTCCGCGTAATGAGCACTCAGCTCGCTCGGTAGCTGACCACCGTCACGGGCATTAACTCGAAAGACGGCGCGGGCGTTCAGGCCGATTACCGGCTTGATCACGATCTGGCCGCTTCCAACTCGTTCGAATAAACCCGGCAACTCTCGTGGAATGAAACGCTCATTCCAGATGGTCGGCACAACTGGAACCCCTCGCTGAGCCAGGTCGCGCAAATAAGTCTTGCGAATATTCCAACGCACCAGATCGAGGGGATTGAAGAGCAATATGCCTGCGCCCTCAATCTCGGAGAGCACAGTCAGGAAAGCGCCGGGATCGTCGATGTAATCCCAGGTCGAACGAATCACAACCGCATCATAAACGCGCCAGTCGCATGACCGCGTGCGCCACGAGACTGCTTCGACCTGCCACCCAAGAGCAGCCAACGCAGGATAAGCCAGCTCGTCGTCGATAACGAAGCCAGTTGAGTCTTCAAGAGTTAGAAAGGCGCAGCGCGGCATGGAAACAACCGGTGATTAAATTTGATCGATTGCGCAGGTAACGCCTGAAAGAGAAGGTGGGAGCTGTCCCTGGGCCCCGATCATCGGGGCACTAAGGCTCCCCCACTGCGCCTTTAATAATGTTGCCCGACATATTCCCACATCTGGTGATGCCAATAGGGCCAGTCGTGACCACCCTTCGGGCCCCAGTCGTCCAGATGATGAGGAATTCCCCTGCTTGCCAGGACTTCGGACATTCGGTAGGTCGGGCCGCTGTTCTCCCAAGGGCCGCAGCCGGTCACGAGTCGGATATCGCAACTGGCATATTGATGGAGAAACCAGGGATCATTCTGGTTAGCCATATAATCGACCGGGTTATTAAAGTAGAAGTTATCGTCATACATGCCGTCCATCGAGTCCCGCATGTCATAGATGCCGGAGAGCGCGTAACAGCGCTTCACATGGTCGGGATGCTTGAATAGAGTATTGGCCGCGTGATAAGCGCCGAGCGACGCGCCGAGGGTGGCGATCCCGATCCCTGGCGTTTGGCACTGGGAATCGATAAAGGGAATCACCTCGCCTGCTACATAGTCGTCGTACTGTGCCTGCATCCAGCTCCGGTGAAACGGGTGCGCGCCCTTGTTGTTGAATGAATCGCTTTGCACTCCATTGATGCAAAAGATCCGGATCCGCCCCTCTTCGATGTAGGGGCCAAGGGTACGAATCATGCCCTGACCTTCCTGCTCCGATTCGTCCCCCATGCTGGTGGGAAAAGCGAGGATGGGCGCGCCGTAATTGCCATAAATGGCGACGCCCATGTCGCGGTTCAGACGATGTGAATACCAATGTTGATGATCGCGGTGCATGAGATTGCGTGTTGGTTATCTCGGCTTGCGAGCATAGCGGATTAATAGTTGGTCTCAAGCGCCATGTTGCGACACCGCAACTGATCTTGACAACCGCTTTTCAGATTTCAGCGTGCCGGCTATTTGGGAGCCGTGGCCGTGCCGTCAAGATTGTAAATTTCAACCAGGGCCACCCCGGTGGTGTCGTTCTTGCCACGCACAATCGCCGTGTAAGCGCCGGGCTGAAGGGAAGCCCGGATGGCGGACTCCCGGCTATCTGTTGGTGCGATGCCGGTCGCACTGATCGCCGCCTCTTGATTTGAACGCCAGTCATCATTGGAAGCGATTTGAACGCCCTTGCCATCGTGTAACTCCAGCACGGGATCGAGCAGGACACCGGTCACACTTCCGGCAAGCGACGGACCGATGGCGCGCACCAGGACATTTGTCACCTGGTTTCCGCCGACAATGAATCCACCGATCATCACATTCTGACCAGTGCCAACTTTGCTCCGGGTAGAGATATTCGCGATTCTACCGGAGTTATCCGACGATAGGTCGTAGAGCTCAACCAATCCCACTCCGGCGACGGTTCCATCTTCGGCTTCCACCACGGCGGTATAAGCGCCCGGAGAGAGCGTGGCAACGAGGCCCGCGTCATGTTCGTCAAAAGGATCCAGCCCGGCAGTAATCATAGCATCCCGGAATTGGTTCCAGTTGTGATTTGTCGCGACAAGTGCGCCGGTCGAGTCATAAATACTGATCTTGGGATCGGTCATCGCGCCAACGAGTGGGAGCGAAGGCCCAAGCGCGCGAAAAGCGATTTCCTTGTCCGCGTCACCGGTAATGATGAAGCCGCCGATCATGCGTTGATCATCCGCCCCAACAACTGAGCGGGTGGAAACGTTAAGCAGAGTTTTTGGCGCCGGAATCACTCCACCTGATGGGGGCGCGAGCGAATAGATATCGACCGACCCTCCCCTGACAACGAAAAGATTCTTGCCGGCGTGATCCGCAAAGGCGTCGCCTCCTTCGACTATTTCCCATATCTTGAACGGCAGGCCGGTAGCGGTACTGACAAACTCGAGTTTCCAGACTTGCTGACCAGTCTGTGTGACTGCGTTCAGGTAACCAGTCGAGCCGGCGCCGAAATCGAAATCACCGGGGAAACCAAGCGAGTCCAGGGCCACCCCACCTCCATGCAGAGTATTGGGAATCACGGAAACAGTCTCGATGCTTCCACTTCCCCCGGCCTTGATGGCCACCAGCTTCCCGTCTGCCGAGACCTTGATCTCGGAAAGATTTGGGTCCGAGTCAAAGGAAGTGGATGTGAGCAACACTGGCGTGTCGCCCGAGATGTCGTAACGATTGAGTGAAGCAACGCCCTGGACAAAACTGGCGTAGAGATACTTGCCATCTGGACTGGCGTCGATCAGTGCTGAATTGGATTCATCCGGACCAGCGATCTGAATCGGAGTTAATGTGCCGCTGGTCGCATCGAGTTGGTAAAGACCATGATAATAACTCCCAGGACCCCCCGGAGGGTCGGTGACATAAAGTTTGTTATTTAGTCCGGCACGCATCTGCCGATATTGAAGTGCGTTCTTCGGGACGTCCGCGAGCGCGGAAAAGTCTGTCAGGTCGTAAGAATGGATTCCGGCAATATCCATGACCCAGAGCTTGGTATCATCGGGCGCGAGAGAGATCTCAAGCCCGCTGAGCCCCGCCGGAATGGTCGCAATGATCGACAGGGAATCGGTGTCGACGACACTGACACTCCGTTGATTCAACACATAAAGCCGATCGCGAACCGGGTCCTGAATCGTTCGAATGGTGCCAAGAGTTTGTAATTGGGCGATCGTCTGTCGATAGGCCGGGGTCACCGAGAACTGCACCGTCCCAGCCGCATCGTATTGGGCGCCGTGCGCAATGACAGTCGCGGTGAAACCGCCGCTTAGGTCCGGTATTCCGCTGATCACACCGGTCTTGCTGTTGTAAACGATACCTTCGGGTAAACCGGTAACAGTAAAGCTCGTGGGCTTATTGGCGGCCGTAATGGCATAGCTAAAGAAAGTCCCGACTGAAATCGGGTCAGGGCTGGTAGGGCTCGTGATCGAAGCTGCAGCGATCTCGATCTTGATGATCGCAGAAACATCCCGCGGCCAGCCGTGGGCCGTCACGGCGACCAGGAAAGTACCCGCTTTCAAGGGGGCGCCGGTCACTATCCCCGTAGTCGGATTCAAGAGTAATCCTTGAGGGAGGCCCACCGCGCTAAAACTTCCAGGGTTATTGTTCGCACTGAGAACGAAATTGGTGGGCTGACCGACCACAAAACCGTCCAGCTCGGTCTGATTTGTAATCCGATATCCGTAGAGAAAGGCTACGCCGGCGATGTCATCGGCTGCGAGGTGGTCTAGATTACTGATGATCGGCTCCATGATCGCCTGACCCGTCGGCTCGTCATAGACATGAGCCAGGCCAAGCACATGACCAAACTCATGTAATGCTACCCGGTGAAAGTCATCTTTACCGGGCAGGAGCGCGCCGCGATATGAGTTAAAGGTTTGGCTAATATTGAAAACAACATCCGCCTCGACCGCGGTTCCGTAGTCGGACGTGTCGTACGAAATCACCGTCGCCGCGAGCGTGTCGTCACCAAAGCCTTCGCCGAAAATAGTGTTGGAAAAAAAGACCGAGTTATAGCCGTCGAGTAGTTCCTTCGTCGCGGTCGAATTAAGCACCCAACCAAAGGTGACTCGCTCGAGGTGCTGATTCCACAAGGACAGCGCATCGGTCGCCGAATTGTTCCAGGTCCCAAGACCGTCGATAAGCGAAACGTTGGTCGCCCCAAGCTCGAGCTGCATGGTGACCTTCGTCCCAATTGCCCAGGTCTGGCCGGTTAGTTCATAACTCAGCACCGCTGGAGTCCCACAAACGAAAAAAAGCGCGGCAATAACCGCGCAGACGGGGCGGGAAATTTTCAATCGGGCCGGACTATGCGCGAGCCGGGTAGGATTCGCAAGGGAATTAGGCGCCGTTATCCCGCGGGCTAATCTCTAATCTCCCTTCAGGGCTCAGCCGGCCTCGGCAGGGAGCACACGCCATTTCAAGTCAAAACCGTGAATCGGGTGAATCTAAGAACCGGGCGAAAGCATCCCGTAATTTTCCGGTAATGAAACGTTTGCGCCGCGGAAGCGCGTTGACAGAAAACCAGCTTTCTGGAAATCTGGCCGCCGTGAAAACGACCTTGGAATTACCCGATGAATTGATGCGGGCGGTAAAGATTCGCGCCGTTCGCGAACAAAAGAAGCTCAAAGACGAAATCGCCGAGTTACTCCGCAAGGGAATGGCCCGGAGTAAGAC
>Ga0206945_1155_pt2 | contig 12442 bp, 6 predicted proteins | sample Alteio_BWOrgHeat_5_FD_152982 | JGI IMG/M metagenome (GOLD analysis project Ga0206945, IMG submission 152982) | Enriched cells from forest soil in Barre Woods Harvard Forest LTER site, Petersham, Massachusetts, United States -... | ecosystem: Environmental > Terrestrial > Soil > Temperate forest > O... | reverse complement strand
TGGTCGTGTTGACGCGAAAGGAATTGACGACGTACTTCGTATCGCCGATCGCTTATTGCGTGATGGCGGGGTTCGTGTTGATGGCGGCTCAGGCATATCATCAGTTCCTGCGCCCGCTGGTGTTTGCCGGGGAGAATCAGTACGCGATTGAAGAGCCGATCATTCAGAATTACGTCATCAATTTCCCTCAGGTCGTCGCGCTGATGGTGGCCGTGCCGCTGGTGACGATGCGGCTATTCAGCGAGGAGAAGCGGACCGGCACGCTGGAAGTGCTGTTGACCGCGCCGGTGAGCGACTGGCTCGTGGTTCTGAGCAAATTCCTGGCGGTCTGGATGTTCTTTATCATTCTGTGGCTGCCGTGGTGGTTGCTCGTGCTCGCGCTGCGGTTGGAGGGTGGGCAGGAATTCGATGTCCGGCCGATGATTGGCTTCTTGTTGGCGCTGGCGGCGTGCGGGGCGTCGTTCACGGCCATGGGCATGTTCTTTTCGAGCTTGACGCGCGACCAGATCATCTCCGCAGCCCTGACGTTCATGGGCATGATGTTCCTGGTTGGGTTTTATTTCCTGCAACGCGATCTAAGGGGCACGGACGAAATAACCACCGCGGTGAAGTCGATCACGAAGGGCATGTCGTTCATCCATATGTGGATCGATGCGACGGAAGGCAAGCTATATATCCGCGACGTGGTCTACCAGCTATGCGCGGCCGTGTTCTGGTTGTTCGCCACGGTCAAGGTTTTGGAATTCCGGCGCTGGAGCTGACGCGTTCCCGCCCGAGCTGCAACATCAATGGTGTGACGTCATGACAACGGAACCTCGTTCCGAAATCGAAGACTCGCAGAAGGCGTACCTGATTCTGCTAGGCGGCGGCCTGCTCGGCGCGCTGGGCTTCGTCGGGTTTTTCATCAGCGCCTGGTGGTGGTGGACGCCGCTGGTCACGTGGTTGCGCGAAGGCACGACCGAAGAATTGTGGCAATTCCTCGTTGCGGAAGTGGTCCTGTTCGTCGGCCTGGGTGGCATGTTTGCGGCCTTCCAGTCCGCGCGCCGGTTCGAGCGCATCGACCCTACGTTGCGGCGCGTGCTTTATGGTTACAACGCATTCTTGCAGCTATTCCTGGTGGGCAAGGGTCTGGCGCTCCTCATTGTCTTTTTCCACATCCGTTATCCGTTGCCGTTCGACACGACCGAAGGCGGGTTTTACTCCCTGGGCGCGAAAACCAAGCAATATATCGCGGCCCTGGATAGGCCGGTCGAGGTGTATATGGTCATGGACGTGCGCGAACCCGCGTACGCCAACATGCTGACCGTCCTCACGGAAATGCAAAGCGCCAACCCGCGCTATTTTCATTTCGAAGACATTCCGCTCATGAATGCCAACGCGACGCGGCTCCAAGACCTCAACAAGCGCTTCAAGCAATTGACCAGGCCTGGAATCATCGTGGCTTATGGCGACAAACCGGAGAATAACGCAACGTTTATCGCTTCCGGCGAATTGTCCAACGAAGACTATAGCCGCGGAGAGCAATCGCCGCGCCGGGATTTCAACGGCGAAGTGCGACTGATGCAGGAACTGATGTTTCTCTCCGAAAACAAGAAGAAGCCAATTGTCTATATCACGCAAGGGCATGGCGAGCCGTCGATGCAAGACCGTGGCGAAAAGGGAGGGCTCACCCGGCTCGTGCAACTTCTGACACAAGGGAATTTCGACGTGCGGCCGCTCACGGCCATAAGCCCTGACCCGAAGAAAAACAGCGTCCCGAGCGACGCCGATGTCGTGATGGTCATCGGCCCTCAGCGCTCGATGAGCGACATCATCCCCGCTCTGGGAACCTGGATGAACCCGACCGAACCAGGGGCCCATAAAGGCCGCCTCGTCGCCATGCTTGGCCCGACGCAGGGAATCGAAGATCGTCCCGGCAACCCAATGGCCGATACCGGCATGGAAGAGTTCTTGCGCAATTTCGGCGTCACCGCCACGAAAGAGCAAATCTTGATGCTCGCGTATGGGTCGGGCGGCAATTTGTATGTGGAAGACGATCCAGTCAACGTGGTCGTCGATCTGTTCAATCCGGACGAGGCGCGCAATCCGCTCGCTCTCGTCGTGAAGGGACATTCGGCGCAGCGTTGGCGCGATGTGCGCCGCCTGGAACCGCTCCCGGCCGCGGGGTCGTTCCAGGCCGAAGCCGTGATGGGAAGCAAGTGTTTGGCTTGGACTGAGACCGACATGAAAATTTCGGTCCACGCGACTATGGAGCGCCTTCGTCGAGATAAAACGGAAGCCGAGCAGCGCATCAAGGGGGAAATGATGCCCGTCTTGCTCGCCGTCACGGAGTCGCCGGCCAACCCCGACCCGCATTCAATGCGCCAGCCCAGCGAGGGGCGGACGCCGCGTCTGGTCGTATTCGGCTGCTCGAGCATCGCGACCGATCCGTACATGCGCGACTCGTCGGGCCCAAACTTCGAGCTCATTCGCGGCTCGATCGATTGGACGCGCGAGCATTACACGAACATCGGCGTCGAGCCCAAGTCGTATCGGTTTTTCCGCTTGCCGGTGCTGACATCGTTCTGGAATCTCTTTTACCTGCCCGTGGCGGCGCTGCTACTGACGGTCGCGGGCCTGGGCCTGATTGTCTGGAACGTCCGGCGGAGCTGATTGGAAGGTCTCGTCATGAATCTGCGCAATACATATATCCTGTTCGCCGCGGTGGCGGTGGTATTGATCGTCTTTGTGGTCGTCCTGACGTTTGGTTCACGCGGCAATTCCGAAGACTACTTATTCCCGGAACTGCACGACAAGGGCAAGAATGAGAAAGTCGCGGAGGTTGCGAAGTCAATCGAAAAGGTCGAAATCGAGCGGCTTCAGCCCAGTGGTCCCGCGCTGCTCTTCGAGCGCACGGCTTCGGGCTGGGCGCTCGCGAAGCCTTATCCCGCACGGATCGACTCCAGCGCGATTGACCGATTGGTCGATTCGCTGGTCAACGCGCGACTCGACAAGAAGTCTCCGCTGCCGCCCAAAAACCAAACCGGCATCGACGCACCGACTGCAGCAATTTCATTGATCAAGGCGGGCAAAACCTACCGCGTCATCATCGGTTTCATGGGCTTGGGCAGCGATGCACGCGTTTACGTTGCGACGGGCGACCACCCCGATCGGCCAGCGGCGATTCATCGCTACGCGATCAGCGAAGTGCTGCGCCCGGACGCGGCAGCGGCCTCCGCCGGCGAAGCCATCAAATCCATCACGGAGTTTCGGCCGCAAAACCTGCTCGCCGATGGTTCGCCGACTCCTTGGGATACGGTGCAACGAATCGACATCAAGGAAACCGGACACGAGATCGAACTCAAGAAGGACAATTTCGGCGGCTGGACGTTCCTGAAGCCGGCGGATTTCGGTTCGGCCGATCTGGAAGGCGTTCCGCAAGGGCCGGTGATGGACAACATCGCCGGCGTAAAGCCGCTTTTGACGCGCCTGGCAGGCTTGCGAATTCCCAAGTCGGAGGACGTGATCGAGGGAGTCACCGATTTCGCCCTGTATGGTTTGGCGCCCGGCAAAGAGACAATGCGCATCGAATTGGATGGCGCGAAGCACGAAGTCCTGCTGGTGGGCGCAAAGGTCGATCCCAAGAGCGACAAGGTATTCGCGCGAGTCGAGGGCGAGGAATTCGTCGTCAAGATCGAGGATCGGCCGTTCGAGCCGATTCGCAAGCTGCTCGACAATCCGAAAGTGATGCGCGATCGCAACCTCACCAACATCGCGCCGTTCACCGTCGATGCCATCGACGTCAAGCTCAACGGCGACAAGCCGTTCGAGCTGCGGAGAGTCGGCGACCCGGCGCAATGGCGAATCTTCGAAGGCGGCGACACCTACGACAACGCGAACGCGGCCGAGGTGCAGGGGCTTATCACCACCTTAATGACGCCGCGCAACATCAAGGATTTTCCCGAGTCCAGCGCCGGCGACAAAGCCCTCGGTCTCGATCCGCCCGCCGTCGTCATCGACATTTGGAGCGATGGCATCATCAAAGACGTCAAGAAGGACGAAAAGAAACCCGAGGAAAAGAAGCCCGATGAGAAGAAGGCGGACGACGCAAAGAAACCGGAGGAGAAGAAACCGGGCGAAAACAAAGCCGACAACAAGAAGGATGGGGCCAAAGCGACCGAGGAAAAGAAGCCCGCTCCGATCAAGCGCCCGACGCTCAAAGGCGAGCCGACTCTTCGCCTCGCATTTGGCAAGATCGATAAAGACATCGTTTACGTCCGGCGGACAGTCGGCGTCGTCTCGAACCTGCTCGCTTTGCCGAGTTCGATGCTGGCGACCGCGTCGCAGCCGCCGACCCATTACCTGGACGTGGTGCTGCCGTCATTCGACCGCACCAAATTGACGAAGTTCAGCTTCAACCGCGGCGATGTCCGCTACGAAATCGAGAGGTCGGGTGATGCGGACGCAGGCGCTTGGAAGATCGTCAAGCCCGCCGATTTCGGCGAGCGCAAACCAGCCAACGACAAGATCGAACAAATCATCACCGACCTCGTGAGCCTGTCGGCCACTGGCGTCATCGCGCGCAAGGCGACTCCGGATGAATTGGCCCGTTTCGGCTTAAAGACGCCCCGGCTCGAGGCGACCGTGATGATGAAAGACGTCAATGAGCCCCTGGTCTATCAATTCGGGGGCGAGGCGGACGACAAGCAAAACGTCTATTTCAAAATCGGCGGCAGCGACCGCGTCTACCTGGTGAACAAGGTCCAGCTCGAGATCATCCAGAACGGCGAATTGATCGACTCGACGATCTGGCGGCTCGACGCCGCCAAGATCCGCGGCATCAAGATCAGCGGCTGGAAATCGCTGACCGGCGGAATGCCGTTGACGCTGGATTTGATCCGCAAGTCGGCAACCGAATGGAGCGTCAAGGACCAAGCGGATTATGCCGTCGATGTCTCCAAGGCCGAAGCGCTCGCCCTGTCGCTGGCCAACGTCCAAGCCGTTCGCTTCACTCGCTTCAAGGGCGGGCCGACGCCGGAGGACAAACTCGACGTGCAAGCCGACGCGCTCGTCATCGACGTGACGGTCGAAGGCGAGAAGGAGCCATGGACGATCACGCTGGGCGCTGAGGTCAAGGAAGGGATGACCGATTGCTTTGCCACGATGAGCAACAAAGCACCGGGCGCGGTGTTCCTGGTTCCGAAAGCGCCCTTCGCCGAACTCCGCAAGAACGGCCGCGGCTATTTCCAGAAGGCCAAGTAACAGTCGGCCTCAACTTCGCTCTTGCTCGGGTTTGCCTTCCGCATTTGCTTCGGTCGGCGGCGCGTGCTCGGCTTTTTCTTCTTCTTCCTTCGTTCCAAAGGGCGGAAGGGGATGCGGGGGAAGGTCGAGGTAGGCGCGCGTATTGGCGACCAGTTCCATGAAGTGGCGACGCGTCGCAATCTGGTCTTCGAGCAATTCGCGCGGCACGACCAAGGGATCGCCGACCGCATACACGACTTTGTACCAAACGTCGAATTTCTTGTTCTTGGTGGGCGGGCCACCTTTGTACGACAGGTAGCTGCCCCAACTGGTTTCGATCCAGCAGGGGATGACGACCGCATCGGGGACCGCGCTGAGGATGCGGTAGATGCCCTGGGCGAAGCGCCGGATGGGCTGATCTTCTTTGCGGCGAAGCCAGGCTTCGGGAAAGATCATGACGTGCTGGCCGTTCTTGAGGGCGGCGATGGCTTCGTCGAGTTCCGGGGCTTGGCGACGGAAGCCGGGATTCTCCGCCACGCGGATCGCGCCGTAGACGTCGCCGGCCAGCCACTTCAGAAACGGCCGGTCGAGGAAGGTGCTGATCATCATGGCGCGGATTCCGCTCAGCGGCAGGACCTTGCACAGGAAGAGCGGGTCGAAGTAGGCCGCGTGATTGGCGATCGTCAGCGTCGGTCCACGCGTCGGCACGCTCCAGCGCCCGGGGCCGCGAATATCGAAGCGGTAAAGCGGCCAGAAAGCGATCTCGTGAACGATTTCGACAAATTCGCGGAAGTAGAGCTTCAAGAATAGACCAAACGCCGCAAGCGTTAGTGCGACAACCACCCAGTCCGCGATGGTAGCCGGCAATGCTCGCGTCAACCCAATCCCGGCGGCAGCCCCAACGCCGGCGCCCACGTCGGCCAGCAAGAGCGCCGCGAATCGATGACGCGGCAACACATGAAACAGAAGGCCGGTGGCCAGACCCGCCAGCGGCAATCCCATTCCCACACCCAGGACCCCAGCCGGCCAGACGGCGGCAGGCGCCAAGGCATGGCCCAACGCCGCAATCGCCAACACCAGAAAGGCGGGCCCGACCCAGCCCAAACCGCGAATCGAATTCATCTCCGGCAAATTCAGAAACAGCGCCAGGGCCAAGCCGGCGAGAAGAGCCAGCGGCCGCGGCGGCAGGGACTCGATCGGTATTGGCCCTCGCCCCAGGATCAAGCAGAAAAGCGCCGCCGCCAGGACCGCCAACACGGTGGCCGCCGCAAGGTGCCGCCGCGCCGACCAATCGGCGATGTGGCCGCGGCTAAAGAGAAAGAAACGATCCGGCGCTTCCGGAAGCGGATTGGCCCCGCCGCGCGCCGCGACGAGCGCCAACGGACAGATGACCGCCGACGCGATCAGGAAGATCGGCCAGCCGATCATGAGACCCGGCGCCACCGCGGCTCCGGCGATAGCGCCGGCGAACCCGGCAATTTCCAAGCACGTCAACGGACGAAGCAGTTGCCAATGAGCATTTCGCGCGATCGCCGGCAACTGAGCCAGTACGAAGGCGCGGATGACGATCATCACGACGGCGATCAGGACCAGCAAGCCCGTTGAATTTGCGTTGGCGGCCGTCGCGATCCGAGGCGCGAATAGGGCGGAGAGAATGGCGCCGGCCGCAAACATCGTCGCCGCATGAACGAGCGCCAGCAAGGCATAGAGGGCTCGGCTGCGGACCAGAGAGCGGGACATTGCGGACGGCTCCTGCCAGGGCGACCGACTCGAACCAGTGCCGACATTATCCGGAAATGCGCGTCGGGGGGAATGGAAGGGCGGAGAAAAGACAAGCCCCGAGTCGAACCTCGGGGCTTGAGTGTAGTCATCTCGCGGAGCGAGATGAAGAACCCTCACGCCAAGCGTGAGGACTATTCTGGGTCACTTGTCCGTCGCCATGCCGGAGACATTGGCGCCGAACGTGATGATCTTGCCTTTCACATGAAGCTGGAAGTGCGACTTCTCTCCCGTCTCGGCCCGGATCGTTACGGTATCGTTGCCATTGGGGTTTTCGCCGAATGCCGCTTTGACCGCCTTGGCAACGTTTTCGTCCTTCTTGTTCATGCTCGCGGCACGCGCTACCGAGACCATCACATCCAGAGCCGGCGCCGCAGCCAAACTGGTGCCCGTCATCGACTTGACGGCTTTCAGACCGTCCGCCCCGAGGCCGATCGCCACCATGTTGTCGCTGATCCCGACGTAGATGTTCGTCGTGCCGAAAATCGCCTTGGCTTCGGCGTCCATGTCGTCGGCGACGATCTTGTGGATCTTCATGTCGCCGGCGCTGTCGGCGTCCAGCGTTACCTTGCCCCGGTCCTTTTCGGGCATTACTTCCTTGCACATCTTGCGGAAGAACTCATCAATTCGCTTGCCGTCTTTCACCTTCAAGCCGCCGGCAATCGTGAACTGGCCGTTGCCGTCCGGGCCGCGAACGACGGCACCGAGGTCGATCTCACCGGCCTTGAGCGTGGGCGAGATGGTCTCGATTCCGGCCTTCAGCAGGGCCTTTTTCGCTTCGTCCTTCTCCTCTTCCATGGCTTTCTTGGTGAGTTGATCAATCGCTGGTCCAATCGCTTTGCGCAGATCCTCGGGCAATTTCACACTGCCAATCAGGCGGACGGCGTCGCTGCTGCCAGCCAGTCCGGTAAAGAGGCTCTGGCTGCGGGCTTCGTTCATTTCCTTGGCCAGTGGCGTGCCGGGCTTGGCTTTGAAGCTGACATCCAAGCCGATGTCGTCCTTCTTGGAATCGACGCCGAGGCGGACCGAGAACTCGTCGCCGTCGGTAATGATCTTCTTGAGATGCTCGCCGACCTTTTCGATCATCTCCACGCGCATCTTGGCCATTTCCGGCGTTTCGTTCGGCTGCTTCTGCTCCTTCGCCATATTGAGCCCGTTTTCGAGACCCATCAGCATCATCTGCTTGCCTTGCTGGGGGATGTCGCCGAGGCGGGCGTCGATCGCGATGACGGCGTCATCTTCGGGCAGCACTTTGGAGGGGTCGAGCAGTTTTTCCTTGGAGATGGCCGATTTGTCCATGGCCGTGACGCAAGCATAGCCGTGGTCAAAGCGCAGAAACACGGGAACGGGCACGTTGGGGATATTCTCGATCGTGTAGACGCCGTCTTCGCCTTTCTTCGGCGTGATCTGCAAGCGGCCCGTCAGGATATTCAAGAGGGCGTCTTCGCTCGCGACGGGAATCAAAGCCACGACCGAGGGCAAGCCGCCGGCTTCCGACGACAGGTCGGCATAAATGCCGATCGGTTTCTTCTGGTCGATGCCCACGTCGAATGCCTTGAGCATGCCGTCAAGCTGCTGGACCTTATCTTCTTGCCCGGCCAGCTTCGCAATGTAGCGGACATCCTGCAGAATCCCATCGACCGCCTTCAGCCGGATGACGAGAGTCGGGGGCTTGGGGTCCCCGGCCCGCAGGCTGGCCGGCGCCAATATCGCCGCTACGGCCACGAAGCCCATGAGAAAACGCATGCGCATAATCAATTCTCCTGAACGGTCTTTTTTCGATCCAATTCGGTTGTCGCGGATAATACCCGCGCCGCCCGCCCAAGGTTGCAAGGCCGGCGGCAAGTCACGTCCGGTTATTCTCGGAAAAAAAGGCGGAAATGGCCGCGCAAGTTTGGTCCGGAGCGGCATTCGAGTCGTGGACTGAGATGAGGAATGGCGGGAGGAGGCGTCGGGACGGGACGGGCGTTCGGTCCGATGCCGTTTATTCGGCAGGTGCGCGGCCCATGCCTCGGAGACCGACTCACCAGCCGGTCCGAGCTTCCTGGCCCGCCCCGGCGACTCCTTCCGCAATCAATTTGGCACCAACTCTTCCCCAAGAGTTTAGAGACGCCCGGCGGTGTAGCCGGGCGTTCTCTTTTCGTATTCGTTTATTTGTTTAGCCGTGAGGGGAGCGGAAGCGACACGAGCGCGTTCGGCATGGTCGACGCGCTCGTGTCGCTTCCGCTCCCCTCACGGCTAAACAAATATGCTCTCCCGCGGCCAGCTAGTTTACTTTTTTGGCGTCCATTCGCTACCGTGGGCGATCTTCTTCCACTTCGTCAAATTGAAGTCGTGATCGTTGTCGATGTCGTGACACCCATAGCACGTTTTGAAGACTTGTTGACCCACGCTTTGATCCGCGGCGGGGATTCCATTTCGCCGTGGATCGTCGTATTTCATTTTGTCGGCCTCGACCACGAGCTTGGTTAGATGATCGTTGGGATTCGTCTTCCAGGGACTCATAGTCGCTCGGAGTTGCGCGTTCTTTGGATCGGCGGCGTGCAGGCTTCCAGGGCCGTGGCAATTCTCGCAACCGACGCCGAAGAGGTGCTTGGATTTCTCCGCGGTGACGTAACCGGCGGCGTTGTCGCGGAAGCCGGTCAAGTATTTGAAGCCGACGGTATGGCATACGACGCATTCGCCGTCGAACTGGCGATTGTGCGGGGGGAACGCTTTGGGGTCTTCGACGAGAGTCTGGTATGCAATGGAATGCTTGGTCGAGTCCCAAATCTCAAACTCCTTCGCGTGGCAATCCTTGCACGCTTCGGACCCGAGGTATTTCGGGCGAAGTTCCTTGCCGTTCACGTTGATCGTCGGCAGCGGCGCTTTGAGATATTTTGCGAGGAAGTCATTGTCCTTCATCTTTTTCGTGTAGTCCTCGAGCAGCTTGACGACCGGATGGCTCTCGCGGTTTGCCGCGGGCGATTTGAAGTCCGGATTCAGCCGGACGACTTCCCATTGCAGGTCGAGGCTCTTGTCCGGGTTCCGAAAAACGCCCATGACGCCGATCCACTGGCCTTTGTGGCCGACGGTCACAAGCTGAGCCTTGGGTTGGTTTTTTCCGGGTGCGGCCTTGGCGCGCTCGGACTGGCTTGGTGGAGCGGATTGATCGGTGCTGTACTGGATGATATCGAAGTCGTCGATCACTTGGGCAAGCTTCTCCGCCTCGTCTCTGGTGCCTTGATAGAGCAGGACGCGAAGATCGGCGGACTTCTCCTTCATCGAGGCTAGCACCGATGGGATGGCAGTTGCATTGTTGGCAAATCGGATTTCGGGCGCGGGCATTTTCGGATCGAGTGAAGGGTTGTATTTCACGATCTCATCGATGGCGGATTGGCCCAGCGTTCCCGTCACGCCGACTTTCAATTGGATTCCCTTTGGAGCGACAACGCGAAAATCCTCAAAAACCGAGGCGCTGCCGGTTATGTCGGGGAAAGCGTCATTCTTGTTGGCGATATTGGCGGCTAGCACTCCAAAGGGAGTCTTGAAGTTCAAGAGAAAACTCGCGACGTCAAGCAACGGTACTCGGAACTCCGCCGGCCCAATGTTGACGGCATCGTATTGCATCGTGGCGAGTGCCTTCATCGACAGGAAATACTTCAATTTCGCTTGTTCACGCAAGGAACTGATTTCATTCGTCGCATAGATGTCGCCGACGTCCATCGCGACCGTGGGAACGCCGAAGCCGCGGATTTGCGTCAAGAAGTTGTAGCGCCGTTCCAAGCCGCCGGATTGCGGTTCGGTGCAGCCGCATGGCGCTTCGTAATTATGTTCTTGGCCGGTGAAGACCAGGATTATCTCCGGCATTCGATCGGCCGGCCAAGATCGCAAGTATTTGCCCGCGAAAGCTTTGTAATCCTGCGACGGGGCGGGGGCGGCGTTGCTTCCACCCTTGGGCGATTCTTCCTCGGGCGTCGATGGACGTCGCCCCAATACCAATCCGGTCGTCGTAATGGCGCCGATGCCAAACAATACAGCCAAGAATATCAGGTATCCCCGCTTGTTCCGCGGTCCGGCGAACTTACCTTCGGCCAGCTCCGGCATGATTGATCCTCAATCCTTCCAAGGGCCTGCACCACTCCCAACATAACCAATCTGCCGCCTCGTTGCGATATGGAAATCACGCAATCGCTTTCGCATGAACTCTCTGCTTGCATCATCCCCTCCGTGCTGCTATATCCCGCAATCTCCATCGTCCGAAACGGGGGACTGGCATGCTCGAATGGCTTTTGATCGGCGTTGGATTCACCGGCGCACTGACGGTGATCCACTTCTGGCGAGGCATCAAGCGCAACCTGGGCTTCGTGCCGATGCTGAACTTCCACTTCTCGCCCAAAGGGGGCTGCACCGAGGCGATCGTAGCGGAATTGAAGCACGCCCGCCGCGAGGTGCTCGTCCAGGCATATTCATTCACGTGCCCCGACATCGCCAAGGCCCTCATCGAAGCCAAACAGCGCGGCGCGTCGGTCGTGATTCTGCTCGACCGGGCCAACGAGAAAGAGACTTACTCCGAACTGAAGATGCTCGAAGAGAACGGCGTCGTTCCACTCATCGACGCCAACCACGCGATCGCTCACAACAAGATCATGATCATCGACCGGCGGACCGTCATCACCGGCAGTTTCAACTTCACGCGCCAGGCTGAGCACGAGAACGCCGAGAATCTCCTCATCTTGAGGCATCAGCCGGGCTTGGTCGAGGCTTATCGCAAGAACTTTCTCGAGCACCAGCAGCATTCCCAAGCGCCCGGCACGGTCAAAGCGCCCGCCCGTCCCGCCACTCCGAGCCTCGCGACCGGCCACGAGCATCGCCGGGCTGCGTGACTAATTGGAATGCGGCAATGAATTACCATAGCTAACTACCGAAGTTGTTTGATCACCGCACTGGTTTGGGTGGCATGTCCTTGGCTTTGCAAGGGCGCGATAGCAATCCAAACAATGATGGCGTTGTGAGTGATTGATTACGTCTCACCCATGTCCTTGCAAAGCCAAGGACATGCCACCCAAAATGGCTCTGCACTTGTGTCGATACCTTTGAATGAACTGCCGCACTCCAAAAAGTTATTGGTTGCTCTCCGGCTGCGGAAGGGGCGGCGGGCCTGGAATTGGGGGCGGGTCCATTTCGGCGGCATGGACAGTTGTGATCGCGGTGGGTGGGTCCGCGGAACTTTGACATCCAATCAATGTTGGCATGGCGACTAATACCAAACCCAGACGCTGTGATTTGAATTTGAGCATAGGGTCGCCTCGTTGAGATCGCTCAGGCATTCTCTCATTCGTCAGGCGATACTCTGTCCGGTCAGGCCGAATTCGTTGCCATCGGGATCGGCGAACTTGGCGAACATGCCCCACGGCAGTGGCGTTGGCGGCATCGTAATTCGCACTCCGGCGGCCTCTAACTT
>Ga0206945_1177_pt1 | contig 12451 bp, 9 predicted proteins | sample Alteio_BWOrgHeat_5_FD_152982 | JGI IMG/M metagenome (GOLD analysis project Ga0206945, IMG submission 152982) | Enriched cells from forest soil in Barre Woods Harvard Forest LTER site, Petersham, Massachusetts, United States -... | ecosystem: Environmental > Terrestrial > Soil > Temperate forest > O... | reverse complement strand
CTCGAGTCCACGGTTTCCGCCTACGGCTATCCCATCGGCGGCGAACGGATGTCAGTCACTACCGGAATTGTTTCTCGGACCGACTTCAATCTCTACACACACTCCGCGATTGACTCCCATCTCGCGATTCAGATCAGCGCGCAGATCAATCCGGGCAACAGTGGCGGGCCGGTGCTCCAAAACGGGAAGGTCGTCGGGGTCGCTTTCCAAGGCTATAGCGGAGACGTTGCCCAGGGGGTGGCTTATATGATCCCGACCCCGGTAATCCGCCGCTTCTTGAAGGACATCGAGGACGGCCACTACGACCGGTATGTAGATCTTGGGATTACTTACAGCAAGTTACAAAACCCGGCGCAGCGTCATTACCTTGGGCTCAAAGATGATGACCGCGGGGTACTGGTTAATACCGTGATCGAAGCTGGACCGTGCGGCAAATTACTCCACTCCGGCGATGTTCTTCTCTCGATCGATGGTCATCCGATCGCGAGCGATGCCTTTGTCGACTATGAGGGTGAAAGAGTCCAGATGCCGGAAGTGGTCGAGCGTAAATTCAAGGGTGACACGGTAAAGCTCGAGCTTCTGCGCAACAAGCAGCCGCTCAACCTTGAAATCAACCTGGGCTCGGTCTGGCCCTACTTCATGCAGGGCCACAGTTATGACATTCGGCCACGGTATGTCCTTTATGGCGGCTTGCTTTTTCAGCCAATGTCACTCGATCTGATGGAGGCTTATCGGATCACTGATCTGCGGATCCGTCATTTCTTTGACTTCTTCGTCAGCGATCAGCTTTACCTTCAACACCCAGAAGTCATCATTCTGACGAACATACTTCCTGACCCGATTAATACTTATCTCACTCCCTATCGCTATGGGATTGTGGATGAAATCAATGGCCAGAAGATTGGCACTCTGCAAGACCTGGCCCGGGCCTTTGAGCAACCGACAGAGCGCTTTGTCATCAAGATGGTCGGCGACGAGGCGCCGCTCGTGCTCGATGCCAAGAAAGTCGAGCAGGCGCGCGCGCGAATCAAGGAGCGTTACAGCGTCTTCTCGGAGCAGAACCTGGATGAGCAACCGCCGCCGAAACAGGCGATAGCCGTTCAAAATCATCCCTGATTATGCGCGGGGTAACTCTTCTCTTGGTCAGCCTGTTGGCGGTCGCGCCCGTGGTGGAGTCAAAGCAGACCCCGGTCGCGGTAAAAAAACTTTCTCCCTCGGTCGAGCAAGCCGTGCGGACGAAAGAGGTTTCGTTGGTTCGCGTCAACGTGACCGGTCAGCCATATGATTACTTTCGACCCTGGCAAAAGAAAGCTTCATTTTCCAAACGCGCGCTGGGCGCCGTCCTGCCCAACCAGCGGGTCCTGGTTACGGCGGACCTGGTCGCGAATCAGAACTATGTCGAACTGGAACGCGCCGAATCCGGGGATAAGAGCGCGGCCGACGTGGTGGTGGTAGATTACGAAGCGAACCTTGCTCTGTTGGAGCCTGCGGATAAGGATTTTCTCAAGGGATTACAGCCGCTCGACCTCGCGCTGGATACCGTGGTCGGAGATCGGCTTTCCGCCTGGCAATTGGAGAGCACGGGTGCGCTGGTGATTACGGAAGGGATTGTCTCCACCGTCGGGATGACCCGCTACCCGGCGGATGTCGCTGATTTCCTGACTTATCGACTAAGTATCCCGATGCAGTATCGGGATAACAGTTATACCGTGCCCCTGGTCAAGAACAATAAACTTGCGGCATTGCTATTGCGCTTCGATCCGCGCACCCAGGTGCTGGACGCGATCCCGGCGCCCATCATCGCCCACTTTCTGAAAGACGCCGCCGGGCCGAGTTATCGTGGCTTTCCGTCGCTAGGCATCAACTTTTTTCCAACGCGAGACCCTGAGCTGCGCAAACTTGCCGGGGACACCGGGAAGCAGGGTGGTGTCTATGTCTCTAGTGTTGAGCCGGGCCAGCCCGCGGCTAAAGCCGGTTTGCAGGCCGGGGACATGATCGAAGCAGTAGGAGACAACCAGATCGATGAGAACGGGAACTACGTTGACCCACTTTACGGGAAGATCGGCTTTGGCAATCTCCTCACCGCCAAAGCATTTAGTGGCGATACCGCCACTATCCATGTGCGACGCGAGGGAAAACCGGTGACCCTCACGGTGAAACTTGCACATCGCTCTGAAGATGATTACGTGATCCCGCCTTATAACATTGACGACCCACCGGCTTACTATGTTTTGGGCGGCCTGATTTTTCAGGAGTTATCCCGCCAATATCTCAAGGAATGGGGCTCAAACTGGCAGAAGGACGCCCCCCAGGATTTTGTCTATCTCGACCGTTTCCAGACTGAGCTTTTTCCCGAAGCCAAGCAACGCGTGGTCATCCTCAGCCAGGTATTACCGGCGAATGCCACGATCGGTTACGAGGATGTCAGCTATCTCGTGGTCAAAAAAGTGAACGGAAAAGAGATTCATTCGTTAGGCGATTTGGCCGAGGCCGTGAAATCGCCGGTCGATGGATTTCATGTCATCGAGACTGTGGACGATCCCAAGCAGCTGGAATTGGACGCCACCGAAGTCACCGCGGAAGCACCTGAACTGCAAAAGAACTACAGTCTGCCAGCGCTGCAACGCTTGAGATGAATTTGGCCGCCGGCCCACCTTTCGGCGCCATTTTTGACTGGGACGGCGTAATCATTGACTCCGGCAATCTGCATGAGGAAAGCTGGCGCCGCCTCGCGCAGGAGATCGGAAAATCGATCGCGCCAGAAAGTTTCGTGCGCGGGTTTGGAATGAAAAGTGAGCAGGTAATCGCCAGAGTCCATGGCTGGTCGCAGGAAGCCGCGGAAATCGTTCGCCTAACGAATCGAAAGGAAGAACTTTATCGAGAAATTCTTGCTGAAACTGAAATTGCCCCCCTTCCCGGAGTCACAGAGTGGCTCGCTCGCCTGCAAAAAAGCGGCGTCCCGTGCGCGATCGCCTCTTCCACTCCACGGGCCAATATCGAAGTCCTCCTGACCCGGTTCGGGTTGAAGGAAACCTTCCCCGTAGTCATTTCTGCAGAGGACGTCGTTCATGGAAAACCGGATCCCGAGGTTTTTCTCAAAGCCGCTGAACGGCTCCGACTGGATCCCCGAGACACAGTCGTGTTTGAAGATGCCTGGGTCGGAATCGAGGCCGCCCACGCGGCAGACATGAGTGCGATCGCGGTCGCCACCACTCATTCACCGGAACAGTTGCGGAGGGCGGACCTGGTCGTCAGTCGATTGGACGAACTGTCGGTTGCGCGGGTCACCGAGCTGATGGAAAAGAGAAGGCACAGGTCCGCGCCTAACGAGTAAAAGTCCCTTTCGGCCGGCTAGTCGCCGAACGAAATCTCGACGTCTCGCGCCGTTTGCACCATTTGGCTCGAAGGCTGGACGAGCCGTAATCGATTGACCGCCTCCGCGATCGGCACCTGCTGCACCTGATAGTTCTGATAACTGACCATCGAACCGAAGTGACCTTCGTTTGCGAGTTGAACGGCCTTGACGCCGAAGCGTGTCCCGAGAATGCGATCAAGGGTTGTCGGCGGTCCGCCGCGTTGTAGGTGACCGAGCACGCAACAGCGCGTCTCCTTTCCGGTGCGGATGGCGAGCTCGTGTGCCACCACATCTCCAATTCCGCCAAAACGATATTCGCCCGGCCCGGTTTGATGAAGCACCTGCTGACCATCCTTGGGATTGGCCCCTTCGGCAGCCACCACGAGCGAACTCAAGCTGCCGGCGGCGTCCCGTCGTTTGATAAACTCCGCCAGTTTCTCATACTCGAAAGGAATTTCCGGGATCAAAATCGCATCCGCGCCGCCGGCGACGCCGCCATGGAGTGCGATCCATCCGGCATGGCGGCCCATCACCTCCAAGACCATGACCCGCTTGTGACTTGTCGCTGTGGTATGCAGCCGATCGAGCGCATCCGCCACTGCCGCGACCGCGGAATCAAAACCGAAAGTCATCGCCGTCGCTTCCAGATCGTTATCGATCGTTTTGGGCACTCCGATGCAATCGATTCCCGCGTCCTGGAGCTGTTGCGCGGTGGTCATCGAGCCATCTCCGCCGACGATAATGAGCGCTTTGACGTGCAACCGATCAAGGACCTCGCGTGCTTGCCCGATCACCTCCGCGGCGACCACCGCTCGCTTGCCCTCAGCGACTTTGGCAATGAAATGTCCGCGATTCGTGGTCCCGAGAATTGTTCCGCCCAATGGCATGATGCCGGAGGTGCGTGCCCGATCCAGCACAACATAGTGCCCGGGCGGAAGTAGACCTTCGAAACCGTCCTTAAACCCAATCACTTCCCAGCCCAATTTCTCCGCTGCGAGCACGACTCCGCGAAGAACGGCATTCAACCCCGGGCAATCACCTCCGCTGGTCAGAACTCCGATCCGAGTCTTCACTCGCCCGGGCCGCCGAGTACCTGTTTCGGATCCAACGGACGCCCAGCGGCGGCCCAGCGATCGTAGAGCGCCCAGCCCCGCGCGAGCATTGCCTCGCCTTCACCAAAACGATCCGGACTCGCGAGCAAGACCACGATCAACCGCCGAGGCGTGATCAAAGTGGTGGTCCCCTGCTGAACGACCTCTGAGCTACGGGCCACACTCAGGATCAGGCAATCTCCTGCGCGCTCGGTCCGACCCGTTTTGACTCCGTCGATGTTATCCCGTCCAAGCAATTCGTTCGTGTTGCGCAGCAGATAGCGCAATCGACTCGCACCGCGGCCGAACTGAATTTCCCGTTCCTTTTGTGAAACATAGAAGCGGAACCCGGCGTTATTCATCGCGTATCTCGTTAGGCGGGCGAGATCGCTGGCGGTTGAAAATGGCTTTTCCTTGGCATCCACTCCGCTGGGATTGAGGAAACGCGTCCGGAGCATCCCAAGGTGCTGCGCGAGAGCGTTCATCTGCAGAACAAAATAATCGACCGCGCTGCCACGAGCGCTCGTCGGACCGGCGGGCAACTTTGCTAGGAGCGCTTGCCCGACGTGGTTCGCCAGCGTGTATGCGGCGACATTGTCGGATTGGACGAGCGCGGCATAAAGCAGGTCGCGCAGGGTGACGCTGTCGCCGGGTTGAAAACCGACCCCGTCCGTTCCCGTTTCCGAGACCGGGACTTGAGGAACCGTCGCCACCTGGTTCAGATCGCCACCTTCCTTGGTCGACCAGTCCAACACGACCATCGCGGTGGCAATTTTCGTCAGGCTACCGACCTGCCGCTTTTTTTCCGCCTGAAATTGCTCCAAAATGCAACCGGTTTTGGCATCGACGATGATTGCCGCCTGAGCGGCGCGGAGAGGGCGTGCGCCGAGAAAAATTAGCGCCGAAACAACAACGAAAAGGGAGAGTTTGCGGAGGAAGGTGGCCACAGCGGTGTCAGTCCGCTCCATGTTAACTGGCCGTCCTCTGTTCGCAACCGACAATCCCGCCGCGCTCCGGTTTGCCTAACGAAGCGTAACCGATGAACGCGCTCCGTATCGGAACGGATCCGGGCTTAGCACGAGCAGGATGCGTTCGGCAGCATTGTGCAGGTCGAACGGAGTTGCTTTACCCAGGCCACTGGCGCGAACCGTTCCCCAACGTCCCTGGTCATGGCTCCCGCCCGCCATATCGAATTCGTAGATGACGCGGTTCTTTTCGACGTTAGTGACTCGGACGTGGAGGACGAGATGCGAACTCCCCGCTTCGGTTGGGGTGAGCCAGAATCGGTCGTCCGGATTGCCGCCATCAATCAGCTCAAATTGTCCCTCGATCAGCCAGCCAACGTGCGGCACTTCGTCTGCCTCGAGAATTCGGGCCGGAGCGAGCTTCTCCATCTCTTCTTTCAGGTTCTCGGCAAACGCGAGTGGGATTAGCGATTTGCGGATAGGCATCTCCCCCTCCGAGGCGGCCTCATCTCCTTCAAAAATGGCCTGATCGATACAGAAAGGTCGGATATAAACCGCGGCCGGATGGGCTTCCCCAATCCCGCAGTTAGTGGTAAAACGAATCTCGCGAGAACCAAAATCCTTGGCGTCCACTTCGCTGCGTCTTGCGGTGGCAGATCCTCCGGCAACATAAGTCTTGGTGACCACCATGTCGGCACACGAACAAAGCAGGAAGCTGGAGGCGATAAGAGTAAACGATTTCATATGCTTAATCGCGCCAGGCCAGGGTCCGGAAACCACAACCGGCGGTTCCGTCGGATGATGCAACTCTCGTGCCGTTCGTCGGCGAAATTTCAGCCCTGCAGCTTCGCCTTGTGGGCGCGATGGCGGGCCACCAACCCCCGGGTAACCAGGTAAACAATCGCTGCTGAAGGCAACCCAATGACAAGTGAGCCGATTAACAGCGGACGCCCCACGGTGAAGAAGGTTTCCCAGTGGATGTAGTCGCGGAAAGAAAGATGGCGCATGTTAAAACGCTGCGGGAGACGGCCATTCAGAACCCAAAACCCGATCTTGTACTCCCAGAGATAGATCGCGGGCATGAAGGGCAGGATCAGATCATGCAACTGGACGCTGATCGCGGCCGCGATTTTGTTTCCGCCCATTAACCAGGCGACCCCGATCGAGAGCAGCGTCTTAAGGCTCCAGAGCGGCGTGAACCCGAAAAAGATCCCGATCGCAACCCCAAAAGCGATGGCATGAGGCGACGCTTCGATGGTTACCAGGTGGAAATGAAGGTGGGTCACCCAATAACGTAAGCGCCCCCAGAGATTCGCGTTCGGATCGGGATCGGTCATCTTTTTCCTAACGAAAAAATTCTGCCTGGCGTAACTGGGCGTTGGCTAATTGCCCAAGCGCCGCGCGCATCCGGGCCGCCGCGTGCGGCGCAAAATCGAGCGCGTTGTTGTTAAAGATGACGTGCACCTTGTCCGCCGCTTGGGCCAGCTTCTTTGCCCGTTTGGTCAATTCATCGATCTCCTCGTCGCTGTAATCGTAGTCGAAGCGCTCCGCCACCGTCTTGCCGTGCAAATAACCCTCGGCGTTGCGGCCGTGCAGGCGCAGATAAGCCAGAGCCGGATCAGTGACTTCGTTGATCGTACTCGGCATGATCGTGAAATGCTCTCGGTCAGGCGCGTCGACCAGGCAAAGCGCCACTTCGCGTTTCCGGAAAAACTCCAGCGTTGCTCGGAGCTGGTCGCCGATCATCCAGTTGCGGTTTCGGAGCTCGACCACCAGGCCTAACGAGCCTAACTGTCCGATGACTTCCTCCAATTCCGCCAGCTCATGTTTGCGGGGCGAGAAAACCGGCGACAGTTGGAGAAGAAATGCGCCAAACTTTCCCGCCTCGCGCAGTGGCTCGACCGATCGGACAACTTCCTTCAACACCGCGCGCTCCGTTTTCAGACTCAGCGTCACCTTCCCTTTCGCATCCGTTTCGACCGCGCGCTGCAAACTCGGCGGAAGCGATTTCACATCCGCGGCATGACGCGAGAGCAGCTTGTGCACTTTGAAGTCAAACGTGAAGTCGTTAGGCGTGGAGACGCACCATCGTTCAACCATCCGTCGGTCCGGGATCGCGTAAAAGCTCGAGTTCACCTCCACCAGCTCGAACTGTTGCGCGTACCAGGGTAGCCGATCGGACGCCGCCATTTTCGGCGGGTACCAGCGCTCGACAAACCCCGGGTCGGACCAGCTCGCGGTGCCGACGAAGATTCGCCTAGCCGTCTCAGGATCGAATAGCGCCACAAACCACAAGACCCGCGGTTGTCGGCTTTCGCAAACCGCGCGCCATCGGCATCGCCCTGCTCGCCACGATTGGCGGAGTGATTATTCTTAGCGACAGTCCGTGAAGGCCGTCCGGGGTTCACCCCTTAACTATCGCAGGCTCCATATGGTCGGTCCGTGGCACCGTGCGATCAATAATCGCCTGCGTTCTGTGGGTTTGCGATCTTCGCGACCGTTGCGGAAGCCAATCAAGATCGCCCTCACAAATCATGCGAGGCCAACGAATCGAGAATCCGACGCTAGATCTTGGAAACGGGAGTCGCAAACGCGTTCCCCACCGCGTTTGGTTGCGGGGGCGAGATTTGAACTCGCGACCTTCAGGTTATGAGCCTGACGAGCTACCAGGCTGCTCCACCCCGCGATCTTGAAGGCTCCAACTATGGCTGCTTTCGCAGACAACGCAATCGGGAAATTTTCCTCAGGACGGTGCGGACAAAATACTTGCCGCCCCGGACATCACGGGCAACATATACGCCCGCTCGCGGCCAAAACATTCCAGCGTAGCTCAGTGGTAGAGCGGTCGGCTGTTAACCGATTGGTCGTAGGTTCAAATCCTACCGCTGGAGCCAACTTCGCAAAGCAATAGATTCCTCGAACGCATTGGAATTAACTGTCCGCCTGGGGATGCGTGGGCGATCGAGATTCCGCCCTAGGTCGATTTCCGAGCCTCAGTTCCTCCTGCGCCCGGCCGTTGGCGTGCATTTTTAGCTTGATTGGCTCGATCGAAATCGATACACGCCCCGAAGGAGGCGTACGTATGAAGATCACAAACAAAATTCTTCTGATTGCAGTAATCACGGCGTTTGCGGCCCACGCGCAGGCTGGTAGGGAAGACAAAGTTCCGACCCAGTATAACGAAGCGACCATCCCCGAGCTCGAGGCACTGATGGCTTCTGGCAAGCTGACTTCGGTTGCACTAACCAATTACTATCTCGCGCGTATCGCGGCGCTCGATCAGGGACGCGAAGGCGTCAATTCCGTGATCGAATTGAATCCCGACGCGCTCGCGATTGCGGCTCGTGCCGACGAACTAAGAAAACAGGGCAAGGTCCTCGGCCCGATGCATGGCATCCCGGTGCTATTGAAAGACAACATCGACACCGGCGACAAAATGCAGACGAGCGCGGGATCATTCGCACTCGTCGGGCAACCGGCTGCTGATGATTCGACCGTCGCGGCTAATCTCCGTGCAGGTGGCGCGGTCATCCTCGGTAAAACCAATCTCTCCGAATGGGCAAACTTTCGCTCCTTCGAAGCGACCAGCGGCTGGTCGGGACGTGGTGGACAAACCAACAATCCCTACGGCCTCGATCGAAATCCCTGTGGCTCCAGCGCCGGTTCGGCAGCGGCGGCGTCGGCGAATTTCGCCACGGTCTCTTTCGGAAGCGAAACGGACGGGAGCATCGTCTGCCCGGGGAATGCGAGCGGGGTGGTCGCGATCAAGCCGACCGTCGGCCTAACGAGTCGTGCCGGCGTGGTCCCAATCTCTCATACCCAGGATACGGTCGGACCTCACGGCCGCACGGTGATTGACGCGGCGATCGCGCTCGGCGTCGCCCAAAGCCGAACCTTTGATGGACGCGATCGCGCGACCAACGGGGTTCCGTTAGGCTGGCAGCACACCGGAAAGACGCGCCCGACCGATATTCCAATCGATTACACTCAGTTTATTGATCCCAACGGATTGAAGGGGGCCCGCCTTGGGCTTACCCGCGGGGGTCTCGCTGGCTTTGATCCGAATGTTCCGACCCCACAACCAGTGGTCGATGCCTACGAAGCAGCCTTTGCCGCCTTAACCGCGGCCGGCGCAACCGTAATCGATTTGGATGCCCAGGGCTTTGTCTTTCCCTCCGCCGACGGTGAATTCCTCGTTCTCTGTTATGACTTCAAAGGCGATATCGCGAACTACTTTCTGACCCGGGAAGGAGTTCCGGTGGCCGGTGGAACCTTGCAGACCGCAATCGAATTCAACAATGCCCATGCCAATGTGGAGCAGCCCTTTTTCAACCAGGATATCTTTGATCTGGCGGAGACGATCAAGCTCGACCCGAGCTTCATCCAGCCGGCTTTTGGGATGTCCTATAACCAGGCCTTGCAAATTGATCGCGATTCCGGGATCAACGGGATCGACGCCGCCCTGAGTCAGTTCCAGCTCGATGCAGTGGTTTCGGCGACCGATAACCCGGCATGGTCCACTGATCTGCTCTACGGCGATCACTTTATCTATGGAACTTCAGGACTGGCCGCCGCCCCGGGTTATCCGATCGTGCAAGTTCCAGCCGGAGCGGTCTTTGGCGCCCCTCTGGGAATTAGCTTTTTCGGAACTGCCTTTAGCGAGCCGACCTTGATTAAACTCGCGTCCGGTTTCGAAGCCTTCACTCAGGCCCGCGCACATAACCTGCCGACCTTTGCCGACACCGTGCCCGATCGGCATATCCAAGGCACAAAACTTCATCTGCCAGACTCAAGAACAACCACGGTGGTCAGGCAGCCAGAGTCAGGCAAAGAGCTGGCGAAAAAGAAGCCGCACCACATGTAGCTGGCGGCCTAACTAAAGTAACTTAATAACCGGAGGCCATCCCGTCTTTGCGCGATTCACTCGCGCCGAGATAGACGCGTTGGCCGTCGTGCAGCTCTACCTTAATGGCCTGATAACCGCCGTAACCGCCCACATCCAGCCGCACGTCGTGGCCGCGTTTGCGCAGCTCGCGCGCGGCCTCGTATGGGATGCCGCTCTCTAACTCCACATAACCGCCGTTCTCCATCTTTTCGCCAGTCGGTTCGTTATCGCCTTCGTGTTGCCAGCGCGAGGCATCGCCCGCTTCCTGCACATTCAAGCCGAAATCGATTTGGTTAGTCAAAACCTGGACATGGCCCTGGGGTTGCATACCCCCACCCATGACTCCAAATGCTTCCCACGGTTTGCCGTCTTTCATGACAAAGCCCGGAATGATGGTGTGAAATGGACGTTTGCCCGGCGCATACACATTCGCATGCCCCGGTTCCATCGAGAATAACTCTCCCCGGTCCTGGAACATGAAGCCCAGGCCTGGCACGACTATGCCGCTGCCCATCCCACGATAGTTACTTTGGATGAGCGAGACCATGTTTCCCTGGTCATCCGCCGTGCACAGGTAGATCGTATCCCCCTGCTCCAGCGCCGGGTTGCCGGGCACAACATTCCTCGCCGCATGCTTCGGATCGATCAATTTTCGCCGGGCCGCCGCATAGTTTTTCGAGAGCAACTCTTTCAAGGGAATTTTCGCGAAGGCTGGGTCGGCATAGAACTTGGCCCGGTCGGCCCAGGCAATCTTCTTCGCCTCAATCATCGTGTGCAAAGTATCGGGCGAATTACGCCCCATTGCCTTTAGATCGAAGCCCTCAAGGATGTTCAGCATTTGCAGGGTGGCGATTCCCTGTCCATTAGGTGGCAGCTCAAAGACGTCGTAACCGCGATAGTTAGTCGAGACTGGCTCGACCCAGGTGCTGGTATGTTTCTCAAAGTCAGCCTTGCGCAGATAACCGCCATTGGCCTTCATGAAAGCGTCGATTTTGTCTGCGATCTCTCCCTTATAAAACACGTCGCGCCCTTTTTCGCCGATCAGACGCAAGCTATTGGCCAGGCCTGGATTCTTGAAGATATCTCCTTTTGCCGGAGTGCGACCTTTCCCATCCAACGTGTAGGTCTCAAAAAAGGCGCCGGGTAAGTCTTTGTAAAGCCGAGGACCAAAAGACCAGTAGTAAGCGATCAAGTCAGTAACCGGGAACCCCTCTTCGGCGTAGCGGATCGCCGGCGCCAGATCATCCGCCAAGGAGAGCTGGCCGAACTTATGCTGTAACTCCGACCAGGCGTCCACGCAGCCGGGAACACTGATTGGCAACATCCCCAAAGGGGGAATCATTTGCTTGTTGAGTCTGGCTAACTCCGCTTTCATTTGGTCGTAACTCAGGCCAAGGGGCGAGCGCCCGCTGCCGTTGATTCCGTAAAGTTTGTTCTCCTTTGCGCTGTAGACGATCGCGAAAAGATCGCCCCCAATCCCGTTCGAGACGGGCTCGGTCAAACCCAGAGTGGCGTTGGCCGCAATCGCGGCGTCCACCGCGCTGCCGCCGCGTTTCAGGATTTCAATCCCAACCTCGGTCGCCAGCGGCACACTCGTGCAAACCATTCCGTGGCGGGCTACCACTTCCGACCGCGTAGCGAAATTCTTTCCGGTAATTCGATCGATTTGGGCGTTTAGTGGCGAGACGCAGAGAAGCAGCGAGAGAATAGCGATAAAACGAAACACCATTGGCGAAGCTACTTTGTCCAATCCTCGGCGCAACGAAGATCACCGCTCATAACGAAAGCAGTTGCTGTCGTGACGGTCTGTAACCGCTGATCTTATTTCGCGCCGTTGATCCTCGGGAAATCTGTTTTTGAAATATCCATCAACCTGCCTGGCCCCCTGGCGCTTTCAGCCGTGCCCTGTTGGGCCGGTAACCAAGCCAGGGACTTGTAAGGCCTAACTCTTTTATTCGTTAGGCTGAAGGAGTCAGGCTTTCCCGCCAAAGCTTACGAAATCATCCAAGTCGAGCAGATCCGCCCAGGTCTTGATGTCTTCCCGGGTTTGACTCAGCCTGGCCAGCATTTCCCCGAAATAGCCTCGCGTCTCGGCATCGCTGTCCGGCCCACGGCGCAGCATGTATTCGCTCCATTGTTCGATTTCCCAGGGCGC
>Ga0206945_1176_pt1 | contig 12492 bp, 14 predicted proteins | sample Alteio_BWOrgHeat_5_FD_152982 | JGI IMG/M metagenome (GOLD analysis project Ga0206945, IMG submission 152982) | Enriched cells from forest soil in Barre Woods Harvard Forest LTER site, Petersham, Massachusetts, United States -... | ecosystem: Environmental > Terrestrial > Soil > Temperate forest > O... | reverse complement strand
CACAAATGAGCTCGCGCATTTGCCGGTCGTCCTGAGTTATCTGAGCTGAGATCGGCATGGTGGCGGGCATAACGGCTGAACTTTTATAAATTTTTCCTCCGGAAAACATCAGTTTTTAAATTTAGGACCCGGTCTAAAAAAAGTTTTCCGTCCAAGTGGTCCAATTCATGCTGCAAAGCAAGCGCTTCAAACCCTTCTGCGCGAATGATTTTCGTTCCCCCTTCTAGCAGCTGGGTCTCAACCAGGACCATTTCATAGCGCCGGACATTTCCCAACAAATCCGGGACCGATAAACACCCCTCGCGGGGAATTTGCAGTCCGTGCCCCTCCAGCAGTCTGGGATTGATCAAGATTAGCAAACCATGATTGGTTGAATGAGCAATTCTCTTGGAACGTTCGACATCGATGACGCTGATTCGTTCGAGTATTCCGATTTGAGGCGCGGCCAGACCCACGCCGGGAGAAGCCGCCAAGGTGTCGCGGAGATCCACAATAATCTTCAGCAGGGTCCGTCCGGAATTTTGAACATTGGCGCAGGGACGGGACAAGCAGGCATCGGGGAAAAGTCGGATGGGACAAACGGCCATTAAAGAGATTGAGCAGAAACGGAATCGATGTTGATGCGGGTTTCCAAACGATGGGCCAATAATTGGAGATCTTTTTGCAAAGATTTGAGCCGGTTTTTTTGGAGCAGTTCCCCTTCCAACAGGACAATATAACCCGGCGCGCGCCCTTGAACGGTGCGGTGTGTCGAGAGATCGGTGATGTTAAAGCCGTGCTTCGCCAGGCACTGGGTCAAGTGATACACAATTCCCGGCTGGTCCTGGCCATGCGCCCGGACAATATAAGTTTCTCGTTTTGCCGGAGTGAAGCGCGCTTGCCGGGCGGAAATTTCTCGGAGATAAATGCTGATGCCGGAATTCTTTTTCAGATGGTCAAAACTTTTTGTCGTTATAGCGCGGTTCGACGTAAAAATGACAAACATCCCGAACTCGGCCCCCAAACGCATCATTGAAGAATCTTCGAGATTGCACCGCCCGTCGAACAAAGTTTTGGCGACGGAAGAAACAAATCCCGGATGATCTTGGCCGGCCGCGAAAAGTAAAAAATGCTTGGTCATGAAATTTAGAATATCAAAATTCCACCGTCGATCTTCGGGACAATTTTGTATATTGCTTTTCTTCGTTTCCAAGTGATGCCCCGCCTTGTGGTCTTGCGACGATTTCATACTTGCTTTGCGGTTTGGAGGGATTGATTTGATTATGGGTGCTGTGACGATTTCGCAAAAGAAAACATACAACGTTGCCGTCGTCGGTGCGACGGGAGCCGTCGGACTGGAAATGGTTCGCATGCTGCAGGATCGGCATTTTCCCATAAAATCATTGAGACTATTTGCCAGTGAACGGTCCAATGGAAAATCATTGAAATTCAATGATAAGCAGATAAGCGTCGAAGTCCTTCATGCTGAGGCTATTTCAAATATCGATGTGGCAATATTTTCGGCCGGCGCAACAATTTCCAAAAAATTTGCCCCCCTTTTCGCCGAAAAAGGAATTTTTGTAATTGATAATTCCAGCGCATGGCGCATGGATGCTCAAGTTCCTTTGGTGGTGCCGGAAGTCAATCCGCATGCCGTCAGCAGCCAAAAGAAAATCATTGCCAATCCCAATTGCTCAACAATTCAAATGGTCGTGGCGTTGAAGCCGATACATGATGCTGTCAAAATAAAGACAATTCGCGTTGCGACGTATCAAGCCGTTTCCGGCGCCGGTGGAAAAGGCATTGAAGAGCTGGAAAATCAGTCGCGGGCCTGGGCCTCGGGAAAAAACATGCCCCGCGCGGAAAAAATTCCCCATCAAATTGCCTTCAATTTGGTTCCTCAAATCGACGTCTTCACGGACAATGGATATACCAAAGAAGAAATGAAGATGGTTAATGAAACCCGCAAGATCATGGAAGCTCCTCAAATTGGAGTCTCCGCCACTTGCGTGCGCGTTCCTGTCTTTCGATCGCATTCGGAAGCAATCTGGATTGAAACGGAAAAACATATTTCAGCACTGGAAGTCAGAAAACTGCTTTCGAATGCCCCTGGGGTGGTCCTTCAGGATGAACCAGCTAAATCGATTTACCCGATGCCGTTGCATGCCGAGGCCAAGCAGACCACTTATGTTGGCCGAATACGCGAAGATTTAGCCTCCCCCAACGGCATATCCATGTGGGTTGTTTCAGATAACCTTCTAAAGGGAGCCGCACTGAATGCAGTGGAAATTGCGGAGCTTCTGGTCCGGAAAGGGATTCTCTGATTGTTCTACGTGGAACAACGATATTAGTCAAACGTTTTAATTTAAAGGAGCAGTGAAAATGTCTATTAAAAGAGCCTTATTTTCGTTTTTGGTTGGAACTGTGGCGTTGATGATTCCGGGCGCCCTCAGAGCCGAGGTCATTGCGAAAAGCATCGCAACCGTGAATGGAGACGCCATTTACTCATCTGAGTTCGACAATAATTACGAAGCTCTGTTGGACCAGCAAAAAAGAAATTCAAGCAATGAGCCTCTTCCCCCGGATTGGAAAACAAACAGCAAGAAGCTTTTGCTGGACCAAATGATTGAAGAGAAATTGTTGATTCAGGAAGCCAACAAAAGAAAGATCGTGGTTCCCAAGCGTCAGCTTGAAGAAGGCATTTTGCAGGTCAAAAACCGTTTCAAGAATTTGCCGCCCGGAACCAAGCCATCCAAGGAAGACTACGAGCGCGAACTGACCCCGCAGGAGAAAAAGGATTTTTACGAAGAACTGAAAACACAAAATATCACCGAAAAAGAGTTTGAAGATAAAATTAACGATCAAATGAAAGTGCTGCGTTTGACCGAAGAGGAAATTCGCGGCAAGGTCGCCATTCCGGTAAAGGACGATAAGGGGGGAGAGGGTAACGACGCCGAGCCGAAAGAACTGACGCCGGAATACGACAAAGAAGCCCAGGCGCTCTATGTCGAAATTGAAAAGAAGTTCAACCAGAAGGATTTTAAGCCGAACCCCGATGATGAAACCGACCAAATTGTCGAAGTCCTGAAGGGCAAGCTTGGCGAATCCGTCCATGCGCGCCACATTCTCATCAAGTCGGCCCGGACCGACGATTTCAAAAAGCGGCAAGCCGCGTTGGCCAAGGCGCAAGAAATTAAAAAGGAATTGGACAAGGGAGCGGATTTCGTCGACCTGGCCAATCAGAAATCGGAAGGCCCCAGCTCCAAAAATGGGGGAGACCTCGGTTTCTTCACGCATGGCCAAATGACCCCCGAGTTTGAAAAAGCGGCCTTCGCTTTGCCGGTGGGGGGAATCTCCGACGTGGTTGAGACCGAATTCGGCTACCACATTATCCAGGTCGACGAAAAGAAAGCGGCCAAACGCCTGCGCTACGACGATGTCAAACTCGATTTGGGCAGCTACATCTACCAAAAACGCATGAAACAGCGTTACGACCAATTTGTAGCCGAGCTTCGAAAAAAAGCGGACGTGAAAATCCTCGTTGATCCGGAAAAGGGGTAAAAAAATCTTGACCTTCCCTCTCCTTAATAGTATCACACGCCCCTTATGTTGAATAAAACCTATCAACCCCTTCGTTCTTCCATCGATAGACGGTGGCATCTCATTGATGCGAAAGGCCAAGTTTTGGGACGTATCGCCTGCGAAATTTCGAAAATTTTGGCTGGAAAAAGCAAACGGATCTACACGCCGCATGTGGATGGCGGCGATTTTGTTGTCGTCGTCAATGCGGAAGGCGTTCGCATCACCGGCACGAACAAACCCGTCCAGAAAATCGACTTCCGCCATTCCGGTTATCCGGGCGGCGACACGATCACCCCTTACGGCGAATTCCTCCGCAAGAAACCGGCCCGCGCGATCGAATTGGCGGTCTCCGGCATGCTTCCCAAAAACAAGCTCCGCGCGCGGCAGATGACCCGCTTAAAAATTTACAAAGGTCCCATTCATCCTCATGGGGCCCAGTTTGCCGTCCGCAAGACCGAGGCGCCGGCGTCATGACGGCCCTCTCCGTTTCATTCCCAATTTGGACCACCGGCCGCCGCAAAGAAAGCGTGGCGCGCGTTCGCGTTGAACAAGGGACCGGCCAGCTGATCATCAATGACAAGTCCGTTGCGGATTACTTCGGCGGCCATGTCAGCGCCCGCGCCCAAGCCACTTCCGCCCTTCATCACAGCCGCAACGCGAACACGCTCGATTTTCACATCACCGTCGAAGGTGGCGGCGTCACCGGTCAGTCCGGCGCCGTTCGATTGGGCATTGCCAGGGCCCTCGTCGAAATGGAGCCCGGTTTGCGTCCGGCCCTCCGCAAAGATGGTTTCTTAACGCGCGACCCAAGAATGGTCGAACGCAAGAAACCCGGTCAGCCCAAAGCTCGCCGCCGCTTCCAACATTCCAAACGATAATTCCCGTCCCTATCAAGATCCATTCGAAGACATAGGAGCGGCGCACCAAGCCGCCGGCCGGTTTTTTCTTGCCCGCCGCGCCTATCTGAGCTGGTATCGCTCGACCCACGACGTTCAAGCGGCCCTTCGTCTCGGTGATGTCTGCCGCCAGCTCGAAGATTTCAACTCCGCGCTGAGATGGTATCGTCTCGCCGGCCGATCCGCCCAAAAATTTCGACTCGCCCGCGAAGAGATTGACGCGAAAATGGGGACCGCCATGTGCGCTCGCGGCCTGGAAAAATATCCCGAGGCCATCCGGCTATTGAAGCGATGTTCCACGGCCTATAAAAATTCGCGCGACAAAGAAGGGCGGGCCTATGCGCTTTGGGGGCTCGGGACCACCCAGCGATTTGCCGGCCATTTACAGCAAGCGGAGCGCCATCTCAGACAGAGCCTCCGTCTCTATGCGATGTCGCGGGACCCCGGCGGCTTGGCTTACGCCCGCTGCGGTCTGGGGGGGACGCTGCGGATGCGCGGCCGCTATGGCGAATCCGAAAAACTTTACCGGCAAGCCTGTTCTGTGTTTAAAAAGTTGGGGGATCGTTTTGGCGAAGCCTATTCCCATTGCGGCCAAGGCAATGCGCTGCGCATGCAGGAAAAAATCCAACCGGCCCTGCCCCATATGGCCAAAGCCGAAAGCCTCTATCGGCGATTGGGACAAAAAGGCCCGCTCGGATTTGTCCTCTGGAGCCGCGCCCAAGCCGATATTTTTCAGGGAAAATTTAAGAGCGCCAAAAAACGCCTTGTTGAATCAAGGCGAATTTTCAACTCGGTGAACGACCCCAGAGGCGCCGTCTATTGCGATTTGGGAGAAGGCCAGCTCTATTTATCCCAGGGGCTCGCCCGCCATGCCTCATTTTTCCGACGGGCGCTCCGGAAATCCCAACAATTAAAACTCCGCTTTGAACAGGCCCACGCCCGACGGGCGCTTCGTCTTAAAAAAAGTCCTTGCAAGATCATTCAAATCCCTTAAAGTAAAAGCGCAGCACAAGTGCCTGATTTCAATGGTCGTTTATGTGAGGAGGATTACGTGAAGAAGAATGAATTGATCGACAGGGTCACACGTGAAGCGCGTCTCCGTCGTTCCGAAGCTGTCAGAGCCGTGAAGGCCGTGGTTGGGTCCATTCGGGCCACCATTTCCGAGGGGGGGAAAATTTCACTCTCCGGACTTGGGACATTCAAAGTGAAATCACGGAAAGCCCGGCCGGGACGCAACCCGAAAACGGGCGAGACGATTCAGATCCCAGTGGGGCGGAAGATTTCTTTCAAGCCCAGCTTGGCCCTGAAAAAACTTATCAAAGTTCCCGCGTACTAATTTCCGGACCGGTCCGTTTGACTCGGAGCGTCCGACTCCACCGCCGGCACCGGCGGTGATGATCATGGGCTTGGATTTAATAGAATCCCCGCCCCATGATTCCTTCTCCCAAAAAACTACAGAACCTTCCTCCTTATATATTCGGCCGTATCAAATCGCTCGGACTGGAGGCGGCCTCCAACAAACTCGACGTCATCGACTTGTCGATGGGCAACCCGGACCTGCCGACGCCGCAGCCGATCATTGACCGGTTGGTCGATACGGTCTCCCATCATCCGCGCACCCATCGCTATCCGCAGGCAAAAGGGATGCCCAAATTCCGCTCGGCGGTGTCGGTATGGATGAAAAAAAGATTCGATGTGGAGCTGAATCCGGAGCAGGAGGTCTGTTCGCTGATCGGTTCAAAAGAGGGGATCGCCAACCTCTGCCAATCCTATTTGAAGGCCGGCGACATCGCGCTGGTGACGAGCCCCTGCTATCCGGTCCATTTTTATGGCGTGGTGCTGGCCCAGGCCATTCCTTATTTGCTCCCGATCAATGCCCAGAACAATTACCTTCCCGAACTTGAGAAAATTCCGGAGAAGATCGCGCGCCGCGCCAAAATTTTGTTTTTGAATTATCCGAACAATCCGACGACCGCCACCATCGAAGACATCGCCTATTTAAAAGAAGTGATCCGCTTCGCCAAAAAATACGGGATCTTGGTTTGTTACGACAACGCCTATTCGGAAATCGCCTTTGACGGCTATGAACCCGGAAGTTTTTTCCAGATTCCCGGGTCCCGCGACGTGGGCCTCGAATTTCATTCATTCTCCAAGACCTACAACATGGCCGGCTGGCGGATCGGCTGGGCCTGCGGCCCGGAAAAATTGCTGGGACCGCTCGTGAAATTTAAATCTTATATCGATTACGGCGCGCCGACCTTCATTCAACTCTCGGCGGTCAAAGCGCTGGAGATTTGGCCGGGCTGCGTTCGGGAATTGGTGGGGACCTATCAACGGCGCCGCGACTATTTGCATGAAGGATTGACGAGCCTCGGCTGGAACGTCAAAAAACCCAAAGCGACGATGTATCTCTGGGCCGAAATTCCGGACCCCTATAAAAAATTGGGTTCGCTTAAATTTTGCGAGAAATTAATCAAAGAGACGGGCATCGCGCTTTCACCCGGCGTCGGGTTCGGCGAAGCGGGGGAAGGATTTGTGCGTTTCGCGCTGGTGACGCGCGACAGCCGCTTCTACGATCTTTTGGTGCGGCTCAAAAAATTCCAGGGCGTTTCCGGCGTCACGATCCGCGAACCCAAAATCACCAAAGGGGACGAGAAGGTCCTTTCATGAAAGAGAAAGTAACGCTGGGACTCATCGGATTCGGCGTGGTGGGGAGCGGGACCGTGGAGCTGCTCCGCCGCCACCGGCGCGATATCGAAGATCGCGTCGGAGCGCGCGTCGAACTGAAATGGATTTGCAGCCACTCCAAGAAAGAATCGCCGCTGATCGACCGGACCGTTCGCCAGACCCGGAATTGGAAAACCGTCGTTTCCGACCCGGAAGTCGATTGCGTCATCGAGTTGATGGGGGGGACGGAGCCGGCGCGGACCGTGGTCCTCACGGCGATTCGAAACGGCAAGCATGTCGTGACCGCCAACAAGGCGATCCTCTCCAAGAACTGGGACGAAATTTTCGGATTGGCGGACGAGCGCCATTGCTTGGTTTATTTTGAAGCGGCCGTGGGCGGCGGCGTGCCGGTGGTCCAGGCCCTGAACGAAGGCCTGGCCGGAAACGAGATCACGAAAATCGTCGGGATCCTCAACGGCACCACGAACTTTATTCTGACGCGCATGCATGAGTCGGGGCTTAGTTTCGGCGAAGCGCTCAAAGAGGCGCAGAAGGCCGGCTTTGCCGAGGCCAATCCAGCTTTTGACGTCAAAGGGATCGACGCCGCGCAGAAAATTTCGATCCTGGGATCGCTGGCCATCGGCCAATGGATCCCTCCCGAGCAGGTTTACTGCGAAGGAATTTCCAAGTTGCGCCAGACCGACATCCGGCTGATTCAGGACCGGCTGCACAGTACGATCAAATTGCTCGGCATCGCCGAGAAAATCGGCAATGCCTGGGCTTTCCGCGTGCACCCGACGCTGGTGGCGCGCACGCACCCCTTCGCCAATGTTCGCAACGAATACAACGCGATCGCGCTGCACGGCAATGCCGCCGGAGAAGTGCTGCTCTACGGAAAAGGGGCCGGCCGGCTGCCGACGTCGAGCGCGGTCATCTCCGACATTATTTTTCTCTGCCGGCAGATCGCCAACGGCACCGCGGGCCAGCTTCCCTATGTCAGCCGCCTCGCGCGCAAACGCGTGCGGATCGCGGAGATGTCGCAAATCCGTTCGCGTTATTATTTGCGCGTGACCACGCTCGACCGGCCCGGCGTCTTGGCCAATATCACCAGCATTCTCGGCCAACACCGCGTCTCGATCGCCTCCGTGCACCAAGACACGTTCGAGGAGAACCGCTCCAAAAAATCGGTCCCGATCATTTTGCAAACGCACATGACGCGCGAAGCGGACATGCAGGCCTCCGTAGAGGAAATCAACCGGATGAAAACCATCCGCGCCTCCTCCGTTTTGCTGCGGATGGAATAGCCGTGAAGAATCTCTGCGGCGTCATCGAGCGTTATCGGGCTTATTTGCCGGTCAAGTCCGGGGCCAAGATCATCACGCTTTGCGAAGGCGCCACGCCGCTCGTCGAAGCGCCCCGTTTGGCGGCGGCGCTCGGAGCTCCCGATATTTCTCTCTACCTGAAACTGGAAGGGCTCAACCCCACCGGTTCCTTCAAGGACCGCGGCATGACGATGGCCGTGACGGACGCGGTGGCGAATGGCTCAAAGGCCATCATCTCCGCTTCGACCGGGAACACGTCGGCTTCGGCGGCGGCCTATGCGGCGCGCGCCGGCATCAAATGCGTGGTGTTGATACCCGACGGCAACATCGCGCTGGGAAAATTGTCGCAAGGGCTCATGTATGGCGCGCAGGTCTTGGCGATCGACGGAAATTTCGACGACGCGCTCGAGCTCGTCAAAGAAATTTCCTCCCAACACCCGATCACCATGGTCAACTCGCTCAATGAGATGCGCATCGAGGGCCAAAAGACCGGGGCCTTTGAAATCATCGAGGCGTTGGGCCGGGCGCCCGACTACCAATTCATGCCGGTGGGAAATGCCGGCAACATCACCGCCTACTGGAAAGGATACAAGGAATATTTCGATCAAAAAAAATCCGCCTCCAAACCAAAGATGATGGGGTTTCAAGCGGAAGGGGCCGCGCCGATCGTCATCGGGGAGCCGGTCAAGAACCCCAAGACCATCGCGACCGCGATCAAGATCGGAAACCCCGCCTCCTGGAAGCGCGCGGAACAGGCGCGCGATGAATCCGGCGGCGAAATCGATTTCGTGAGCGACGATGAAATTTTGGAGGCTTATAAACTGATGTCGCAGCTCGAAGGCGTCTACTGCGAACCCGCCAGCGCGGCGGGAGTGGCGGGCCTCAAGAAACACATCGCCTCAAAGAAATTGCATTTGGGCAAAGGCGCCGTGGTGGCGGCGATCATCACCGGCCACGGCCTAAAAGATCCGGACCGGGCGATTGCGGTCATGCCGCGGCCGACCGCGGTCAAATCCAACATGAAATCGATCGTCGCGCACTTGCGGTTCTGATCCATGACCAAGGGCCGGAAAATTCTCATCGCCGCGCAAGTTCTGGCCAGTCTTCTCTTCGTCTCGTATTACCGGGCCAATGCCCGGCAATCATTTCTGGCCTGGATCGTTCCGCTGACGGTCCTGCTTCTCATCATCGTCAACTCCGTTTGGTTCACGCGCTTCACGTCGTGGCTGATTTTTTCGCTGTCCTTTTTCGGGTTTCTCGTCGTCTTGAGCGCGTTCACGATCCGCTGGCGGCTCGAGCCGGGTTTCTCTTCCTGGCCCTTTTACCGGGCGATCCTCTTGTACGTCACTTGCGTCTATATCAGCCTTGGCCAGATCAAAATATTGGGAGGAGCGATGTATGCCGAGCCTAAAAAAGAATAATTTCAAAGTCACCGCGGCGTCGGCGTTGTTGTTGCTGGGAATGTTTTCCTGCAAGCCGAAAGAAAAAACCATAAAAATCGCGCTCGCGATGCCGCTCACCGGCGACATCGCTTCTCTCGGGCAAGGGATCAAGCGCGCCGTTTCCATGGCCGTCGAAGAAGCCAATGCCGCGCATCTCACGCCCGTCCCCGTTGAGTTGGTCGTTTTCGACGACCGCTCCGATCCCAAGGAAGCGGTCAGCGTGGCAAACCGCATCGTCTCCGACAGCGGCATGGCGGCCGTGATTGGGCATTTCAATTCCGGCTGCTCGATCCCGGCTTCCCGCATTTATGCCCAAGCCGGCCTGCCGATGATCTCGCCCGCTTCGTCCAATCCGGAACTGACGAATCAACAGCTCTCGCCGCAGTGGCCCTATCCAAAATGTATTTTCCGGGCGAACACAACCGACAATGTGCAGGGGGCCTATGGCGCGGATTTCGTGGTCAACGATCTCAAATTGAAGCATGTGGCCATCATCCATGACAAAACGTCCTATGGCCAAGGCGTGGCCGAAGAATTCAAAAAGCAGGTGGAGAAAGACGGCGGCATCGTGACGGCTTTTGAAGGTTTGCAGGTGGGCGACCGTGATTTCCGCTCGCTCTTAACCAGGGTCAAGGCCACCGGTCCCGAGGCGCTTTACTTCGGGGGCATGTTTTCGGAAGGGGGCATCCTGGCCCGGCAGACGCGCGATGTGGGCTTCAAGGGACCTTTCGTGACCTGCGAAGCCAATTATGATCCCTCGTTTCTGAAAGTGGCCGGAACTGCGGCCGAAGGGGCCTATGTGACGTTCCTGGGCTCCCCGCCGGAATTGCTTCCCTCCGCCAAAGAATTTGTCGCCCGTTACAAACAACGATATCCGAATGACGAGGTGAAGTCGTACGATCATTACGGTTATGAAGCCGCCTCGCTGCTGCTTGAAGCCATCAAGACGGTGGGTCCCGACCGCGCGAAGATCATCGCTTACCTGCGCACGGTCCATTTCAACGGCGTGCTGGGGACCACGTCGTTCGACGAGAAGGGCGATACACTGAACAAGACCATCACGCTTTTCCAAGTGAAAAAAGGAGCGTTCGTCCCCCATTAACACGCTATTCGAACAGTTGGTCAACGGCCTCACCTTGGGCGCCATCTACGCATTGCTGGCGTTGGGATATACCATGGTGTACGGGATCTTGCTGATGATCAACTTCGCCCATTCGGAAATTTTCATGTTGGGCGCGTTCGTGGGCTGCGGGATGTTGACGTTGTGCGGCGCGCTTCCCGCTCCGCTCGCGATGGGCCTCGCCTTTGTCGTCACCATGACCGTTTGTGGATTCGCGGCCGCCGCGATCGAGAAAGTCGCTTACCTGCCGCTGAGGCATGCCCCGCGTCTCGCGCCGCTCATCTCCGCCATCGGCGTGTCGATCGTGCTTCAAAATGGTTTTTTCCTCTGGCACGACGATTTCCTGGGATTCCCGATGACGCTGCCGGAAATTCAGTTTCAATGGGGGCCCGTGCACTTCTCCCTGATCCAATTGGTCATCCTCGCGAGCAGCTTGGTTCTGATGCTGGGCCTGTGGGTGTTCGTGCATCACACGCGCTTCGGACAAGCGATCCGCGCCTGCTCGCAAGACCGCCAGGCGGCCGGATTGATGGGGATTCCGGTCAACCGGATGATCTCGCTCACGTTTTTCATCGGAGCGGGTCTCGGCGGCGCGGCGGGAATTCTCTACAGCCTTTATTATGGATCGATCAAATACAACATGGGCTTCGTGCCCGGCATGAAAGCGTTTACCGCGGCGGTGCTGGGAGGCATCGGGAATGTCCCGGGCGCGATGCTGGGCGGTTTGGTGCTCGGGGTCGCCGAATCGTTGGGCGCGGCGTTTCTGCCGTCGGCGCAGTGGAAAGATGTTTTCGCATTTGGAATTTTGATCCTCGTTCTCATCATCCGGCCGTCCGGCCTCCTCGGAGAACGAACCGCCGAGAAAGTATGAAAATTTTCCACCGGCCTTCGCTTCGAACCATGGCGGCCTTGGCGGCGGTGGCGGTGTTCGTCAGTTTCCCTCCGCTGTTGGTCAATTCCGAATATTCCTATGTGCTGCGTTTGCTCGGGTTGGTCGGTCTTTACATGTTCCTCGCGCTCGGCCTGAACATCGTCGTCGGATTTCTCGGGCTGCTCGATTTGGGCTTCATGGCGTTCTACGCGATCGGCGCCTATTCCATGGCGCTGCTCTCCTGCGCCGGTTTTGGTTTTTGGACGGGGCTGGGCCTCTCGGTCCTCATCACGATGGCGGTGCGCGGAGCTTTGGGAGCGCCGGTGCTTCGGCTCAGGGGGGATTATCTCGCCATCGTGACGCTCGGGTTCGGCGAGATCACGCGGATCGTGCTTAACAATTGGGACTCTCTCACCAATGGTCCCAAAGGGATCTCGCTGCTCACCCAACCCAACATCCGCCCGGTGACATTTTTCGGTTTCGTCCTATCCACGAACCTGCATTTCTATTACTTGATTTTGTTTTTCCTGCTGATCGGCGTGACGGTGAGTTTCCGCCTGAAATATTCGCGCATCGGCCGCGCGTGGATGGCGATCCGCGAAGACGAAGTGGC
>Ga0206945_1175_pt1 | contig 12691 bp, 10 predicted proteins | sample Alteio_BWOrgHeat_5_FD_152982 | JGI IMG/M metagenome (GOLD analysis project Ga0206945, IMG submission 152982) | Enriched cells from forest soil in Barre Woods Harvard Forest LTER site, Petersham, Massachusetts, United States -... | ecosystem: Environmental > Terrestrial > Soil > Temperate forest > O... | reverse complement strand
AAGAAACATTCCAAGGTCGTGGATTAGGGCTGCACCTACCATGAGTCCAATCTCAGGTGGTGTTAGTGCTTGCCTGCGTTCCTCGGTGAGTATTTGCCACATCAGATGGGCGACTTTGCGCGCATGCTTGGCGTCGTGCATAGTGAAAGCGTCCATCTCCTTCGCATTCACCTTATTCAGTAACGGTGTAATTATATCGCTGAGCCTTATGATATCGGAATGAAGCTTTTGACATGCCTCCCGCGCTTCTCGGCCTAGCACGGATTTGTCTGGTAAGTAGGTAGCGGTACCTTTTGAGTATGCATCTAGCCGTTTCAACAAATCGAGATCAGCGATGTGGTCTGGCGTTTCTGGAAGTTGCATAGTAGGAATATTGCAACACCACTTCGGTCACACCAGCCAATTTTACGGAGTAATGAAACCTAGCCTGGCAGATTTGAGACTAAAAGTTTCATGGCATAGATAGCCTATTCTCTCATTGTCACCATTTCGGGGTTTATTGACTTTGCCCGCCCCCCATCTGCGTTTCATCTGTGCCCATCTGTGGCCAGATTGGCCGCTTACATGTGGGCGATGATATTATCACCGAACTGCGAGCACTTGATCTCCGTGGCGCCTTCCATCTGCCGTGCGAAGTCGTAGGTGACGCGTTTGCTGCCGATCGCGCCGTTCAGGCCCTTGATGATGAGGTCGGCCGCCTCGGTCCAGCCCAGGTAGCGGAACATCATCTCGCCGCTCAACACCACGCTGCCGGGGTTGACGACGTCCTTGTTCGCATACTTGGGCGCGGTGCCGTGGGTGGCCTCAAAGATGGCGTGGCCGCTGATGTAATTGATGTTGCCGCCGGGCGCGATGCCGATGCCGCCGACCTGCGCGGCCAGTGCGTCGCTCAAATAATCGCCGTTCAGGTTCAGCGTGGCGATGACGTCGAAATCCGTCGGGCGGGTGAGTATCTGCTGGAGGGTGATGTCGGCAATGGCGTCCTTGATGACGATGCCATTGGGCAGTTTGCACCACGGGCCGCCGTCGATCTCCACAGCGCCGAATTCCGTCTTGGCCAGTTCATAGCTCCAGTCGCGGAAGGCGCCCTCGGTGAACTTCATGATGTTGCCCTTGTGGACAATGGTGACGCTCTTGCGCTGGTTGGTGATGGCGTATTGGATGGCGGAGCGGACGAGCCGCTGGGTGCCGGTCTTGCTGACGGGCTTGATGCCGATGCCCACTACTTCGGGCGTCTCGCCGAAGCGGATTTTTTTGAAATCCTTGGGGAAGTTCGCCTTGATGAATTCAATGGTCTTGAGCGCCTGTTCCTTGCCGGCCTCGAAATCGATGCCCGCGTAGATGTCCTCGGTGTTTTCGCGGAAGATGACCATCTCGACCTTCTCGGGATGCTTCACGGGCGAGGGCACGCCGGTGAACCATTGCACGGGGCGCAGGCAGACGTAGAGGTCCAGCATCTGGCGCAGCGCGACGTTCAGCGAGCGGATGCCGCCGCCGACGGGCGTGGTGAGCGGCCCCTTGATGCCCACGAGAAATTCCTTGAACGCATCCACGGTGTCGTCCGGCAGCCAGTTGTTGAACTTTTTGAAGCTCTCCTCGCCGGCGAAGACCTCCATCCACGCGATCTTGCGCTTGCCGCCGTAGGCTTTTTGCACCGCGGCATCGAACACGCGCACGCTGGCGGCCCAGATGTCCGGCCCGGTGCCGTCGCCGCGGATGAAGGGCAGGATGGGGTTCTCCGGCACGGTGAGCTTGCCGTTCTGGATGGAAATTTTTCCGCCGGCGGGCGGGGTGCAGGTGGTGTAGGCCATGTTCAGTGTTCTTTTTTAAATTTTGGATGGACGGTCCGTTGACCGACCGACAAGAGAGTTTAGCCCGTGTGGTGGAAAATCAAGTCCGCATTTTGGCTTGATTGTGCGCGCCAATTTTCGTCTTTAACCTGCCATGCTCAACTTTTTCCAGATCCTGCTTCTGGCGCTGGTCCAGGGCGCGTGCGAACTGCTGCCGGTCTCGAGCTCGGCGCACGTCATCGCCATGGAAAAGCTTATGAAGCTGGACCCGTCCAGCCCCGAGATGACGATGCTGCTGGTCATGCTGCACACCGGGACGATGTTCGCGGTCATCCTCTATTTCTGGAAGGACTGGCGGCGGGACTATTTCAGCGCGTCCGGGCAGTGCCGCTGGTTCGCCATTTTGATCATCATCGCCACCGTCTGCACCTTCGTGGTCGGCTTTGGGTTGAAGATTGTGATCGAGAAAGTTTTCATGCACGGGCGGCCGCACGCGGAGATTGAGGATCTGTTTTCCAATCTGCCATTGATCGCCGGCGCGCTGGCGGCGGTGGGTGTGCTCATCATTTACGCAGGCATGCGCGAGGGGAAGTCGCCGCGCCAGTCGGACATCCAGCCCGGCGACGCCTTTTGGATCGGCATCGTACAGGGCCTGTGCCTGCCGTTCCGCGGATTCTCCCGCTCCGGCTCGACGATTTCCACGGGCCTGCTGCTCGGGCTGCCCAAGCGCCGGCTGGAGGAATTCAGTTTCGCGCTGGCGGTGGTTTTGACGCCGGCGGTCATCGGCCGGGAGGCTATTCGTCTCGTCAAGGCCCACGCCCTAAGCGGCCAGGGGTCGGCGCTGCATCTGTTCGGGCCGAGCCTCGTGGGGATGGTGTTTAGCTTCTTGGCCGGGCTATTGGCGCTGAAATGGCTCTCGGGCTGGCTGGAAGGCGGGCGCTGGAAATGGTTCGGCTACTACTGCCTCGTCGCGGCGGCGGGCGTGCTGGCCATCCAGTATTACACCACGCACTGACCGCTTCGCACTGACCACTTTAGTTGGTCGCGCCAGGGATGAAGATTTTCTGGCCCACGCGCAGCTTCTCCGGCTTCACCTTGGCATTGAGCGGATGCTTGAGCACTCCCTCGACGGTCAGGTGCAGGCCCGCCTGTTTGTTGTAAGCCGTCACGATGGCCGTGAGCGTGTCGCCTGACTTCACCACGTATTCGTAGCCCTCGTAATTCTTGTTGTCGCCGCTGGTGTCCGCCGGCGTCGTCGTGGGGGTCGTGGTGGTGTCACTTGTGGTATCGCTGGTGGTTGTGTCAACCGGCTCCGCCTTGTGCTTGTGTTTCGAACCGGTCGTTCCGGGCGCGGGCAACGTGGCGAGATCGGCGATTTGCTTGAGGATCAATTCCTTGTCGGCTTCGCGTTTCTGGTCGATCTCCTGAACCTTTTCGGCGAGGTCGCGCACCGAGGCGGGGTCCACGGCGTTGGTGTTCGGCTGGGATTGCGCGTCCTGCACCGTGCGCAATTGGTTCTCCAGATCGGCGACGCGTTTCTCGAGGAGCTGGTTGGCGGCGACGAGGTCATCCACCTTGCCGGAAAGGGCCTGGTAATTTTCCTGGGCGGCCTGCTGGTTGGCGATGGCCGCCGCGTCCTGCGCGGGAAGGGTGGAAACCATCCCGAAGACCGCCGCGGCCAGAATCAAAATTCGTTTCATGCAGGGAAAATAGGAACTGCGTCCCGCGACTGCAAGGGGCAAAATTCACCGTTTCAGCCGTTGCTAACTCAGCCGTTGCCAAGGCGCGCCCGGAAATTTAACCTTAGGCGATGATTGCGCTGCTCGATTACGGTTCCGGCAACTTGCGCAGCGTCCACAAGGCGCTGCTGAAGGCCGGCGCGCAGGTGCGGGTGGCCACTACGCCGGCGGAGATCGGCGATGCCCGCGCGCTCGTGCTCCCGGGCGTGGGCGCGTTCGACGACTGCATCAACGCCCTGCGCCGGCAGGAATTGCTCGGCGCGGCGCAGGATTTCATCAAGACCGGCAAGCCGTTCCTCGGCATCTGCGTCGGCTACCAGGCGTTGTTCGAGAAGAGCGAGGAGTTCAATTCCTGCGCGGCGGGCCTGGGCGTTTTCGCCGGCAGCGTGGTGCGCTTCGCCGAAAAGCCCGGATTGAAGATCCCCCAGATCGGCTGGAATCGGATTGAGATCACGCGCCCGGATTGCCCGCTGTATCGCGGCATCCCGGATGGCAGCTACGTCTATTTTGTCCACAGCTTTTTCCCGCAGCCGGTGGATGCGGGCATCGTCGCCACGCGCACCACTTATGGCGAGCCGTTCGCCTCGTCGGTCTGGCGCGACAACGTCTATGCCACGCAGTTCCACCCGGAAAAGAGCCAGAAGGTGGGCCTGCAACTGCTGAAGAATTTTGCCGATCTGGCGGGGTGACGGGCTGGCGCGCTGGACAAAATCACGCCCAGTCCTATACTGGCCGCACTCACAATTTAAATGGACGCCTCACCCATCATCTTGTCCATCGGCCAAAATGCCGGCTGCGCGAAGGAATTGCGCATACAGGGTTTTGAGGTGGTCGAGGCCTTGAACCTTTCCGACGGCATCAAGAAGCTGAACCAAGGCGGATTCCACTTCATCCTTTTCGACCTGGAAACGCCGGAAGGCCGCGGGCTGGAGACGTTCGAGGCACTGCACCGCTTGGCGGGCCTGCCGACCATCATTCTTGCCGACGAAGCGCACGCCAATCTGGCTGCCGAGGCGATTTCCCGCGGCGCGCAGGATTTTTTGCTTAAAAAGGGATTGAGCGAACGCGCTTTGGTCGAAGCCGTGCACAAGGCGTTGGCGCGACAAAAGCTCGTGGAAATGGGCAGGGCCGACCGCATCATGCTGCGCGCCCTGATGGACCACATCCCCGACCACATCTATTTCAAGGACCGCGACAGCCGGTTTGTGATGAACAGCCGCGGTCATGCGGATCGGTTTCACCTCAAGCCGTCCGAGGTGGTGGGGAAGACGGACCACGACTTTTTTGGCAAGGAACACGCCGACAAAGCGCGGGCCGATGAGCAGGAGATCATCCGCACGGGCAAGCCCATGGTGGACATGGAGGAGCGGGAAACCTGGGATGACGGCAGGGTCACCTGGGTTTCGAGCACCAAGATGCCGCTGTTCGATCTGACCGGGAAGGTCATCGGCACCTTCGGCGTCTCCCGCGACATCACCCAGCGCAAGCGCGACCACGAGATCCTCGCGGCGCGGACGCAGGAACTGGAAACGAAGAATGCGCTGTTCGCCGAGGAATTGAAGATGGCGCGCGAACTGCAACTGGCCATGCTGCCACAGGAATTCCCCTCCGTGCCTTTGGGGCGGTCGGCTGCGGAAAGCGATTTGGGGTTCTGCAGTTTTTATTATCCCACCGGCGCGGTGAGCGGCGATTTCTTCAGCGTCATGCCGCTGTCCGACCACCGTGTGGGCGTCTTCATCTGCGACGTGATGGGGCACGACGTGCGCGCCGCGCTGGTCACCGCGCTGGTGCGGGCGTTGATCGATGAGCACAGCCTCGTGGCGCGCGAGCCCGGCGAATTGCTGGCGCAGGTCAACCGCAGCCTGTTCGACATCTTCAAGCAGACCGGGGTGACCATGTACGCGACGGCCTTCTACCTCATCGCGGACGTGAAGCGCGGCGAGCTGCGGTTCTCCTGCGCGGGGCATCCCGACCCGCTCCAGATCTCGCGCAAGACCGGCAAGGTCGAGTGGCTTTCCGACGGCCAGGGCGAGAAAAAGGGCCCGGCCCTGGGCTTGTTCCAGAACGGCGTCTTCCCGACTTACACCCGGCGGATGGATGCCGGCGATCTCGTCGTGCTCTACACGGATGGATTGGTCGAGGGCCAGTCGCCCGACCAAAAGCAGTTCACCAAGGAGCTGCTGGCGGAGGCGGTGCAGCGCCGGGCGCAGATGCCGCCGGCCGAATTGTTCGCGGGCGTGATCGCGGAGATCCGGGATTTTGCCGGCGGCGCGGCATTTGAGGATGACGTCTGTCTCGTGGGCATGGAAGTTCGGCACCTCGAACGCGAGGATTGACCGGGTAAGTTCTTCTCCGCACTTGCTTTCTCCCGTTGGCGCGGCAATAATTGTTAATACAAAAAACAACGATTGCTGTTGTTACAACCAAAGGAAAAGGAAAATTATGCCTCATGAACTCGCTCCGCTGCCTTATGACAAGGCCGCTTTGGAACCCCATATCGACGCCGCCACCATGGAAATCCACCACGACCGCCATCACAAGGCCTACGTGGACAACCTGAACAAGGCTATCGCCGGCAATGCCGCGCTGGAAGCCAAGTCCCTCGAAGCCCTCATCGGCGATCTCGCCTCCGTGCCCGACGCCATCCGCGGCCCGGTGCGCAACAACGGCGGCGGCCACTGGAACCACACGTTTTTCTGGAACAGCCTCGCGCCGAAATCCGGCGGCACGCCTTCCGGTAAGCTGGGCGATGCCATCACGGCGGCGTTCGGTTCGTTCGCTGATTTTCAGGCGAAGTTCGAGGCCGCGGGCATCGGCCGCTTCGGCAGCGGCTGGGCGTGGCTCGTGTCCAACGGCGGCAAGCTGGAGATTGTCTCCACCGCCAACCAGGACAATCCGCTCATGGGCAAGGCCATCTCGGGCGTCGAAGGCAAGCCGCTCCTCGGCGTGGATGTTTGGGAGCACGCTTACTACCTCAAGTACCAGAACAAGCGCGCCGACTATCTGAAGGCCGTCTGGAACGTCATCAACTGGAGCGCCGTCGCCGCGCGCCTGTAAAAGACCCGCAACAATTCAAAAGCCACGCTGCGATTTCGCGGCGTGGCTTTTTGCTTAAAGTTTTTGCTCAAAGAATTAATGGTTGCCAAACCGTTGCTCCATATTTAAAATCAGCTACCCGCTTTGAATGGCAGCAAAGCGGGTAGCTGTTAATTTTAAAACGGCAACTTCCTTATTCGACGCATCCAAACCTGCGGCCACGGTTTAACTTGAACCGGTTAGCCCTTTTTGTGGTGGTGCTTCTTGTGCTTCTTGGATTTTTTGCCGGACTTGTTTCCGGACTTTTTCCCGTGATGGCTCTTGCCAGATTCATGCTTGGCGAGCATCTGCTCGCCGGCATGCGGGGCAATGCCCACGGCGTTGGCGGAGAACAGGGACAGGGTGAATGCGGCTAGAATGGCCAAGATGATTTTGTTCATGATTGTTTTTCGGATCAGATGAGTGACTTCGCCTTGGCCAGCGCCTCGTCCAGCTTGGTGGCGTCCTTGCCGCCGCCGCGCGCGTTATCCGGCTTGCCGCCGCCCTTGCCGCCGACGATGGGCGCGATGGCCTGGATGAGCTTGCCGGCTTGGATCTTCGCCGTGAAATCCGGTGAAACCGCCGCGACCAGTGCGACCGCGCCGTTCGCCGCGCCGCCAAGCACGATGACGCCCTTGAAGCTGCTCTTGATGGCGTCGGCCACGATTTGCAACGTATCGCCATCCGCGCCGGGGAGATTCGCGATGATGGCCGGCGTGCCGTTGAGTGTTTCCGCCTTCGCCAGTAATTCCTTCGCGCGACCCGCGGCCTCGCGCTCGTTGGCGGTGCGCAGGGTCTTTTCCAGTTCCTTCTGGTGCGCGAGCAGCGCCTCGATCTTCTTGTCCAGCTCGTGCACGGGCGAGTTCACCTTGCCGGCGACGGCGCGGATCAATTCGCGGTCCAGCTTCATGAAATCAAACGCGCTCAAGCCCGCCACCGCCTCGATGCGCCGGACGCCCGCCGCCACCGCCGCCTCGCTGACGATGCGGAACAGGCCGATCTCGCCCGTGGCCCGCGTGTGCGTGCCGCCGCAAAGCTCCATCGAATAGCCGTTCAACAGGTTCGCCTCGCCGCCGATCTGGACGACGCGGACGCTGTCGCCGTATTTGTCGCCGAAAAATTGCATCACGTCCTTGCGCGATTTGACGTCGGAGTAGGGGACCTCGACCCAACTGACCCCGGCGTTCTCGAGGATGCGCTCGTTGACGAGCTTCTCGATGTCCGCGACCTGCGCGGGCGTGAGCGCGGCGCTGTTGAAATCGAACGTCAGCTTGTCCGGGCCTACGAACGAGCCCTTCTGCGACGCCTCTTTGCTGACGACCTCGTGCAACGCCCAGTGCAAAAGGTGCGTCACCGTGTGATGCCGCTGGATGGCGTTGCGGCGGGATTTTTCAACGGCGAGCGTGACGGTCGCGCCGGCGGCCGGGGCATCGCCGCCCTCAACGAAGTGCAGCCAGGTATTGCCGGATTTCTGGGTGTTGGTGACGCGCCAGAGCTGGCCACTGCCGGTGATCTCGCCGGTATCGCCCACCTGGCCGCCCATCTCGGCGTAGCAGGCGCTGGTGTCGAGGACGACGGCAAGTTGGAGTCCAGCCTTTAGGCTGCCCGGGGGACAGGCTGAAGCCTGAACTCCAACACCTGCTTTGACGCTCACGACTTCCAGAACCTTGGCTTCAACCGCCAGATTGTCGTAGCCGACGAACTTGGTGGGCGTGGTGGTCTCAATCTGCGAAAGCGAAATGACTTCCTTCTTCTGCGCGGCGCGGGCGCGGGCACGCTGCTCTTCCATCAATTTCTCAAAACCTTCCTTGTCCACGGTCAAACCGCGTTCACGCGCCATCAACTCGGTAAGGTCGAGGGGGAAGCCATAGGTGTCATATAATGTGAAGGCATAGTCACCGGGAAATTGGACGGGTTGTGTTTTAGGACTGGATTTGCCGTCAACGAGCCCAGGTTCTAGGTGCTGCGTGAAGGAAACCATATCCTCAAACCGTTTAATTCCATTATCCAGCGTTTTGTTAAACGCCTCTTCCTCGCGCTGGATGACTTCCTGGACGTGTTTCTTTTTGGTGCGGATTTCGGGGAAGATGTCGCCCATGGTGTCGGCGAGCACGTCTACGAGCTTGTAGAAGAAGGGTTCGTGGAAGCCCAGCGTGCGACCGTAGCGCACGGCGCGGCGCAGGATGCGGCGCAGCACGTAGTTGCGGTCGGTATTGCCGGGCTGGATGCCGTCGGCGATGGCAAAGCTCAGGGTGCGGATGTGGTCGGCGATGACGCGGAAGGCCACGTCCGCCTTCTCCTGCTCGGTGTCGCCGGTGCTGCCGGCCTTGGGGAGCGTGGAGCCGTATTTTTTGCCGCTCAATTTTTCGATGGCGTCGAAGATGGGGCGGAAGATGTCGGTCTCGTAGTTAGAAATTTTTGCGTTCGCAAAATCCTTCAGGTTTTTGGTGCCTTGGATGATGCTGGTGACGCGCTCGAAGCCCATGCCGGTGTCCACATGTTTGGCGGGCAGGGGAGAGAACGTGCCGTCCGGGTTCGCGTTGAACTGGATGAACACGAGGTTCCAGATCTCGATGCAGCGGGCATCGCCCTTATTCACCAGCGAACCTTGGGTGTCGCCGGCGGGCGTGAGGTCCACATGCAGCTCGGAGCAGGGGCCGCACGGGCCGGTCTCGCCCATCATCCAGAAATTGTCCTTCTTGTTGCCGTTGACGATGTGCACGGCGGGGTCGAGCCCCACGCTGCGGAATTTTTCGGCCCAGAAATTCCATGCCTCCTGGTCGAAATCGCTGGGGTCGTTCTTGGACTTGTCCGGATTGTAAACGGTGGCGTAGAGCCGCTCCGGTGGGAACTTCCAGATGTTGACGACGAGTTCCCAGGCCCAGCCGATGGCTTCCTGCTTGAAGTAATCGCCGAAGGACCAGTTGCCGAGCATCTCGAAAAAGGTGTGGTGATAGGTGTCCAGCCCGACGTCATCGAGGTCGTTGTGCTTGCCGCCGGCGCGGATGCATTTCTGGGTGTCGGCGGCGCGGCCGGGCGTGTAGGGGCAGCGGGTCTGGCCGAGGAAGATGGGCACGAACTGGTTCATGCCGGCGTTGGTGAACAGCAGGTTGGGGCTGTCCGGCATGAGCGGGGACGAGGGCACGATGGTGTGCTGCTGCGACTTGAAAAAGTCGAGGAACGACTGGCGGATTTGCGCGGAGGTCATCATTAAAAGAATCAGGCGCGAACGTTATCAAAGTTCGCGCCTGAAATGCGAGTCCAAGTTTGCTTGAAAATCAGTGGAACAGGTTCTTAAGACCGCCGCCAACGTTCTGGATGGCCCCGCTGGCGCCCTTGCCCAGGTTGCTGGCATTGCCAATCAAGCTGGTGGCGTTGTTCTTGACCGCGTCGGTGATGCTGGAGAGCAGCGGGGTGAGGATCTGGTCCACGAGCTGGCTGGCGGTGACGCCATTGCCATCCGAGCCGATGTTGGTGAGGTGCAAAGGAGGCAGCGGTATGGAGAATTCCTTGCCGCCCAACCCCGTCAGGCTGACATGGATTTGCGCGCCGTTGATGACGATGTCCTTGACGATGAATTTCTTGCTGGTGCCGCCCGAGGGCGGGGTGCCGGGGGAGGCGGGCGCACTGCCGCCGGCGCCATCCACGTTTTGGAGGAGCTGGCTGAGGTTGTTGCCGCCGAAACCGCCTTCAAAGGTGATCTCCGGGTCCTGGATGTTGATTTCGTTGACGGTGATGGTGCCGGAAGTCACCGAGGGGAGGCTCACGGCGACCTTGATGCTACCGAACTTGACGGCGAACGGCGTCTTGTAGCCGTCCGGGTTGCCCACGAGCAGATTATTCAGCACGCCGCCGCCGGAGAAGGGCGAGATGGCCGCGCTGCCGAGGGTGACGGTCGTTTTGGTCATCGGCGGGCCGACGGTTTCAACGCCCTTCTTGACGATGGTGTTGAGGGAGAGAAAAATGACGACCACGGCGATGATGGTGAGGACAAGCAGCCCTCCGATGATTCCGATGATGATTTTTTTCATAGAATTCGATTAGTTGAACCTCTGGTTGAGAGCCTAAAACATTTCGCGGGCCGGTGCAAGTGCTTGCGCAACTCCACACTGGCCCGCGAGAAACGGATAAACGATTACGCGGCGGCTTCCTCGGAATTCTCCAAGAAGCCCTGCAATTGGCGGACGCGCGTCGGGTGGCGCAGCTTGCGCAATGCCTTGGCCTCGATCTGGCGGATGCGTTCGCGGGTGACCTTGTACTGCTTGCCGATCTCTTCCAAGGTGCGCTGGTAGCCGTCGTTGAGGCCGAAACGCATCTCCAGGATGTTGCGTTCGCGCTCGGTGAGCGTGGTGAGCACGTCCTTGAGCGTTTCCTTCAACAGGCTGTAGCTGGTCACGTCGGACGGGTTTTCCGCCGACTTGTCCTCGATGAAATCGCCGAAGCTGACCTCGTCGCCGTCGCCCACGGGGGCGTGCAGCGAGATGGTCTGCTGGGCCATCTTGAGCAGGGAATTGACGCGGGCGACGGGCAGGTGCATCTCGTCGGCGAGTTCCTCGGGGGTAGGCTCGCGGCCGAGTTCCTGCATGAGATTTTTCTGCGTGCGCCAGAGCTTGTTGATGATCTCGATCATGTGCACCGGGATGCGGATGGTGCGGGCCTGGTCGGCGATCGAACGGGTGATGGCCTGGCGGATCCACCAGATGGCGTAGGTGGAAAACTTGTAGCCGCGGCGGTATTCAAACTTCTCGACGCCCTTCATGAGGCCGATGTTGCCTTCCTGGATGAGATCGAGGAAGGACTGGCCGCGGTTGGTGTATTTCTTGGCGACGGAGATGACCAGACGCAGGTTGGCCTCGGCCATGTGGGTCTTGGCCTTGTGGGCCTCGTCAGCCGCCTTCTTGAGGGAGGCGAAGGTCTTGATGTACTCCTCGACGGGCAGGCGGACGAACGATTCCAGCGCGCGGATGTTCTTGCGCTCGGCGGCGATGAGCGACTGCTGCTCGGCGGACTTGCGGTGGCTCTCCAGCTCGGCGATGCGCCGCAGGCTGGACTGGAACTTGTCGTGGATGTTCTCGGACACCACGATCATCTCTTCGAGCACCTTCTGCTTGTAATAAAACTTGGGGTACGACGTCTGAAGCTTCTTGTCGAGCTTCTTGAAATCGTTGGCCAGGCGGTTGCGGACGGACTTATTGGCGGCCTTTTGAAAGGTGGCGTACCGGGCGTCGGCCTTCTGGTCGATGCCGCGCACGTTTTTGACGAGGCGTTGGAGGTCGTGCAGATGATGGTCGCGGCTGGCGACCTTCTTGTCCACGATGACGCGGTCAAAGCGTTCCTTGGGCGGCTCGGAGAGCAGCTTTTCGGCGAGCGCGACGTGTTCCTTGGCGGCGAAGCCAAAGCTGTAGATGATGCGCTTCATCTCGACTTCCGCGGTCTCGATGCGCTGGCAGATCTCCACTTCCTGTTCGCGGGTGAGCAGGGGCACCTTGCCCATCTGGCTCATGTACATGCGGACGGGGTCGTCGAGGATGTCCAACCGGCTGCGGTCGGCTGTTTCCTCTTCCTCGGGCTGTTCCTGCTGGACCTTGTTGGTGCGGGATTCCTCGGCGCTGTCAACGATCTCGATGTCGAGATTCTTTAGCTTGGTATAAATCTCGTCGAGATCGTCCGGCGTCAGATCGTCGGGCAGGGCGTCATTGATGTCGTCGTAGGTCAGGTAGCCGCGCTCATGGGCCATGTTGACCAGCTTCTGGATGACCAGGGCGGACTGGTCCGCCTTGGCCGTGGCCAGGGCGGTCGCGGCTGCCGTGGCGGCGCTGCCCACCACTGCGCCATTCCCGTTGCCATTCACGGAATGACCGTTCGTGCCGGGCTTGGCCGAGGCCAAGGGCAGCTTTTTAGCCGCTTCCGGTTTGGACGGTTTGGCTTTGAGAGCTGGTTTTTTCCGGCTAGCGGACTTGGTGAGAACGGGCTTGACTGGCTTTCTTGATTTCATCTTCAAAATTCCAACGAGGGTTCGACACGGCAAATGAACTTCAGTTCATTATTTACCCGGACTAATACAGACGCCACGCAGCGACAATGGAC
>Ga0206945_1174_pt1 | contig 12726 bp, 16 predicted proteins | sample Alteio_BWOrgHeat_5_FD_152982 | JGI IMG/M metagenome (GOLD analysis project Ga0206945, IMG submission 152982) | Enriched cells from forest soil in Barre Woods Harvard Forest LTER site, Petersham, Massachusetts, United States -... | ecosystem: Environmental > Terrestrial > Soil > Temperate forest > O... | reverse complement strand
TTTTTCGCATCCGGCCGTGTTCGAAATTCCGAAAGAAATTAAAATTTTGATTGATCCCAAGGTTGCGAACGTGCTGGTCATTGAAGGCAATGACAAACAGCAAGTGGGGCAGGCGGCCGCTCAAATTCGCGCGATTAAAAAGCCCGAGCCTTATAAAGGCACCGGCATTCGCTACGATAACGAAATCATCAAGCGGAAAGCAGGCAAGGCGGCGGCGGGCGCGGCAGGCGCCGGCGCGAGCGGCGGAGGAGCGAAGAAATAATGAAGATCCGGTCCGAGAGATACAATTTCAGAAAATTGCGGGTTCGAAATAAAATCCGCAACGTCACTCAAAATCCGCGGCTTTCGGTTTACCGCAGCCTGAAGCATATTTACGCGCAGATCATCGACGACATGCAGGGAAAGACGCTGGTGGCGGCTTCCTCAAAAGAGAAAGGCGTAACCGCGGCGTCCGGCGTGAAAGCGGCCGCGCTGGTGGGCGAGCTCATTGGGAAGAAGGCGACGCAAAAAGGCATCTCCGCGGTCGTGTTCGATCGCGGCGGACGCGCCTATCATGGCCGCGTCAAGGCATTGGCCGACGGCGCTCGTCAGGCCGGTCTCAAATTTTAAGATAAGGAAAATTCATGAATAAAATCGACGTCAGCAATCTCACGCTCACCGAAACCGTCATCAAGATTGGCCGCGTGGCCAAAGTGGTGAAGGGCGGCAAACGTTTCTCATTCAACGCGCTCGTCGTTGTCGGCGACGGCGCCGGCCATGTCGGCGTCGGATTGGGCAAGGCCAAGGAAGTCCAGTCCGCCATTAAAAAGGGCGGCACGCAAGCGACCAAGGACGTCATCAAGATTTCTCTCTCCGGCACCACGATCCCCCATGACACGGTTGGAAAGTTTGGGGCCGGCGCGATTTTGCTGAAGCCCGCCGCTCCCGGGACCGGCGTGATCGCCGGCGGGTCCGCGCGCGCAGTGTTGGAAGCGGCCGGCGTGAAAGACATTTTGACCAAGGTACTCGGAAGCCGCAACCATTTCAACGTGGTCTATGCGACGCTGGCGGGCCTCAAGAATTTGAGAATGCCGGAAGAAGTTTCCCGCCTGCGCGGAAAGACCGTCGAAGCGGACCGGAAGTTTGTCATTGCCACGGGAGAACCAATCCATGCGGTTGCATGAATTAAAGCCGGCGCCTGGGTCGCGTAAACCCAAACTCATCGTCGGCCGCGGCGAAGGCAGCACCATGGGCCAAACGGCCGGAAAAGGCCAGAAAGGCCAATCCAGCCGCACCGGCGACACGATCATGCTTGGTTTCGAGGGTGGCCAGACGCCGCTTTTCCGCCGGGTCCCCAAACGCGGATTCAACCACGCTTCGAAAATCACCTATGAGCCGATCAACTTGATCGTTCTCGAAGCTCAGTACAAAGCCGGCGAACAGGTGGACGCGCAATCGCTTTTTAAGAAAGGCGTCATCAAGAATGCCGAGGTCCCCTATAAGATCCTCGGCGTGGGGAAACTCACGAAGTCGCTGAAAGTGTCGGCCAACAAATTTTCAAAATCCGCTGAAAAAGCCATCAAAGGCGCGGGCGGCACACTGCAGGTTCAATGATTCAATCGGTCTTTGATCTTTTCAAAATACAGGAACTGCGCAAGCGGATCTTGATTACGTTGGGCGTGATCGCTCTTTACCGGCTCGGCGTCACCATCCCGATCCCGGGCGTGAACGCCGATGCGCTGACGTTTCTTTTCAAGCAGCAGGCCAACTCTTTGCTCGGTTTTCTCGATGTGTTTTCCGGCGGCGCGCTTTCGCGCATGTCCATCTTTTCGATGGGCATCATGCCCTACATTAACGCGTCGATTATCATGAGTTTGCTGCAGGGCGCGCATGTGATCCCTTATCTGGACCATCTGGCGAAGGAAGGCGAAGCGGGCCGCAAGCGTTTGAACCAGATCACGCGCTACGCGACGGTCGCGCTTGGATTCATTCAATCATTTGGATTGACGCAATTGATCTCCCGCATGCCGATCGCGGGCGATTTGCCCGTCGTGATCAATCCGGGCCTCGCATTCACCTCGACCACGATGGTCACGCTCGTGACCGGGACCGTGTTCGTGATGTGGATGGGAGAACAGATCACCGAATTCGGAATCGGCAACGGAACGTCACTGATCATTTTTACCGGAATTGTCGACCGGTTGTGGCCGGCCGTTTCCAACGTCGTGCGCGAAGTCTTTGAATTACAGCAGCTGAGCCTTTTCGGCGCCTTGTTGATTTTGGCGGCGGTTTTGGCGGTGACCGGTTTGGTCGTGTGGCTCGAAACAGGGCAGCGAAAAATTCCGGTTCAATACGCGAAGCGGGTTGTCGGACGCAAGATGATGGGCGGACAGAGCACGTTTTTGCCGTTGAAAGTGGACCAGTCCGGCGTGATCGCGGTCATTTTTGCGGTCTCACTGTTGTCTTTCCCGGTCACGATCGCCTCTTTTTCGCCGCAGTCGTCTTGGGGGCATCGGATCAACGATCTTTTTAACCGCAGCGCGTGGTGGTACAACACGATCTATGCGACGCTCATTATTTTCTTCTGCTACTTTTACAACTCGGTGTCCTTCAACCCCAAAGACATCGCCGAGAACTTAAAGAAGTGGGGCGGGTTCGTGCTCGGCATCAGGCCGGGCGAGCACACCGCGATTTATTTGGAAAAAGTGATGGAGCGAATCACGCTGGGCGGGTCCTTGGCGGTCGCGACATTGGCCGTGCTGCCGAGCATTCTGCAAAAGAAATTTAACGTGCCGTTCTTTTTCGGCGGAACATCCATTTTGATTGTCGTCGGCGTCGCGCTCGATACCGTGAGCCAGCTTGAATCGCACCTGATCATGCGGCACTACGAAGGTTTCAGCAAGACCGGCAAGACGTCTGGCCGTGGGCGCTGGTATTCGGCTTGAACATCGTTTTCTTAGGGCCGCCGGGGTCCGGCAAAGGGACCCAGGCGAAAGGTGTTGCTGATAAATTTAATTTGACGCATTTGTCGACGGGTGACGCGTTTCGCGACGCCATCAATAACAAGACGGAACTGGGGTTTGAGATCAAGGCCTATGTGGACGGCGGGAAGTTGGTCCCGGACGAATTGGTTTCAAAAGTGGTCTTTGAGAAAATTGAATCGTTGAAAGGTGGATTTTTGCTGGACGGTTATCCGCGGACGGTCGACCAGGCGAAGTCGCTGGAAAATTTTGGAAAGAAGAAGAATATCGCCATCGATGCGGTCGTGTTCTTCGACGTGGCATTTGAAGAACTGGTGAAACGGCTTTCGGCGCGGCGGCAGTGCCCGAAGTGCAAAGAGGTCTATAACTTGGTGAACAAGCCGCCCAAGGCCAAAGACGCCTGCGACAAATGCGGCTCGGCTTTGCTTCACCGCCCCGACGACCAGCCGAACATCGTCGAAGAACGGCTGAAAATTTATACGCTGCAGACGGAACCGGTTTTGGAATTTTATAAGGGACACCCGGGATTCCGAAAGATCAACGCAGCGCAGGCCATTGATCGGGTCTCAAGCGACATTCAAGCGGCGTTGAAAGCCTGAGACGCTTGTGGCGAACGCGGCGTCGAGAAAAACTTCGGTTGAATTGAAAACGAAGTCCGAGATTGAGTGTATGCGGGTAGCGGGCCAATTGGCGGGACGGACTCTGCAAGCGGTGGCGAAAGCGGTTGAGCCGGGCATCACGACGAAAGAGCTGGACCGCGTCGCGGAAGAATTTATTCGAAAGAACGGCGGGAAGCCGACGTTCATCGGTTACCGGGGATACCCGGCATCGTTGTGTGTTTCGATCAATGATGAAGTGGTCCATGGGATTCCGGGCCCGCGGAAGTTGAAGGCGGGCGACGTGGTCAGCGTGGATGTGGCCGCGACCATCGGCGGGTTTGTGGGCGACACGGCGACCACGGTGATCGTGCCTCCGGCCGCCGCGGCGGCCCAGAAGCTGGTAAGGGTCACCGAACAGTCGCTCTTGGCCGCGATCGACTGCATGAAGCCCGGCAACCGGCTGGGGGACATCGGGTCCGCGGTCCAGAACGCGGCCGAATCGAATGGATTTGGCGTGGTGAGAGATTTTGTCGGCCATGGAATTGGGCGGCGGATGCATGAGGAGCCGGCCGTGGCCAATTACGGGACCCCGGGAACGGGGCTGAGGCTCGAGCCGGGCTTGGTTTTGGCGATCGAGCCGATGGTGACTCTCGGCGATTGGCATGTGCGGGTCTTGCAGGACGGTTGGACGGTGGTGACGGAAGATGGGTCGCTCGCGGCGCATTTCGAGCACACCATCGCGATCACAGAGAACGGACCGGAAGTTTTGACGCAAGTTTAGTCGCCAAGAAGTGTGGCGACTGAAATAAGGAACGAATGACCAAAGAAGAAAAAATAGAAGTCGAAGGGACGATATTGGAGGCCTTGCCGAACGCGATGTTCCGCGTCGAAATGGAAGGCGGCCATAAGATTTTGGCCCATATCTCAGGGAAGATGCGCATGCACTACATAAAGATTTTGCCTGGCGACAAAGTGAAAGTGGAGTTGTCGCCGTATGATTTGACCAGAGGCAGAATTACGTACAGAGCGAAATAGGACCAGTGACAACTAGTCCCATCAATAATAAAAATCGTCGAAATGGGAGAAATTTGTGAAAGTGAGAGCGTCAGTTAAAAAATTGTGCGACAAATGCAAAGTGATCAAGCGGCACGGCGTGATATACATCGTCTGTTCGAACGCGCGTCACAAGCAGCGACAAGGATAAGGGAGAATTTATGGCTCGAGTGGCAGGCGTTGATTTACCGAAAGCGAAGCGCGTCGACATCGCGTTGCGCTATGTTTACGGCGTGGGTCCCGCGCGCGCGGTTCAGATCCTTGAATCGGTCGGCATCGATGGCGCGACCCGCGTAAAAGATTTGACGGAAGGCGACGTCTCGAAAATCAACACCGAGATCACGAAATCTTTCCGGGTTGAAGGCGATTTGCGCCGCGAGATCCAAGGCAACATCCGCCGGCTCATAGAAACCAATTCATACCGCGGCTTCCGTCATCGCCGCAACCTGCCGGTCCATGGGCAGAGAACGAAGTCGAATGCGCGCACGCGGCGCGGTCGTCGCAGAACCGTGGGATCGCAGAAAGCGTCCGAAACGGCCGCGGCGTAAGCCAAGGAGAATTTATGAGCGAAGAAAAAAAACCAGAACAGAAGAAACCCTCCTCCGCCAAGGCTACGGAGGGCAAGCCCGCCGAAGCGAAAGCGGAAGGAAAAGCGGAAGGCGCGAAAACCAAGCCGGCGGACAAACCGGTTAAAAAGAAAAAAGTCCAGCGCGACGTCAGTTTCGCCCGGGCCTATGTTCAGTGCACATTTAACAACACCATCGTGTCCATCACGGACGATCACGGAGGCGTGATCTCCTGGGCTTCCGCCGGGAGCGCCGGTTTCAAGGGCACGAAGAAAGGCACGCCGTTCGCGGCGCAAGTGACGGCCGAGAAAGCCGCCAACAAAGCCAAGGAAATGGGCGTTCGCCAAGTGATGGTGTTCGTCCGCGGGCCGGGTTCCGGCCGCGAGACCGCGATCCGCGCGCTCCAGTCCTCAGGATTTTCAATTAGTTTGATTCGCGATGTCACCCCAATTCCGCACAATGGGTGCAGACCGCCGAAACCAAGGAGAGTCTAAGTGGCCAGATATACAGGAGCTGTTTGCAAATTATGCCGACGTGAAGGCACCAAGCTTTTCTTAAAAGGAGAACGGTGCTACAGCAAGTGTCCGATCGATAAACCGACCGGCGCGCTTGTTCCCGGCCAGCACGGCAAACGGCGTTCGAAGATCACCGAGTACGGGAAACGTCTTCGGGAAAAGCAAAAGACGAAACGGATCGCCGGCCTCCTCGAGCGGTCGTTCTATTCGCTTTTCAAACGCGCCACGCACGAACCGGGGAAAACCGGCGAAGCGCTGTTGCGCTTCCTCGAGACCCGTCTCGACAACGTTGTTCGCCGCTTGGGCTTCGCCACATCGATGGCCTCCGCCCGCCAGTTGGTGAACCACGGGCATATTTCCGTCAATGGGAAGCGCGTGAACACGGCTTCTTATATCGCGCAAGTGGGCGACGTGATCACGCTTTCCGAGAACCAGAAAGGCAACGCGCGCATACAGCGGGCCATCTCGACCCAAATCCACCGGCAGATCCCGGCGTGGCTTGAGTTGAACGCCGCCGTCGCCGACACGCTGGGACGGTCGAAAGATTTACCGGTCGACCTCAAAGACATGAAAGTGGAAGGGACCGTGAAGCTGCTCCCGGCCCGCGAAGAGATGTCGTACCCGGTCAACGAACAATACATCGTCGAGTTGTACTCGAAATAATTTAGACATCATCGCGGTAAGGCCGCCTCCCATGTCAAATCTAAGGGAGCGTGTCGTTGCGATGATAACAGGAGAAAACAAATGATTACCCAAGGACTCGTTCTACCGCAGCGTCTCGAAATTGACAACGCCACGCTCACCGACCATTATGGCCGGTTCATCGCCGAGCCGTTTGAAAAAGGCTACGGGCACACGATCGGCAACTCGCTGCGCCGCATCTTGCTTTCATCGCTCGAAGGCGCCGCCGTTACCGCGGTCCGCATCAAAGGGTCGCTGCATGAATTCACCGCGCTGAAAGGCGTCCGTGAAGACGTGATCCACATCATCTTAAACTTGAAAAAGTTGCGCGTGAAGCTTTACAGCGCGGGACCGGAGACGCTCCATTTGAAAATCCGCCGCCAGGGCGAAGTGTTGGCGAAAGACATCGAGCCGAACAACCAAGTAGAGATCCTCACGCCGGACCTGGTGATCGCGACGATCGACGACGGCGTCGAGCTCGACATGGAAATTGAAATTTCAAAGGGCCGCGGCTACATTCCGGCGGACCGCTTGAAGAAGGACGGACAGCCGCTGGGGACCATTCCGGTGGACGCGCTCTTCTCGCCGGTCTCCAAAGTCCACTATGAAGTCGAAAACGCCCGCGTGGGCCAGATGACCGACTACGACAAACTGATCGTGGAAGTGTGGACCGACGGCAGCGTGACGCCGGGCGACGCGCTCGCTTACTCGGCCAAGATCCTCAAGGATTCGCTCTCGACTTTCATCACGTTCGACGAGCAAGATGTCGCTCCGATCGCGGCCCAAGTCCACACCGAAGAGTCGGCCAAGATGGAAGAGATGCTTTTGCAGCCGGTGGAAATCATCGAACTCTCGGTTCGCGCTTCGAATTGCCTCAAAGTCGCCAAGATCAAAACGATCGGCGAACTCGTGAGCAAAAGCGAAGACGAACTGCTGTCGTATAAGAATTTCGGCAAGAAGTCCTTGGACGAAATCCGCGACCGCTTGAAAGAAATGGGGCTCAATCTCGGACGCTCAAGCGGCACGGCGGCGCCCGGCCAGACGGCGGGAGTGTAAACCGCCATGGCAAAAACAGGGGCCGGCCGGAAGCTCGGGCGGAAGACGGGGTTTCGCTTCGCGATGCTCCGCAGTCTGACCACCGAACTTTTCCGGTATGAGCAGATTCAAACCACATTTCCGAAGGCGAAAGAATGTTCGCGCATGGCGGAGCATTTGATCGCGACCGCCAAGAAAGGGGACATGAACGCGCGCCGCGCCGTGGCCAGGGACCTTCACGATCCGGACGTCACGAAGAAATTGTTCGACGTGTTGTCGCAGCGTTACGCCACCCGGAACGGCGGTTTTACCCGGGTTTTCCGTCTGCAAAACCGTCAGGGCGACAACGCCCAGATGGCGCTGATCAAACTGATTGCCTAATTTGCCAGTTGCTGGTAAAGTAGTTTTAGAAGGTCGGATCAGAGGTACTGATGTTTAATTACATCCTGGGGCTTTTTTCGAACGACATGGGCATTGATTTGGGCACGGCGAACACGCTGGTCTACGTCAAGGGCCAAGGCATTGTTTTGCGCGAGCCGAGCGTCGTCGCCATTGACCGCACCACGCGCGAAGTGCTCGCGTTCGGCGCCGAAGCCAAGCGCATGCTCGGGAAAACCCCCGCCAACATTCAGGCCGTCCGTCCTCTGCGCAACGGCGTCATCGCCGATTTCGAAGTGACGCAGGCGATGATCAAATATTTCATCCGGAAAGTTCACAATCGCCGCAGTCTTCTGCATCCGCGCATCGTGATCGGAATTCCCTCGGGCATCACCGAAGTGGAGAAGCGCGCCGTGCGCGAGGCCGCCGAACAAGCGGGCGCGCGCCAGATCGAACTGCTGGAAGAGCCGATGGCGGCCGCGATCGGCGCGGACTTGCCCATTTCCGAGCCGCACGGCAACATGATCGTCGACATCGGCGGCGGCACCACCGAGGTGGCGGTGATTTCACTTTCCGGAATGGTCGTTTCCAAATCCATCGACGTGGCCGGCGACGAGATGGACGAGGCGGTCATGCAGTATTTCCGCCGCAAATACAATTTGGTTATCGGCGAATCGACCTCCGAGCAGGTCAAGATCCGCGTGGGCAGCGTGTTTCCTCTCCCCGAAGAAGAGTCCATGGAAGTCAAAGGCCGCGATCAAGTGACGGGCCTGCCGCGCACGATCACGGTGACTTCCGAGGAAATCCGGCAGGCGCTCTCCGAACCCGTTAAGTTGATTGTTGATACCGTCAAAGAAGCGCTCGAAGAAACGCCGCCCGAGCTGTCGGCGGACCTGGTTGATCGCGGTATCATGATGGCCGGCGGCGGCGCCTTGTTGCGCGGCTTTCCCGACCTGCTCGCTCAAGAAACAGACTTGCCGGTGCACGTGGCCGCGGACCCATTGACCGCCGTGACGATTGGCTGCGGCCGCTATCTGGAAGAACTCGACAACATTAAACGCCACCGGATCATGCTGTCGTCGAACAATTCCTGAAAATTTTATGAACAGACCCGATTTCGCATCACAATTTAACCTGGAGACAACATCTCTGTATGGGACCGATTTTTTTAATTCTCTTCCTTCCGTCAAACTCTCTCCGTCAACGCACGCCTGATTTCCGTCTTCCTTTTATAGGGGGCCAGCGCCGTGCTGCTTGAGTTTTTTCATAGGCATCGAGCGGGCGTTCTGTTGTTTTTTTTCTCGTTGTTTTCGTTCCTCTGCATGTCCCTGCGCGTGACGGGCATTGTGAACGGCCTGAAAGCGAGCGTCTGGTTCCTGGTTTCGCCCTCGGTGGTCGAAACCGGCGACTTCTTCAACACGCTGGATTCCGCCACGGGCCGCTTCTTCGGCTTGGTGCGCGCCGAAGGGGAGAACACGCTCCTGCGCCAGCAGAACGCCCAGCTTTCCAAACGCGATGTCGAGCGTGACGAGCTTGAGGAAGAGAACAACCGCCTGCGCGCGCTGCTCAATTTGCGCCAGCAGCATTTTCCGACCGGGATCGGCGCGGAAGTGATCGGCCACGATTTTCGCGATTGGTTTCATGCCATCAGCATCAACAAAGGCATCGCGAACGGCGTCAATTTGTCGGGCGCCGTCGTATCGGGGACCGTCGAGCGTCCGATGCTGGTCGGACGGATCGTCGAGGCCAAAGACGATACCGCCAAAGTCCTTCTTTTGACCGACTCGCTCTCCGCGATCTCGGTCACCATTGTCCGCACCGGCGACATGGGCCTGCTGGAAGGGCAGAACAAGCCTTGGGCGAAACTGAACTATTTGCCGCACCTCTCCAATGTCGTCGTCGGAGACGAAGTGGTGACGGCCGGCTTGGGGGGCCTTTTTCCGCCGGGGGTCCCGGTGGGCGTGGTCTCGAGCGTGAAAGATTCTCCGGACGGATTTTTCAAAGAGGCCGTGGTGATGCCCGGTAATTTGGGCTCGCTGCGCGACGTGCTGGTGCTGGAGCGGCGCGAAATACACGAAGGGCTGCCGAAACCATGATCCGTTTCCTTTTTGTCTTGGCCACGCTGCTATTGGGGTCCTTCATCCAAGTTGTTCTGGGCCGGTATCTCTCGCTTTACGACGCCGCGCCGCAAGTTTTCCTGATCCTGACCATCACGCATGGATTCATCTTCGGTCCGCTCATGGGAGAAATTCTCGGATTTTCCTGGGGCCTGTTGAGCGACGCCACCGGCGTGCGCATGTTCGGGATGAACGCGTTTCTGCTGGCCCTGGCCGGTTATCTCGCCGGAAAACTCCGCCGCCGCGTGGCCAGCGAGCGGATCCCCACGCAAGTGATCATCGCTCTCGTCGCCACGCTCTATTACGCGATCGGCGCCGCGACCGTCTACTCGATCTTCGACGAAAGCCCCGGCCATTTCTCCAACATCCATTTCATCCTCTCCGCCATCTACAACGCCCTCTTCGCCTCCGCGCTCTTCTACCTCACGGAACGCTGGACAGTGCTGTGGCGGATCCCGCAGGAACACGTGTAATGGAAATGACGAAGTACGAAGTACGAATGACGAATTGGGAACGGGAAGAAAAACCGGCAGGCGTTTCCTTGTTATGGAAGACATGGAAGGGATCACCAAAAAATATAGTTCCACTCCCCAACGGGGAGGGGGCAGGGGTGGGGAAAAACCGAAGCGCCCGCTCCGGGAGAAACCCCCTCCCTACCCCTCCCCCTTGCGGGGGAGAGAATAATGAAATGAGGATGGATCAATAAATGTGGGTCGGCGGCAACACAGATACATTTTCCGAGAAACGGTTCCGGGCGCGCGTGCGCACGATGAGCGTGTTCTTCGCGGTGGGGTATGCGGTTATTGCGTTCCGGCTTTTTGATTTGCAGGTGGTGCGCGGGGGGGATTTGGCGCATTTGTCGGAGAACAATCGGACGCAGGTGATTTTTTTGCGGGCGCCGCGCGGGGATTTTTTTGACCGGAAGGGGCGTGTGTTCGTGACGAACCGGCCCTCGTGGTCGCTGGTTTATTCGGTGCCGGACAAAAACACGACGCCGCGCGCGATGGTGGAAGATACATTGCGGCCGTTTCTGTTGCCGTTTCCGCAATATTGGACCAAAAGATTGCAAAAGGCGTTCGAGAGCAAGCAGATGGTGCGGCTCGTCGAGAATGTGCCGGACCGCGTGGCGTTCCTCATGCGCGAGATGGAGCTGATGCTGCCGGGGCTGCGCGTGGTGATGGAATTTAGGCGCGGTTATCCGATGGGCGTCATCGCGCCGCATTTGATCGGGTACTTGGGCGAAGTGAATGAGCGGGAAATCAAAGCGCCGCTCAAGCCCGGCGATTTGGTCGGCAAGATGGGGATCGAACGGATCCAGGACGACAAATTGCGCGGACGCGACGGCGGCATGATGATCGAGGTGGACTCGGTGGGCCGTCTCAAGCGCATCATCAAAGAACTGCCGTTTCAGAAGGGGGGCGACGTCCACCTGACGTTGGATTTGGACATTCAGCGCGTCGCGGAAGAAGGGCTCGCGGCGACCGAGACGAAACGCGGCGCCGCGGTCGCGATCGACATCAACACCGGGGCGATTTTGGCCTGGGCGAGTTCGCCGTCTTTCGACCCGACCAGTTCGATGGCCGAAGATTTGAAGGACCCGAACTCGCCTTTCTTGGACCGCGTCTACAAGGGCGCTTATCCGCCGGGCTCGACGTTCAAGATTATCACGGCGCTCGCCGGGTTCGAGAGAAATGTCATCCGCACCTCCGAGCGCGTCGACTGCGTCGGCTATGTGACGCTGCCCGACGGAAAAGGCGGCGAACGGAAATACAAATGCTGGAAGTCCCACGGCTGGGTGGATTATTGGCGCGCGATGGCCGAGTCCTGCGACAGTTATTTTTATCTGCTCGGCGCGAAGCTGGGCTCTCAGCCCATCCATGAGATGGCGGAACAATTTGGTTTCGGACAGTCGGCCCAAGACAACATGACCGGCGAGAACAAAGGCACGGCCCCCAGCCCCGCCTGGAAAAAGAAAATGGGATTGGGCGGCTGGTCGACCGGCGACACCTACAACATGGCCATCGGCCAAGGGTTCGTCACCGCGACGCCGCTGCAAGTGGCGGTCATGATCATGGGCGTCGCCACGCATGGGCAAATTTACCGGCCCTACGCGCTCGACTCGATCGTGGACGTAAATGGGGTCGTCCGATTGAAAACCACGCCGACCTTGTGGCGGACCATTCAATTGAAGGACACGACGTGGGAAGCGATCGACCGGTCTCTCGAGAGCGTCGTGACGCAGGGGACCGGAGGCCTGACGCGGATCGCCCATTTGGACGTGCGCGGAAAAACGGGCACCGCTCAGAACCCGCATGGCGAAGACCACGCGTGGTTCGTCGGATACGCGGGCTATAAAGGGGAGAAACCTTCCGTCGCCATCTGCGTTTTCATCGAGAACGGCGGACATGGCGGCGTGGTCGCGGCCCCGATCGTGCGGCGCATGCTGGAGGCGGCGCTGCCGGTTCGCCAAGAAATTGGCGCGCCCGCCCTCCAAGAAACCGGCGGGCAAGTCCTGGGGGGAAAACCGTTATGAACTCGCGCGGCTACGGAGCGTCGGCCCAGCACATGGGAATTTTCTCGCGCGGTTTCAACATGGACCTGGTCCTTTTTGTATCCACGATTTTTACGGTGATCACCGGGATCTTCACCATTTACTCGACGGAAGCCGGCGCCGGCACCGCCTACGTGATACGGCAGATGTTCGCGGCGACGATCGGCTTGGCGAGCCTGCTCGTGTTGACGCTGCTGCCTTACCAGATTTTCCGGGCCTACACCCGGCCCATCTATGTGTTCATGATCCTGGTCCTGCTCAGCGTTCTCGT
>Ga0206945_1173_pt1 | contig 12771 bp, 17 predicted proteins | sample Alteio_BWOrgHeat_5_FD_152982 | JGI IMG/M metagenome (GOLD analysis project Ga0206945, IMG submission 152982) | Enriched cells from forest soil in Barre Woods Harvard Forest LTER site, Petersham, Massachusetts, United States -... | ecosystem: Environmental > Terrestrial > Soil > Temperate forest > O... | reverse complement strand
GCCGCGGCGAAGCTCGCCTACGCGCAGGCGGTCGACATCGCGAAGTTAACCAAGCTCTAGCGGACATTCACTCGACCACCTCGTCGGCAATCGACAACATCCCGGTCGGCACATCGATACCTAGACTACGGGCGGTCTGTATATTGATGGCGAACAAGCCGACATGCGCACCCACACAAATAATGCACTATTCGATCACTTGATCGGCAGTAACCAATATCCGCCCAAGCGAACAAGATTGCGGCCAACCCGCACCTTGCGTAAATAAAAATCCATTCCGATGTCACTCATTGAGCCCTCCCCATTTTTTGTCACTCGACAGCCATGAAGCAACTGCGGCTGGAATTGCGCCGACAAGACCGAAGATCAGAACATACGGTCCGTGCACGTATCCCATCACGAGCGACGAAACTATCGGCAAGAACGCTACCAAGTAGCCGAACAGTGTTGTCCAGAGAATGCGCCAACTGGCATTTCTCAAGGCGTGGTCGAACAATCCCGCAATCAGCGCCGGGACAATGCCAATCGCATACGACATCGGAATAAGTACAACCTGATAAATGTCAGCCGTACTTGGCGCACCGAGAACCCAATCAAATATCTGCAAAAGCACCCAGAAGAACGTAACGAAGCCAAGCAGAGGCCCGAGCAGCGCGAATATGAGAAATCGCTTCATGCAGACAGCCACGAACACACCGCGGCTGAAATCATGCCGATAGCCGCATATCCCTGCTCAGATGACGGCATCGGCCGGCTCGAATGAACACCCTGGAAGGCATCAAAATCGACTTTGCCACCGTCACATGAAATGCGGGTCGATGTTCGCTTAGGGTCAAAACCGATAATCCTCAGAACGAACATGTGTTTTCCGTTTTCCCCCCATCATGATCGTCGAGTAGAGTATTTCAGCATCCTGCTAAAGCGGTTGCCACTCCACCGGCACGACCTCGTAACTCTTGCCGCTCCGCGCGATGTGGCCGCAGGCCGGGAACGGGAAGTGATAGGCCTCGACCAGCATGCGGTCGGCGGCGGCGCGGTCGAGCATCTGCTTTCGCGTTTTCACCGCCAGCGGCCCGTCCATGTCGAAGGCGGGCTGCCATTCCGGATGGCGCGCGAACAGATAAGGGTTCCGCACCGCGTCGCTCATCACCAGCATCGATTGGTTACGTGAGGCGATGGCGAAGGCGCAGTGCCCCGGCGTGTGGCCGAACGCCGGAATCGACGTGATGCCGGGCGCGACCTCGGCGCCGGGCTTGAAGCGGCGCACCTCCTTGGCGATGTCGCCGAAAATGCGCCGGGCGTTGCGGAAATAGACCTTGATGCGGTCCGGCGCCTTGGTCATTTCGGCGTCGTCCATCCAGTAGGTCCACTCCGGCTCCGGCACCAGGATTTCGGCGTTGATGAAGACCTTGTCGCCATCCTTGGTCTTCAGCCCATCGATATGGTCGGGATGGAAATGTGAAATCACGACGGTGTCGATCGCGGTGGGCGCGACGCCGGCGGCGGCGAGATTGGCCATCATGACGCCCGCGGTGTCGGCAACCTGGCCGGCGGTGCCGGCATCGATCAACACGAGCTTCGATCCGGTGTTGACCAGCAGCACGGTAAACGAAATGGGCAGGACGCTTGGCGGCAGGAATGCCGCGGCGAGCGCCTTGTTGACGGCCGCCCCATCCGCGTTTCGCACAAAGTCGTCTTCGATCTTCAGCGACCACAGGCCGTCGTAAAGCGCCGTCACTTGATAATCGCCGAGCCTGGTTCGGTAGACGCCAGGGCCTTGCGCGCTGGCCTTGGGCGCGGCGGCAAGCGCCGGGCCGCCAGCCAGCGCCGCTGCCGAACCCGCGAGCCACTCGCGCCGGTTGATATCACGCATGATTGGTCTCCCTTATTGTCTCCTGTTGTCTTGGCTAGGCATCAAAACTGCATGGCGGAACGAGGCTAGGTCAAATTGTGTCGCGGTTCACTCCCGGGTAGGCTTCCGGGCCGCGACCGGCAAGGGAGAGCGCATCATGGCCGACGACTTCGAGAACCACTGCTGGAAAGACATCGTCCCGCCGGACGTGCTCGACATCTACACCCATTATCACCGCAAGACCTTCGTCGGTCCGTCGCCGGCTCTCCTGGCCATCGACCTCTACGAAATGGCCTATCAGGGTGGCGCCAAGCCGGTGGCGCAGTTGCACAAGACCTACCCCAGCACCTGCGGCGAGAACGCCTACGCGGCGATCGAGCCAACCAAGCGGCTGTTTGCCGCCGCGCGCGTGGCCGGCATCCCGATTTTCTACACCACGCAGGACACGCGGCCGGATAGCGTGTTGTCGTCCGTCAGCGCGACCAAGCGCCAGAAGGTGCCGCAGGATCCTGCGCTCTACGCCATCAGGTCCGAGTTCAAGCCGCAGCCGGGCGACGTCGTTGTCACCAAGCAGCGCGCCTCGGGCTTCTACGGTACGCCGCTGATGGCGCACCTGACCCAGCTCGGCATCCAGACCGTCATCGTCTGCGGCGAGAGCACATCGGGGTGCGTGCGCGCCTCGGCGGTTGACGCCTATTCCAACGGCTTCCATGTCGTTGTGGTCGAGGAGTGTTGCTTCGACCGCAGCATGCTGTCGCACAAGGTCAATCTGTTCGACATGCACCACAAATACACCGACGTGATGCGCGTCGACGACGTGGCGGCACACCTGAACGGTCTCGCCGTGAAGAAGGCGAGCTGACATGAAGCCGCGCGCTTACGGCCCGTTTCCCTATTCGCCGATCATCGACCGTCCGCGCCTGGAATGGCCGAACGGCGCCCATGTCGCGCTGTGGATCATTCCCAACATCGAATACTTCTCGATGCTGGAGAAGCCGGGCGGCTACGGCGCCGGCGCCAAGATTCCCGACGTGGTGATGTGGGCCGAGCGCGACTACGGCAACCGGGTCGGCGTGTTCCGCATCATGGACACGCTCGACCGCTACGGCCTCCGCGGCACGGTGGCGCTGAACTCCAACCTCTGCGCCGAGCATCCGCGCATCATGGAGGAGGGCGAGAAGCGGAAGTGGGAGTGGATGGGCCACAACGAGAGCAACACCCGCCGTCTCAACGAAGCGGGGCCCGGCGAGGAGGCGCAGATCGTCCGCAACACCTTTGCGACGATCGAGAAACACACCGGCAAGCGCCCGAAGGGCTGGCTCAGCTCCGGGCTCCAGGAAACCTGGGATTCACTCGACCATCTCGTCGACAACGGCTGCCAGTATGTCGCCGACTGGTGCAACGACGATCAGCCCTATCAGATGACGCTCGACGACGGGCGCACCATCGTCTCGATGCCGTATACGCAGCAGCTCAACGACAAATCGGCGATCGAGCGGCGCTTGGTGTCGGCTGAAGGCTTCCAGAAGATGATCTGCGACCAGTTCGACGTGCTCTACCGGGAAGGCGCCAAGTCCGGCCGCGTCATGGCGATTGCGCTGCACCCCTACCTGATTGGCGTGCCGCACCGCATCGGCGCCTTCGATGCGGCATTAAAGTACATTTGCAAACACAAGAAGGTCTGGAAGGCTACCGGCTCGGAAATTGCTACGCACTATCTGGCGCAACTGGACGGCGGTGGGGCTTCGCCGAAATCGTCAGCCAGGAAACGAGCCGAGCTGCGCGCGGCGGGAGGGCGGCGGTGAAGTTGTCTTGCTCGGGCCATCGACCGGAACGCGGGCATTTCGAATGTCCGCTTTAAATCGTGCTCTGATGCCGGGCGCGGCGGAGATCGGTCCTTGATCGCCCTTCATAAGGCCGCAGCGGCATGCGTTTGTGCGGCAGTGTTCACCTCGGCGCCAGCGCGGGCGCAAAATCAGGCACCAGACACCGTCATCCTGGGCTCGGTCGGATCGGCGTCCGCCAACGGCTGGCCGACCTACATTGCCGTCGACAAGGGCTTTTTCGCAGCCGGCGGACTGACCCCCGACATCGTGTTCGCGCAGTCGAATGCGGCCGTGACCCAGCAGCTCGCGGCCGGTTCGGTCAATGTTTCCACGAACTCCGGCCTGGTCGATCCGATCCGCGCCATCGAGAAGGGTGCGCCGCTGGCGCTGCTCCGCGTCGAGATGCAGGCGCCGCCCTATTCGCTGCTGGCCAAGCCCGGCATCAAGAGTCTCGCTGCACTCAAGGGCAAGATGATCTCGGTCGGCGGCGCCAAGGACATCACCCGGATTTTCGTCGAGCGGATGCTGGAACCGAATGGCGTAAAGCGGGGTGAATTCGACATGACCTTTGCCGGCGCCACTTCGGCGCGTTTTGCAGCCCTGCAAGCCGGCGCGGTCGACGCCGCGATCCTGACCCCACCGTTCAATTTCCATGCGCAGACGGCAGGGTTCAACAACCTCGGCAATGCGATCGATTATGTTGACATGCCGTTCTCTGGCATGGCCGTGAACACCAATTGGGCCAAGGCCAACAGGCCATTGGTCGAAAAGCTCATTCTCGTTTATGACCGGAGCATGGCCTGGCTCTACACGCCGTCCAATCGCGACGAGGCGATCCGCATCCTGATGAAGGTGAGCAGCCTGAAACGGGAGGAGATCGACCGCGCTTATGACTTCCTGATCGGCGGCCGGTATTTCGAACCGACCGGAAAAATCCCGGTGGCAAAACTCGGCCGGCTGATCGAGGCCCTCAAGGCGCTCGGCGATCTGCCGGCGGGTTTTACGGCCGATCGGCTGTTCCTTCCTGGCATCACACAGGTCGCCAACTGAGATGTGGCCGTCCATCCGCGATAGATATTTGGCAGGCCTGCTCTCGGTCGCGGGCGGACTGCTGCTGTGGGAATTCGTCAGCCGCATCCTGATCGCCAACCAGCTGTTTCTGGCGGCGCCGTCGCAGATCATTTACGCGATCTATACGCTGGCGGTCACCGGTGAGCTGGGAAAGCATGTTTGGATCAGCGCGGTCGAGTTCGCCATCGGCTACGTGATTGCAGCGGTGATCGGCATCGCTTTTGGTTTCGGCATGGCCAGCAGCGTGCGCTTCAAGCAGGCGATGCAGCCGTGGATTTCCGGCTTCTATGCGACGCCGACCATTGCGCTGGCGCCTCTGTTCATTCTCTGGCTCGGTATCGGCATCTGGTCGAAAGTCCTGGTGGTGATCTTTCTGGTGCTGTTTCCGGTCACCATCAACACCGAGGCGGGGCTGCGCACCACCAGCGACCGGCTGATCGAGATGCTGAAGAGCTTCGGCGCAAGCCGGAGCCAAATCTTCTTCAAGGTGTCGCTGCCGTCGGCACTGCCGTTCATCCTCGCCGGCCTCAAGCTCGGCATCGGCCGCGGCCTGATCGGCGTCGTCGTGGCGGAGCTGTTCGGCTCGCGCGCGGGGTTGGGACGGCTGATCAGCCAGTCGGCTGACGCCTTCAACATGCCGGAGCTGTTCGCCGGCGTGATCGTGCTCGCCGTCGCCGGCATCGTCATGACGGCCGGCTTCGGCTGGCTGGAAAAGCGGCTCGTGCCCTGGACCAAGGATTGAACATGCCGCGCAAGGTCGAGATCAGCGGTCTGAACAAGTGGTTCGGCGAGCTGGAAGCGCTGCGACAGATCGACATCGCCGTTGAGCAGGGCGAGTTCATTTCGGTGGTCGGGCCGAGCGGCTGCGGCAAGACCACGTTTCTTCGGATGGTGGCGGGGCTTGAGCCGGCCACCTCCGGCACCATCCGGATCGATGGCCAGCCGCTGCGCGGCCCAGGCAACAACCGCGGCTTCGTCTTTCAAAACGACAGCCTGCTGCCGTGGCGGACGGTGCTCGCCAATGCGCTGATTGGGCCTGAGGTTGCCGGCAGGGTCGGCGATCGGGAACGGCAACGCACCCTCGATCTTTTAAAGCTGGTCGGCCTCGGCGGTTTTGAGAATTACTACCCGCGCCAGTTGTCCGGCGGCATGCGCCAGCGCGTCAATCTCGCCCGTGCGCTCGCGATCGATCCCGACGTGCTGCTGATGGACGAGCCGTTCGCCTCGCTCGACGCCCAGACCCGCGAGATCATGCAGACCGAGCTCCTTCGCATCTGGGAGCAGGGCCGCAAGACCGTGCTGTTCGTCACCCATCAGATCGACGAAGCGGTGTTTCTGTCCGACCGTGTGCTGGTGTTCGCGCGACGGCCCGGCCGGTTACAGGAGAACATCGAGATCAAGCTGCCGCGCCCGCGCTCGCTCGCTCTGAAGCGGACGCCCGAGTTCATCGCCTATGTCGACCATATCTGGACGATGATCGAGCACGACGTCCGCGCCGCCGTGATCGACGAGCACGTGTAGCGCCGGTAACGGCGTCGCCGAGCGCCAGCCCGCCGGAGCGATCCGGTCAAAAATAGATGCCCAGATATTTCAGCAGCGACAAGACGCCGATGATGATGACGATGATGCGCACGATCTGCTTGGCGCGGCCATCGAGCGGCAGCCGGTCGACGAGATAGAGAACAAGAATGACGACCAGGAAGGTAATCAGAATGCTGATAAGGGAAGACATGGATCAATCCTCTTTGGAGCCGTAGCTAGCGGTAGCCAAGGTACCACAGGATGCCCCTGATGACGCGGGGCGTGCGGATGATCTCGAAACCAATCGCAGCCAGGGGGATGAGGCCGGCAATCACGACCACCGTCTCTTGCAGGTCCGGGTGCGGACCTTTGAGGCCGAAGGTGCCGGGCAGGATCAGCACGAGCGATGACAGCACGATCGAAAGAAAGCCAGAGATGAAGATCCGGTTCCAGAAGCTTTCGGTCCGGTCCGGCAACATGCCGGCGAAGACGTAGATCGCGCCGCAGGCAAACGCCCCCACCAGTGAGAGCACTGCGACCTGGATGTCGAACACCGCCAAAGTAACGGCAACCAGGCCGAAGATTGCGAACAGCACGTCCTGGGCGCGGGGCCGCGGCATGTCCTGCGACTTCGAGCGCTAGACGCTTTTGAGCTGCGGCTTGGTCTTTTCCGGGTCTTCGATCGGCAGACCGCGCTTGATGTTGAGCCGGCGCATGTCAGCCTCGCTGAAGTCGTGATCGGTCTTGAACCCGGCGGCGCGGATGCCGGCAATGGCGCACAGATCGTCGACCTCGTTGGTGTCGCCCGTGGTGGCGATGGCGCCGACCACCTCGCCGTCCTTGTCACGGATCAACTGGCCGCCGCCCTCCAGGAACATCGGGCCGTCCGCCAGCTCCACGAGGGATTGCATGAACAGCGGCTTGTCCTTGGCCTTCTGCAGCACCTGGCGGGATTCACGCCCCATCGCCAGCGCCGCGTAGGCCTTGCCGTAGGACACCTCGAAGCGCAGCAGCGAGGCGCCGTCCTGCTTGAGGGCGGCCTTCATCCGCCCGCCGGCGTCCAGCAGAACCGCGGTCAGCGGATAGGCGTTGCGGCGCTTGGCCTCGGCGAAGGTCTCGTTGATGATCTTGACGGCTTCGTCGAGCGTGATCGCACGCATGGGTTCTCCTTGGTGGTCCTTGGCGGCTGCTGGTGCCGGGCGAGGGAATCGAACCCCCGACCTTCGGTTTACAAAACCGCTGCTCTACCGCTGAGCTAGCCCGGCATTACTGGGTTTTTAGCATGTGAGCAAAGTTTTTTGCTCCGTTTTTGCTCCGCGGTTCTAACCCGCGTTTTTCTCTACGTGACCCGTCGAGCTGTGGATAGAGTTCTAAACCTTGCCGTGAGTTTCAAAATTGCCACGGGGCGGGATTGGACCAGCTTTCTTGAAAGCCCCGTAAGCAAGTTTCTGTGCCTGCCGCAGCCTGCATCTCTGCGCCCGCATCGTGCGCAGAGATGCAGGTGATGTTCCGCAAGGCGATCCGCAGAATTTCGAGTCTCTCCGATTCCGTCACGCGAAACTCCAGCCAACATCAATATCTCTGATCTAGAACAAATAGAGAACAATATATTTTCGTTAAGTCAATACAGGGAGAGGGAAAAGCAAATTTGAACGTATGCGTCTTGAGGTTGTTGTCCCTGTGAAAGGCCACCCCATGACAAAAGAACTGGACGCGGTGCGCGCCGATCTGCGCGCGCTGATGACTGCTTCAATGCTCGGGCTGCCGGACTACTCCCTCGACGGAAAAGCGGTTGGGCGTGTTGGAAGATTGCTCTCTGACGTGGCGGTCCGGGCAAGCCAGGACAAAAGATTTGGACGTAGTTCGGCCATCCCGTCCTTTGACGAATTGAGTTGGAGGTCGCGATTTGGTCTGCACTAAGTTGGCGACGCTGTGTTACGCCGCCTGCATCCCCGCATGTAGCACCTCGTAAGGGTAAGGCGAGGGGACGTAGCGATAAAACGCCAACGTCTCGCCGTGTTCCAATCCGACCTCTGTCACCATAACTATTCTGTATTGCAAACTACTGTCTGGCAGTCCTTGAATTACGACGAAGTGATTTTGATTTATTATCGCGATTTTGGGAGACCCGTCCGAACAACCGCGTACGATTGGACGTTGGCCGAGATTGCTCTCAAGAGGGAATTGGTGGCGCTAGAAAAGCAACCGCAGCCCACGAGGTAATGGCTGCATTAAAGGAAAAGCCCGGAGGTTCTTTGCGAGCGCTCCAGGCTTTTTCGGCAGCGAGCAGGTAAAGCGGTCCTAGGCAGGAAGGTGGACCCTAACCGGCTCGGGCATGACAAGCAGCTTGAAACAGACGAACAAAGCACAGAGGCCGAGCACAACGCCGCTCCCGGTAAGAACGTCGTTCAAGATGCGAAGATGGTCGAACATGGAATACATCATTTTGGTGTCCCTCTGCCGCACCAACGCGCCTGCAACCCACAAGGTTCCAAAACATCGTCGCCCCCCGATATGTTGGTGTTTGGAGCGCTCGCCACATCTGACCTGTGCCGGCGCGGTACACTGAGAACCTATGGCCGAAGGCCCTCAAGAACAGGAAAGTAACAGGAATCCTGACGGCACATTCAAGCCAGGCGTATCCGGTAAAACATTCTCGCTTAAAACTCTTCGGCTTGTGGCAGAAAAGACAAGCCCAGGACAGCTCGCGCGCCGCGTTTCGTGATCTTGGGCGGTCTAGACTGGCTTCCCGGTGCGGCGGTCGGTGATCGTCCGTTTGGTCCGACGCGATGCACTTCGGGCCTTGTCGAATTCCTGTCGGAGAGTTTGCGCAAGACGAGTCATGCAACAGATGCGCGCGATCATTCCTCGCCAGAACTCCATCGCGCACTCGCACGTCGCCGCAACCGGCTTCGTGTGAATCCGTCGCACGCTGCGATCCGTTATGCATGTTACCGAACAGACTTGGGCTCTGCGAAGAGGCACATTGTCGGCCTTCGCTGGCCTCTGACTTCAAAGCGCCCGGGCGGAGACATTCGCGGACACCGTGCGCTGCTTCTTGAGCATCTCACATGCCGGATTCTCTGGCGACACTTGCGAAAATGCAGCAAAGGTTGCGGACCAGCTCCGAGGCGCTGGCGGCGAAGGTCGATGAAAATCCCGATGACCCACACGCCTTGCAATACCTCAGGCTCGCAGCGGACTGCGCCAATCTTGAGCGCGATGTCGACCTGTTGAGCAAACTGGTATTGGAAACGGAAGAGCCGGACGGCACGGGCTGAAAGGTGAGCGGCGCTCCGCCGGCGTCGGTGATGGGGTCGTTACTTAGTCGAGGTCGCGCTTGAATTTCCGCGGGCTTCGCGGCTTGCGGCGTGCGAATCCCGGCGAGATGGCGGCTGAGAGCTGATCGATCTGAGCTTCCAGGAAGGCATTGGCGATGAGCGTGATGCGCAGCGCCTTCATCGGATCGCCGCCGCAAATTTCGAGCGCTTCGCGCACCTCGTCTTCCAAGGGATAGACGGACGCTGGGGCGGCGAGTGCTGGCTGTGACATGGCAGTTTCCTATTGATTGAGAGGCCTGTTGGATTCGGTAGTTCTGCGGGCCAAGGGCGAGCCCAAGGATTGCAAAATCATCGGTTGTTCGAGGTCCGAAGGATAAATCGCGTATGTGAACAAATAGAGAACATCCGGGCGAGAAGTCAATCCACTAGCCTTAGTGGACCATCGACCTGGCGCCCCATGGGGGTGCACCGAAGTGTGACTTTGCGCACTTCAACAGTCCGGGCGACGCGGGCATGGTGGTTGCACGATTTCTTCAGTTCCTCCCAACCCACTCAAGCCGCCGCCTGAAGCCCAGGTGGCGGCTTTTTCTTTGGGCGCAGATGATGGGGGAGTTATCGACGGCGTCCTGAAAACAAAACGCCCCGGCACCAATGGTGCACGGGGCGCTGAAAGGCAGGAACCCGGGCGGCCGGTTGGGCCGCCCGGTCGTTGCTTACATGCGCGTGATGTCGCGGTCCTTGGTCTCCGGCAGGAAGATCAGTGCGACGACGAAGCTCATCGACGCCACGATGATCGGATACCAGAGGCCGGAGTAGATGTTTCCGGTCGCGGCCACGATCGCGAAGGCAGTCGCCGGCAAGAAGCCGCCGAACCAGCCGTTGCCGATGTGATACGGCAGCGACAGGCCCGAATAGCGGATCCGGGTCGGGAACAACTCCACCAGCCAGGCAGCGATCGGCCCGTACACCATCGTCACGTAGATGACGAGGATGGTAAGCAGCAGCACCGTCATGACGTAGTTGATGTCCTTGGTGTCAGCGCTGGCGGGATAGCCGTGCGTTTTCACGGCGGCGGCAATCGCCGCCGGCGTCGCCGCCGCACCTGACAGATTGTCATTGCCGATCTTGACGCTCGCCGCCGTGCCCTTCGGCGCGGCGACGTTGTCGTAGTTCACCGACAGGTTCACCAGCGCGGATTTGATGTTGTCGCATCCGGTCGTGTACTTCTCGGTGCCCGTCGCCTTGAACTGGAACGAGCACTCCGACGGATCGGCGGTGACGACCACCGGCGACGCGGCAAGCGCGGCTTCCAGCTTCGGATTGGCGAAGTGGGTGAGGCCCTGGAAGATCGGGAAGTAGGTGATGGCGGCGAGCGCGAAGCCCGCCATCATGATCGGTTTTCTGCCGATCTTGTCGGAGAGCCAGCCAAACAGGATGAAACCCGCCGTTCCGATCGCGAGCGAGATTGCGATCATAATCTGCGCGTCGACTGCCGGAACCTTGATCGTCTGGGTCAGGAAGAACAGCGCGTAGAACTGTCCGCCGTACCAGACCACGGCCTCGCCGGCGGTGGCGCCGAACAGCGCCAGGATCGCGATCTTGGCATTCGACCACTGGCCGAACGCTTCCGACAGCGGACGCTTGGACTGCTTGCCTTCGTCCACCATCTTCCTGAACAGCGGCGATTCATTGAGCTTCAGCCGGATCCAGATCGAGACCGCGAGCAGGATGGCCGAGAGCAGGAATGGAATGCGCCAGCCCCAGTCGCCGAACGCCGCTTCGCCCATCGCGGTGCGGATGCCGAGGATCAGCAGCAGCGCCATGAACAGGCCGACGGTGGCCGTGGTTTGGATCCACGAGGTGTAGAAGCCGCGCTTGTTGGCCGGCGCATGCTCCGCCACATAGATCGCGGCCCCGCCGTACTCGCCACCGAGCGCGAGACCCTGAACGAGCCGCAGGCCGATCAGCACGACCGGCGCCATGATGCCCCAGCTCGCATAACCGGGCAGCACGCCGATGAAGAAGGTGCCGATGCCCATCAGCGACATGGTGATGAGGAAGGTGTACTTGCGGCCGATCAGGTCGCCGAGACGGCCGAAGAACAATGCGCCGAACGGCCGGACCGCAAAGCCCGCGGCGAAGGCGAGCAGCGCGAAGATGAAGCCGACGTTGGCCGGCACGTTGGAGAAGAAGTATTTCGCCAGGAACACGCCGAGCGTTCCGTAGATGTAGAAGTCGTACCATTCGAACACGGTGCCGAGCGACGAAGCGAAGATCACCATCCGCTGTTCGGCGGTCATCGGTTTGTCGCTGTAGTCTGTGATTGTTGCCGCTGTCATTTCCTTGCCCCAATCGTTGCTGGTTGCGAATTTCTATCTTTATTGTTGGGGCGACTGCCTTCCGCGTGGACGGCACACCCTCCCGCCTCAGGGATACGCCGTGGCGCATCTGCCGTCTGTGCAGCCGAAGTCGTACGTCTAAAGTCGTAGACGTGCTCCATCATATTGGAAATATTAGATAAATTGTGTGTCATTGTTGCGCTGCGGCAACCGGCCCGATGCCAGTCAGGCCGGGATCGGACCGTTCATCGCGCCTGCGCGCGGTAGCCGGTGGTTAATGTTACCTCGCAATTCAGTCCGGGGATTCACCAGGATGCCGACACACATCGTCTAAAATGCCCTTGATTGAACCGGATGGATCTCATGTCGCGTCGTCGGACGGCATATGTGGTGGTGGCGCTGGCGAGCTTCGCCTTGGCGCCGGCGTCCGCGCGTGCCGACAGCGGCCCGGTGATCGTCATCCCGAGCCGGCCCGGTGTTCCCGTCATCATCAACGGTCGCGACGCCTCTTATGCGGTGGTCGAAGGCGACTGGGGTCTGTCGCGCCCGGGCGCGGTGCCCGTCACGGTGATCGGCGGCTCGCCGGTTATGCCGAACGAGGTTTATCGCCAGCGCAATCCATACATTCCGAAGTACGGCCGCGCACCCGAGCGCGGCCGCAACGAAGTTGAACCCGCAGCCGATCGCGCGCTGCCCGAGCCTGCTGAGAGTTTCTCGCGTTCGTGGTCGACGTCGTCGGACCCGACGCCGGCAACGATCACCGATCCGGCGACGTTCCCGAACAACGGCAATATCAATGGCGCGCTGATCAACAACAACAGCAACAACCGAAACAGCGGCAACACAAACACCAACAGCAATAACAGCCAAAATACCAACTA